>Ga0209131_1001228_pt1 | contig 17756 bp, 18 predicted proteins | sample GraSoi_2013_40cm_FD_185826 | JGI IMG/M metagenome (GOLD analysis project Ga0209131, IMG submission 185826) | Grasslands soil microbial communities from the Angelo Coastal Reserve, California, USA - Sample 9_17_2013_40cm (SPAdes) (version 2) | ecosystem: Environmental > Terrestrial > Soil >...
GACCAACGACCAGATCACGATCGACGCGGCCAACGCAACACGCAAGTACGGGGTGGCAGTGAAATGCGCGACCATCACCCCGGACGAAGGGCGCGTCAAGGAGTTCAACCTCAAGCAGATGTGGCGGAGCCCCAACGGCACCATCCGCAATATCCTCGACGGCACGATTTTCCGCGAGCCCATCATCTGCAAGAACGTTCCGCGTATCGTTCCCCACTGGAATCTCCCGATCGTCGTCGCCCGTCACGGTTTCGGGGACCAGTATCGCGCCACCGAGATCAAGTTTGACGGCCCGGGAACGATCAAGCTCTCGTTCCAGCCCGACGGCGGCGGGGCAGCGGTCGAGCGCGAGGTCTTCAAGGCCCCGGGCGCGGGCGTCAGCCTTGCGATGTTCAATCTGGACGAGTCTATCAGCGGCTTCGCGCGCGCCTGTTTCAACTACGGCTTGCAACGCAAGTACTCGGTATATCTCTCCACCAAGAACACCATTCTCAAAGTCTACGATGGCCGTTTCAAGAATCTGTTCCAGGAGATTTTCGAGAAAGAGTTCAAGAGCAAGTTTGACGCAGCGAAACTGACCTACGAGCACCGCTTGATCGACGACATGGTAGCCGCGAGCCTCAAGTGGAACGGCGGCTACCTGTGGGCGTGCAAGAACTACGACGGCGACGTGCAGTCCGACACGGTCGCCCAAGGCTACGGCTCACTCGGCCTCATGACCTCGGTGTTGATGTCCCCCGACGGGAAGGCGGTCGAGGCTGAGGCGGCACACGGTACCGTGACGCGGCACTACCGGCTTCATCAGCAAGGCAAGCCCACTTCAACCAATCCCATTGCTTCGATCTTCGCCTGGACGCGCGGGCTCGTCTTCCGTGGTCGCATGGATGGCACACCCGAGGTCATCAGATTCGCCGAGACCCTGGAAAAGGTCTGCGTGGATGTCGTGGAATCGGGCAAGATGACAAAGGATCTGGCAGTCCTGATACGGCCGGACCACCCCTTCCTCTCCACCGACGAATTCATGAGTGCGGTGGATGCAGAACTCAGACGGCGCGCGCACTGACGCGAGCGCGCACAGACATCCGGGAAAGTCCTCCACGCGGAGGCTTTTTCCCGCTTGCAAGAACGACCCGGTCCCCGGGAACGCCCGGAGTCGAAAACCAAGGGGGACTTGCGACCGCGGGCGGCTACGCCGCCCGCGCGAGCCGCTAGCTTGCGGCCTGGATGTTCGAAGCCTGCTTGCCCTTCGGGCCTTGCGTGACTTCGAACTGGACTTTCTGTCCTTCCTTGAGCGTTTTGAACCCGCTCATCTGAATCGCGGAGAAGTGCGCGAACAAATCTTCGCCGCCGTCATCCGGGGTTATAAAGCCATAACCCTTGGCATCATTGAACCACTTAACCGTACCTGTTGGCATAGAGCCTTCCTGAATTTTAGAACCGGGGAACCTTCCCAACTATGCCTGTACTTCGACGCAGCAGAGGGAGATGAACCTGCAGACCGCATGGAGGACAAACACAGGGAAGCCTTTTACGCGCTTTGAGCGACGGCGTCAAGTGCCCCGGAGAGCGTCAACCCTTTGTTCTGCCGACACGTTTGGAGGTTGCATGGCGTGGCTGCAGCGATTACATTATGAGCGATGTGCCTACACTGAATGGAGGCGATCCGATTGACAGGGTGTGCATGAGGCTCGTGACTTTTGCGCTCGCGGCGCGTCCGAGCGGTTTGACGGGTGGATGCTTCTGGCATAAGTTAAGTAGCGTATGGCAACCCGCATGCGAGAAGGCGCTTTACTGGAGGCCAAGAAAGCCAAGCTCAAGCCTCCCCCCCTGTTCAAGGTCATCCTCTTGAACGACGACTACACCCCGATGGAATTCGTCGTCATCGTGCTCCAGAGGTTTTTTTCGATGACACGGGAAAAGGCGACCCAGATCATGCTCAAAGTCCATCGAGAGGGCATGGGCATTTGCGGGATCTATCCCAAGGACGTCGCCACTACCAAGGTGGAACAGGTTGTCGGCTACGCACGCAAGCACCAGCACCCGCTACAATGCGTGATGGAAGAAACTTGATATGCGCCCCGGCGGGACGCATATGATAGTGTGAGTTTTACCGGCAAGAGGCCTTTGTTACGATGATCGCGCAGGAACTCGAAGTCAGTCTGCACATGGCGTTCGTAGAGGCGCGCCAGAAGCGGCATGAGTTCATCACCGTCGAGCACCTGTTGCTCGCGCTGCTGGACAATCCGACCGCCGCGGAGGTGCTGCGCGCCTGCGCCGCGAATATCGATGAGCTGAGGAAAGCGCTCGGAGATTTCATCGCCGCGCATACCCCCACGGTCGCGGGCACCGAGGAAATCGATACCCAGCCGACCCTCGGCTTCCAGCGCGTCATCCAGCGCGCGATCCTGCACGTCCAGTCCTCGGGCAAGAAGGAAGTAACCGGCGCCAACGTGCTGGTCGCCATCTTCGGCGAGAAAGACTCCCATGCCGTGTATTTCCTGCACCAGCAGGGCGTCACCCGTTTGGACGTGGTGAACTACATCTCGCACGGCATCACCAAGACTCCGGCCTCCAAGGAGGCGAAGGGCGGCGGCGAAGCCGAACAGGAAACCGCGGGTGACGAGCAGCAGTCCGGCGGCGCTCTCGAGACGTATACGCTCAATCTCAACGCCCAGGCGCTGGTGGGCAAAATCGATCCGCTGATCGGCCGCGAGCGCGAGATCGAACGCGTCATCCAGACGCTGTGCCGGCGGCGCAAGAACAATCCCCTCCTCGTGGGCGAAGCGGGCGTCGGCAAGACGGCCATCGCCGAGGGTCTCGCACGGCGCATCGTCGAAGGCCAGGTACCCGAAATCCTCGCGCGCTGCCAGGTGTACATGCTCGACATGGGCGCGCTGCTCGCGGGAACCAAGTATCGCGGCGATTTCGAACAGCGTCTGAAGGCGGTGCTGAAGCAGCTGGTGGACAACCCGAATGCGATCCTGTTCATCGACGAAATTCACACGCTCATCGGCGCCGGTGCGGCATCGGGCGGGACGCTCGACGCATCGAACCTGCTGAAACCGGCGCTCTCTTCGGGTGCGCTGAAATGCATCGGCGCGACGACTTACAACGAGTACCGCGGCGTGTTCGAGAAAGATCATGCGCTGTCGCGGCGCTTCCAGAAGATCGACGTCCCCGAGCCCTCGGTCGAGGAGACCGTCGCGATCCTGCGCGGCCTGAAATCGCGCTTCGAGGCACACCACGGCATCAAGTACAGCGGCAACGCGCTCACCAGCGCCGCCGAACTGTCTGCCCGCTACATCAACGACCGGCATCTGCCCGACAAGGCGATCGATGTCATCGATGAGGCGGGCGCCGCGCAGAAGATCCTACCCAAGTCCAAGCAGAAAAAGGTCGTCGGCAAAACCGAGATCGAGGAAATCATCTCCAAGATTGCGCGCATCCCCCCGGCCTCGGTGTCGCAGGACGACCGCGCCGCCCTCAAGAACCTCGACCGCGATTTGAAGGCGGTCGTATTCGGCCAGGATCAGGCCATCGAGGCCCTGGTATCGGCGATCCGCACTGCGCGCTCAGGCCTCGCCAATCCGCAGAAGCCGATCGGTGCCTTTCTTTTCTCGGGTCCGACGGGTGTCGGAAAAACCGAAGTCGCGCGCCAGCTTGCGTACTGCATGGGCATCGAATTGCACCGCTTCGACATGTCCGAATACATGGAGCGGCACGCCGTATCGCGGCTTATCGGTGCACCTCCGGGCTACGTCGGGTTCGATCAAGGCGGCCTTCTGACAGAGGCGGTCACCAAGAAGCCGTATGCGGTGCTGCTCCTCGATGAGATCGAGAAGGCCCACCCGGACATTTTCAACATCCTGCTTCAGGTGATGGACCACGGCACGCTTACCGACAACAACGGCAGAAAGGCCGACTTCCGGAACATCATCATCGTCATGACGACCAATGCCGGCGCCGATGCCCTCAACCGGCCGGTGATGGGATTCACCGCCAAGAAAGAACAGGGCGATGAAAGTGCCGAGATCAAGCGGCTGTTTTCACCGGAGTTCCGCAACCGCCTCGACGCGACCATATCGTTCAGATCGCTCGATCATGACATCATCCTGCGCGTGGTGGACAAGTTCCTGATGCAGCTCGAGGCGCAGCTGCATGAGAAAAAAGTCGATGCGATATTCACCGACGCGCTGCGCGAACACCTCGCCAAGCACGGCTTCGATCCGCTCATGGGCGCCCGCCCGATGTCGCGACTCATCCAGGACACGATTCGCCGCGCGCTCGCCGACGAGCTGCTCTTCGGCAAGCTCGCCAACGGCGGGAAGGTCACGGTGGATATCGAGGCGGACAAAATCACGCTCAAGTTCGTCGAAGAAAAAATGCCCGAGGTGGCTCCGGAAACATAAGCGTCGTCTGGAAGCCGAACGAAGGTCGCCGCTGGCGGCCTTTGTTTTTTTCCGCCAGCGTCCCTTGACAGCCAGGCGGGCCAGAAGGAAACTCGAAACATCCGAAGAAAATCCTCGAGGAGCTTGCCATGATCCGTCCGCTGCTCGTTGCCGCGCTTGCCTCGGCTGCGACAGTTTTCGCCTCGCCCGTGTCGGCTCAGGGTACCGATCCCAACCTCGGGCGCCATCTCTCCGCTGCTTGTGCCAACTGCCATGGCACAAACGGCGTGAGCCAGCAGGGCATGCCGAACCTCGCCGGGCAGCAGCAGACTTATCTCGCCCAGCAGATGCGGGACTTCAAGACCGGCAAGCGCCCTGCGACCATCATGCACCAGCTCGCCAAGGGCTACACGGACGAGCAGATCGACGCGCTCGCCGCGTATTTCTCCGCGCAAAAGGCGAGGTAGGAGGCGGCCATGAATCGATTTACCCGACGCGATTTCCTGAAGACCTCGGGTGCGCTGGCCGCCACTTCACTGTCGCCCGGCTGCGCGATGGAGCCCGCCGCCCCGTCCAGGCCCATCGGCCGCGTCATCGTCATCGGCGGCGGCTACGGCGGTGCCACCACTGCGAAATATCTGCGCATGTGGAGCGGCGGTTCTATCGAGGTGTTCTTGATCGAGCGCAACGCCGAGTTCATTTCCTGTCCCCTGTCGAATCTCGTGCTCGGAGGCACGAAGACTCTCTCCGACATCACGCGCGGCTATGGGGGCTTGCGCAGCCACGGCGTGCAGGTGCTGCGCGACGAGGCCACGGCGATCAACGTCGAAAAGAAGAAAGTCTCCCTCAAACGCAACGACGACCTGCCCTACGACCGGCTGATCGTATCACCGGCCGTGGACCTCATGTACGAGCAGATCGAGGGCTACGACGCGGAAGCGCAAAAAAAAATCCTCACCGCCTGGAAAGCCGGCCCGGAAACGGTCGCGCTCCGCCAGCAGCTCGAGGCGATGCGGGACGGCGGCGTGTTCGTCGTTTCCATCCCGCGCTCCCCGTATCGATGCCCGCCCGGGCCTTACGAGCGCGCCTGCCAGGTAGCCTTTTACTTCAAGCAGGCGAAGCCTCGTTCCAAGGTGATCATCCTGGACGCGAACGAGGACGTCGTCTCCAAACCGGCGCTGTTCAAAGCCGCCTGGAACGATCTCTACAAGGGCATCATCGAATACCGCAACAATTCCGAGGTCAAGGCGCTCGACGCGCACGCGATGGCCGTCAAGACCGACTTCGACACGATCAAGGGCGACGTGCTCAACGTATTGCCGCCCATGCGCGCCGGAGACATCGCGCGCTCGGCCGGACTCATGACCGGAAATACCCGCTGGTGCGGCGTCGACTGGCTCACGATGGAGTCGCTCGCGCACAAGAGCATCCACGTCCTCGGAGACGCTACGCTCTCGGCGCCGGCGATGCCCAAGTCCGGCCACATGGCGAACAACCACGGAAAGCTCGCCGCCGCCGCGATCGTCGAGCTGATGAACGGACGGGCACCCGACCCGCAGCCTGTCATCGCCAACACTTGCTACAGCTTTGTGAGCGACAAGGAGGTCATCCACGTCGCCTCAGTCCACCGCTACGATCCCGCGCAGAAGACGCTCACGGTGGTCCCAGGGGCAAGCGGGGTGTCCTCCGGACGCAGCGAGCTGGAAGGCATCTATGGCTGGGCGTGGGGACAAAATATCTGGAGCGACATGCTGGGCTAGCCTGCGGCTAGCCGCCGGGCTAAAAGTTACGAACAGAGGGAGAGGGAGTGCCCTCTCCCTCCGTTACCTCCCCTCTCCCCGTCTCCGTAGCGCTCACCCGGGCAGCGGCACGCGTACCTTGCGCTCAAGCCAGCGCTTGCGGCTCGCTTCGGAGAGCCCCTTCGAGGCGAAACCGAGCGCGCTCGAGCGTCGCCAGAAAAGCGTCTTCAGCGCTTCATCCTGCAGGTCCGAGGCGGCAAGGCGGCGCAGTTCGCCGCCTTCGAGCGCCGCGATCGCGAGGCCGTCCCGGAAAAGCACGCGGTTGGGTGCAATGGCCGCGACCCGGGCATCCGGGGTCACGATGCCGACGAGATTGAGCGGATCGGCCCCGGATAGCGCGATGAACTCCCCGCTCTTCTCGAGCTTTCGGACCGAACGCAGGCGGCCCACCGCGTCGGCCAGCGCGAACTGCTCGCCCCCGAAGCCCGAAACGAAACGTCCGCCGCGGATCTCGCCGCGCGCTTCCAGCCGCCGGTACACGGTCGCCAGCTCGCGCCAAGTCGGCGGCCGCGACTCGCGCGCGAGCAGCGCGCGGAACACCACGCCGTAGCGGCTGAGCAACGCGCGCGCGATCTGCTCGACGCGCTTGCCATCGTCGGCCGCGGCATCGCCCCGGAGCAGCGACCAACGTCCGGCGGTGTCCACCTCATACGTGCGCCGGCGGCGGCGAGAGCGCCGCTTGTGCTTCTCGGACGGCGCAAGCAGCGCACGCAAGCCCCCGAAGCTGTCCGCGGTCACGAGGCCCGAGCCCGCGAGCTCGCCGAGCGAGCGCTCGAGCTGCGCGGGTAGCAGCCCGATGGCGGCCGCGAGCTCGTGAAAGAACGATGCGCCCCGCGAGCGTAGCGTGTCGTATACGGCGCTCGCCTCCGAGCTCAGCTCGCCCGTTTCCGGTTCGGCCGCGGCGCGCCAAACCTCCGCGTGCTCGCGCAGCATCATGGCGATCGGCGAGCTGCGCAGCGGCGCCTTGCCTGACCCATTTGCAGGAGAGAGCCGGCCCCAAGCCACCCGCCCCGAGAGGCAAAGCCTGTCGATGAAATCGGGCTCATAGTCCTCGACGCGGGCGGCGAGCACCTCGTGCTCCCAGGCCCCGGCGGGAACCTCGTAGCCGTCCAGCTGCCCGATCACCGCGGCGAGGCCCTCGACGCCCTTCACCCGGGTTTCGCCCGCGGCGTGCTGCCAGTGCAGGAGGAAACGCATGAAGTCCGCCGCGCTGACCGGCTCGATCTCGGCGCGCAGCCGGTTGAGCGTATAGCGGTGAATGCGCGCGAGCAGCCTCCGGTCGCACCATTCGAGCCCGGTCGCCCCCGAGGTGCCCGGCGTAGCCGGGGTAAACCTGCCGCGCAGGAGCTTCCCCTCGCTTTCGAGCGCAAGCAGAGCGCCGTCCATGAGCGCGGTATCGGCGAGTCCGAGCGAATCGGCGAGCCCGCGCGCGGTCACCGGCCCGAGCACCTCGGTTCGCCCGCGAACGAGCTCGCGCACCGCGTCCTCGCGCGTCCACGACTTGCGCAGACGCTCGGGGATCGCCGGTATTTTGGATTGAGGAACGAGAGCGTTCAGCTCGTCGAATCGCTCCACCGAAATCCAGTAGCCGCCGGCGTCGCAGGCGCGTCCCGCGGCGACGAGCTCGTCGAAGAGCGCTTGCCAGCCGGGCGACGCCTCTGTCGCGCGAATGAAACCGGCGAGAAGCAGGGCGTCGTGCAGCTCGTCGGCGGTGTTCGCCGCCGGCCAGGCTTCCTCGCGCACGCGCTCGATCGCCGCGGGGTCGAGCGCGCCCAGATCGTCGGCGCTCCGCGGCTCGGTCGTGCGCCGCGTGTACACGGCGCGCGTGCGCCGCTCCTCGAGCGGCGCGTCGTCGAGAAACGTATACACCGCGGAATTCAGTATCTCGTTGCAGAAGGCCGAGGGCTCGGGCGTGTCCTTCGCGAGGCATTTGATCTCGCCCGCGAACACGCGCTCGAGCGTGCGCACGAGCTGCGGCAGGTCCATCGCCTGCTCGAGGCAGTCGCGGATCGCCTGGTCGACGAGCGGATGCCGGGGGAGCTCGCGTGCGCCCTGAATGTTGTCGAGGCACGCCGCCGCGTCGGGAAAGACCGCGGCCAGCAGCTCATCGGCGATCATGCGCTGGATCTGCGCGGGGAGGCGCGCGCCGTTACGGTTTCGCGGAACAGCCAGGGCGAGGGTCGTGGTCCAGCGCCAGCGCGTCTCGAAGATCGGCGAGTCGAGCACCGCCTGCACCAGCGTCTCGCGCACCGTCTTCGGATTCAGGTAGCGGAATACTTCCTCGAGCGCGAAGGAATGCATCGGCCCGAGCGAGAGGACGAGCGCTTCCTCGGTCGCCGCCGCCTGCAGCTCGAAGTTGAAGCTCTGGCAGAACTTCTTCCTGAGCGCGAGGCCCCAGGCCTTGTTGATGCGGCTCCCGAGCGGCGCATGCAGCACGAGCTGCATGCCTCCCGCTTCGTCGAAGAAGCGCTCGAGGACGAGCGTCTCGGCGGTCGGCACGACGCCCAGGGCGCGCTTGCCTTCGGCGAGATAGGCCGCGATCTGCCCGGCGGCGGAGCGCGGGAGCCGGTAGTCCTGCTCGAGCCACGCGACCGCGGCGTCGAGCTCATCGGGCCTGCGCGGCTGATCGGGCCGCGGAAGCCTGGCATCGGCGGCGGCGCGCAGCCTCGAGACAGCGGCGCTCATTTCGTCGCTGCGCGAAGGCGCCTCTCCGAGCCAGAACGGCATTGAGGGCGGCTGGCCTTGAGCGTCGGCGACGCGCACGACGCCGTTGCCGATCTGCAGGATGCGCCAGGAGGTGTTGCCGAGCTGGAAGACGTCGCCCGGCAGCGATTCGATCGCGAAGTCCTCGTTCAGCGTTCCGATGAACGTGCCCTCGGGCTCCAGCCGCACGCGGTAGTCGAACACCTCCGGGATCGCGCCGCCCGACATGATGGCGATCATGCGCGAGCCGCGCCGCTCGCGGAGCTTCTGGTGCACCGCGTCGTAGTGCACCAGCGCCGCGCGCTGGCCGCGCTTGGTCGCATAGCCGTGCGCGAGCATGGCGACCACCTCGTCGAACTCGCTCTTTTCCAGGCCGCGATACGGGTAGGCCCCGCGGAAGAGTTCGAACAAGGCGCTCTCGTCCCATTCCTCCGCTGCCGCTTCGGCGACGATCTGCTGCGCGAGCACGTCGAGCGGCTTGTCCGGGATCAGCACGCGGTCGAGCTCGCCGTCCTTCACCGCGCGCACCATCGCCGCGCATTCGACCAGGTCGTCGCGCGTGAGCGGAAACACGCGGCCCTTGGGCAGGCCGCTAACCGTGTGGCCCGAGCGGCCGACGCGTTGCACGAGCGTCGCGATGCGATGCGGCGAGGAGATCTGGCAGACCAGATCGACGTGGCCGATGTCTATGCCCAGTTCGAGCGAGGCGGTAGCGACCAGGACCTTGAGCCGGCCCTCGCGCAGCTTCTGCTCCGCGCCGAGTCGCACTTCCTTGGCCAAGCTGCCGTGGTGCGCGGCGACGTGCTCGGCGCCGAGGCGTTCGCTCAGCTGGAACGCCATGCGCTCGGAGAGCCGGCGCGTGTTCACGAAAATCAGCGTGGTGCGGTGCGACTCGATCAGCCCGACCAGGCGCTTGTAGGTCTCCTGCCAGACCTCCCCGGACATCACCGCCTCGAGCGGCGAGCCGGGCACCTCGATCTCGAGGTCGATGGCCCGCTTATGGCCGCGATCGACGATGGTGCAGTCCGATTCGCCCGAGCCGACCAGGAACCGCGCCACTTCCTCGATCGGCTTCTGCGTCGCGGAAAGCCCCACACGCTGCAGGCGCCGGCCGCAGACGTGATCGAGGCGCTCCAGCGACAGCGCGAGGTGCGCCCCGCGCCGCGATTCGAGCACGGCGTGGATCTCATCGACGATGACGACGCGCGCCGTCTTCAGCATCTCGCGCGAGCGCTCGGCGGTGAGGAGCAGGTACAACGACTCCGGCGTCGTCACCAGGATGTGCGGCGGCGTGCGCAGCATCGCGGCGCGCTCTCCTTGAGGCGTGTCGCCACTCCTCACCGCTGCAGTGATCCCGACCGGCGGCGAGCCCATCTCCTCGGCGATGCGGCGCATCTCGCGGCGCGGCTCGGCGAGGTTCTTATGGATGTCGGCGGAGAGCGCCTTGAGTGGCGAGACATAGACGACTCGCACCTCGTCGGGCAATCCGCCTGACTCGAGGCTCTCGCGCAGCAGCTGATCGATCGAAGTGAGAAAGGCGGCGAGCGTCTTGCCCGAGCCGGTCGGCGCCGCGATCAGCGTGTGCTCGCCTTTGCGTATCGCTCGCCAGCCCTCGAGCTGCGCCTCCGTGGGCGGCAGCACGTTCCCGGTGGAATCGCGGAAGCGTCCTTCCCACCAGCGCTGGACGACGGGATGGAAGTCGGAGGGAAGCATGACGGACGAGCCAATATACCCCAAGGCAGCCCGGGTCAGGTCGCGGGCTGGACCGCCGTTCCGCCGTACGTCGCGCGCACCTGTTCGAGGTGGTCAAGCGGACTCTTCACCCCGCGACCGCCCTTGTTGAGCACGTGAGTGTAGATCATCGTGGTCGAGACATCCGAATGCCCGAGCAGCTCTTGCACCGTGCGGATGTCGTAGCCGGGTTCCAGGAGGTGGGTCGCGAAGGAGTGGCGCAAGGTGTGGCAGCTCACGGGCTTGGCGATGTCGGCGGCGCGGGCCGCCTCGCGGATCGCGCGCTGCGGCACCGAGTCGTACAGATGGTGGCGGCGCACCACGCCGTCCTCCGGATCGGCGGAGCGATGATTGGCCGGAAACACGTACTGCCAGACCCACTCCCAGCCGGCGCGCGGATACTTGCGAGCGGGCGCGTAAGGCAGGCTCACCTCCCCAAACCCCGCCTCGAGGTCGCGCGCGTGCAACGACTTCACACGCGCGACATGAGCGGCGAGCGGCGCGGCGAGCTTCTCCGGCATCATGGTCACTCGGTCCTTCTCGCCCTTGCCGTCGCGCACCAGCATCTGCCGGTACCCGAGGTCGACGTCCTTCACCCGCAGGCGCAAGCACTCCATCACGCGCAAGCCCGCCCCATAGAGCAAGCTCGCGATGAGCCAGCGCACCCCCTGCAGCTCGGCGAGCAGCCGCTCCGCCTCCCCGCGCGTCAGCACCACCGGCAGGCGCGGCGGACGCGTGGCGCGATGCAGCCCGTCGAGCCATGCGAGCTCGCGGCCGAGCACCTCCTTGTACAGAAACAGGAGCGCCGAGAGCGCCTGATTCTGCGTCGATGCGGCGACCTTGCGCTCCGCCGCGAGATGATTCAGAAACGCCGTCACCTCCGCCTCGCCCAGTGCCGCAGGATGGCGCTTCTCCGAAAAATAAATGAAGCGCTCGATCCAGTGCACGTACGCCTCCTCCGTACGCCGGCTGAAATACCGGCGCCGGATCGCCTCGTGCACCTGATCGAGCAGGCGGGGCCTGCGCAGGTCGACGCCCTCCGGCGACAGCCCGATCAAAGACTCCCTTGATTCGTCGGTCATATTTCATCTCCCAGGCGCCTATCCTGTGATAATAGGCACGAAATCGCGGCGCAACACGAATACTGAACATGCATACAGTACCCCAATGCGTTGATTTTGGGAAGAGATGACAGGGGCGGGCGTTCGGGTGTCTAATATAGGGGACATTTCGGAAGTTCACTATACGTTAGAGCGCACTACATCATGCATCGAGGGTCTTTACATTACTTAAGAGCTCAGCTGTTGGTTTGCACTTCTTGCTTGCTGTATGTGTCGAATACTCAGACAGCCGAGTCCAAGCCGGTGTGCGAGGTGCAGCAAGGGCGAATAAATAACATCCGCCTGGGAGGATCTATTGACCAGGTGTTCCGCGCGTTTGAAGGTAACTTCGAAGTCTCGGAGACAAAACTGCAACAACCTGAAGGCCCACACATCCCGCGCGGCCCCCACACATTTGACGTTAGGGAGAAATCCACCCAAGAGAAATGGATTACATTCGCAGTGACCAACAAGAACAAGATTCTTCTTGCGTATGTCACTGGCCCCTGTAAGACAAAGAAAGGGATTGGCCCGGGCTCAACGTTGGGCCAAGCCATTGGCGCGTACGGTCGACCTGGATTAAGCCCTACCGATGTTGGTTACTACGTCGGATTTAGAACGCTTCCGCGGGTGGTGTTTCTTCTAGACAACTCGGACATTCCCAAGAAATTGCGAGGAATTCCAGATGACGAAGTGTCACCGAAAGAGGAGAGTGACATTCTAAAGATTCACAGCGCGCGAATTGTTGAAATTCGCTTAATGGCTAACCGAATCGACGACTAAGAAGCGTGCGCTCTAACCATTCGCCCAACCCGGACGCGCGCGAAGCGCCGCGTTATGCTGAGCATCGCGCGGCGCGCGCCGGTTGGCTTAGACGTTAGATGGCGCATTCAAACATTCGGGTATGGGTAAGGGCTGTGGTCATTAGCTTCGTTTTGTCAGCTGTCGTGACTATTAGTGCCTCGATCATCTTCGGTGGCGGCGCAAGCTATTTTCCACCGGTCGAATGGGACAAAGTCGAAAACATGACTTACGGTGAGGCGGCCGCGTACCTAAATCAACGGGCGCAAACTTTGTCTGGTTGGGAAGCGTTCAGAAACGGTCTCCCAAGCTGGTGGTTCTGGCGGCAGTTGCTTCAGGGATGGGCGCTTCTTTTCGTGTTCGGCTTTCTCTGTTGTGCGGCGGTCATTCGGTGGGGTGGCATTCGCCCGGCGCCATCTAACCCCACAATCGAGAGGGACGCCCCGCAAGCGGGGCGCCCCCCATTGTGAACGTTAGGTGCCATAGATGAAAAAGCTCGCCCTTGTTGTTATCGTGTTTGTTATCGGTGGGGCTGTTGGTTTCGTCGCCGGCGCCAGAGTTGGCGTGTGGGAATTCATGCTAGCGAACGCACAATACCAAGCGTCCATTTTGGCAACGCAAATAAAATCCATCAAAGCCGGAAAAACGGAGCCAATCATTGCCGGAATGGAAATTTCCCTCAATGGCGAGCTTTCCAAACACGGCCAATATATGGAAAGCTATTTCAGGTGGCTATGGCCAGAATTGAAATCCAAGGACGATCAACCAATCCGCCGAGCCGTAGCTTACCGATTAGCAAATCCATATCCAGGGCCGGACCTTTCTAAACCTGAACATTGGAATCCTGGCATAGATATGCAAGACGAGTTTGTTAAGGGCGTAGTCGAAGGACAAAGGATTGAGGAACGCTATCTTGATAGGGTTCTGAAGCACTACGGAGATATGGCACCTAACAACTCGCTGCAGCCGACGCCAAAAGCGGGCGCGGCTGAGCGAGAACGTTATACGGCAGAGAAGGTTTACGGGTGGCTGAAGAATATCTAGTGCGACTGTCCGCGCTAGTGGACAAGGCAGCTCCCGGGAAAATTAAGAGCAACTTGGAATGCAAACATTTTTTCAGTGGAGCCGCCGTTTACGCACATGGGAGAATTTGCATGTCGTTAACCCCTGTCGGTTTCGCCATCAAACTGCCCGAGGAGTCGCGCAATACCTTGATTAAGGAACAGGGTGCAAAACCGCTTCGATATTTTCCCAAAGGACCTATTAAGAAAGATTACGTTGTCCTACCGAAGGCAGCCTTAAACGATATAAAGGCATTGCGTAACTGGGTGAAAATCAGCGTTGAATACGTGGTCTCGTTACCACTCCCTGCGAAGGGAGGCCGCAAGTGATCAGCTGCCGTATAACATGGCGGTGTACGCGGACGCGCGGAAAGCATCGCACCTTGGTCTTCTGTCCCTAGCCGCGCGCCGGTAACCTCCACGTTGGACGGCAGCAAATGGCACTACGCATGGGTAACTGATGTACTTTGAGATCGTCGGTGAGGTAACGCATGTCGAAACGTTCGCGGCCGGATCGTCCATTCGAGAGCTTGCACGCCTTCGGAAGTTCTACGGGCGTGGCCGGTGGCGCAAGCGAAAGGGTATCGCCCGCGTGCGCCTATCTGACGGCACAATACGTCTAGCCGAGGTACACTGGTACGAAGCCCACGGTATCGGGCGCAAAGAGCTCAAGATCAAGCGCTATATCGACTGAACCTATGAAAGCCAAACAATTTGTGGTGTGTCTCAAAAACGACGGGTACGAAGTGTCGCTGGAGCGCCGCAAGATCTACCAAGTCCTCCCAGACCCTGAGGCATCGAAACACCGGCAGATTCGAGTCGTCGACGAGTCAGGAGAAGACTACCTATATCCGCAGAGCTTCTTCGCGCCGATTGAACTCCCCCAACCTATCCGCCGAGCCGTCCTGGCCGCCGTCTAACCCCACGCCCCACCCGGACGCGCGTGGAGCGTCGCACGTAGGCATACCATCGCAGTCGCGCGCCGGTGGGCGTGAACGTTAGCCCGCTAAATGTTCTTTCAACGAAATTGAAGAGGATCTTTCAATCGGCAGTGTTTCTAACTGCAGCTCTTTCGTGGACATGTTCCACCGGTACCTTCGACTACACGCACGCAATAGAAGGGATTGCCCGTGACATCGCGGATCTCAAGGGAAGCTATCCTCAGCTTAAGGATTTTTCTGTTTCTGAGAACCTGAAGGCGGACGAGTATAAGATTTCGTACGGCTATCACACTCACAAGCCTGAAAGGCGAGGCGGATGGACGTCGGGCGTTCCAAACCCAGACGAGGACGGCATTTGGTTTTACATCGACTTTCACAGTCCAAGTTCGACCGCACAGATCCACACGCAGCCCATGACTATCCCATACTGCATTGGAGATATGAGACTTTCTTTACTGAGCCTTGAAGGAACGAAGACCAAGTCAGCCGAGGGCGTGATTTGGCAGATCTTGAAAAAACACGGTGCTACACGATGCGATCGATGATTAGCGAGCTAACCGCGCGTTGCAGCCGACGATAAGCTTCCCCCGAATTAGTTGACACCTTGGGCTAACAGCTCGGAGGTGTGAAATGGCAAGAGCAGGACCTCGGAAGATCGCGAAGTATGGTGATCAGTTCAAGGCGACGGCGGTGAAGTTGAGCAGTCTGCGGGGGGTTCTGATTCAGGATGTGGCGGTGGGGCTAGACATTCACCCCTTCATGCTGTCACTGTGGCGCAAACAAGTCCGTGACGGGTGATCGTGGCCAAGGCAGCGAAACTGGACGTGCAGACGGCGGCCGAGCTCAAGCGGCTGCGCCAGCTCGAGCGTCAATACAAGGTCTTGAAAGAGGAGCACACGCTCCTAAAAAAAGCCATCCGGTTTGCTTCCGATCGAGATCGGAGGTCTTCGAGTTCATCGAAGCAAACCGGGGGAACCACAAAATCTCGCTGATGTGCCGGGTCTATGAGGTGACGCGTGCAGGCTACTATGCCTGGTGCTCGCGTGAGCGTAGCGAGCGGGAGCACCAGAACGCGCAGCTTGCCGAGCGCATTCGGGTCGTGCACCGCGACAGCCGCGGCACCTACGGCAGTCCGCGCGTGTACCAGGTGTTGCGCAAGGCCGGCTGCCGAGTGGGTAAGAATCGCGTTGCCCGAGTGATGCGTATCCACGGCATCAAGGCGCGGGTGGCGAGGATGCGCTACACCAATCCTGCGCTACAGCGCTACTTCGCAACCACTCGCAACGAGCAGCTCGATGTCGATCTGAGCTCGCCCGACCAGGTCACCGACAATGCCCATATCGAGTCATTCTTCCACTCCATGAAGACTGACATCGTGCACGGCCTTGTCTTCACCGAGGATCGTCAGATCGAATCGGCGGTACGCGGCTACGTTCCCTTCTACAACGGCATTCGGCTACACTCATCGCTTAACTACGTGTCGCCAGCGACGTATGAAAAACAGATGGCGTGAAAACCCGGTGTCAACAAAATCGGGGGAAGATTCCGCGCGTGAAGCATCGCGCTCCAGCAAGCAGCGGCAGTCGCGCGCCGATGGCTGGGAACGTTAGGGAGCATGTTCATGTCTCGATATTTCCTTTGTGCGTTGGCATGGGGCGCGACCTTTGCTCCAGTTTTTTCAAGCGCGCAAGAGCTGTGCGGCACAACTAAGCCTCCCGTCCAGGTGGGGCAAGGTGCCTCGGAAACACCGAAAGAGACCGAAGACGAGGGATCGGAAGTTAGTATGTTCGAGTACGACTTCGAGTTCGGAAAGGCAATGGGTGCAGTCGGGTGGCTGAGAGACGGAATATCGGAGGCGATTGAACGCAGCAAAACATTAGATGACCTTCAAAGCATCAACTTTGAGTTTCCGTTCCATAACAACACCACGGTCGCCAAAGGAGCGATATTGAGGCAACAAGCGCTCCTCGAACGCGAAAGGCTCGAAGTCGCGAGGCTTAAACTTAAGCTAGGTTCTGGAACCAAGGCGGACGTCGATGTGGCACGAAAACGGTATGCTGTTACCCGAGCGAGTTTCTGTGAGTTTTTCAAAAACGCAGCTTGGGCCGATTGAAGCCATGCTCCCTAAGCTGGCGGTGTACCAGGACGCGCGTGAAGCATCGCACCTTGGTTTTCTGTCCGTAGTCGCGCGCCGATAACCTCCACGTTAGGCGCTACAAGCTAGCAGCATGAGCGCGGACTTAGGAGGGCACATGCGTGTCTACTGGACGCTTAGCCAAATTCCAGAATTGGCAACGCTATCTCGTGCGGAACGCGGGTTGATCTGGAGCCGCGTCTACAGAAACGCATTTCGTCATGGGCAAACCTGGGGCGGCCTTGCCGCCTGCGGTGTGCTCGCTGGCATTGGCAGCCATGTTGGTGGTCTCTTCGGCCACTCGTACATCGGGGCGGCGATTGGTGGCGGAGTAGGTGGGTTTGTATTTTCGCAAGTGATAATTCACGTCGTCCGTAGTCACTACAAGCATCTTTTCGCTGGTGATGACAGCGCCTAACCATTCGCTGCACCCGACGCGCTACAGCGGGCTTTGCCCGCTTGCGCCCGCGGGTGAGTTCAAACGTTAGCTGACAAGATGATCGAGCAGAACAGCAATCCGAAGCGCAAGGTCACGCGTCGCACCAAGGTAGCGATCGTCGTGGTCTTTCTCTTGGTGGGCCTCGTCGGGCTGTACGTCGGTGGTCCTTTGCAGCGTTTCCGATCGAGCGAGGAAAACGCGTGTCACGAAAAGTGCGCCAAGCTGCAGCGCGCTTGGCGACTTGTCTCCCCATACCCACAAGGTACGGTTGGGCAGGGTCGCTACGACGGCCCGTGGAAGTGCGAGTGCTATTAGCTCGTGTGACTTGTCAGCTAACCCGTAGCTGGTGCGGACGGGCCGTCAGCGGCGTACTATTTTTCAACATCGTGTGGGCCCGGCGCACAGCACGACGTTAGAGGTCGCCAGGTCTCACAGTTGTGGCCATATGCTCGTATGGCTTTCTAGCCATACCTATGCTAGTCTTGGCCAATGGCGAAGACCCGGTTCGACTGGGACCAAGACAAAGACGGCCAGAACCAGAAGAAACACGGGGTGTCCTTCGCGCTGGCGCAACTCGCCTTCGCTGACTCGAGGCGCGTCATCGCGGAAGACCTATCCCACGGTTCCAGCGAACAGCGGTACTTCTGTTTAGGGCAAGT
>Ga0209131_1001230_pt1 | contig 17740 bp, 16 predicted proteins | sample GraSoi_2013_40cm_FD_185826 | JGI IMG/M metagenome (GOLD analysis project Ga0209131, IMG submission 185826) | Grasslands soil microbial communities from the Angelo Coastal Reserve, California, USA - Sample 9_17_2013_40cm (SPAdes) (version 2) | ecosystem: Environmental > Terrestrial > Soil >...
ATCCGGCCACCGGGACAATGGAATTCGCGCTCCGCGATCCGGATGGCTACTATGTGATGATCAGCTCGCTGACATAGACCATGAAGAAGAGCACTACGCAACCAGGTATTCCGGCTTCGGTGATGATCGACGAGAGGATCAGCGGGCTGGGCGACTGGCGCGGCGAGATGCTCGGCCGGCTGCGCGCCCTGATCAAGTCGGCCGATCCCGATGTCGTCGAGGAATGGAAGTGGGCGGTCCCGGTGTGGTCGCACGACGGATTGATCTGCACGGGCGAGACCTACAAGAAGGCCGTGAAGCTGACGTTCGCCAAAGGCGCGTCCGTGAAAGATCCTTCGAAGCTCTTCAACTCCAGCCTCGAAGGCAACACGCGGCGGGCCATCGATTTCCACGAGGGCGACAAGGTCGACGAAAAGGCGTTCAAGGCCCTCATTCGTGGTGCCGTCGCCGTGAACAAGTCCAAGGGCAAGTAGTGAACGGACTCCTCGTCGGCATGATCGCGGGCGCCTTCGGCGTCGGCTACTTCATGTACGGGAAGAAGCAGCAGAAGCTCGTGCCGATGTTCGCGGGCGTACTGCTCTGCGTCTACCCGTATTTCACCGAGAACCTGTTCGCGCTCATCGCGATCGGCGTGGCGCTTCTCGCCGCGCCATTCCTCATCGACTACTAGGGCGCGGCGGCTGCGATGCGGCGATATCGCACGCCGCGGTTGTATCCCACAGCCGCCCACACGGCGACGATGCGTCCTTCCCCGTCCCTATCGAAGCGAAGGCGCGTGCCCGAGCCGCTGAAGCCGTCGCGATACGCGGGCTTCATCGTGGTATCGAGGTTGGTGGCGTGGAGCGCGCCCTCGTCGGCGCGCAGCTTGAGGACGCCCTCGATCTCGTCGCTGTAGTAGAGGCCGGCGTACTGCGCGAGATCGGCGGCGCTCGAAGGCGCGGCTTCCTCGACGCGATCGAACACCTCCGGCGTGCGGCCCTCGCGTGCGAGCGTGAACGAGCGTGGAGTGGAGCGCGAGGCATCGACGTCGAACGCGATGGTGGACCGCACGGACGCGCCGGCGACCGAGAACCGGTCACCGTCCTCCGGCGCGAGCGCCTGCGGCGTCGGCGGCGAATCCACCTGCAGCTTTCCGCCGGCCACGCTCACGCGCCACGCCATCTCGTTGGCGCGGCTGCGATAGACGCCCGTGTACGCGCCGAGCTCGAGGGGCGGCGGGGCACCGCGCAGGATCAGCTCCACCTGCTTGCGCGAAGCGATCGCCTTCTCCAGGTAGATGTCGGCGATGCGATGCACAACGTCGATGGTGCCGAAGTTGGGCAGGTTGCACAGGCACATCGCGGTGAGGCGCTGGTCGGGAAAGCGCGCCATGTACGCGGTGAGGCCGGGCGCGTCTCCACCGTGTTCCACGATGCGTAGCCCCCGGTAGTCGCGGACGAATTGCCCCGCGCCGTAGGCGATGCGCGTTCCAACGTCGAGCGTTCCGGGCGCGTTCATGATCTCGAGGAAGCGCGCGCCGCCGACTTTTCCCGTGTAGAAGTTCGCGTCCCACGCGAGGAGATCCTCGATCGTCGTGAGGATGCCGCCGTCGCCCACCGTCTGCGTCGCGGACACGGCGATGCGCCAGCCGCCACCTTCCACCGGCGCATACGTGAGCGAACGCCCGGGGATGCTCACCGAGGCGTCGTCGACGACGCGCGTTCGCGTCATGCCGAGCGGGACGAAGAAGCTCTCCCGCATGAATTGCGCGAAAGGCCTGCCCGACGCGCGCTTCACCACGAGCGCCAGCAGGAAATAGCCGGAGTTGTTGTAGAGGTGCTCGGTCCCGGGCGTGAAGTTGAGGCTGCGCTGGCGTGAGAGCATCGCGAGCGCCTGCATCTCGGTGACGGGGCCGGAAGGATCCACGCCCTGCAGCGCGAAGAGCGCCGGATAGTCGCGCAGGCCGCTCGTGTGGCGCAGGAGATGGCGCAGGCGGATCGGCGCCGAATGGACGGGCAGCTCCGGCACGAAGCGGCGCACGTCGTCGTCGAGCGAGAGCTTGCCCTGCGTTGCGAGGAGCGCCACGGCCGCCGCGGTGAATTGCTTGGCGAGCGAGCCGGGATCCATGACCGTCGAGGGCGAGATCGGCGCGCGCTGCTCCAGGCTTGCCATGCCGTAGCCCTTCGCGAGAACGAAGCGGCCGTCGCGGATCACGCCCACCGCGCAACCGGGCGAGTCGGGCTTGTCGTAAGCGGCGAAGAGCGCGTCCACGCGGGCGGACTCGGTCGCGGGCTCCGCGGCGATCGCGGGCAGCGCGGCGGCGAGGACGAGGGCGGCGCGAGCGATCATCACGGCCACAGTATCATTCACGCTATGGGAAGACTCGTCGCCATCGTCCTCGCCGCTCTCCTTCTCCAGGCTTGCGGCACGCCCAGCGCGACCCTCGAGACCTCGCGCGGCGAGAACCTGATGCTGCTGGGCTTCGACCCGGTGGGCTACTTCACCGACGGCAAGCCCGTGCGCGGCAAGCACACCATCGCCACCACCCATGACGGCCGTACCTACTATTTCGCCTCGCCCGAGCATCGCGCCACCTTCCTCACGTCCCCCACGCGATATGAACCGCAGTACGGCGGGTTTTGTTCCAACGGCGCGCCCTACGCGGTGAAGCTCGGAAGCGACCCGACCCAGTTCGAGATTCGCGGCGGGCGCCTCTTCGTCTTCGGCGACATCCAGGGGTACGAGTTCTGGCTGCTCGACTGGGAGGACAACATCCGCCATGCCGACGAGCTGTGGCCGTCGATTAGTAACGAGGGCTGGCGCGGACAGACGTTGAGCGCCTGGACGAACAAGGTGCCGTGGTATCGCACGACACCCGAACTCATGAAGCGTTGGCGCGAGAAGCATCCCGGGCAGGAGCTCAACTACGACACGGGCGGCTTCTGGAAGAACATGGTCACGAAGTATCCGGGCTGGCGCGCGCGCGAGGGCTTCAGCCAGCCTGCGCTCGGCGTGCCGGGCGAACCCGACGATCCGTTGAAAGGAAGCTAGATGACCACTTGGCTTGTTTCGGGAGTCCGCACGCCGTTCGCAAAAGTGGATGGGGCGCTGCGCAAGCTCGATTCCATCGGACTTTCGGTGCCGGTTGCCAAGGCGATGACTGCGCAGTTGCCGCAAGGCACGCGGCCGGACCTGGTCGTGTGGGGAACGGTCGCGCCGAACCTCGGCTGGAGCAACATCGCGCGCGAGCTGGTGATCGACGCGGGCATCGATCCCGCCACGCCCGCGTATTCGACGGTGCTCGCGTGCTCGACCAGCATGGTGGCGGTATTCGAGGCGGCGGGAATGCTGCGCGGCGACCTGTCGCTCGCGCTCTGCGGCGGCGTCGAGAGCATGAGCCGCGTCCAGATCGGATTGAAGCAGGGTTTCTCGGACTGGCTGCGGCGCTTCACGCAGTCGAGGAGCTTTGGCGAGCGAATCGACCGCATCAGCGAATTCCGCTGGAAGGATTTCGGATTGCACGTCCCGAGCGTGGCCAACCGCGCGACCGGCAAGAGCATGGGGGAGCACTGCGAGGAGATGGCCAAGGAGTGGCACATCGCGCGCGCCGACCAGGACCGCATCGCGCTGATGTCGCACCAGCGCTCGGTGAAGGCGATGACGGCGGGATTCTTCGACGACCTCGTGGTTCCGGTCGAGGGCATGGCGAAGGACGGCATCCCGCGCGCGGATTCGTCGGCGGAGAAGCTTGCGGGCCTGAAGCCCGCCTTCGATCGCACGAGCGGGCAGGGGACGATCACTGCGGGCAATGCGTCGCCGCTCACGGACGGCGCGGCCGCGATCTGGGTCGCGAACGACGCGGGAGTTTCACGGCTTCCTTCGAACCGCCCGCGCGCACGGCTCGCTGATTGGGAAATCGCCGCAGTCGATATCTTCCACGAGGGCCTGCTCATGGCGCCCGCGTACGCGATCCCGCGATTGCTCGCGCGCAACGGCCTCACCTACGACGCGATCGACCTGTGGGAGATCCACGAGGCGTTCGCGGCACAGGTGCTGTGCAACGTCGCGGCGCTCGAGAGCGAATCGTTCCTGCGCGACAAGGTGGGCGTGCACGCGAGGCTCGGCAAGCTGCCGTGGGACCGCTTCAATCCGAATGGCGGCAGTGTGGCCATCGGCCACCCGTTCGGCGCGACGGGCGCGCGCATCCTCTCGCAGGCCGTGAAGGAGCTGGCCGCGATGGGACCAGGCAAGCGCGCCGTCGTCTCGATCTGCGCCGACGGCGGCGTCGGCACGGTCGCGCTTCTCGAAACCTAAGGAGACTTCCGGATGCGTTTCCTGTTGCCCCTGGTTGCGGCGTTGCTCGCCGCATTTGCCTTCCCCTCGCAGGCCGAGCTCACGCGGCTCGAGATCACATCGCAGCGTCCGTTCGGCTCGTTTCGCGCCGGCGACTATGTGCTGATGGAGGGCCGGGTGCACGGAGAGATCGCGCCCACGGAGGCGATCCCGGGCCTGGACAAGGCGGCGCGCAATGCGAAGGGCAACGTGGAATATTCCGCGCGCATCGTCCTCATCATTCCGGCAAAGCCTTCGCAGGGCAACGGCACGCTCGTCGTGGACATTCCCAACCGCGGGCACGCGTATGCGCAGGCGCTCTACAACTCGCCACGCGACGAGCCGTTCCAGTCGGGCACGTTCGAGCAGGGCACGGGCTTCCTCCAGGACCACGGCTTCTCCGTCGCCGAGGTCTATTGGGAGCTGGGCCAGGGCGCGGAGCTGCCGTCGTTCATGGAGGACGGGAAGAAGCTCTACGTCGAGGGTGCGGGATTTCCGATCGTGCGCGACGCGACCGACTTCCTGCGCAATGACAAGTCGGATGCGAATCCGCTGCGCGGCGCCGTCGCGCGCGTGATCGGCAGCGGCAAGTCGCAGAGCGGGCGCTTCCTCAAGACTTTCCTCTACAACGGCTTCAACAAGATCGGCGATCGCACGATCTTCGACGCGATCCACGTGCTCACGTCGGCGGGCATGCTGCCGCTCATGCGCACGAGCCCCGGCCCGGAGTCGAGCGCGAACGGCATCCCTACCTTCGACGACGTCGAGTGGCGCGGCTACACCGAAGAGCCGCTGACGGTGGCGAAGATCGCGGCCGGCGGCCCGCGCCTGTTCGTGCAGAACTCGACCACCGACTATTACGCGATCCGCTCGTCGCTGCAACGCACCGGCGCATCGGGCACGGCGGAGGTCGCTTTGCCAGCGAACGTGCGCATGTACGACATGGCCGGCGCGCCGCACGCGATCACGCCCAACGCGAAGTGCGAGATGAAGCCGGCGGTGCTCGACTGGACGCCGATCTCGCGCGCGCTGCTGCTGCACCTCGATGCGTGGATCGCGCGCGGCACGGAGCCGCCGGCCACCGTCCTCATGCCGCTGGAAACCGCCGCGCCCGATGCCGCGCTGCGTGCGCCGGCGCATTTCTCCCAGGCGGTGATCCAGGTGCCCAGGCGCGATGCCGATGGGAATGCGCTCGGCGGCATCCGGCTGCCCGACATCGAGGCGCCGATCGGCACGCACGTGGGCCTCAATTCGACGCGCACGCGCGGCTGCATGCTGGTGGGCGGATACGTACCGTTCGACGCCGAGAAGATCGCCGCGCACTACAGGAATCGCGACGACTACGTGAACCGCATTCGCGTATCGGCCCGCAAGCTCGTGGGCGACGGGTTCCTGCTGCCGGAGGACGCCGCGATCATCGTGCAGGAGGCGGCTTCCAGCCACGCCTTCGCGAAGGCCAAATAACTGATAGTCTGCGCGCCATGAGACCCCTCGTCCTTCCCCTCATCGCCGTCGCGGCCCTCGTGGCGCAACCCGCTCTTGCGGAGCTCCACAAGTGCACCACGAAGGAAGGCAAGACGATCTACACGGAGTTCGAGTGCGAAGGCGACGCGAAGAAGTCCGACGTCACCATCCGCGACAGCAAGGGCGTGGATTCGACCAAGGGCGGCTCGCCGATCAAGCCGCCGGACAAGAAGAACCCGGAAACGATTCCCAAGGCGGTGCCCGCGCCGGGCACGCCCGACAAGGCGCAGGGCGCGCCACCCAAGTAACGCTCAGGGCTTCGCGTCGGGGCCCGCGCGCGCCATCGCGCGCTGGTACGCAGGACGCGCCTCGATCCGCGCCAGGTACTTTCCGATGTTCGCGTACGGTGCGATGTCATAGTCGAGGTAGCGTCGCATCGTGGTGAACGGGAATACCATCATCACGTCGGCGGCGCTGAAGTCTCCCGCGAAGTACTCGGTGTCGGTGAGCGCGCCATCCACGTAAGCCAGCATGTTCGTCATGCGAGACAGGATGCGCGCGCGCACCGGGCTTTCCTTCGCCTCGGGAATGCGCGAGAGCACGAGGGCGATCAGCATGAGCGACATGAGGCTGCCTTCGGCGAAGTGCATCCAGTAGACGTAGCGCGCGAATTGCGGCGAATCGACCGGCGGCACGAGGGCGCCCTTGCCGTAGCGGCGCACGATGTATTCGACGATCGCGCCGGACTCCGCGAGCACCGTGTCGCCATCGGTGATCAGTGGCGACTTTCCCAATTCGTGTAGCGCCTTCATGTCGGGCGGTGCGGCGCCGGTGGCCTCGCGCTGGAACCACTCCATCCGGTAGGCCGTGCCCAGCTCCTCGAGGAGCCAGACGATCCGCTCGGAGCGCGAGCTGCTCAGGTGGTGGACGGTGATCACGACGCGATGGCGGTGAGGATGCCGCGCAGGATGTCGAGAGGCGGCGGCGGACAGCCGGGAACCACGACGTCCACCGGGAGCACCTTCGAGACGCCTCCGCACGTGGCGTAGCTCTCCCCGAACACGCCGCCGTCACGCCCGCAGTCGCCGACCGCCACCACGAGCTTGGGATCGGGCATCGCCTCGTAGACGATGCGCAGCGCCCTTTCCATGTGCCGCGACACCGGGCCGGTGACGAGCAGCATGTCGGCGTGCCGGGGGCTCGCCGCGAAACGGATGCCGAGGCCCTCGATGTTGTAGTAGGGATTGTTGAGCGCGTGGATCTCGAGCTCGCAACCGTTGCACGATCCCGCGTCCACGTGCCTGATGACGAGCGCGCGCCCCAGGAGGCGCACGATTTCCGCCTGGATCTGCGCCGATCGCACGCGCCATTCCTCGCGCGCCTCGGGCGTCGGCTCGGAAATGATGCCGGTGCGCAATACCTGCAGGATGATGGGGATCATCAGCAGTCCTCGCCGGAGTAGCTCAGGTTGAAGCTCTTGTTGATGAGCGGGAAGTCGGGAACGATGTTGCCGATCACCGCGTGCTCGAGCACGGGCCACGCCTGCCACGAAGGATCGTGCGCGTGGCAGCGCCGGATGCGGTTGTTCTCGCCAGCCTCAAGGGCCACGAGCGTTTCCCCGCGCCAGCCCTCGACCCAGCCGAATCCCATCGCGCCGGGCGCCGCGTACGGCAACGCGACGCGCGCCGCGCCGGCCGGCAGCCCCGCGAGGATCTCGCGAACGAGCCGCAGCGCCTCGTAGAGCTCGTCGAAGCGCACCTTCACGCGCGCAGCCACGTCACCGTTCGTGTGCACCACCTTTTTCACGCCGAGCTTGTCGTACGGCGCCCATGGGAAGTCGCAACGCAGGTCGAAAGCCTGCCCACTCGCGCGTCCCGCGAGCCCGGCGAGGCCCAGCGCCCGCGCGAGCTCCTGCGTCACGCGTCCCGCGGTGATGAAGCGGTCCTGCAGCCCCGAGTGCTCGTCGAAGACATCCTGGAAACGGCGCACCTCGCGTTCGACCGAGTCGGCCTGCCGCATGAGGGGCTCGCGCATGTCGTCGCGCAGGTCGGCCTCCACGCCCCCGGGAACCACGCCATCCATCATGAAGCGATGGCCGAAGGCCGTGTGGCTCATGCGCAGCCAGTCCTCCTTGAGCCGCATGAATTGCGACAGGGCGAAGCTCAACGCCGCATCGTTGCCGAGCGCCCCCAGGTCGCCGAGATGGTTGGCGACCCGCTCGCGCTCGAGCATGAGCGCGCGGATCCATACCGCACGCGCCGGCGGCTCCAGGCCGAGCAGCGACTCCGCCGCCTGGGCGTAGGCCCAGGCGAGCGCGACCGTGGAATCGCCCGAGAGCCGCCCCGCGAGCCGATGCCCGGTCGCGATCTCGAAATCCCCGAAGCGCCGGTCGATTCCCTTGTGCGTATAGCCCAGGCGCGCTTCGAGACGCAGGACTTTCTCGCCGACGACCGAGAAGCGGAAATGCCCGGGCTCGATGATCCCGGCGTGGATCGGTCCCACGGGGATCTCGTGGACGCCGTCGCCCTCGACCCGCACGAAGGGGTAGTTGTCGGGCGCGTTCTCGCGGCGCGCGTGCGCGTCGAAATCGCGGCGCAACGGGAACTCGTCCGCACGCCACGCGCCGTGGCGCAGCCACTGCCGCCGGTCACTGGCGCCCTCGGCGGCGACGCCGAGCAGGTCGTGCAGCGCGCGTTGCATGCGCAGCGCACCCGGGAATACCTCGGCGATGGTCGGATACGCAGGCGCGGCGGCCGGTACCGGAAGCTCGAGGACGACGAGGCCGCTGCGGATCGCGTACGCCGCGTATACCGAGAAGGTCGCGTTGCGATCGCGGTTGTCCGAGCCCCAAAGCGCCACGATCCGTCCCGCGCCTTCACGCACCACGCGCGCCGCGCGCGCCCACTGCGATCGATCGACCCGCGCAAGGGATACCGGCGCCGCGCCGGATAGCGTGCGTGCGTCGAGATTGAGGCCGGAGAGCGCCATCAGCCGAGCAGTCTTGCCGCCTGCTTGTACCAGCCGGCGAGGTAAGGGGGAATGTAGAGGCCCAGCATGAGTCCGAGGCCCAGGTGCACGAACACCGGCGTGAGCGCGGGCTGGTGGGTAAGCGCCGAGAGCGGCGTCTCGCCGAAGACCATCGGCTGCACGCGGCTGAAGACCGAGGCAAATGCGACGCCGAGGGCGAGCAGCAGGAACGGAGTCGCCCACGTGTGCTCGCGCATCGCGGTCGTGAGGATCAGGAACTCGCTCGCGAAGACGCCGAAGGGCGGCATGCCCAGGATAGCCAGTGTTCCGATCATGAGGCCCCAACCGATGGTCGGGCTCACCTTGAGCAGCCCGCGGATGTCGTCCATCACCTGCGTGCCCGCTTTCTGCGCCGCGTGCCCCACGGCGAAGAAGATCGCGCTCTTCACGAGCGAGTGCACGGTCATGTGCAACAGGCCCGCGAAATTCGCGATCGGCCCGCCCATCCCGAAGGCGAACGTCATGAGGCCCATGTGCTCGACTGACGAGTAGGCGAACATGCGCTTGATGTCGCGCTGGCGCGAGAGGAAGAACGCGGCGACGACCACGGAGAGCAGCCCGAAACCCATCATGATGTTGCCGGCGAAGTGCGAGCCCAGCGCGCCGTCTGCGAGCACCTTGCAGCGGATCACGCTGTAGAGGGCGACGTTGAGCAGCAGCCCCGAGAGCACGGCCGAAATCGGCGTGGGACCCTCGGCATGCGCGTCGGGCAGCCAGTTGTGCAGCGGCACGAGCCCCACCTTGGTGCCGTATCCCACCATCAGGAACACGAACGCGAGCGACAGGATCGCCGGCTCGAGTTGCCCTTTCACGAGGTTCAGGTGCGTCCAGAGGAGCGCGCTGCCCTCCGCGCCCAGCACGCGCTCGGCGGCGAAGTAGAGCAGGATCGTGCCGAAGAGCGCCTGCGCGATCCCCACGCCGCAGAGGATGAAGTACTTCCACGCCGCCTCGAGCGCGGCGGCCGTGCGGTACACCGATACCAGGAGCACAGTCGCGAGCGTCGCCGCCTCCATCGCGACCCAGAGGATGCCCATGTTGTTCGTGGTGAGCGCGAGAAGCATGGTGAACATGAAGATCTGGTACATGCTGTGGTAGAGACGCAGGCGCGCGGGCGTCATGCGTCCCTTCTCGCGCTCGATGCGCATGTACGGGCGCGAGAAGAGCGATGTCGTGAAGCCCACGAACGCCGTAAGGGCCACCAGGAATACATTGAGCGGATCGACGAAGAACTGCTCGTCGAATCCCATGATCGGGCCGCCGGAGACCACGGTGGCCGTGAGCCACGCCGCGGCCGCGAAGGTCGCGAAGCTGAACGCCGAGTTCACCTCGGGCGCGCCCTCGCGCTCGCCCCACAGCCACAGGAACAGACCGGCGGCCAGCGGGATCGCGAGCAGAAGCGCGAGTATTTCCATCACTCGTCCTTCAGCTTTTCGAGGTGATGGATGTCGAGCGAGTCGAACTGCTCACGGATCTGGAACAGGAACACGCCCAGGATCACCATGCCGACCAGCACGTCGAGCGCGATACCCAGCTCGACCACCATCGGCATCCCGTACGTGGCGCTCGTCGCGGCGAAGAACAGGCCGTTCTCCATCGACAGGAAACCGATCACCTGCGGAACCGCCTTCGAGCGCGTGATCATCATGAGGAACGACAGCAGCACGCACGCGAGCGCGATGCCGAGGGTGCCGCGCGCGATCGAGCGCGAGAACTCCGAGATCGGCAGCGCGAGGTTGAACGCGAACACCACCAGCACGATGCCCACCAGCATCATGGTGGGGATGTTGATGAGCGTCTCGATGTCCCACTTCACGTTCAGGCGCCGGATGAGCCGATGCAGGATGTACGGAAGCAGCAGGACCTTGAGCGCGAACGTGATGCCGGCCGAATAGAGCAGGTGCGTCTGGCCGGTGGCAAGTGCGACGGTCACCGTCGAGCCGACCAGCGCAAGGCCCTGCGCGGCGAACAAGTTGATGAGCGTCACGATGCGCCGCTGCGCGAGCATCGCGAAGGCGATCAACAACAGCGCGCTCGCGAAAAGGTTGACGAGCTGGGGCGTGAGCGCGTTCACCTCAGGCCCCCAGGAGGAGGTGCACGAGAAGCGCCAGCACGCCCAGCAGGAACGCGGTGGCGAGGAATTCCGGCACGCGGAAGATGCGCATCTTCGCCGAGAGCGTCTCGATCAGCGCGAGGAGGAAGCCCCCGACGGCGAGCTTCGCCGCGAGCACCGGCAGCGCGAGGAGGAGGGCCGTGTGGTCGTTGGCCTCGGCGATGCCCCACGGAAGGAACAGCGCCAGCCCCGCGCACGAGTAGGCGAAGAGCTTGAGCGAGGCCGCCCACTCGAGCAGGGCCAGGTGCCGCCCAGAGTACTCCAGCACCAGCGCTTCGTGGATCATGGTGAGCTCGAGGTGCGTGGCGGGATTGTCGACCGGCACGCGCGCGTTCTCCGCGAGCGACACCATCGTGAACGCCACGCCGGCGAAGGCGAGGCTCGGCAGGATCGTGAGCTCGCGGTGCGCGAGGCTCGAGACGATCGTCGCGAGCGAGGTCGAGTTGGAGATCAGCGAGGCGGTGAACAGCACCATCAGGAACGCGGGCTCCGCGAGGAACCCGATCAGCATCTCCCGGCGCGCACCCATGGTCCCGAACGAGGTGCCGATGTCCATCGCGGCCAGGGAGATGAAGAGCCGCGCCAGCGCGAAGAGGCCGACCAGCGCGATCGCGTCGGCCGCCGGGGCGAGCGGCAGGTTCGTCGACAGCGTCGGCACGATCATCGAGGCGAGCAGCATGCAGCCGAACACGATGTAGGGCGAAAGGCGATAGATCGGGGTCGCGTCGTGCGCGATCACCGATTCCTTCCAGAAAAGCTTGTGCAGCATGCGGAAGGGCTGCAGCAGTGGCGGCGCGGTGCGGTTCTGCAGCCACGCGCGGCACTGGTTCACCCATCCCGAAAGGAGAGGCGCTCCAAGCAGCGCGAGGAGCATCGCGAGGAGTTGGGCGGCAACGCCTTCGAAGCTCATGCCTGCGTGAGGAACAGCAGCGCCACCAGGGTGACGAAACTGTAGAGGAGGTAGATCGCGATGCGTCCGCGCTGCAGCAGGCCGACCACGCGCGAAATGGACTCGATCGTCGCGGCGATGCGCAGGTAGATCCAGGCCCACATTGGATCCTCGACCTCGACCCGGTAGCGGGGCGCCGCGTCGAAGGGTGACGGGAGCTCGCGGCGCATGCGGTAGAAGGGCTCGAAGATCTGGCGGATCGGCTGGCCGAATCCCTCCGCCGTGTCCTGCATGCGCGCCGTCTGCTGCGGGTAGCCGCAATCCCAGGGCGGCGCGCGGCGCAAGCGCCCATGATAAAAACGGCGCACCAGCACGAATGTGAGGAGCACGATCGCGATCGTGGCGCCGGTCACGAGCAGCGGGCTGTACGAGGCGCGCTCGGCCGACACGGGCGCGAGCAACAGCCAGTCGCCCACGCGCCCGCTCTGCGCGAGCCCGCGCCCGACGAGCGCGAAGGGAATCGGGTCGATCACTTCGATCACGAAGGTCGGGAAGAGGCCGAGCAGCACGCACCCGGCCACGAGCCACGCGAGGCCGAGGCGCTCGAGCGCGCCGGCATCCACCGCCTCGGCGAGCCGCTCCTCGCGCGGTCGCCCGAGGAAGATCACGCCGAAGAACTTCACCATCACGTAGCCGGAGAGCGCCATCACGAGCACTACGCCCGCGGCGAACACCGGCACCAGCATCTTGAGATAGGGATTGGGCAGGCCGCCGGTAAATAGCAGGCTCTGCAGCAGCAGCCACTCGGAGGCGAAGCCGTTGCTGGGCGGCAGGCCCGCGCATGCGATCACGCCGACCAACGTCGCCCATCCCACCCACGGCATGTAGCGCATGAGGCCGCCGAGCTTGCCGAGGCTGCGCTCGTGCGTGGCGTGCAGCACCGAGCCCGTGCCGAGGAAGAGCAGGCTCTTGAACATCGCGTGGTTGAGGCAGTGATAGAGCATCGCCGTGAGCGCGAGCGCCGCGAGCGAGCGCATCGCGTAGGCGTAGAAGACGATGGCGAGCCCGAACGCGACCACGATGAGGCCGATGTTCTCGATGGACGAGTAGGCGAGCAGGCGCTTCATGTCCACCTGCACCGCGGCGAAGACCACGCCGAAGATGGCGGTGGCGAGCCCGAGCGCCAGCGCCACCACGCCCCACCACCAGAGCGGTTCTCCTCCGATATCGAACGTCACGCGCACGAGCCCGTAGATCGCGGTCTTCAGCATCACGCCGCTCATCAGCGCCGACACGGGCGAGGGCGCCGCGGGGTGCGCTTCCGGCAGCCAGATGTGCAGCGGCAGGATGCCCGCCTTGGCGCCGAAGCCGAACAGCGCGAGCAGGAATGCGCACGACGCCCAGAAGGGCGACAGGTGTTGCTCACGCATATTGCCGAACGTGTAGTCGCCGGTGTTGGCCTGCAGCACGCCGAAGCACAGCAGGATCGAGATCGCACCGATGTGCGCCACGAGCAAGTAGAGATACCCGGCTCGCTGGATCTCCGGGATGCGGTGGTTGGTGGTGACCAGGAAGAACGAGGCGAGCGCCATCATCTCCCAGCTCACCATGAACGCATACGCGTCGTCGGCCACCAGCACGAGCGCCATGGCGGCGAGGAAGATGTGGTACTGGAGGCAGATGAGGCCAGGCGCCGTGCCTTCGCCTTCGCGGAAATAGCCGCCGGCGAAGATCGACACGCCGGCGCTGGCGAGGCCCAGCAGCATGAGGAAGAACGACGAGAGCGCGTCCAGGCGCAGGTGGAACGGCAGGTCGGGCAGTCCGATGACGAGCACCGCGATTTCCGGGGTGCCCGGGAGCGCCTCGAGGCCCACCGCGGCGAGGGCTACGCTGATCGCGGCCGATATGGGAAAGAGCACGCGCGCGACGAACGCCAGGTTGCGCATCGCGGCGATTCCCGCGATGCCTACACACAACCACGCTGCCACTACGATCAGTATTGCGTCGATCGGTAGCGGCGCTGCGCTCACACCGTTTCTACGGGGGAATTCAGGTAGTAGCCGGCGCCGCGCTCGGTGCGGATGAGCGAGGGCTGGTTGGGGCTTTCCTCGATCTTGCGGCGAAGGCGCAGGATCTGCACGTCGATGGAGCGGTCGTAGATGTCGTCGTGCAGGCGGCTGGACTCGAGAAGCTGGTCGCGCGTGAGGATGCGCTGCGGCGACTTGAGGAAGGCGATGAGCAGGGAGTATTCGCTGTTGGTGAGCTCGACGTTGCGCCCGTCCGGGCCCTTGAGCTTGCGGGTTCCGGTGTTCAGCTCCCAGCCGGAGAACTTGTACGCGCGCACGGATTCGCCGCGGCGCTTTTCGCGCTTGCCTTCCGTGCGCCGCAGCACCGCCTTGATGCGCGCCATGAGCTCGCGCTGGCTGAACGGCTTGGTCACGTAATCGTCCGCGCCCAGCTCCAGGCCCATGATGCGGTCGGCCTCTTCCTTGCGCCCGGTGAGGATGATGATCGGCAAATCCAGGGATTCGCGGATGCGCCGCGCGATCGACAGCCCGTCCTCGTCCGGAAGCTTCAGGTCGAGGATGACCAGGTCCACCATTTCGGCTCCCAGCACCTTGTCCATCTCGGCGCCGGTCTCGGCCATGGAGACCTTGAAGTCGTGCTCGTGCAGGTACTCCCGGATCAGCTCGCGGATGGCGGCGTCGTCGTCGACGACAAGGATGTGGGCTTCCATGGAACCGCAGTTTACCGCGACCCCGTAGAATCCGAATCGAAGCCCGGATGAACGCCCAATCGCCATCGATCGCCGGTTCGGGGAACGCCCACGCAATGCGGCAGTTCCTCGCGTACGTCACGTTCGGCGTCGTCTACTACCTTCTCGCCGCGTATGCGGTGAGCCTGCCCTTTCCGGCGAGGCTCCCGGCGCTGATCTGGCCCGGGCACGGCATCGCGTTCGGCATGCTGCTGGTGGTTCCCGTGCGCCGCTGGCCCATCTACCTCGGACTCGTGGCGATGGCCACCATCGCAGTGGGTTTCGACCTGCACGCGGGCTTCCAGAGGATCGCGGCCTCCGTGTCGGTGAACGTCGCGCAGCCTCTCTTCGCGGCTGCCGTGCTGCAGCGCCTGGGCGGAAATACCCGGATCCAGATCGACACGGTGCGCGGATTGGGCTCGGTCCTGGTGGGCCTCGTGCTGCCGGTGGCCGCCATGTCGGCGCTCGACGCCGGCTTTTCCTACCTCCATACGAGCGCGCCCTTCAAGGACCAATGGTCGGTGGTGTTCGTCTCCACCATGCTGGGGATGATGCTCACGGCGCCGCTCATCCTTGCGTGGAGCCGCCATGGCATCGAGGAAGCGGTCGAGTTCACGCGCGTGCGGCTTCCCGAGGCGCTGGCGCTCTACATCGCGCTCATCGTCACGACGATGTACGTCTTCGGCAACCGCCCCACGGCGCCCGGATTCACTCCGCCCCTCATCTACGTGTGCGCGCCGTTCTTCATCTGGGCCGCGCTTCGCTTCGGGCTGCGCGCGACCACCCTCGCGCTGGCGGTCTTCGGCTTCATCGTCTATTGGCAGACGGCGCACGGCTTCGGGCCCTTCTCCATCGACGGCGTCCCGGACCTGCGCTCGATGCTGCACCTGCAGGGCTACCTCGCGACGATCATCGTGACATCGCTCTTCGCCGCGGCGCTGCTGGTCGAGCGCGAGGAGGCGGTGCACGAGACGGAGCTGTGGCGCAACCGCCACGAGGCGGTGATCCGCGCGAGCGGCAACCTGCTCTACGAGCTCAATCCGCACGACGGCACGATCGTGTGGGACGGCGACACGCGCTCGGTCGTGGGCGTGGCGCCGCGCGAGATCGCGACGATTCCGCAGTGGACCTCGCGCGTGCATCCCGACGATCGCATCCGGCTGAAGGGCATCCGCAGGCAGCTCATGTCCGGGGAGCTGTCGCATCTCGCGCTGGAATACCGCTTCCGCAAGGAGAACGACGAGTACACGACGCTCGGCGTGAACGCGTACCGCATCGGCGGCGACACGCCGGGGGCGCAGCGCGTGATCGGTTTCGTGAAGGACGTAAGCGACAAGGTGCGCGCCGAGGAAGAGCGCCTGCGCCTCGAGGCGCAGTTGAAGCAGGCCGAGAAGATGCAGGCCGTGGGGCATCTCGCAGGAGGCATCGCCCACGACTTCAACAACATCCTGGGCGCGATCCTGGGCTACGGCGAGCTCGCGCAGCGCAGGGCGACGGGCGACGGCGACATGAAGCGCTACCTCGACACGATCATGGGCGCGGGCAACCGCGCCAAGTCGCTCGTGACGCAGATCCTGTCGTACAGCCGCGCCGAGGGCAGCGAGAAGTTTCCGGTGATCGTGGCCCCCATCGCGCAGGAAGTGGCCGACCTTTTGAAGGGCTCGATGCCGATCGCCCTCGAGATGAATTTCGTGGACGAGTGCACGGAGGCGACGGTGCTGGGCGATCCCACGCGCCTGCACCAGCTGCTGATGAACCTTTGCACCAACGCCATCCACGCCATGGGCCAGAGCGGATCGCTCGAGCTGAGAATCGAATGCGAGGTTCTCGAGGAGGCGCGCAAGGTGCGCACGGGCGAGATTCCCGCGGCCGAATACGTGCGCATCTCGGTGAGGGACACGGGGCACGGCATCGCGCCCGAGGTGATCGACCGCATCTTCGAGCCGTTCTTCACCACGAAGCCCGCGGGGCGCGGGACGGGGCTGGGCCTGGCACTCGTGCACTCGGTCGTGACGGAGCACAAGGGGTTCATCGACGTCGCGAGCGAGCTGGCAAAGGGGACGACCTTCACCGTGTGGATTCCACGCACCTACGCCGAGGAAGGCGTGGGCGACGAGGAAGCGAAGCTTCCGATGGGCGAGGGGCAGGTCATCCTGGCCGTGGACGACGAGGAGGACGTGCTGCACGCGCTCGAGGAAATGCTCGCGCAGCTCGGCTACGAGCCGGTGGGCTTCAGCGATTCGCGCGAGGCGCTGAAGGCGATCCGCGCCGACCCGCGCCGCTTCGACGCGATCATCAGCGACGAGGTGATGCCGGAGCTCATCGGCACGCAGCTCGCGCACGAGGCGCACAAGCTGATGCCGACCATGCCCATCGTGATCGCGAGCGGGTATGGCGGCGCGGGATTCGAGGCGCGGGCGCTCTCCGCTGGGGTGAACCGGGTGCTGCGCAAGCCCTACAAGATGTCCGAGATCGCCGAGGCGCTGGCCACGTTTTTTGCTGGCCCCCGGGCCTGATCCAGCGTTCAACCGGGCCCGGGGCTGCGTTCGTTGCGCTTCACTTCGATTGCGGTTGCAACGCAAACGTAACTGGCCTGTAACCGGCAGGCCGCAATCTGCACAGCTATGAAAGAAGGCCAGGATGGCGTCGATGCGGGCCTGCCGCTCGCGCGCGCCGCAGAAGACCTCGTGCGCGCGAGCGGGGGTCCCGCGCTCCTGTGGGATGGCCACACGGTCAACTCCCACTTCCAGGCGATCTACTGCGTGCGGCGGCAAAGCTGCTTCGGCTTCGAGGCGCTGGCTCGCGCCGTGGACCGCGCCGGCAACGCCATCGCCTGCCATGATTTCTTCGGCCGCGAATCGGGCGAGCGCCGCGCGCTCCTCGACTGGGCGTGCCGCGTCATGCACCTGCGCAACTTCGCAACCGTCGATCCAGGCGATCGCACGCTCTTCATCAATGTCCATCCCGAGTCGGCCATTCGCGACCTGCGACATGCGCAGGAGCTGGTGAAGCTCATCCGCTACTACGGGCTCGTTCCCAAGCGCGTCTGCCTCGAGATCCTGGAGCATCCCTGCTCCGACGAGGAAGCGCTGCGCGAGGCGGTGGATCGCTATCGTTCGCTCGGCATGGCGATCGCGATGGACGATTTCGGCGTCGCGGCCTCGACCCTCGACCGAGTGCGATT
>Ga0209131_1001231_pt1 | contig 17727 bp, 14 predicted proteins | sample GraSoi_2013_40cm_FD_185826 | JGI IMG/M metagenome (GOLD analysis project Ga0209131, IMG submission 185826) | Grasslands soil microbial communities from the Angelo Coastal Reserve, California, USA - Sample 9_17_2013_40cm (SPAdes) (version 2) | ecosystem: Environmental > Terrestrial > Soil >...
AGCGGTTCATGGCGCTGATGCGCGGCGAGCGCGCCGGCTGCGCTCAACGGCAAGGCAGACGCTGGCTGAGGTGCTGAAAAGGCGAGCGCTCGCACAGGAGGGCAAGCAGCACAGGTCGCTGACACGTATGCGGAACTCTGGATCAGGACCGGCGTGGTCCAGCCAATCTTTCACCCATGCGTGTGGCGGAGAGAGGTCGCTGCGAGAGGGGGTCGCCCGCTGGTCCGGATGACCGGTGGAACAGGGCGCGGAGGCGGACGCCGGAAACGCAATCGCAGCCGACCACGCCCGCTAAAGGCGTTTCTCCACAGGAGGTTGCGATTGTCAACGAGCAGTAGACCCGGGTGCTCGCTCCTCGTCCATCTCCGGAGCCGACTTGCCGTCAGCTGTCGGAGGCCTACAACCGTTGGGGCGGCAAGAGCCTCTACCAGTTTGGCAGCAGGATGCACGCCTTCGAGGTGTCGTTCGATCGGCCCTTCGACCAGCAGGAGTTCTACAACATGGTCACGAGGCTCGAGCTGCCCTGGGTCCGCTTCCTGGAGCGTAACGGTATCGACGTTTCCTACCAGACCGACGTCGACACGGACAGGGCCCCGGATCGCTGTAAGCGGGCATTGTCGCCTCCAGCGTCATATAAAGGTACTTGGGCCATCAGAGTTCTGAACTGTTCTGGTTCGCGAACAAGCCACTCTCCTTGATCGCCGCCAGTGGTTGACGGCGCGGGCGCAAGCTGCACATTCTGGACGGGTCCGGGATTGGGCCGAAACGGACTGAGGAGGCGACTGTCATATGCCGCTGCGTCTTCCGGCGGGGAAGCGACTTGCCGTCAACATCGGGGTGGACTTCGACGCGATGTGCGCGTTCAGCGGGCACATGGCCACGCTGAGCCCGTCGATTCTGTCCCGCGGCGAGTTCGACGCGGAGGTGGGCACCCCGCGGCTGCTGCGGCTGTTCGCCAAGCATGGCATCCCGACGACATGGTGCACGCCAGGGCACACGCTCATCACCTTCCCCGACCGCATCCGGGAGGTCACCGACTCCGGGCACGAGATCGCGGCGCACGGTGCCTACCACGAGTCCGTGCCGTCGCTCGGCGAGGCCGAGGAGCGGCGGCTGATGGAGGTCCAGCTCAGCCAGCACGAGAAGATCGTCGGCCGCCGGCCCCGCGGTTACCGGTCGCCCGCCTGGGACTTCTCCCCGTGGACGCTGGGCATCCTGGAAGAGCACGGCTTCGAGTGGGACAGCTCGCTGATGGGACGCGACTTCGAGCCGTACCGGCCCCGGCAGGTCACCGTGCACCGCGAAGAGCCGAACGAGTTCGGCCCGCCCAGCCCGGTGCTGGAACTTCCGGTGTCCTGGTTCATGGATGACTTCCCGGCGCTGGACCACGTGCCGGGAGTGCTGGCCGGGCTGATGTCCACCGACGACACGTTCGCCCGCTGGCGGGACAACTTCGACTACGCCTACGAGAACCACCCTGGCGGCATCCTCACCCACACCGTGCACGGCCTGGTCAGCGGCCGGGCGCATGCCATCATGCTGCTGGAGCGGTTCATCGTGCACATGAAGCAGCACGACGACGTGTGGTTCGCCACGCTGAGCGACATCTACGACTGCTGGAGCGACAACTGACGGCGGCGCCGGCCGACGTGCCCGTGACCGGGCTCCAGGCGCCGGCCGAGATCCTGACCGACCCGTGGGGTATCCCGCATATGTACGCGTCGAGCACCCACGACGCGTTCTGGACGCAGGGCTTCCAGGTCGCGCGGGACAGGCTGTGGCAGATCGACACCTGGCGGCGGCGCGGCCTCGGGCTGCTCGCGCAGGTGTGGGGCGCGGAGTACGCCGAGCAGGACCGGGCGGCTCGGCTGTTCCTGTTCCGCGGGGATATGCACGCCGAATGGCTGGCCTATGCCTCCGACACCAAGGACATCGCCACCGCGTTCACCGCCGGGATCAACGCCTACGTGACCCTGACCCGTGAGGACCCTTCCCGGCTGCCGCTGGAATTCCGCGAGCTTGGCTATGAGCCTGTGTTCTGGGCGCCGTCCGACGTGGTCCGCATCCGCAGCCACGGCCTGTTCCATAACGTCACCCAGGAAGTGGCTCGCGCGCTGATGCTGCGCGATTTCGGGCCAGCTGCGGAGGAACTGCGCCGGCGGCGCGAACCCGGCGGCGAGCTGACCGTGCCCGACGGCCTGGACATGAGCGTCATCCCCGACGACGTGCTGCGTGACTACACGCTGGCGGTTGCGCCGGCCCAGCTCCGCGGGCCAGCCGGTGCTTCCGCCGCGGCCGGGAGCGGGCGGGTGCAGGCTGGCGAGGGCAGCAACAACTGGGTGCTGGCGCCGGCGCGGACGGCGACCGGGCGGGCGCTGCTGGCCAACGACCCGCACCGGACCGTGTCGCTGCCGTCACTGCGGTACATCGCGCACCTCAGCGCCCCCGGATTCGACGTGATCGGCGCCGGGGAGCCGGCCTCGCCCGGCCTGTCGGTTGGCCACAACGGCCACGTGGCGTTCGGGTTCACGGTGTTCTCCGTCGACCAGGAGGACCTGTACGTGTACCGGACCCGGGCGGGGCAGCCCAGGGAGTACTGGTACCGGGACCGGTGGGAGCCGATGACGGTGGTCCGCGAGGAAATCCCGGTGCGGGACGCGCCGCCGGTGCCGGTCGAGCTTTGGTTCACCCGGCACGGGCCGGTGATCCGCTCCGTCCCGGAGTCCGACGCCGCGTTTGCCGTCCGTGCGGCGTGGCTGGAGCCGGGCATGGCCCCCTACCTGAGCAGCATCGAGACCATGCGGGCACCGGACGCGGAACGGTTCACCGCGGCGCTGAACCGGTGGGGCGCTCCCGGCGAGAACCTGGTCTACGCCGACGAGGCCGGCACCATCGGCTGGAAAGCGGCCGGGCTGACCCCGGTCCGGCCGAACTGGGACGGCTCGCTGCCGGTGCCTGGCGACGGGCGCTACGAGTGGGCCGGCTTCTACGACATGGACGCGCTGCCCGCGGAGGTGAACCCGGCGCGCGGCTGGATCGCCACGGCGAACGAGATGAACCTGCCGCCCGGATTCCCGGACGACCGGGTCATCACCCGCGACTGGCCCGCGCCGTTCCGCTCGGAGCGGATCGCCGAGGTCCTCGGCCCGGCAACGGGGAGCACCGTCGCCGACATGGTGCGCCTGCAGGGCGACTACGTCAGCCTGCCGGCGCGGCGGATCGTGCGTGTCCTGGCCGGGCAGCGCCGGACCGACCAGGCCGCGGAGCGAGCGGCCCGGTTGCTGGCCGCCTGGGACGGCACCCTGGCCGCGGACTCCGCGGCGGCCGCCGTCTTCCAGGTGTGGTACCGGCGGCACCTGCGTCCTGGCCTCCGCCAGCTGGCGCTGGCGCAGATCCTGCCGCCCGAGAAGGTCCCGGCGGCGCTGGCCGCCGTGCTGCCCGAGGATGACCTGGTCGGCGATCCCCGGATCGACCTGGACCTGATCGAGAACCCAGGCGGCCGGCTCGGCGCGAACCCGGCCGCGGTCCTGGCCGAGCTGTTCGAGGCATCGCTGTCCGCCGCCATGGCCGACCTGACCGATCTGCTCGGCCCCGCCGAACAGGACTGGGCCTGGGGCCGGCTGCACCAGGCCCGGCTCGCCCACCCGGCCGGGCCGGCCATGTCCGCCGCGGCGCGCAAGAAGGGCGCTATCGACCCGCTGCCGCGCGGGGGCAGCTCGGACACGGTAGGCGCGACCAACTACCTGCCTGATTTCACGCAGGCCGCTGGCGCCACGTTCCGGCTGGTCGTGGACGTGGGCGGATGGGACAACTCGGTGGTCATGAACAGCCCCGGCCAGTCGGGCGACCCGGCCAGCCCGCACTACGCCGACTTGTTCGCGCTGTGGGCGGCGGACGGAGCAGTGCCGCTGCTGTACAGCCGCGACCGGATCGAGGCAGTGGCCCAAGAGTGGATCCGGCTGGTGCCGCGCGAGAGCGCGTAACGGTGAAGATGATGAGCGCTGACGTCCCTGTCGTGGTGTTCAGCGCGACCACCGAAACGCCCAGAGATGAACGGGAAACGTGGACCGCTTTCCACGCCGATTTGGCCTGCAGGTCGCGTCCGGTGCACGCCGAACGCGCCCTTCGCCTGGGACCTGCTGGGCCATATCGACCCGACGCCTTACGCCAGCGCCGACACCGGGTTCCCGAACATGTTCGTCCGTGCGGACCTCGATACGCTGCGGATTGCGCCGTGGGCGCCCCGGACGGCGCTGTGCCTGTTCGACGCGTTCATCGGGCCCGATGGGCCGACGCACCCACTTGACCCGCGGGCGATCCTGCGCCGCGCCGTCGCGCGGCTCGAAGCCACCGGGTATGTCGCCTGGACCGCGTCCGAACTCGAGTTCTACCTGTGCGATGAGCGGTGGCAGCGGATCTACGCCGATACCCGGTGCTGGTCGATGGAACGGGGTGCGGAACTCGAGCCGGTGCTCGGCGAGATACGCGCGACGTTGCGCGGCAGCGAAGTTCCAGTCGAGTCGAGCCAGATCGAGTACGGGCCCGGTCAGATGGAGATCAACGTCGAACCGGGGGTACCGCTTGAGACCGCAGACCGGGCAGCGATCCTCAAGTACGTCGTCAAGCTGCTAGCACGCAGGCATGGGTTGCGGGCGACGTTCATGGCGATGCCCTTCCAGGACGGCGCCGGCAGCGGGCACCACCTACACCACAGCTTGCGGGCGGTCGGCTCCGAGGCGAACCTGTTCTCCCGGGCCGAGGATACCGAAACCCCGATCCGCTCAGAATTGATGCGCCGCTACCTCGCCGGCGTCCTGGCCCACCTGCCAGAGTTGACGCTTGTCAACCTGCCGACGGTGAACGCTTACAAGCGACTGGAGGACTACACGTTCGCACCTAACCGGGTGAGCTGGGGGATCGACAACCGTACGGTTGCAGTCCGGGTGCCGCTCGCCGATGCCCCCTCGACCAGGCTCGAGCTCCGAACTGCCTCATCAGACGCCAATCCGTACCTGATCATGGCTGGCGCGATCGCATCCGGGGCTGACGGCATTGCCCGAGAACTCGAGCCGCAGCGGGTCACCGACGGCGATGCCTACCAGGATCCCGACCTTGAGGTGTTGCCTACCTCACTGGGGACGGCGGCGCAACTTTTCGAGCGCAGTCCGTTCTGCAAGGGCCTCTACGGGGAAACGTTCGTAGAGACTTTCACCATCCTCGCCCGCCGAGAGCAGGCAGCCTTCCTGCACCACGTCACTGACTGGGAGCGCGACCGCTACCTCGCTCAGGCATGAAACTGAGCGGCGGTCGGGCCGATAGGTTTCCGGCATGGAATTCCAGGATGTTGTCCAGCGGCGCCGGTCGGTCCGGAGCTATAACCTGACCCGGCCCGTGCCACCAGAGGTGATCGAGCGTATCGTCCGCAACGGGCTGCGGGCTCCGTCCGCCGGTTTCTCCCAGGGCTGGGGCTTTCTCGTGCTCGACAGCCCGGGCGACGTCGCCCGTTTCCGCGACGCCGTGCGCCCCGAGTCCGACCCGGAGGACTGGTTCGCGGCCAACGTCGAGGCGCCGCTCGTGATCGTCGCCTTGTCGAACAAGCAGGCCTACCTCGACCGGTACGCCCAGCCCGACAAGGGCTTCACGGACCGGTCCGACTCGTGGTGGCCCGCGCCTTACTGGGATATCGACACCGGTTTCGCCGCGCTCTTGATGTGGCTGACCGCAACCGACGCCGGGCTGGCAGCGTGCTTCTTCGGCATCCCGATCGACAGGATCGAGTCGTTCCGCTCGGCGTTCGCGGTGCCGCCGCAGTTCACCCCGATCGGAGCGATCTCGATCGGTTACGACGATGAGCCGCCCGGGCACGTCAGCGCGATGCGCGAGCGCGTCCGCGCCATGCGCAAGCCACTGGCGCAGACCGTGCACCGCGAACGGTGGGACCCGCCGTTCACGGAGCAACCGTCCTAGTTCGGGCCGCCCAGCACAGGCACAGGTCACCGGCCTTGTTGCTCTGGTCCGTGGCGTTCGACGCGTCCCCACTTGTGAAGTTACCCCCCGCGGCTGAGCCACGTGGTGATCGAGAACAGCGAGGCCGGGAACGGGCGGCGGGGCGTGTCGGCGTTCAAGCGCCGGAGGATCACGTTGCCGGGCGGCCGGGCCGAACTGCGGACCGTGCGGCCGGGGGTTCCGCCGGGCGCTTGCCATGCTCGCGGACGGGCTGATCGCCCTCGATCTGGACCGGGCCATGCGCGGCCCTCGGGGGTATGGAGGACCTGATCGACCTGGCCGGGCAGTCCTGGCCCAGCGTCCCGGTCCAGTCCGTCACCGGGTCGCTTCGGCTGGCCAATGATGCCGGCATCACCCTGGCCGGGGTGATGTGCGCGGTAGCGAACAAGGCGTCGCGGGACACCGCGCGCCGGGCCGCCGCCGCCCGGCGCCACCAGGCCGAGGCCGGCCAGTACCGTGCCGGCAGGGCCGCGGCCGTTCGGCTTCGGCCGCGACGGGGTGACCGTCAACCCGGCCGGGGCAGCCGAGATCGTCACGGCGGCAGATGCCCTGCTGGCCGGGGTGCCGGTCCGGCAGGTCGTCGCTGACTTGCGGCGGCGCGGGGTGCCGACCGTGACGGGCGCGACGTGGAAGCCGACCACGGTCCGGGAGATCCCGCGGAGGCCGCGCAATGCCGGGATCCTGGTGTACCGGGACATGGAGATCGGCAGGGCGCCGTGGCAGCCGATCCTGCCCGAGCCGGCCTACCGCGCGGTCCGCGCGGCCCTGGAGGACCCGGCCCGCCGCACCACGGCGGGCAACATGCCGCGCTGGCTTGGCTCCGGGCTGTACCGCTGCGCAACGTGCCAGCAGACCGTGTCCGCCAGCGGCCCGCCGCGCGGCGGCAAGGGCCCCAGCTACCGCTGCCCGGGCGGCCACGTCACCCGGGCTGCCGGGCGCCTGGATGAGTACGTGGCCGCGGTCATCAACGCGCGGCTGGCCAGGCCCGACGCCGCGGACCTGCTCGCGCCGCGCGGCAGCGAGCCGGATCTCCCAGGCCTGCGCAGGCGGGCGGCAGCCCTCCGGGGGAGCTCCTCAACGAGCAAGCCCGGCTGCATGCCCCGCGGCGTCATCGACGCCCAGCAGCCCGCGGCCGGGAGCACCGAGCTGCGCTGCGAGCTCAGCGCCGCCGAGGGCCGGCTCGCCGCGGTCATCCGGCGTGAGCGGCTCGACCCGATCGCCGGCCGCCCGGACGCGGCAGCACTCTGGCAGAACCTCGACCTGGGGCGGCAGCGCGCCGTCCTTACTGCCCTGTGCACGGTCACCCTCGGCCGGCGATGCACGGCCGGCTTCCGGGCGGCGCCTATCTCGACACCAGCCCCCGCGCGATTCAGTTCACCTGGCACCAGTGAACCGGGCGCGCTCGTGCGTGTCTGCCAGCACCACTGCTCTCACGGCGGCCAGCGTGCCCACGCGGTCTGCCCCAAGAACAGCCCTGCACCCTGCTGCCACATAGGCGGGCACCGCCGTGCTCATGTTTACCATTTATTAATGGAACCTAATCTATTTCTCAATTAGCGTCAGCGGCGACACGGATTTCACCTGCGACATGAAGGGACAGGCCAATGAGACAGAAGATCCGTGATCTTGCCAAGCGTGGCCGGGCAGGTAACTGGCCGGGAGCGAAGGGGTCCCGCTGGCCCGTGATCGCCACCGTGGCGGGACTGGGGCTGATGATGGCGATGCCGGCATCGGCAAAGATCAGCACAGCGGCGGCCGCGTCGGCCCGGCCCGCGTACCTGGACGCCAAGCTGACTGTCCAAGCTCGCGTGCACGATCTGCTCGGCCGCATGACGCTGCCCGAGAAGATCGGCCAGATGGTGCAGATCGAAGTGACACAAGTCACCGACACCAGCGACAACTGCACCAGCCAAGGCGGCTTCAACCTGCCGAATCCGGTCTGCGAGCAGAAGATCTTCGTCGACAACAATGTCGGCTCGATCCTGGCCGGCGGTACCGACATCCCGGTCGATACCACCGGCAAGGGCGGCACCGGGAACACCGGACAGGACTGGGCCAGCGAGTACAACTCCATGCAGGCGTACGCGATCGCGCATTCACGCCTGCACATCCCGGTCATCTTCGGAGTCGACGCGGTGCACGGCTTCGGCCATCCATACCAGGCGCCGCTTTTCCCGCAGTCGATCGGGATGGGCGCCACCTGGGATCCGTCCGCCGCGAGGGCCGGCGGCGTGGTGACCGCCAACGCCCTCCGCGCAACCGGCTGGATCTGGGACTTCGCACCCGTCCAGGATCTGTCACGGGACAACCGGTGGGGCCGCACGTACGAGACCTGGGCCGAGGAGCCAGCGCTCGCGGCTGCGATGGGCGCCGCCAACGTCAGCGGCCTGCAAAGCGCAGGCGGCCCGAACTCGCTCAAGGTCACCGCCACCGTCAAGCACTTCGCCGGATACTCCCAATCGATCAACGGGCACGACCGGGCCGAGGCACAGCTTCCGCTGCGGTACCTGCAGGACACCTTCCTGCCGTCCTACGCTGGTGCCATCGATGCAGGTGCCGGGACGGTCATGGTCGACTCGGGATCGATCAACGGCGTTCCCGCGACAGCGTCGCACTACCTGCTCACCACACTGCTGCGTGACCGGCTCGGGTTCAAGGGCGTCGTGATCAGCGACTTCGGGGATGTGCCCGCGCTCGCTAGCACCTATCACATGGCCCCTGACCTCGCGGGCGCCGCCGCGCTCGCGGTGAACGCCGGGGTGGACATGACCATGCTGCCCTTCAACGCCGGTCAGTGGCAGGCCGCGGTGCAGCAGGACGTGAAGAACGGCAGCATCACAATCGCGCGGATCAACGAGGCCGTCCGGCGGATACTCACCCTCAAGTTTGAGCTCGGTCTCTTCGATCACCCGATGGTCGATGCCAGCGCAGCGAACGCGGAGGTGAAAGCAGGCCGCGATGTGGCGCTGACTGCGGCCCGCGAATCGATCACCCTGCTGCGCAACCAGAACAATGTCCTGCCCTTGCCCCCGAGCGCGAACGTGGTCGTCACCGGGCCGAGCGCCGACTCGATGACCAATCAGCTCGGCGGCTGGAGCGTCAGCTGGCAAGGCGTGTTCGGCGCCGGACATGTCTGCTGCATGGGACCGCCCGACCAGATCCCGCCGGGGACAACGGTGCTGCAAGGCATGAAATCCGAGGACCCAAACGTCGTATCCGCACCCGACCAGGCGACAGCCGTCCAGGACGCGGCCTCCGCGGACGCCGTCGTCGTGGCCGTCGGCGAGAAGGCCTACGCCGAGGGCCTTGGCGACAACCCCGCGCCGCAGCTGACGCCGAGCCAAAAGGATCTGATCAGCGCTCTAGAAGCGACCGGCAAGCCAGTGATCGTCGTCGTGATCGCAGGCAGGCCGGTCGGCCTCGGCCCTGCGGAGAACGCCGACGGCCTGCTGATGGCCTACCAGGGAAGCACCGAAGCCGGCCAGGCCGTCGCCGACGTCATCTTCGGAAAGGTCAACCCAAGCGGGAAGCTGCCGGTGAGCTGGCCGTCCGACGCCGCGACACCGGGCGGGGACTTCAACGGCGGAGCCCCGTCCCCGCTCGGCGACCAGCCAAAGTTCTTCGACCTGCTGCCCGCCACCAGCTTCGGGCAGGGCAGCGGCTACAACCCGCTGTACCCGTTCGGATTCGGCCTGTCGTACACCACGTTCCAGACCAGCGGGCTGTCCGCGACAAGCAGCGTTAGCCGCGATGGCACGGTGACGGCAAGCTTCACCGTGACCAACACCGGCAGCCGCGCGGGCACCGACATCGTGCCCGTGTACGTTCATCAGCCGGTCAGCGCCGTCCTGGTGCCGAATCAGCGTCTGGTCGGGTTCACCAGGGTGAGCCTCGATCCCGGCCAGTCAAAGACCGTCCAGGTCTCGTTCCCGGTCACAGAACTAGCGGTAACCCCGGGCGACATCCAGGGCACCGGTAGCCCGCAGGTGGAGCTCGGCGCCTACCAGGCGCAGGTCGGTGCTATGAGCGCTGGCTTCACCATCCACCGCTGATCCGCCAGGATCGGGCAGCATCGACGAGAACGAAAGGAGCCTGACAACAGGCCCTGCCACCCGCGGCAGTCATTGGATTCCCGCTGCTTACAGACCGCTATCCCTGACGACTGCCGCCGGGTGGCTCCGCCGGACGCAGCTGCTCCGGTTCAAGCCATTGATCCTGCGCCGGAACGGTGCCACCTGGAAACGGACGCCCTGGCTAACTCCTACGAAACTCCCCAGACCTTGGGACCGGGCCAGCGTCAGCGCCCAGCACCGTCCTGGGTTCTGGCCAGCGGCGGCGCTCAGCTCGTGTCGATTTGGCCGCCCGGGTGCTTTCGCCTGGCTGGAGCCAGGTGTTCGCGATCTTCATGACGACAGGGTCGCGTTCCTCGCCACCTTCGCCCCGAACACCGACTCATAGAAGTCACGGGACCGATCCTGGTCCGCGACCACCAGGAAGTGGGTGACCACGAAACCGTGCTCAGGGTCTGGGAACTCGTCCTGCCTCACCTTGAACCCCCAAACAGTTCGGGGCCGTGCCGGGCCAGGATCGCCGCAATCCCGCCTGCGCGTGCCGCCAGGCTTCCTGTTTACACCTTCCACGCAGGCCCCGCGTCGTGTGCTGCCCGGCAGCCGCTGACCGTCGATCGAGCGCCTGGACCTTGGAGTGCCGCTCCCTGCCGGCTCCCGCGGCCGGGACCTATTAGATCACGCCGGCCCCTGCCAGTAACATCCGCGGGCCAGACGAAGATCCAACTGACGAGGAAGATGGGAACGATCAGACCAGCGACCACCGGCAGATCGTCTTCCTCGACGCTCGGGCACTGCTCCGGACGAGATAGATGTAGGTCCGCCAGGCGAGTGCTGATCATGTGAGGTCAGATGTCGACCGTCCGTGCGGGGATACCGCTACGTCGCGTGGCAATTTGCGCTCAACATTGGTAGATATGAACCTAAACGCCGGCGTGAGTTCCCTGCATAACCAGCCACACAAGGTCGGCGCTCGGCGCGCTCCCGCCATCATCTGTGCCTCGTGGCCGGTCGCAGAGCGTCATGGGCTATCGGCGCTACAAGGACGCGATATCCGCCGTTCGGTGCGGCTGACGGCTCCTCGTCCGCCACCGGCCCGTACGCACCGAACTGGACGTTCGGTGCCGCGCCTGGCGTGGTCATTGGACAGGGTAGGGCTCCTCGTTCCCGGCCGATCAAGAACTCCAGTATTGGCCGCCGGCAGAGGCTGAGCGTCACGAGTGGTTCTGCCCGGCGACCCAGTTCCGCATCTCGGACGGCGCGGGGGGTTAGCCCGCTGCGACGCGCCGATACCCGCCGCTGACCCAGTCGACGACCAGGCGGCCGTATTCCTCGGCTGCTTGCTCCCACGCGAAGTGACCCGCGTCGAGCGGATGGATCTCGCTGTTGGGGAGGAGGTCGTCGAGGTACTGGTTGTTCGACCACGGCACGAGGTCATCGTCGCGCCCGGCCACGATCTGGGTCGGCGTGGTGATCGTCGGGAGAAGGTCACGCAACACCGGGTTCTGCTCGGGGTAATGCCGCACGAACCGGGCCGACTCCGCGAACCGCCCGAGGTCGTAGGCGCTGACGTAGTCCTCGTGGACGTCGGGCTCGCTGTCGCTCGCGGCACCCGGCTCGACCGCGTAGCCGATGTTGGTTCTGGCGTCCAGCCCGCGCACGACGTCCAGACCCGGCGCCTCGATGATCTCCTTGAGCGCGCCGCCCGCTTCGATCGGAAAGCGGACCGCGCCGCCGCCGACGGTCAAGCTCGTGACGCGCTCCGGCGCCTTCGCGGCAAGGAAGAGCGCCGCGGCCGTGCCGCTGTGGCCGGCAGATGTCGGCCAGGGCTTGTTGCGTAGTGGTCACGGACGTATCTCCTTTGCTGACCGGGACCTTGGAGGATTGCGGGACCCGGAACGCCCGGGGCAACGCGCCGTCACACGCCGCAGCCTGTCGTTCTGCGGCCAGGCCAAGCCGGCCCGCATCGGCTGCTAGGCTGCGTCTTCCTCGGCGCTTGAGGTCCAGTTCGCGGGTAGCGCGCCAGGGACGCCTGACCGGTGGCCGTCCCCGGCGCGATCAGCTACGCCGCAATGGGCTCCGGCGCGAAACCGCCGGAGCGTGCTGTCACGCTTGCAGCCAGGCCGGCAGGTCGGCGTTGATGGTCTCCGCTTGCGTGGTGGGCATGCCGTGCGGGAAGCCGTGGTAGGTCTTCAGCGTCGCGTTCTTGACCAGCTTGGCGGTCAGGGGCCCGGAGTCGGCGTAGGGGACGACCTGGTCGTCGTCGCCGTGCATGACGAGCACGGGCACCGTGATCTGCTTCAGATCGTCGGTGAAGTCGCTCTGGGAGAAGGCGATGCCGTCGTAGTGCGCCTTCGCGCTGCCCATCATGCCCTGCCTCCACCAGTTCTCGATAATGGCCTCCGATGGCTGGGCGCCGGGGCGGTTGAAGCCGTAGAACGGTCCGGCCGCGAAGTCGCGGTAGAACCGTGCGCGGTTGGTGGCGACTTGTTCCTGGAATCCGTCGAAGACTTCCTTGGGCAGGCCGCCGGGGCGGGGCGCAGGATCCTTGTGTGCTGGACGGATGGATCGTGGCTGCTCCCTCAGCCCAAGAACTCCGTGACGTAGGCGGCGAACTCGGCGTGGTACTGATCACGCGGTACCGGTGGCGGGCCGGTTCGCCAGCGCGGCTTGGGATGATCCGCGGGCCAAAGCTCCAAGCGTCTGGCCCGCGGGTCGCAACGGTGGGCCTGCTGCCGGATCACCTCGTCGGCGCGTTGGGCCAGCGTTATCGGTTGTGGAAGGTGGCGTGGCCGATGCCGGCGCGCGCAAGGCTTGCCAGACCGTCTCGCAGGTCCTCGCTCATCATGATGGTCGGTCCCTCAGCCCGGGTTACGCGGTCGGCCGCGGCCACTCCGCCGGAGCGCCAGGCGTGCAGCACGCGCTTGGTGACGGCGTGCGCGCGTGTGGGACCGTTCGCGAGGTTCTGGGCGAAAGCGCGGCCTTCTTCGGTGAGGCGGTCCGCTGGCACCACCCGGTTGATGAGACCCCAGGACGCCAGCGTCTGCGGCGGCAGGACGGCTCCGGTGAATACCATCTCGGCAGCGCGCGAGGCGCCGATCCGCGATGCGATGCGTTGGGTTCCGCCCGCGTATGGGATGCCGCCGGCCACTGCCTCGATCTGGCCGATCTGGCTGGCCTCGGCAGCCCAGATGAGATCGCAGGCGAGGCATACCTCAAGAGCGCCCGCGTAGCATTGGCCGTGTATCAACGCTAGTGCTGGGACCGGCAGAGCCTCGATCGCTGCGATCAGCGACAGGACGGTTTCCTCCAACTCGTTGGCGCCCGCCTGGTCTAGGTCTGTGAAGACCGAGACGTCGGCTCCGGCGGAGAAGTCGCTGCCCTCGGCTCGCACCAGCACGGCCCGTATGTCGCTGTGCGCCGCCTGGTCGACGGCCGATCGCAGGTCGGACAGCACGTTCGCGTTGAACAGGTTGAGCGGCGGGTTGTCGATCACGATTTCGCCGAGTTGATCTTGCTGTTTGAAGGTTACGAGTGGCATCGCGTTTCCTTTAGTGGCCGGAGTAGGTGGGGTAGTTTTTGGAGTTCGCCGACTCGAACCAGTCGCGGCGGGAAGCGGGGTTGACGTCGAGGAAGGTCTTGAGCGCGACCTTCGCGTCGTCGGACTGCATGACCTCGGTCCAGTTCATGTTCTCTACTTCGTACGCGGCTTGAAGGTTGCTGTCGGCTCCGAGGTAGAGGGCGCGCTTCGCGTTGGCCACCGACATCGGCGGGAGCATCGCGATTTCCTCCGCTAGCTCAAGCGCTCGGGTCGGAGCGTCGTCGACGACTTCATGGACGAGTCCGAGCTGCAAAGCGGCCTCGGGGGGCACGATGCGGCCGCGCAGCACCCAGTCGAGCGCGCGGGCCAAACCGACAAGGCGGCTGATGCGTTGCGTGCCGCCGGCGCCGGGCATGACTCCTGCTCGTACTTCGGGGTTGCCGTAGCGGAAGTCGCCGTGCTGGCCGATCCGCAGATCGCAGGCGAGCGTCAGTTCGAATCCTCCGCCTAGCGCGTCGCCGTTCATGGCGGCGATGACGACTTTGGGCAGCGCCATCATGTCGTCGAACATCGCCTTGTAACCCCGGACGACGGCTCCGGCGTATCGGGACAGGGCCGGGTCGCTAGCCATCCCGTAGAGCTCTTCGACGCTGTACTGGGTGAAGCCCGAGTTCTCACCTGTTCGTGACTGGATGACGACCGCGCGGATGAATGGATCTCGCCACCGGGCTACTAGCTGTGCGAGTTCGTCGAGCTGCGGCTTGCCGATGTAATTGTGGGGCGGGTTCGAGAACGTGGCGATCTCTACCGCGCCGCGGCGCTCAGAAGTCCAAAATTCCATTATTTCTTCCCTCGTCATGTGGCTGACGAAGCCTTGTTGTTAGAGACGTCGCTGGCGCGGAAGCATCCGTGGATGTGGTCGTTGACCACGCCGACGTTCTGCATGAACGCGTACACGCTGGTGGGGCCGATGAATCGGTATCCCTGCGCCTTGAGCTGGCGGGAGAACGCTTCCGCTTGCGGGGTGGATGTCGGCACGGCTGCGATGGATCGCGGTGACCGTTGGCGGGTGGACTCGTAGGATTTCGCGAGTTCGGCGAGGCTCGGCGATGCCGACAGCATCGCGCGGGCGTTGTCGACGGTGGCCTGGATCTTGCCCCGGTTGCGGATGATCGACGCGTCCTGCGTCAGCCGGTCTACGTCCTTGTCGGTCATGGCGGCGACCTTGGCGATGTCGAAGCCGTGGAACGCGGTGCGGAAGGCGTCTCGTTTGGCGAACACGGTCGACCAGCTCAGCCCGACCTGGAACACGCCGAGGGTGAGTGCTTCGAACATCGCGTGCTGGTCGTAGGGGCGGTGGCCCCAGACTTCGTCGTGGTAGCGGCCGAGCGGCGTGTCGGAATCGCCGGCCCAGGCGCAGCGGGGCCTGCCGTCGGTTCCGGTGATCACATCGTGGCTCATCGACGGCCTCCGTCAGGAGCGAGCTTGCAGCTCGGCGATCTGCGCTCTGGCCGCGTTCACCAGCTCGTCGTTGGTGTTGGCGTGGCCCTTGAGGCCCCAACCGCCGGGGATGGCTTCGGTGAGCAGCACCCAGGTCCGCGCGGCCAAGGTGAGGTCACCGGCCGCGGCGGCGACTATCTGGGTCAGTCGCTCGACGACGGCCAGCTGCTTGTCTCGGTCGAGGGCGCCGGCGTTGGTGAGCACCTGTACCCGGACGTAGGTGTTGTCGCCGTCAACGTTCGACAGGCTGTCGGCGGCAAGCTCATGGACGAACGCGGCGGTGTTCTGCCTGAACATCGGGATGTCCGGCACACCCTCGATGTCCATAACGGCGTTCGCCAGGTCGACGGCGAGCTCGTGTTTGTCAGCGAAGGTGCCGACGGTGGCGTACACATCGATCATGGGCATAGCTGCGGCTCCTGTCCTCGGTTTCCCCAGGTCGCTCCGGTAGAGCGTGAGTTCAGTAGATCGCGAGGCGGGATGCCCTTCCATCACATGAATATGTGAAGGATCGCCGCTGGCCGCGAGGGCAGTCTGAGCTGGTAGGCGACCCGACAGATGAGGGGTGGATGATCATGCCTGGTTCCATGCAGCCGACGGTCGTGCTGGTGCACGGCGCGTTCGCCGACGCTTCCGGGTTCGGCGGGGTGATTCGGGAGCTGGCGACCTCCGGCTACGAGGTGGTGGCGCCTCCCAATCCGCTGCGCAGTCTTGCCTTCGACGCGAACGCGGTCGGTGCATACGTGCGGGCGATCGATGGGCCTGTTGTCCTGGTGGGGCATTCGTACGGCGGAGCGGTGATCACGCAGGCATCGGCCGATCTGGACAACGTGGTCGGACTGGTATACGTCGCCGCATTCGGTATCGATGTGGGTGAGAGCTGCGCCAGTGTGCAGGGCCCGTTCCCGCCGTCGATGCTGGCCTCGACGTCCGCGCCTACCGCGTACGACGCCGCGGGGGCGCCCGGCGGCCCCGAGCTCTACATCGGCAAGGATCAGTTCCGGGAGACGTTCTGCGCGGATGTGCCGGCCGACCTCGCCGCGGTCATGTGGGCGACGCAGCGGCCGTTGTCGATCGAGGCGCTGACCGAGAACGCCACTGCCGCCGGATGGAAGACCAAACCATCCTGGTACCTGGTGTCCGAGCACGACAACGCCATCCCGCCGGACGCCGAGCGGTTCATGGCCGAGCGGATGGGCGCGACCACTGAGTCGATCACCGGCTCGCACACGGCGTTCATCGCCCAGCCGGTGGCGGTGGCGTCCTTCATCAAAAAGGCGCTCGCCGGCTGAGCCAATGCTGAGCGGTCAAGGCCCGGTCGCTGAGGCTTGACCGCCGGCCAGCCTCGGCCACGCCGCCCTTGCGTCCTGACCGCCGTGAAAGCGCTTCGTGAGACAGCCCTTGACATGTCCTCGGATAGTGAGCTGAGCATCAATGTTCATGTCGCGCCGATGCGCGGCTTCGTCACCTCGGCCGCTCCGCCCGCCGGGATCCGGCCGATGTGGTCGCCGCTGAGCAGTACGCTCATCGCCGGCGAACGCGACGCGATCCTGGTCGACACGACCATCACCTACGATCAGGTTGATCCGCTGGCGGACTGGGTGGAGCGGTTCGGCAAGCAGGTCGTCGGCGTCGTGATCACACACGGGCATTCGGACTACTGGATCGGGCTCCCCAGGCTGCAGGAGCGCTTTCCGCACGCCCGCGGGCTGGCGACGAGCGACGTGCTCGCGCGCCCGGTTCGAGGCGACCGACGAGGGGATGCGGGCCTACTGGCGCGGCCTGTTCCCCGGCGAGATCCCCGAGGTCCGGTGCTGCCGGAACTGTTCGACGGGGACTCGGTCGATCTCGACGGCCACAAGCTGCGCGTGATCGACATCGGTCAGGGCGACATCGAGCACTCGACGATCGTGCACGTCCCGTCGCTGCGGGCCGTCGCCGCCGGTGACGTGGTCTACAACCAGGTACACATGCTGACCGCCCTCACCGACGCGACCGCGCGCGAGGCGTGGATCGCTAGCATCGACTCCATCGCCGCCCTCGATCCGGACATCGTCGTCGCGGGCCACAAGCGGGTCGGCGCCCCGGACTCGCGCGACACCATCGAGCAGAGCGAGCGGTACCTGCGTGACTTCTCGCGCATCGCCGCCGAGAGCGACACCGCCGAGCAGATCGTCGCCGCGATGCTGGAACTGCACGGCGACCGGGACAACCCGTACACGCTTTGGGCCTCCGCGCAAGCCGCCGTACGACGCGATTAGGGGCCTCGGGCGGTTCTCGGCACAAACTGGCGGTGCCCGGGTATGCCAACACGGTCTCGCCAGCGAGTCGCCAGACGTCGATGCCGGGGCGATGGCGCACGCCTGCCGGGTGGAATCTCCGGCCAATAAGTCCAATCACTGGACTTGATCGACCGGCTTGTGTTCGGCTATTGGCGTGCTGCCCAAGACCTACGCCGGGCAGGGGGACTGCTCGATCGCCCGCGCGCTGGAGATCGTCGGCGAGCGCTGGACTCTGTTGATCCTGCGTGATGCGTTCTTCGGCGTGCGCCGGTTCAACGACTTCCATGCGCACCTGGACGCCCCGCGCACCGTGCTCAGCACCCGGCTGCAA
>Ga0209131_1001232_pt1 | contig 17723 bp, 13 predicted proteins | sample GraSoi_2013_40cm_FD_185826 | JGI IMG/M metagenome (GOLD analysis project Ga0209131, IMG submission 185826) | Grasslands soil microbial communities from the Angelo Coastal Reserve, California, USA - Sample 9_17_2013_40cm (SPAdes) (version 2) | ecosystem: Environmental > Terrestrial > Soil >...
GCTCCACCCCGCGCTGATTCAGCTCGGCCGCCAGGGCACGGCGGCAAAGGCCACGGCCATGATGCCGGGACTCCACCCAGGCGTCCGCAAACATGGCGTCATCGATGAGTCCCACCTCGGCGAACCTGCCGAGCACTGCATCTGCCGCATCCTCAGGCACTCCCCTGCGCTGGAGGGTAGCGGCGAGCTGGGCCCGGGTTCGCGGAGCCGCCGTCAGCTGGCGGAGGCAGATCAGCCGCGCGACAGATTCCGGGTCTGATAGCTGCTCGGCGGCGTCACCAGGGCTGTAGCCGTCGTCGCCCCGCCCGCTGCGCCTGACGCGCCGGTGGTGGTCGCCGCGGACGCGAGCGTCCTGCGAGCGGGGCGACCGGGACCTGCCTGAGGATTTACCTGGCACCGCCCTGTCCCGTCACCACCCCGAGCGACGGCCGGCCCGTCGGCGCGGGCGGCGGCGTCACGTCGGCATCCAGCCGCGGGCCGATCCCTAGCTTTTCCTTGATCTTCTTCTCGATCTCGTTGGCTATATCGGGGTTCTCGCGCAGATAGTTCCTGGCGTTCTCCTTGCCCTGACCGAGCTGGTCGCCCTCGTAGGTGTACCAGGCGCCGGACTTGCGGACGATCGTCTGCTCCACGCCCAGGTCAATCAGGCTGCCTTCCCGACTTATACCGATTCCGTACAAAATATCGAACTCGGCGATGCGGAATGGCGGACTGCACTTATTCTTCACTACCTTGACTTTTGTCCGGTTCCCGACCGCCTCGTTGCCGTCCTTCAGCGTCTCGATCCGCCGGATGTCTAGTCGCACCGAAGCATAAAACTTCAGTGCCTTACCGCCAGTCGTCGTCTCCGGGCTGTTATGGACGATTACACCGTCGGCGAGATAGTTGTGAGACCCCTCGACCTCGATGTCGTAACGACTCATGATCGGATAGCCCGCTCTTGGCTTGATTTCCAGGATCTTCGCCGGCACTGGACGGATGACTGGCTCAACGAACTCGGCTTCGACCGCGAACCGGCCGCGGAATCTGGGCAGGAGTTTGTAGTCCATGGATGGGTGGATGTACGGAGCCACGAGCTTCTGGAACTTCGCCGTCGCGGCAGTTGAGAACACAACGTATGCGACACGCCGCGCACCGCTGAGCCGGAGCCTAACGTCCAGCCCGTGAGTGTCTCGCAGATACTCGATCACTCGTTCTCTCGAACCAGGACTCATCGCCTCGAGACAGATCTCGATCCGGCCTGATCGGCCCTGCGTCCGCTCCTGAACTCCCTTTGACCGCACCGTGAAGCAGCCGTCGTCCATGTACCAGATCGCCAGTGCCAGCGGCGTCAACTTCTTGAGGTAGTCCCAGGTGAGATGCCTCTTACCGTCCCCTTGATAGACGATCTCACGGAATTCGCCGAGCTCAGCGAGCGGAGTGAAGTCGGCGAAGATGGCGCCCTTCGCATTCTCTGTCCTGGAGCTAGGAATGTTGCCTAGCAGCGAAACCTTCCAGTCGAGGTAGGCCACTTGTTTCGCGCCATGTCCCATGCGGAACCGAGCACTACTATCCGTGGTCCGCACCGGCTTTGACAGATTCCCGTCGCCCATGACTGAGCCAAGGATCACTTGCCACTGCATCTCGCTGAGGTAGTGCGGCTGAGCGAGCATAACTCGGTCGCCGACCTGCATATCGCCTGCCTCGCGCCACCCGCCTGGAGTCCTGATCAGGTGGTTGCTGGTGAGATCGAAGGTTGCCCGGCCGTGGCCAGATCCACCGCCAGATCTCTCGACCCGGAAATGCAGGAACTCCTCGGTGTGCCCGTTGTTGAACCAGTTCACGACTCTCTTGGGAACGATCTTCCCCAGTTCAGGATCGTACGAGAGAACCTCTACGTCCATCTTCTGGTTTACGATCTTGCCAATTCTCTCCTTAGTGCCGTCCGCGAGAGTGACATATGTATACCATGACGCACATCCGAACATTACTCCTATTTTTTCCCTTAGCTGGTTTATAAATATCGCTGTCGTCTTTGTCTGATTCAGCGCACCAGCTACCTTGCGGAGGGCCTGGGACATCAGGCGCGCCTGCAGGCCGACATGGCTATCCCCCATCTCGCCCTCGATCTCGGCCCGCGGCACCAGCGCGGCCACCGAGTCGATCACGACGACGTCGATCGCGCCCGACCGGATCAGCATGTCGGCGATCTCCAGCGCCTGCTCGCCCGTGTCCGGCTGGGAGACGAGCAGTGCGTCCGTGTCGACGCCGAGCTTCTTGGCGTACTCGGGATCGAGCGCGTGCTCGGCATCGATGAAAGCCGCGATCCCGCCCGACTTCTGCGCGTTCGCCACGGCGTGCAAGGCGAGGGTGGTGTTGTGCGAGAGCACGCCGTTGGCCAGGAAGCTGTGACTGTGTGGCAGGACTACATCGAAGGTCGGCTGAAGACCAGCATCCTCGACTGCGGCGACTTTCTCATAGGTGTAGTCGGCCTCAGACAGGCGTCGCAGATAATGCACGATCGCATCCACGCCGGCACCGAATTGATCGTGGTGCGTCTCGCACCACTCGATGATCTTCAGTAGCCGCTGTCTTGAACAGCCGAGATTCATATCGGCTCGGAACAGGTCACCGGCGATCCGGTCGAACTCCCTATCACCACCACAGTTATCACGCAGGTCGCGAATCAGCCCGGACAGATGCGGGATGTTTTCGAATTGAGGATCTCGAGGAGACAGCCGGAAGTGCTGATCTACCTGCCCCTTCCGGCGCGCCGACCGGAAGCCGATCTCTTCCAGGAACCGGTGGGTCACGGCCGGGTTGACAGTGACGCTCCAGTAGTCGCGCTGGTACTTAACGTTGTACTTCGACGAGACGGTTGCCGGTATCCCGAATCCGTACAGCAGTAGCTGCACCTGCCGCGCTAGCTCCTCCGATGCCGTTCCGAGGCCAATAGTCGAAGTCGGATCGATCCATCCGTCACCTTCGAAAAGAGCCGAGAGAAATGCCCGCTGCGCCTTGTGCCCTGCTGTCCGAACGCAGCTGGGAACTTCCTTGCCGGCAGCCGTAACATAATCCATGCCGTAGACACGCGCGAAGTGATCCCGCAACATTACGTTGTGAACCACGAATTCTTTGTCGTAGTAGTTTCGCACCGGCACGTCAAACAGGGTCTCCATCAGCCGGGTGAACTCACCACTTACCTCGGGATCCCAGTTGGTAAAGTGGATCCTGCTTCGTTCGGACATGGACCCTTCCGCGACGAGATAGCCGAGGAGAACGGCCTCGTCTTCGCTGAGTCCGTCGCCTCCTGCCGCTTCCTGCGCGCCGAACAGCGCCGAGACGAGCATGTCTCCTGGTCTGATCTGGCCCGCCTCTCGCCATACGACCAATCCGCGATCGCTCATCACTCGCAGCGGGTGATTGACCGTAGCCTCGACTGCACGGCCTGAACGGAGGCGTAGCCGAAGCACGGGCTTGCGATTGTTATGAGTTAGCGCGGCGACTGTCTCTAGCTCGCCGCGCTCATTAACCAGACGGATGTCGTAGCCGCTGATGTCGGTGATACGTGAAGTACAGCTGGCCTTCATGCCGGCACGCTGGAAGACCTCAGCGATCGTCTCGAGCCCACGATCAGTCCAGACGTATGTTCCGGCCGTCAAGCACTTGCCGCTACTTTCCGGTCCGTATATCTCGACGATCCGGCCGCGGGGCAGGCCGCCGATACCGAGCGCGACGTCGAGCGCGATCGACCCGGTCGGGATCACCTCGACGGGAGCGCGGGCATCGTCGCCGAGCCGCATGATGGCGCCCCGGCCGAACTGCCGCTCGATCTGCGCAAGCGCGGTTTCCAGGGCCTTGTCCCTGTCCCCGGCCTTGATGCCGACCGCCTTGTCGTTCGGTGCCATGTGAACTCCCGTCGGGATCGAGGGCCACGAATCGCTCTCGGCAGGCCGACTACAGCCGGCCACACCGTGTCTTCTGCTGTCAGTGCTGACGCTACGCGCGGCCACCGACATTTCGCTGGAGCCGTAGCCGGCCGGTGTTTCTTGCGGCTTACGCGAGGCCACAGCGAGCATCAGCCGGTCCACTCTAACGAACAACTGTTCGATCATGAAGCCGGCACGCCGAGCGACCAGAACATGTCTCACGCGCCACGTCCGGGGATGGCGAGCCCCGCTTGCCGCGCTCTGGGAAATCTAAACTGATCACGTGCTCTTTGAACGGCGGTTGCGCGAAGGAATCCACGAAGGCAGGATCGTCCTGACGTTCCGGCGCTGGCATCGCCGTCAGGTCGTAGCTGGTCACCGCTATCGAACCGGCTCAGACATCATCGAGGTCGATGCCGTGGACCTCGTGACGGCACGAGACATCGATGCCGGCCAGGCCAGCGACGCCGGGTACGCCACCGTCAAAGAACTCGTTGCCGACCTGCGCGGCGACGAGAAGACTCCGTTGTACCGGATCAGGTTTCACCGGGTCGACGAGCCTGACCCCCGCGATGAACTGGCAGCTCAATCAGAATTGACCAACCAGGAACTCGCCGCGCTGACCGCGCAGCTGAGGAGGATCGACAACTCCGGCAGTCACGGGCCATGGACCGGGGCCGTGCTGACCCAGATCGCCGACCATCCAGCCACGGTGTCCACCGACCTGGCGGGCACACTCGGCTGGGATAGGCAGGATTTCAAGCTGCACGTCCGGCGCCTGAAGCAACTCGGACTCACGATCAGTCTCGACGTCGGGTACCGGCTATCACCGCGCGGCGAGGCCTACCTACAGCACATCCACAGCGACAGTTCACATTGAGGCGCGCCTGCGCTCTGTAGACCCTCAGCGGAGTCGTTCTGGCACGTTGAACGCGGTGCAGACCGCGCGCCAGATCTGCTTGACGTCATCGCCATCGGCGAGGGCCTGCATGATGGTGCGCCCGCCCAGTCCGGCCAGGACGTAGTCCTTGGCCACGCTCTGCGCGTACACAGAGCCGAATTGCTCGTCCATCCGCCGCCAGAACTCAGTGAGCCGCACGGCCGACAGGCTACCCGCCTCGTGATCGTGGACTCCCGTCAGATCCTGGACTCCTGTCGTTGCATGCGCTGATGGGAGTCCAGGATCTGGCTAACGTCCAAATTGACGCAGGGCAAGCCGCCGACCTGGACCCCGGCCCGGGCCGCGGCACGGGCGGCGGACGCCATGCGGCAGCCGACTCCGGCGTCGGCGTTGCGGGGCCGCAGCGCTAGCAAGTCCCGACTTCCGCCGGGTATGGGATCGCGAACCGGCGATGTTACTGTCATGGTCAACAAGGTTTTGCAGCACCGAGATCCCGGAGGCCCGCGATGATACGCCCGGCCGTCTGCCAGGACCTGATGCTTGTCTCCCGGCGCCACGTCGACCTGTTGCGGGTGTCGAGCGCGATCTGTCGCGCCTTCTGCTGAATTCGCTCTGATCCCGCGATTCGCTCCGGCCGGCCATCAAGGCCCGGCCTCTTAGTCTCGCCCGTTCTGCCCGGGCCAGACGCAGCAGACTCGCCAGACCTCAAGCAGAAGGATTTCCCGCCATGCCTCGCACGCAGCAGCGCGGCCAGGGCCAGTGGGCCCTTGGCCACTTCGAGCCGCTGAATGCCGCAGAACGCTTCAAGAAGGACGACCCCGGGCTCAACGTGCGGGACCGGATCGTCAACCGGTACTCGCGTGCGGGCTTCGACTCCATCGACCCGACCGATCTGCGCGGGAGGTTCCGCTGGTGGGGCCTGTACACGCAGCGGCGTCCCGGGATCGGTGGGGGAAAGACGGGCGCACTCGAGGACGCCGAGATCGAGGACGCGTACTTCATGATGCGGGTCCGCATCCCTGGCGGCCAGCTCAGCGCTGGCCAGCTGCGCGCTGTCGCGGAAATCTCGAAGGAGTACGGCCGCGACCTGGCGGACATCACCGACCGGCAGAACGTGCAGTTCCACTGGATCAGGATCGAGGATGTGCCGGCGATCTGGGACCGCCTGGAAGAGGTGGGCCTGTCCTCGCTGCAGGCCTGCGGCGACGTGCCGCGCAACATACTCGGCTGCCCGGTCGCCGGGATCGACGCCAGCGAGGTGCTCGACGCGACCGCGACACTGCGCGCGACCGAGGCCGTCGCGGCACTCAACCCGGAGTTCGTGAACCTGCCGCGCAAGTACAAGACGTCGATCTCAGGCTGCGGCTCGCAGTGCACCGCGCACGAGGTCAACGACGTGTCTTTCGTCGGCGTGATCGGGCCTGACGGTACCCCCGGCTTCGACCTGTGGGTCGGCGGCGGGCTGTCCACCAGCCCGATGCTCGCCCAGCGCCTTAGCGTATTCGTCCGGCCCGAGCAGGTGCCTGATGTCTGGGCGGGCGTGACCGGGCTTTTCCGCGACTACGGCTACCGGCGGCTGCGCAGCCGGGCACGGCTCAAGTTCCTGGTGGCCGACTGGGGGGCCGAGCGGTTCCGCGAGGTGCTCGAGCGCGAGTACCTGCACCAGACGCTGCCGGACGGGCCGGCGCCCCCGCCGCCGCCGCCAGGCTCCCGCGACCACGTCGGAGTGCACGAGCAGCGTGACGGCCTGTACTACGTGGGGGTCGCGCCGCACACCGGCCGCACCTCGGGCACGCAGCTGTGGCAGGTGGCCGAACTGGCCGAGAGCTTCGGGTCAGGACGGGTCAGGACGACAATCGAGCAAAAACTGCTGATCACCGACGTTCCGCAACAAAATCTCGCCCAGCTGGTCGCCGAGCTTGAGTGCATCGACCTGCCCGCTCGTCCGTCGCCGTTCCGGCGCTCGACGATGGCCTGCACCGGAATAGAGTTCTGCAAGCTCGCGATCGTGGAGACCAAGCAGCGCGCTCGTGACCTGTACACCGAGCTCGACAAGCGACTGCCCGACTTTGACACTCCGATCTCGATCAACGTCAACGGCTGCCCGAACTCCTGTGCCAGGTTCCAGCTCGCCGACATCGGCCTGAAGGGGTCGATCGTGGACGGGGTGGAAGGGTTTCAGATCCACCTCGGCGGCTCGCTCGGGGCTGATGCCGCGTTCGGGCGGAAAATACGCGGGCTGAAGGTGACGGCAGAAGCATTGCCGGACTACGTCGAGCGGCTCCTGCTCAGCTACGTCGGGGACCGCGCCGACGGCGAGCAGTTCGCGGCCTGGGTGCGGCGAGCCGACGAAAGCCTGCTGACATGACCGGCGGCAGCTCCGCTGAGGCCGAGAGCCCAGCCGGTGAGCGGCAGGTGCCGTTCTTCTGCCCCTACTGCGGCGAGGAGGAGCTGCGTCCGAGTGGATCTAACCCAGGCAACTGGGAATGCCGGGCGTGCTCGCGCGGGTTCCAGCTGCGGTTCAACGGGCTGGTGTCGTCCGGGGCCGGTGCATCTCCATGATCTCGAAGACTTTGGGGTCATCTAGGACCCCTAATCCTTCGCGATCACGGAATGGCTACCCGGTGGAGCTGGACCTCGTTGGCAAGCTCGCGGTAGTGGTGGGTGGCGGCGCCGTGGCGTTGCGCCGCGCCAGGGCGGTGGTCGAGGCCGGGGCGCTGGTCACCGTCATCGCGCCGGACGTGACCAGTGAGCTGGCCGCCATGCCGGTGACCATGCGCCGCCGTCGCTATCGCGACGGCGACCTCGCAGGCGCCTGGCTCGTCCACGCAGCGACCGATGACCCAGCAGTCAACGCAGCCGTGGCCGCGGAGGCCGACCGCGAGCGGATCTGGTGCGTCCGGGCCGACGACGGCGCCGCCTCGGCGGCTAGGACACCGGCCGTGACCAGGCACGGCGACATCACCGTCGCCGTCACGGCTGGCGGTGATCCACGCCGGTCACAGCTGCTGCGGTCCGCGATCAGTCGTGCCCTGGCTGACGGCTCGCTGCCGGTGCGCCCGCATCGCCGCCGGCCGACCCCGCGCGATGTCGCCGCTGGCCAGGGGCGGATCGGAACCGTTGCGCTGGTGGGCGGAGGGCCCGGGGACCCTGGGCTGATCACCGTCCTGGGCAGGCGGCTGCTCGCCGAGGCAGACGTCGTCGTCGCTGACCGGCTCGGCCCGGGCGCGCTGCTCGAGGAACTGGAGCCTGACGTGGAAATTGTCCTGGCCGGCAAGGCGCCTGGTGCCCATACGATGACCCAGGACCAGATCAATGCCCTTATCGCCGACCGGGCGCTGGCCGGCCGCCGCGTGGTCAGGCTCAAGGGCGGCGATCCCTTCGTGTTCGGCCGGGGCGGCGAGGAGGCGCTGGCGTGCGTTCGCGCCGGGGTGCCATTCCAGGTTGTCCCGGGTGTGACCAGCGCCGTTGCTGTCCCGGCGTACGCCGGGATCCCAGTCACCCATCGCGGCATCACCCAGGACTTCGCGGTTGTCTCAGCTCACCTGGACCCGTCCAGGCCAGGCGCGGGCGTGGACTGGGAGTCGCTCGCCAAGGGCCCCGGAACGCTAGTGCTTCTCATGGCTGTCGCTCACCTGGAAGCGATCAGCACCGAGCTGATCAAGCGCGGCCGGGCCGCGACCACGCCCGTGGCGGTGATCAGGGACGGGACGCTGCCCGACCAGCAGGTGCTGATATCGACCCTCGAGCACGTCGCCACCGATGCGGCGAGGCAGCTGGTCAGGCCGCCGGCCGTGGTAGTCATCGGGGACGTGGTCGGGCTCCGCGATCAGCTCAGCGCCGCCATGGTCAGCGCAGGCATGCCACGGGCGAACGTATCCAGCGCGAATGCGGCCGGTGCGGAACTGACGAGGGAACAAGGTGCAGCATGAACGGTCCGACTCTGCTCGCTGTGGCACACGGCAGCAAGCACCCGGCGGCGACCGCCACGATCAGGGCCCTGGCCAGCGAGGTCGAGCGGCTCGCACCAGTGCTCGACATCCAGGTGGCCTTCGTCCAGGACGCTAAGCCGAGCCTGCCCGAGGCGCTTGACGCGGCGGGCCCGGACGTCGTGATCGTCCCGCTGCTGCTGTCGACCGGCTATCACCTGACGACCGACATCGCCGGCGCCGCGACCGCGATCGACACCGCGATCACCGCGGGCGGCATGCTGGCGCCGCGTGTCGCCGGCCCGCTCGGACCCGACCCGCTCCTGGTTACGGCGCTGATGGGCCGGCTGGCCGTGGCCGGCGTGCCGGACGGCACGCCCGTGGTACTCGCGGCCGCCGGCTCCTCGGACCCGCAGGCGGCGGACGACGTTCAGGCCCAGGCGAACCTCCTAGCGCCCGCACTCGGCGCCCCGGTCGTTGTGGGGTACGCCGCCGTCGGCCGGCCCACTGTGAGCGAAGCGGTAGCCGGTCTGCGGGCGCGGACTGGACGACCCGTGGCGGTCGCGACCTACCTGCTCGCGCCCGGGCAATTCCACGACCGGCTGGCCCAGAGCGGCGCGGACTGGGTGACCGCTCCGCTCGGTGACCACCCGGCTATCGCGGCACTCGTCATCGACCGGTACCGAACCAACCGCGCTCCGGCGGCGCGAGCCGCCGCCTAGTCGAAGTTGAAGACGGTCAGCCATTCGGCCCGTCGCGGCCTGTAACCATGTGTGGCTAGCTCCCGGACGGTTGCGATCATGTGCTCGGCCCCGTAGACGACGCCGACCAGAATTGACTCGGCGGCGCACGTGGCCAGGATCGAGATCAGCGCGTTGACCAGTAGCTGGTCGCGGTCGTCGACGATGAATTTCGTCAGCGCGGGGAATGCCTCGCGCACCGCGTGGTCCTCGACAGTGGGCAGGTCCTCGATGCCGAGATAGCGGGCAAGGACCCGGCGGCTCCCGAAGAGCCTGAACGCGACGGCGAACGGGGGTACGAGTGTGAGCACCGCGAGGCGCTGCACCAACGGCACGGTCCGCCAGCCGCGTCTGACCTGCTCACCGGTGAGATCCGGCCTGACGATTTGCGCTCCGGCACTCGCCAGCGCGCCGTAGTCGAGGTCCTGGCCGACGAGACCGAGCCGCTTGCTCCGGCCCGGTGTCCGGTACGCGAGCGTGAGCGCGCGCGTCAGTATCGAGTCGCCGCCGACGCCTTCGCAGACGATCACCTGGCAGCGAGCTAGCTGACTGGTCACGTCGCGATAAAAGTCGGCGGTGCCGAGATGGAGCATGGGAAGCAGGAGGAAGCGCAGCGGCGTGTCCGGCCGTTGCAGTGTGATGGCAGCCGACCGGACACCGGTCATGCTGACCTCGATCAGCTGCACCGGACTCGACCGGACCTGGGGGCGGCCACCGGGCTTCAGGCCTTCGTCTTGCGCGGCGCAAGCTCGAGCTTGACGCTGAACAATGTCCGGACCGAGTCGGCACGCAGGCCTCGGCGCATCTGGCGCAGGAGCAAGTCAGCCTCCCGCCGATACTCGGCAAGCGGAGACCTGCCCCCGATGGCCCGCAGGCCTATGCCGTCGCGGAGCGCCTCTATCTCCCCCAGGTGGTCTCGCCAGTGCGCGTCGATGGCCCGCAGGCTGACCGCACGCTCGAGACTGCGCATCGTCGCCGCGCCGATCTGCGCCTCCCGCAGCGCGTACGCCCTGGCGATGTCGGCCCGGATCATGGCGCCGAGCGCATCACTGTCCGGGTCCGATTGCCTATCGGCTACTGCCTTGGCGATCACGGACGTGCTCAGAGTCGTTGGATACACGCGCAGCAGCGCTTCTTTGCATCGCCGCGCGTCCACGCCGCCGGAGTCGTCAACGGCTTCATCAATGACAGCGCTTGCTAGCTCCGCGGTCAGTGTCTTCATCCGGTCCGACAGGTCGGCTGTGGTCAGGACCTCTTGACGCTCCGCATAGATGTCGCGGCGCTGATCCGACAGGACGACATCGAACTCCAACTGCTTGCGAACGTGCTCGGCAACCGATGCCGCCCAGCTCGTCTGGGCACGATCAAAGAACCGAGACACGGTCTGACTTCGCATCCCGCCCTTTCCCAGCAGCATGCGGCGGTTACGAGCCGCGCTCCCGGGGCCGAGGAGCGTCAGGGCCGCATCGTCTTCGAACGACGCGAAAAGTTCTGATTCGCCAGGGTCACCCTGCCGCCCGGCGCGACCGCGCAGGTGCAGTTCGAGCCGCCGGTTCGCGAACCGTTCGGCGCCGAGCACGCACAGTCCGCCGACGTTCGCCACCTGCTCGCGCTCGGCCTCGGTGGCGTTAGGCCCGCCCAGGACGATGTCGACGCCCCGCCCGGCCATTCTGGCAATCACGGTCACGGCACCGAGCCGCGCCGAGCCCGCGATGATCTCAGCCTCCCGCTCATTGTTTTTCGCGGTCAGGACCTCATGACTGATCCTGTGCTGCGTGAGCATTCCCGAGATGATCTCTGACTGCTCGATCGACCCGGATCCAATGAGCACCGGCTGACCGCTCTCCTGCCTCCGCAAAGCCTGCTGGACGAGGGCATCCAGCTTGTCGGCAGACCTCGCATAAAACGGCCCCGCGTGGTCGACCCGGATCATCGGCCGATTGGTGGGAATGACCACGACGCTGAGCCCGTAGATAGCCGTATAGGAGGCGGCATCCGACGCCGCAGTGCCGGTCATTGCCCCCAGCCGCTGGTATTCCTTCAGGTACTCGTTCACGGCGATGTCAGCAAGCGTGTGGCTGGGGCGACCCACGTCGACGCCTTCCTTCGCCTCGATCGCCTGCTGCAACCCTCCGGCAAACGACCGTCGCTCCGCTCGGCCCGACACCGGGTCGACGAACAGAACGGCGTCCCCGGAGACGATGTAGTCACGGTCACGCTGGAACAGGACGGCGGCTTCCAGCGCCTTCTGCAGGCCGTGCGCCCATGGCAGGTTCGCCGACTCATAGAGATTGCTGATTCCAAGCAACTGTTCGATCGCCTGAACGCCTTCGTCGGTCAACGCGACCTCCGCCCGGTGCGGCGTGGCGGTGTAGTGGACGCCAGGCCGCAGCGAGGCGGCGATCTCGGCGAGCGCGCTGTAGGGGACGTCGGGCACGTCCGCCGAGTCCGCATCGCTGCTGATCATGGGCAGGGACCTGGCATCGTCGATCATGATCAGGTCGGCCTCATCGACGACCGCGTAACGCAGGCCGCGCTGGACGCAATCGCCAACCTCCCAGGCCAAGTGATCGCGAAGGTAGTCGTAGCAGAACTCGTTGGCGACTCCGTATGTGACGTCGGCCAGGTACGCGGCCTTCCGCTCGGCGACGGAATCTCCCGCGAGCAGGCCGACCTGCAGGCCGAGCGCCTGGTACACGGGCATCATCCAGGCCGCGTCCCGGCCGGCCAGGTACTCATTGGCGGTCAGCACATGCACGCCGTGGCCGGCGAGCGAGTGCAGGTAGGCGGGCATCGTCGCAGCGAGCGTCTTGCCTTCGCCGGTGCGCATCTCGACGACCTTGCCTAGGTGGAGGGCCGCGCCGCCCATGACCTGCGTGTCAAAGGGCCGCTGGCCTAGCGCCCTGACGGCCGCCTCCCTGACCGTTGCAAAAGCCGCGGCCAGGAGCGCGTCCAAGTCTTCGCCGGACTCGTGCCTGGCCTGCAGCTTCGCCGTCTGAGCAGCCAGTTCGGCGTCGCTGAGCGCCTGCATTGCTGGCTCAAACCCTGCGACCTGCGCAACGGCGTCCCTGGTCCAGCGCAGGATGTAGCTGTCGTCGGCGTGGGCGATCGCCCGAGTATCTGCGCCTCCGCGTGCACGTCGCGCCTTAAGCATCGGACTCCTGCGTGAAGAGGCGCTGCCCGGTCCAGCGTGCACGGCCGACCAGCGCAACCATTCTGGGACAATGAAAGCATGTCGCCCGCGGGTCGCAATGAGCGCAACGCGGGTCCAGCGCCAGCGGAGCGGGACGCAGCACGGCAGCCTGAACTGCGCATCAGGCGGGCCGGGAGGGTGATTCTGCTGGATCCGGAGGACCGGGTCCTGCTAATGCGGTACGACGACGAGCCTCCCAACGGTGTCCATTGGTCGACACCAGGCGGCGGGCTAAACCCTGGCGAGGATTACGCGTCGGGCGCTGCTCGCGAACTGACCGAGGAGACCGACTGGCACGACATCGTCCTGCTCGGCGAGATCCACCAGTGGACGCACACGATGGAGTACGACGACGCCATCGTGCGGCAGGTCGAGCGGTTCTTTCTCGCGAGAACCGACCAGCCGAAGCGGGAGATCTCTGGCGTGGAGGCGATGCACGCTCGCGACGGCATTGCGACGTGGCGCTGGTGGACACTGGCCCAGCTCGACTCCACTGCGGAGGCGATCTGGCCCGCCGAGCTCCCCGACTTGATCAGGTCGGCCACAACGACGCGGGCTTGATCAGGTTGGCCGGGCTAACGTCGCCCTGATCAGCTCGGCGAGGCGGGCTCAGCCCGCACCATCCGTACCAAAGCCCGCAGGCCGACCAGCAGTTCCTGCTGATCCCCGAGCCCGGTCAGGGTCTGGTCGATCCGGCGGATCATCGTGTCGATCCGGCGCCCCAGCTCGTCGTCCCGCAGGCGCGCGGCGTCCCGGTCGGTTACTTGAGCATCCTGCAGCCTGGCCAGGTCGGCGATCAGCACCGCCCGGCTGTGCGCGATCCCGTCGGCCAGTTTCTCCTCGGTGCGGCGCAGGTCAGTACCGAGAGCGCGGTGCGACTCGGCCAAGTCCTCCGCCAGCCTCTCGGCGGTCATGGTCAGCCCGACCACCTTCTCGCGCAGCGCTACGACGTCCTCCCGCGGATGCAGGCTCTCCCGCGACAGCGTGCTGATCCGCTCGCGCAGATGAGCGAAATACGCGGCCGCGGGCCTGATCGCCGCCGATAGCAGATAGGACGCCGTGAAGTAGTACCCGATCGTCTCACCGGAGAAGTAGGTGACGACGCCGGCAACAGCGGCGGTGATGAGGTGACCGCCGAGCGCGAACCATAGCATCCGCCGAGCGATCTGCCCGGCCTCGGCCTCCTGCGCCGGCTGGACTCCGATGCCGCGCCCGCGCGAGACCGTCATCTCCATGACCACGCGCCGCGAAGTACAGGTTCCACGGCACCGCCACGAGCACGACCAGCCACGCGAGTGCCGCCGCGCCCGCGGCGATCGACAGCACCGTGCGTAGTGACACGCCTGCGACATCGCTCAGCCAGGCGATCAGCAAGGCTGCCGCTGTGCCGACCACAATCATGGCCCACCATTTGATGACTCCGCTCGAACGGTGCGTATCGCTCATGCTGCGAAACTAATGGAGGGGTCAGACCGTACAGATCGGCCCCGCTACTCAAAATGATTGAGTACTGCTACCTATCGCAACAGGCATGCGGACCAGTTCTCCGGAGGCGCGGATGGACGAGCGAGAACCAGCGCGAGGCAGCGACTTGTGGGCATTGTCCGTAGCTGAGATGGCGAGCCGGGTACGAAGCCGGCGCGTGAGCCCTGCCGACCTCGTCGCTGCCCACCTGGAACGCATCGCCGCGCTGGATCCCGCGATCGGGGCGTTCCAGGTCGTCCGCGCCGACCAGGCCATGGCCGAAGCGGCCGCTCTGGCTAACCGGGACGACCTCGCTGAGCTGCCGCTTGCCGGGGTACCTGTAGCGATCAAGGACAATGTCGATGTCGCTGGGGAGCCGACCAGGGCAGGGTCGGCAGCGACATCACCGCAGCCTGCCGCGGCCGACGACGAGCTTCTGACGCGACTGCGCGCAGCAGGCTGCGTCGTCATCGGCAAGACCCAAATGCCCGAACTCGCGATCTGGCCGTTCACGGAGCCAGCTGCGGCCCCTGCCAGCAGGAACCCGTGGGACCGCAGCCGGACACCGGGCGGCTCGACCGGCGGCGGAGCCGCCGCCGTGGCCGCAGGAATGGCGGCGCTCGCGCTCGGCTCAGACGGCGGCGGATCGATCAGGATCCCCGCAGCGTGCTGCGGGCTCTTCGGGATCAAGCCCGCGCCCGGGCTCGTCCCGCTTCCTGGCGGCCGCAGCGAGCACTGGCTGGGCCTGTCCGCGTTCGGCCCGCTCGCCAGGACGGTGGGCGATGCCGCGCTCATGCTTGACGTCCTGGCCGGGACATCGAACTACGCCAATCCGCGACCGCCGGAGCGACCGCTGCGGATCGCATTCTCGGCCCGCCATCCGCTGATCGGCGCGAGGGCCGTTCCGGCCGTGCGGGACGCGCTGGCGCGAGCGGCGAGTCTGCTGCGCGAGGCCGGACACGAACTCGTCCCTCAGTCGCCCGGCTACCCGCCGACGCTCGGGCTTCGGTTCAACAGCCGGTGGCTGGCCGGCATCGCTCAGGATGTCGAGGCCCTGGACCACAGCGCGCTGGAACCGCGAACCCAGCGGATGGCCAGGCTCGGCGCGCGCCTGTCGAACCGGGCCCGCCCGGCGTCGGCCGACCCGTTCGCCCGATATGCGGCGGAATGGTTCAAGAGCTACGACGTCCTGCTGACGCCGACCCTGACCCGCGGCGCCCTCCCGGTCGGGACCTGGGACGGCAAGGGCTGGGTCCGGACCATGCTCGGGGCGGCGAACTGGATCTACACGCCGCCATGGAACATCGCCGGCCTTCCCGCGGCGTCCGTGCCCTTCGGTCGGGACGCCGACGGCCTGCCCATCGGGATCCAGCTCGTGGGCGGGCCCGGTGCCGAGACAACCCTGCTCGGCCTCGCCGCCCAAATCGAGCAACTGCGCCCGTGGCCGACGATCGCGCCAGTGGCTGGAGCGCCAGCAGTGCACTAGCCGCCGCGGCTCGAACTGTCGGTAGTTCACGGCAGTATGGAGACATGCCCGTTCGCGCAGCGTCAGGGCACGCAACCGGTGCCGCGACCGGGGCGCTGGCCGGCTTCTCCGAGCCGACCGCGTCCTGGTTCCGCGCTGCCTTCGCTGAGCCGACCCCGGCTCAGGATCAGGCTTGGAAAGCCATCGGCGAGGGCGAGAACGTGCTGGTCATCGCTCCGACCGGGTCCGGCAAGACGCTTGCCGCATTCTTGTGGGCGATTGACAAACTGGCCACCGAGCCAACCCCGGCCGATGCGGCGGAACGTTGCCGGGTGCTGTACATCTCGCCGCTCAAGGCGCTCGCCGTGGACATCGAGCGGAACCTGCGCTCTCCCCTGGCCGGAGTCGGCCAGGCGATGCGGCGCATGGGGCTGCCAGAGCCGCAGGTCCGGGTCGGAGTGCGGACCGGCGATACCGCCGCCGACGAGCGGCGCCAGCTAGCGAGCAAGCCACCAGACATCCTCATCACCACACCCGAGTCGCTGTTCCTGCTGCTGACGTCGCGGGCCAGGGAAGGCTTGCGCGGTATCGAGACCGTGATCATCGACGAGGTGCACGCGCTGGCCGGCGGCAAGCGCGGCGCGCACCTGGCCTTGTCGCTCGAGCGGCTTGACGCGCTCCGCGGCGCAGGCCAGGACAAGCGCCCGCCTGCCCAGCGGATCGGGCTGTCCGCGACCGTCAGGCCGCCCGAAGAGGTCGCGTCATTCCTCGGCGGCGCGCTGCCGGTGACGATCGCCGCCCCGCCCAGTGAGAAGCGACTCGACCTGAAGATCGTGGTCCCGGTCGAGGACATGTCCGACCTCGGCTCGGACGGCGCCGGACTGCCCCGACCGAGCCAAGCTGGCGGGCCGGGCCCGGTCATCGGTCCGGCCGAGTTCGCTGCCCAGGCCGGAGTGGGCAACCCGGCGGGCGCGCCGCCGGGCCCGCTCGCCGCTCCGAACGGGCAGGCGCGGGCCAACTCGATCTGGCCGCACGTGGAAGCACAAGTGCTGGACGCGATCGAGCGGCACCGGTCGACGATCGTGTTCGCGAACTCACGGCGGCTCGCCGAGCGGCTCTGCGCCCGCCTCAACGAGCTGGCCGCCGAGCGCGCCGCCGAGCGGGCCGAGCTCGCGGGCGCCGATCCCGACGACATCACGCAGCCCGTTGTCGCGCGAGCTCACCACGGCTCGGTCTCCCGCGCGGAACGAGCGCAAATCGAGGAAGCGCTGAAGGCCGGGCAGCTCCCTGCGGTCGTGGCTACGTCGAGCCTGGAACTCGGCATCGACATGGGCGCGGTCGATCTTGTTATCCAAGTCGAATCACCGCCGTCGGTGGCGAGCGGGCTACAACGGACCGGTCGCGCCGGGCACAATGTCGGGGATGTCTCCCGTGGGGTGATCTTCCCGAAGTACCAGGGCGATCTCGTACAGGCAACGGTGGTCGCAGGCCGGATGCGGTCCGGCCAGATCGAAGAGCTGCGGATGCCGCGCAACCCGCTCGACGTGCTGGCCCAGCATATCGTCGCGATGACAGCGATGGACGACTGGAGCGTCGACGATGTGCACGCCCTGGTCCGGCGGGCCGCCCCGTTCAGCGGCCTGAGCAGGCCCGTGCTCGAGGCCGTGCTTGACATGCTGGCCGGCCGCTATCCGAGCGAGGAGTTCGCTGGCCTGCGGCCCAGGCTGATCTGGGATCGCGCGACCGGGATCCTCCGCGGCCGCCCGGGCAGCCAGCGGATCGCTGTCACCAGCGGCGGCACGATCCCTGACCGCGGCCTGTTCGGCGTGTTCCTGGCTGGCGCGGCGGACAAGAGCGGCCGGCATTCGCGCCGGGTCGGCGAGCTCGACGAAGAGATGGTCTACGAGTCGCGGGTCGGTGACGTGTTCGTGCTCGGCGCGAGCTCGTGGCGGATCGAGGACATCACGGCCGACCAGGTCATCGTCTCGCCAGCGCCCGGGCAGCCAGGAAAGCTGCCGTTCTGGCATGGTGACGCGCCTGGCCGGCCCGCGGAACTCGGCCGGGCGATCGGCGAGTACTGCCGCGAGCTCGGTGCCGCCGACCCCGAGCAGGCGGCAACGAGG
>Ga0209131_1001234_pt1 | contig 17713 bp, 19 predicted proteins | sample GraSoi_2013_40cm_FD_185826 | JGI IMG/M metagenome (GOLD analysis project Ga0209131, IMG submission 185826) | Grasslands soil microbial communities from the Angelo Coastal Reserve, California, USA - Sample 9_17_2013_40cm (SPAdes) (version 2) | ecosystem: Environmental > Terrestrial > Soil >...
GAAGCCGAAGGCGAGCCGAACGAATACATGATGTCTTAAGGCAGTAAACGGTACGGGGAGAGAGCCGATGCCAAACCCGGGCATGTACCGCGGCGACCGTCACCGCAAGGAAGACCAGCGCAAGGCCAAGCTGGAGGCCAAGAAGGCGCGCAAGGCCGAGCGCCGCGAGACCGGGACGAGTGGGCCCGAGATCGCCGACCAGGCCGAGGTGGGCCCCGGCGAGATCGTCGAGTTCGTCTTGTTCTCGCCGAGCAAGGGCCGAACCCTGACGACGCCGAACAAGGCGGCGCCGACGGTGGACGGGATCGACGACTGGATGCTGCTGAGCGAGCCGCCCGCCCGGAACTAGCCGCGGGCCGGCTCGGACACGGGCGGCTCCGGGTGGCCGGCCGGATCCTTCGACGCACCGTCCGCGACCTGGCCCCCCCGGAAGAACCCGCCCCAGAAACTTTCGGTGGCCGCCCGGACCGGGCGATCCATGAAGCGGTCGGCGCGGAATCCGGCGCGGGCCCGCACGATGAAGCTGTAGAAGTGGACGAGGCCGCCCGAGGCGAACTTCCCGTTGAAGATGATGTCGAGCGGCAGGTGCAGCAGCATCCCGAAGACCCATCCCCAGAGCCATTCGACGCGCGTGAGCCACGCGATCGCGGCCAGCAGCACCAGCAGCTCGTAGGAGTGCAGGAGGAGGACGACCCGCTGCACCTTTCCGCCCAGGTAGTAGCGGAGGAAGCTGCCGGGACGGAGGTCGCGCTGCCGCTCGAAGAGCACGTAGTCGACGGCGTGGTCGACGTCGATCAGGAAGCCGCCCGCCGCGAGGCCCGCAGTGAGCGCGAAGCTCTCGGTGCCCGCGTAGACGGCCGCGCAGGCGAGCGTGGTGGTGACGAGGTGGCCTCCGGGGCTCATGGCGGTGTCCCTAGCGCGCGTACGGATTGCGGAATCGGGGAATCCGGACGGGGATCGGCTGCCGCGCGGGCGCCAGCCAGCCGAGCGGCACGCTATCGATCAGCTCCAGCAGGCGGCGCCCGAGTCGCTTCAGCATGGCTCCTGGAGGAGCAACTCCGGTGCCAGACTCCGTGTGCCGGAAGTGATTGAATTATCGATGGACCCCAGGAGCCGGGCGTGGAACAGTAGGCCCAAATAAGGACCCGCGAGGACCAAAATGGGGAGCGCAATGGCATCAAGGACCGCCGTGACCGGCTTCGACGAGATCGTCCACTCCGACCCGTCCGTCTGGGAGATCCAGACCACCGGCGCGGGCCCGCAGGGGCAGCTCCCGCTCACCGCGGAGATGCTGCTCGAGAGCCCCAGCGGCGACATCTTCGGGCTCACCCAGAACGCGGGCATGGGCTGGGATCCGCGCGAGCTCGGCCGCCCGCAGTTCCTCATGCTCTCCACCCAGGGCGGCATCCGCGCGTCCGACGGCAAGCCGATCGCCCTCGGCTACCACACCGGTCACTGGGAGATCGGGCTGCTCATGCAGGCGGCCGCCCAGGAGCTGGCCGCGCTCGGCGGCCTGCCGTTCGCCGGCTTCTGCTCGGATCCCTGCGACGGGCGCACCCAGGGCACCCCCGGCATGATGGACAGCCTCGCCTACCGCAACGACGCGGCGGTGGTGCTGCGGCGGCTGGCCCGCTCGCTCCCCACGCGCCGGGGCGTGCTCGGCGTGGCCACCTGCGACAAGGGGCTGCCCGCGATGATGATGGCGCTGGTCGCCCTGCGCGATCTGCCCTGCGTGCTGGTGCCGGGCGGCGTGACCCTGCCGCCCACCGAGGGAGAGGACGCGGGCACCGTGCAGTCCATCGGGGCCCGCTTCGCGCACGGCGAGCTCACGCTGGAGCGGGCGGCCGACCTCGGCTGCCGGGCCTGCGGCTCGCCCGGGGGCGGCTGCCAGTTCCTCGGGACGGCGGCGACCTCGCAGGTCGTCGGCGAGGCGTTCGGACTCTCGTTGCCGCACAGCGCGCTCGCCCCGTCGGGCCAGCCGGTGTGGACGGACATGGCGGTGCAGCGCCCTCCGGGCAGCCGATCTGGCTCGACATGGCCCGGCGCTCGGCCCGCGCGCTCACCTCGCTCGCCGCGCGGGGGCTCGCCACGCGCGACATCGTCACCGACGCCTCCGTGCGGAACGCCATGATGGTGCACGCGGCGGTCGGCGGCTCGACGAATCTCCTGCTGCACCTCACCGCGGTCGCGCACGCCGCCGGCCTTCGGCGTCCCGTCGTGCAGGACTGGATCGACGTCAACCGGCGGGTGCCGCGCCTGGTGGACGTGCTGCCGAACGGCCCCCGGAATCATCCGACGGTGCGCGTGTTCCTGGCCGGCGGCGTGCCCGAGGTGATGCTGCACCTCCGCCGCGGGGGCCTGCTCGACGAGCGCTGCCTGACCGTGACCGGCGAGCCCCTCGGCCGGGCGCTCGACTGGTGGGAGGGCTCCGCGCGGCGCACCGCGCTGCGCGAGCGTCTGATGCGGCAGGACGGCGTGGACCCGGACGACGTCATCATGGACCCGGAGCGCGCGCGCGCCCGGGGCCTCACGAGCACGGTGACGTTCCCGCGCGGCAACCTGGCCCCGGAGGGCGCGGTGATCAAGAGCACCGCCATCGATCCGACGGTCGTGGATTCCGACGGTGTCTATCGCAAGATCGGCCCCGCCCGCGTGTATACCACCGAGCGGGGGGCGATCGCGGCCATCAAGAGCACCGGGCCAGAGCGCATCAAGCCGGGCGACGTGCTCGTGCTGATCTGCCGCGGGCCGCTCGGGGCGGGGATGGAGGAGATCTACCAGATCACCTCCGCCCTCAAGCACCTGTCCTGGGGTAAGCAGGTCGCGGTGCTCACCGACGCGCGCTTCTCCGGCGTCTCCACCGGGGCGTGCATCGGCCACGTCGGGCCCGAGGCGCTGGCCGGCGGGCCCATCGGGCGCCTGCGCGAGGGTGATGTCGTGCAGATCGTCGTGGATCGGCTGCGGCTCGAGGGCAGCGTGGACCTCGTCGGCGCGGAGGGCCGGACGTTCAGCGCCGAGGAGGGCGCGCGGGTCCTCGCCGCGCGGGGCCCGCGGCCCGACCTGGCGCCCGACCCGGGTCTTCCGGACGACACGCGGCTCTGGGCCGCGCTGCAGCACGCGGGGGGTGGGGCCTGGGGCGGCTGCGTCTACGACGTGGACGCGATCGTGGCCGCGCTCAGGACTGGGTCACGGTGACGACGAGGCCGATCGACGCGAGCACGTTGCCGACCCGGACGCACTCGGTCTCGGCCCCGACCTTCACCACCGCCTTGCCGGTGTTGTGCACCTGCCACGCGAGCTCCCAGCCGCGCTCCTCCGAGCAGGCGATCGCCTTCATCAGCTGCTTCACCACTTCCTCGAAGGTGTGACAGTCGCAGTTGTGGAGCACGGTCATCCAGGGGGGCGCGACCTGGACGTCGGTCGCGTCGAGCTCGTCGACCTGCGGGGTTTCGGTCGTTTCTGCTTGCAGACGGAACCTCTCGGCGTGGAGACGGGATCTTTCAGCTTCCAACCGGGACTTCATTATTTATCCGCTCGGCTCGATTTCCAGATTCGCTCGGCTCGCCTTCGGTTCACCTCGCCCGGCCACGGCGTCACCTATCCGATTACTCCGGCTTCGCGCAGGCGGGTGATGGTGCCGTCGCTGTAGCTCAGGATCTCGCGGAGGATCCGGTCGGTGTGCTCGCCGAGCTTCGGGGCCCGCGCGGGGTGGCGGATCTCGCCCTCGGTGCGGACGGGGCTGCGCACCTCCTTCAGGGGCCCGAACTCCGGGTGCTCCACCTCCACGATCATATCGCGCGCCGCCACCTGCGGATCGGCCAGGGCCTGGCGCACGTCGTTGACCGGCGCGCACGGCACGCGGCCGCGGAGACGCTCGAGCCACTCCTCGGTGGTGCGGGTGGCGAAACGGGCCTGGAGCACCGGGATCAGTGCGTCCTTGTGCGCGAACCGGTCGGCGAAGGTGCGGAAGCGCGCGTCCTCGGCCAGCTCCGGAGCGCCCAGGGTCTCCACCAGGTCGCGCCAGAACTTGTCCTTGTTGCAGAAGATCACGATCCAGCCGTCGCGGGTGGGGAAGTTCTGGGCGGGTACGATGGTCTGGTGCGCCGAGCTGGGGGTGCGCTCGGCGATCCAGTCGCGGTTGAGCGTCCACACCGCGAAGTAGGACAGCATGCTCACCGCGGTGTCGAGGAGCGAGATGTCCACGTCCCGACCCACCCCGGTGCGCTGGGCGTCGAAGAGCCCCACCATGAGCCCGACCATCGCGGCGTAGCCGCCCGCGAAGTCGATGACCGAGACGCCGCACTTGCCCGGGGGGCCGTCGGGCTCGCCGGTCACCGCCATGTAGCCCGCGTAGCCCTGGACCAGATAGTCGAAGGCGGGCTCGGCCGCGCGCGGGCCGGTGCGCCCGTACCCGGTGAGCGAGCAGCAGACCACGCGCGGATTGATCTCCCTCAGCGTGTCGTAGGTCAGCCCGAGCTTGTCGGGCAGGTCGCCGCGCGCGTTGTTGAAGACCGCGTCCGACACCCGCACGAGGTCGTGGAAGACGCCCTGCCCGTCCGGGTGCCGCAGGTTGAGCGCCACCGAGCGCTTGCCGCGGTTGAAGGACTGGAAGTAGGGCGAGTCGGCCTCGCCCTGGAACGGCGGCACGTAGCGGGCGCTGTCGCCGCCCACCCCCGGATCCTCGATCTTGATGATGTCCGCGCCCAGGTCCGCCAGCATCTGGGTGCCGAAGGGCCCGGCCCCGAACTGGGACACGGCCAGGATGCGGAGTCCGTCGAGCGGAGGGCGCGTCATCTCAGTAGGGGAGCCGCCCCTCGCCGAGCGTCGAGTGGCTCTTCTTCGGAACGAGTACTTTCCGGGTATACGAGCACACGGTCTCGCCGCGCTGGTTGACCCCCTGGGTGGCCACCGTGACGATGCCGCGGTCGCCCTGGCTCGACTCCCGCAGCGCGAGCACCTGGCTCTTCGCGTAGAGGGTGTCGCCGATGAAGGTGGGCTTCTCGTGCTTGAGCTCGTTCACCTCGAGGTTGGCGATGGCCCGTCCCGAGATGTCGGCCACCGTCATGCCGATCACCACGCTGTAGACGAGGGGGCCCATCACCACGCGCTGCTTGTGCTGGGTGTGGGTCTGCGCGTAGTGGGCGTCGGAGTGGAGCGGATGCTGGTTCATGGTCAGCAGGGCGAACCACGTGCAGTCCGCCTCGGTGATGGTGCGGCCGGGCCAGTGGGCGAAGGCCTGGCCGACCGAGAACTCCTCGTAGTAGCGGCCGTAGCTCACGGCGCGGACGCCTCGAGCCGGCGCGCCGCGATCCGGCGCCGCTCGCCCGCCTGGTCGCGGGGCCCCAGCAGCAGGGCGGCCGCGTCGCGGTAGTAGCGCTCCACCGGGAACTCGCTCGTGTAGCCGTAGCCGCCGTGGATGCGCATGGCCTCGAGCGTCACCATGTAGGCGGTCTCGCCCGCGGCGAGCCGCGCCATCGCGGCGCCGGTGTCGTCGCGCGCGTCGGCGTCGAGGCGCTCCGCCGCGCGCCCGGTCAGGAGCCGCGCCGCGGTGATCGCGGTCGCCATGTCGGCCAGCTTGAGCTGCACCGCCTGGTGCTGGCAGATCGGCTTGCCGAAGGTGGACCGCTGCTGCGAGTAGCGCAGCGCGGCCTCGAAGGCGGCCTGGGCCAGGCCCACCGCGGTGGCGGCGGCGCCGACATTGGTCACGGCCTCGAGCAGGATCTCGCCGCCTTCCCGGAGGGTCGCCGCCGCGCCGAGCCGGACGCCGACCAGGACCACGTCCGCGGCGCCCAGGCCGCGAAGACCGACGGTGTCGGAGGCCAGGCCCACCGTCAGGCCCGCCCGCCCCGCCTCGACCGCGAAGCAGCGGGCGCCCCCGTTCTCCAGCGCGGCGTTGACCAGGAACAGCTTGGCCCGGCCCGCGTTCGGGACGACCGGCGCGGATCCGGTCAGGACCCAGTCCGCGCCCGCGCGCCGCGCCCCGATGGAGGCGCCGGCCACCGGCGCGGTCCAGCGCTCGCCCCGCGTCATCGGCGGCAGCAGCCGCTCGCGCGTCTCCCGCGAGAGGCTGCGCGCGACCGCGAGCGTGGCCGCGAGCTGGGCGGAGAGCCAGACGGCGAGCGCCGCCGAGCCACGCGCCACTTCCTCCACGATCATGGCGGCGGTCGCGAGCGGCAGGCCGAGGCCACCGTGCTCGACGTCGGCCAGCGCGCCGAAGATGCCGAGCCCGGCGAGCTGCGCGACCAGGGCGTCGGGATCGCGGCGGCCCTGGTCCAGCTCGGCGGCCACCGGGACGACGTCCTTCTCGACGGCCTGGCGCACCGCGAGCACGAGCTGCTTCTGCTCCGCCGGGAGCTCGTCGCGCGAGGTCAGCGCGCCGGTCCGCTCCCCGTACCGCTCGAGCAGGTTGCGGCAGATGATGAGCCGCTGGATCTCGTTGGTGCCCTCGCCGATGATCATGAGCGGAGCGTCGCGGTAGAGCCGCTCCACCAGGCCGGACGCGAGCTGGGCACGCACCCCCTGGATCTTCATGGCCTCCACCGCGACCGCCTGGGCCGCCTCGGACGCGTGTAGCTTGGCCATGCCCGCCTCGAGATCGCACCGGTCGCCGCGGTCCTTCATGGCGGCGGCCCAGTAGGTGACGAGCCGGGCCGACTCCACGCGCGTGGCGATGTCCGCGAGCGCGGCGGGCGGCTCCGGCAGGGCGCGGGCGGCGCGCACCGCCTCGTCGAGGCCGGCCTGGGCGACCCCCACCGCGCGCGCCGCGATGTTGATCCGCCCGGCCTCCAGCCCGGACATGACGTGCTTGAAGCCGCGGCCCTCCACGCCGCCCACCAGGTTCGCGACCGGGCAGGGGAAGCCGTCGAAGACCAGCTCCGCGGTGTCCACGCCCTTGTAGCCGAGCTTGGCGATCGACTTCACCACCTCGAGGCCGGGGGCGCCCTTCTCGACGATGAAGCAGGACATGCCGCGGTGCCGGGGGGACTCGGCGGGATCGGTCAGGGCGAGGAGCGCGAAGGTGTTGCCCTCGCGGCCGTTGGTCACGAACATCTTCGAGCCGGAGAGCAGGTAGCGGTCGCCCTCGCGCCGGGCCACCGTGCGGATCGCCTGCACGTCCGAACCTGCGTGGGGCTCGGTGAGGCAGAGGCCGCCCCGGGCCTGCCCGCTCGCGAAGCGCGGCAGCAGGCGGAGCCGCTGCTCGTCGGTGCCGTGGTTGAGCACGATGAGGGCGGCCATGGTGTGGCTGTTGATGACCCCGGCCAGGGACATGAAGCCCCGGCACAGCTCCTCGATGACCTGCGCGTAGGTGGTGACGTCGAGGCCGAGGCCGCCGTAGTCGGTGGGCACGAGGGCCCCGAAGAGGCCCATGCGCTTCATGCGGTCCACCAGCTCGTGCGGGTAGCGGTCGGCGTGCTCGAGGGCGGGGGCCGCCGCCATCACGTCCCGCTCCACGAACTCGCGGACGGAGGCCACGATGGCGGGCGCGCGGCTGGCGGTGCGTGGACTCAAGGAAACCTCGCGTCGAGACTAGCAAAGCCCGCGCATTCATTGCAAGGCTTCGCCCCGGGGCGCGCCCACCGGCAGGGCGTCGCAGCGCTTCTTCTTGGTCGCGGTTGCCTGGCCCGGTATGCTGAAGACATGACCTTCACCGTCGCCAGCTACAACATTCACAAGTGCGCGGGACTCGACCGCCGCGTGGATCTCGATCGGATCGCCCAGGTGCTGGAGGAGATCGACGCCGACCTGGTCGGCTTGCAGGAGGTGTTCCGCCCCCAGGCCCTGGAGCTGGCCGAGCGCCTCGGCCTGCAGGTCGCGATGGGCCCCACGCGGGAGCGGGACGGCCTGCCCTACGGCAACGCGGTCCTCACCCGTCTGGCCATTCGCGGCAGCCGTACGTTCGATCTCTCACAGCCCGACCGCGAGCCCCGCGGCGGCATCCGCCTGGATCTCGAGATGCCCAGGTCGGAGGGGCTCCTGCACGTCTTCAACGTGCACTTCGGGCTCAAGATCCGCGAGCGGGCCGAGCAGGTCCGCATGCTGGTGCGGGAGCACATCCTGCACGACGAGCTGACCGGCCCGCGCATCGTGGTGGGCGATCTCAACGAGTGGTTTCCGGGCGCGGTTGGCCGCACGCTGCGCCGCGAGCTCAGCGGGCCCCGCATCCGTCGCACGCATCCGGCGCCGCTTCCGATCTTCCCGCTCGATCGCATCTACTGGGACCGGGGCCTGGGCGCTGACGGCTTTCGCGTGCACCGGAGCCGCCTGGCCCGCGTCGCGTCGGATCACCTGCCGGTGGTGGCGCGGCTGCGCCTCCACTCTGCGCCCGCCTGACCGGCGTAACGACGGATTGTTGCCGGGGGGTGCCGCGCTTTGTATGCGGGCGGATCGGGGCAATCTTGCGCGGTCGAGAAATAGGACAAGGAGATCAATGACTTATCCACCACCGGCCACTGGCAAGCACCTTGCTCTCCTACTGGGCTGTCATGGAAGACAACGAGACGAGAGGGGAGCACGTCGCGCTGATCGGGTCGTCGCCCGCCACCTGGCAGGCGGAGCCCGGGCCCACGCGCCTGCCCTCCCGGGCCCTCGTGGTGGACGACTCGCTGGTGGTCGCGGAGGTCGTGACCACGCTGCTGCGCCGGACGGGCTGGACGGTGGACGTCGCGACGAGCGTGGACGCGGCGCTCGAGCACGTGCGCGGCGTGCCCTACGACCTGGTGGTCTGCGACGTCTGCATGCCGGATGGGGGTGGGCCGGCCGTCTACTACGCGGCGACCACGCGGCGGCCGGACCTGACCAACCGCTTCCTCTTCATCACCGGGAACGTGGACGATGCGGAGCCCTGGCGCTTCCTGGCCAAGATCCGCGCCCACGTGCTCGAGAAGCCGTTCACGGGCCGGGCACTCCGGCACGCCCTGATCAAGGTCATCGCCTGACCCGTCCCTTCGTCGCGGCCCTGCTGCTGCTGTTGGCCGCGCTCACCACTCCCGCCTGGGCCGGCCCCCCCACCGACCAGCTGCGCGCCCACACCGACCGGGTCGTCCGGATCCTCGAGGACCCCGCGCTCAACCAGAACCAGCGCCGGACCGAGATCCGCGCGGTCGCGCTCGAGGCCTTCGACGTGACCGAGGCGGCGCGCCGCGCCCTCGGCCCCCACTGGCCCAAGCGTTCCGCGGCGGAGCGGGATGAGTTCACCGGGCTGTTCCAGGGGCTGCTCGAGCGGGGCTACCTCTCGCGCATCGGCGAGTACGGCGGGGAGCGCGTGCAGTACGTGAGCGAGCGGATCGAGGGCGAGTTCGCCACCGTGCGGGCCCAGATCGTCACCGCCAAGGGCACCCAGATCCCGATCGAGGCCCGCGTGGTCCGCAAGGGCGAGCGCTGGCTCATGTACGACGTGCTGATCGAGAACGTGAGCCTGGTCGCGAGCTACCGCTCGCAGTTCGACCGGGTGATTCGCACCTCGTCCTACGAGGATCTGGTGAAGCGGCTCAAGGACCGCGGCCAGCCCTAGCCGCGGCTCAGAGCGCGACGTCGCCCAGGAAGATGCGCTTGACCTCGTCGGAGCGTAGCAGCTCCGCCGACGACCCGGTCAGGATGGTCCGTCCCGATTCGAGGATGTAGCCCCGATCCGCGAGCCGCAGGGCCAGCTCCACGTTCTGCTCGATGAACACGATGCTGATGCCCTGCTCGTCGCGGATGCGCCGCATGAGGCCGCCCATCTGCTGGACCACGAGCGGGGACAGGCCGAGGAACGGCTCGTCGATCATGAGCAGGCGCGGGCGCGCCATGAGCCCGCGCGCGATCGCGACCATCTGCTGCTCGCCCCCCGAGAGGGTGTGCGCGAGCTGCGCCCCTCGTGCGCCGATGATCGGGAAGAGGCGCTGGACCTGGGCCAGGGACTCGGCCCGGTGCGAGCGCGCGGCCGGGTTGTGGGCGCCCAGGAGCAGGTTGTCGAGCACGGTCAGGAACGGGAACAGGCGCCGGCGCTCCAGCACGTGGGCCAGGCCTTCCCCCGCGGTGCGATGGGCGGGCAGGCCGTCGATGCGCTTGCCGAGAAACGTGATGCGCCCCGCGCGGGGCGCGATCAGGCCCGAGATCGAGTTCATCAGGGTGGACTTGCCCGCGCCGTTCGGTCCGAGGACCGCCACGATCTGGCCCTCGCCCACGTGCATCGCGGCCTGCCAGAGTACCTGGAAGTCGCCGTAGGCCACGTCGAGGCCCTCGACAGAAAGCATGGAAGCCGACATCGGGGCGGCGCCGGGCGCGGTCACTGGGTGTAGGCCTGGCCCAGATAGGCGTCGACGACCCGCGGGTCGCGCGTCACCACGTCGGGCGCGCCGTCGGCGATCTTCTCGCCGAGGTAGAGGGCGACGATGCGCTGGGCGACCGCGGTGATGACCCGCATGTTGTGCTCGATGACCAGGAGGGTGAGCCCGCCGCGATGCAGGTCGCGGACGAGCTGCACGAGGCCCGGGATGCTGCGCTGGTCCACGCCGCCGGTCACCTCGTCGAGCAGGAGGACCCGCGGCTCGGTGGCGAGCGCGCGGGCCAGCTCGAGGCGCTTGCGCTGGCCGGTGGAGAGCGTGCGCGCGTACGCGTCCGCTTTCTCGCCGAGCCCCACGCGGTCGAGGAGCTCGCGGGCGCGGGCGCGCGCGTGGCGGACGTCGTGGGTGCGGGTGAGCGCGCCGACCGCTACGTTGTCGACCACGGTGAGGCCGGAGAACGGCCGCAGCTTCTGGAACGTGCGCGCCACCCCCAGGCGGCACACCCGGTCCGGCGAGAGGCCGGTGAGCGCGGCGCCATCCAGGCGCACCTCGCCGGCGTCGGGGCGATAGAAGCCGCTGATGATCTCGAAGAGGGTGGACTTGCCCGATCCGTTCGGGCCGATGATGCCGACCAGCTCGCCGGGGGCCACGTCGAAGGAGACGTCGCGATTGGCGGTGATGCCGCCGAAGCGCTTGGTGACGCCCGCGACCGACAGGAGGCTCACGGAGTCGATCCGAGCTGCGGGCGCCGGCGCAGGAGCGCGCCCAGCCAGGGGAGCAGGCCCTGCGGGGCGACGCGCATGGTCCCGATGAGCACGGCCCCGTAGATGATCAGGTAGATCCCCACGAGCCCGGCCCCGATGCCGCCGAAGCGGGCGCGCAGGGACGTCTCGAGGATCGTGATGAGGGCCGCGCCGAGGAATGGGCCGAGGGGCGTGCCGATGCCGCCGAGGATCGCGAACAGGCAGAAGCGGACGGAGAGATCCACCGAGAAGACGTACAGGGGATCCACGAAGCCGACGTACTGCGTCCACAGGGTGCCGCACATGGCGGTGAGCGCCGCGCTGACCGCGATGGCCGCGACCTTGAGGCGGCGGGCCGGCACCCCGAGCGAGAGGGCCGCGTCCTCGTCCTCGCGCACCGCGGCGAGCTGGTAGCCGCGGCGCGAGCGCTCGAGGTAGAGCTCGACGAGGTAGAGCAGGATCGCGAGGCCGAGGATGAGGTAGACCCACACTCGCTTGTCCACGATGCCGAGCGTCCAGAAGCCCTCGCGGAAGGGTACCGGGATGCCCTCCGACCCCGAGGTGAAGCCGCGCCAGCGGCTCGCCACGATGAGCAGCACCTGGGAGAACGCGATCGTGGCCAGCCCGAAGTAGGGGCCGCGGAGCCGGTTGCTGAGAAAGCCGAGGATGAAGCCGAACGCGGTGGCGAGCACGGCGCCGACCAGCAGCCCGATCCAGGGCGACACCCCCCACTTGGTGCCGAGGAGCGCGGCCGAGTAGGCGCCGAGCCCGAAGAAGGCGGCGTGGCCGAGCGAGACCTGGCCGGCGTAGCCGCCCGCCACGTTCCAGGCCGCCCCGGTCGCGCCCCACAGCAGGATCAGTACGAGCCCGTCGAGGAAGAAGGCGTCGCGGACCACGACCGGCCCGAGGGCGGCCGCGGCGAAGAAGGCGATGGCCGGCCACGCGCCCCTCACGTGCCGATCACCTCGGCGCCGCGCTGGCCGAACAGGCCGGCGGGGCGAACCACCAGGACCGTGATGAACAGGAGGAGGTACATCACCTCCTTCCATGCGGTCCCGATCACGTAGGACCCCACCACCTCCACGAAGGCGACGACCAGGCTCGCGATCAGCGCGCCCACCATGTCCCCGAGCCCGCCCAGCACGACCGCCACGTAGGCGATCAGCACGAACTGCAGGCCGATCGACGGGTACACCGGGTAGATCGGGGCGAGCACCACCCCGGCCACCCCGACGCAGGTGATGCCGACCGCCCACGTGAGCGCGAAGACGCGGCCGGTGTCGATCCCCATGAGCGACGCGGCGTGGCGGTCCTGGGCGGTGGCCCGCATGACCTTGCCGGTGTACGACCAGCGCATGAACGCGAAGAGGGCGGCGGTGAAGACGACCGCGACCGCGAACGCGGCGATCTGCGCGAGGTTGATCGCCACCCCGCCGAACCGCACCACCACCGCGTAGTAGCTGGTGCGCACGAACTGGGCGTCCGCGCTCCACAGCACGAGGGCGAGGGCCTGCAGTGCGATCGACAGGCCGACGGAGGTGAAGATCTGGACGTTGTGCGAGGCGTGGATGACCGGGCGCATGACGAGGCGGTAGCTCAGCCAGCCGCCCGCGAAGATGACGGGCAGGCCGAGCACGAGGGTGACGTAGGGGTCGAGCCCGAGGAGGGTGAACGCCCAGAACGCGAGGTACATGCCCAGCATGAGGAACTCGCCGTGCGCGAAGTTGACCACCCGCATGACCCCGAAGATGAGGGTGAGACCCACCGCGATGAGGGCGTAGACGCCGCCCAGCAGGAGAGTGGAGGCGAGGAGCTGGGGAATCGCGTGCATGATCGACGGGTCAGCCGATAACGCGACGCCCCGGGGGACCGCCCCGGGGCGCGCGAGCGAGCATCGGCGAACCGGCGGCGGGCGCTACTTGCGCTGGTCCCACGCGCCGAGCGGAATCCACTTGGCGCGGTTGGTGGTGAACTCCTCCGGCCACACCGTGACGAGCTGCCCGCCCTGCCACTGGAGCATGTAGTGCTGCACACGCGGGTTGGAGTTCTGGCCGGTCTCGTCGAACTTCACGCCCCAGCCGTTGATCGCCGAGCCGACCGGCAGGTCCATCGCCATGACCGCGGCGCGGAACTTGTCGGGGTCGTCGCTCTTGGCCGCGTCGAGCACGAGCTTGAGCACCCACAGGCCGCCTCCCGCGAGCTGGTGCCCGCCGGTGGGGACGTCCGAGCCGGTCCGCGCCTTCACCGCGCTCCGGAACGCGCGCTCGATCGCCTGGCCCTCGGGCCGCAGCTTCTCGATGATCAGGCCGGGGCCGGGCTCGAGCAGCGCGAAGGGCCCGTTGCCGTCGTTGCCGAAGGCCTTGCCGAAGTCGGGCGAGCCGTAGCCGGTCGCCCCCGCGTGCACGACCGCCTTGACCTCGAAGTTCTGCTCGCGGGCCTGCCGCCAGAAGAGGATCGAGTCCTGGTTGCGCGCGATGTGGTGCAGGACGTCGGGGTTCGCGTTCTTGAGCTTGAGGATGACCGGGGTGAGGTCGTTGGTGGTGAAGGTGTAGTACTCCAGCGCCACCTCCTGCATCCCGAACTCGGCCTTGGCGCGCTGCCGCGCGGACTCGGTCACGCTCTGACCGTACGAGGAATCCTCGGAGAGATACGCGACGCGCAGCTCGCTCGTCTTCTTGCCGAGCCGGTGGGCGAGGTGCTTGGCGATGAACTCGACGTTGTACCAGCCGAACCCGGTGCCGTCGATCTCGGTCCGGTACACGCTCTTGAGCCCGCGCTTGGTGAGCCGCGGGTCGACGCAGGAGGTCTCCCAGTAGATGACGTTCTGCCGGGCCGCCGCCTCGCTGGCCGCCCCGCAGAGGGTGGAGGAGAAGGTGCCGGTGATGATCTTGACGCCTTCCCGGGTGGCCAGCCGGGTGGCCTCGGAGGCGGCCACCGTCGGATCGACCGCGTCGCCGACCACGAACACCAGCTTCTTGCCCATCACCCCGCCGCGCTCGTTGATGAGGTCGCGGACGATCTCGTAGCCCTCGAGGTGCCGCTTGCCCTCGGCCGCGAGGTTGCCGGTCAGCGGCTCCAGGACCCCGATCTTGTACTCGCCGCTGAGCTGCTGCGCCTGGAGGGCGCCGACCGCGCCGATCGCCAGCGCAACGAGACCGATCACTACCGCCCACTTCACATGCCTCATGCCGACTCTCCTCTCGGTGACCTCGGGGTGATGCGATTGGGACGGGCGCGGCGCGGCAACCTCTTCTAGCACCGCGCGGGCGCGGGTGTCAACGGCCCGCCTGCTGCTGCTCCTGCTGCTGCTGGGCCGCGATCTCCTCGGCGGCAAGCTTGAGCCGGTCGCGGCGGCGCTCCGGGATCTCCTGGTACACCGGCACGTCGATCTGCTCCATCTCCTCGTGCAGCGCCGAGATGTCCTTGGGGGTGGACTCCTGGGTGCGCACCTCGGTGCGCAGGGTCTCGTCCGCGTTGCCGCGGTAGATGCCCTTGTTGGGCGGCACGTCGTCGTAGTGCCGGCCGTGGCCCACCACCACGTAGTGGCCGTCGATCTCGCGGTTGTGGGTCGGATCGAACGGCACCCAGCCCGCGGAGGGCGAGTAGAACTCCACCCACGCGTGGCTCTGGGCGGCCTCCCCGTCGCGCAGCGGGATGTGGAGGTAGCCGCTCACGTAGCGGCACGGGATCTGGCGCAGCCGGAGCAGACCGAGCATCAGGTGGGTGAAGTCCTGGCAAACCCCCGCGCCCGCGGTGAGGAAGTCGTCGCTGGTCGAGTCGTAGCTGGTCACGTTCTTCCGGTAGGTGAAGTGCTCGCCGATGTGCCGCCCGCACGCGCGCACCTGCTCGGCGAGCGGCGCGGTGGCGGGTACCGGCACGCCCTGGGCGAAGCGCCGCAGCTGCGCGCTCGCCCGCACCGGCCCGTCGAAGGCCAGGAAATCGAGGAGCGGGTAGGGCGGGTCCGGGTAGGGGCGCGTGTCGTTGACGGTGGCGAGCGCGGGCGCGGCGGGATGGGTGCTCACCGCGGAGCGGGCCACCACCTCGATCCGGTCGTGGAAGTGCACGATCGTGAAGTGGTGCACCACGTTGTGATTCCAATCCCGGTAGCGGGAGGTCTTGGTCGGGGGGCCCACCGCGAGCACGAAGGACTGGAGCGTCTGGTCCCCGGTGGTCTTGGGCTGCATGCGCAGCTCGAGGAACGACTCCCGGATGTAGGCGTCGTAGGCCAGCGACAGGGTGTGCTCGATCTCGACGAACACGGCGGCGCCCTCAGCTCCCGAAGTACACGGTGGACACCGCGTCGTGGGCGCGCCCGAGCTCGACGAGGACGTGATCGAGGAAGGGCAGGATCTCGCCCTCGCGGATCAGGTCGTGTCCCTGGTAGGAGAGCTCGGCCGCGAGCTTGCCCACGATCCGCACCGGCTGGCTCAGGTCGCTCGCGCTCGAGATGCGGTCGAGGTACTCCTTGACCGCGGTGACCCCGTAGCGCACCGAGCGGGGGGTCTGGGGGTCGAAGAGCAGGAATTGCAGCACGTCGATCGGCTCGAGCCGGGCCCCGAAGACCTTGCGGTGGTTCTCGAGCGAGGAGAGCCCGCGCAGGAGGCTGCGCCACTGGCTGTAGAAGAGGGGCAGGTCGATCTTGGGCTCGGTGGCCACCAGGGCGGGCAGCTTGGTCCGGAGGATCACGCTGGTGCGGAAGACGCGCTCGAGCGACTCGCCGAGCTTGAGGAAGAGCCACCCGGCGTCGCGGGTGAGGGTGTGCTCGATGGCCCCCACCGCGCTCAGGATCCCGCGGTGGGTGTTCTGCATCGCGGTGCGAAACGTGGCGGGATCGGAGAGCCGGCGGCGGTTGTAGCCCTCGAGCTCCCGGTAGGTCTCGTTGAGATTGATGAAGCATTCGAGGGTGAGCGCCTCGCGCACCGAGCGAGCGTTGTCGCGCGCCTTCTTGAGCGAGTGGACGACCGAGTAGCGGTTCTCCGGATCGATGGAGAGCCCGAGCAGGGTGGTGGCGGCGAGGCCGGCGAGGTGACGGGCCGGCGGCTCGTCCTCCGGGAACCCCGGGAAGGTCGCGCGCAGGTCGTCCCACTCGCAGCGGGCGAGCTGCTCGTCGAGCCCGAGCACCTCGGTGGACAGCTCCTCGGTCACCAGGAGCAGGCGCGTGGTGTTCTCCGAGCGCTCGAGATAGCGCCCCATCCAGTAGAGCCCGTCCGCGACGCGGGAGAGAATCATGGCTCGCGCGGGGCGAGGACCCAGGTGTCCTTGCTGCCCCCGCCCTGGGAGGAGTTCACCACGTAGGAGCCCTCGCGGAGGGCCACCCGGGTGAGTCCGCCGGGCAGGACGCGGATGCGGTCGCCGTAGAGGATGAACGGCCGGAGGTCCACCCGGCGCGGCTCGAACTTGCCCTCGATGTGGGTGGGATGCGTGGAGAGCTGGACGAGCGGCTGGGCGATGTAGTTGCCCGGGTTCTTCTTCATGGCGGCTAGGTAGGTCTCGCGCTCCTTGGCGGCCGCGAACGGACCCATGAGCATCCCGTAGCCGCCCGCGTCCCCGGTGGTCTTCACCACGAGCTGGTCGAGGTGCTCGCTGATGTACTTGAAGTCGTCCTTCCGGAATCCGAGGTAGGTCGGCACCTGGGGCAGGAGCGCGTCCTCGCCCAGATAGTACTTGATGAGGTTCGGCATGAACGCGTAGACCGACTTGTCGTCGGCCACTCCCGCGCCCGGGGCGTTGGCGAGCGCCACGTTGCCCTCGCGGTAGACGTTGAGCAGGCCGGGCACCCCCAGCATGCTGTCGCGCCGGAAGGCGAGGGGATCAAGGAAGTCGTCGTCTATTCTTCGATATATGACGTCGATTTGGCGCTTGCCGTGGGTGCGCCGCATGAAGACGTGGTTGCCCTCCACCAGCAGGTCGCGGCCCTCCACCAGCGGCACCCCCATCTCGCGGGCCAGGAACGAGTGCTCGAAGTAGGCCGAGTTGTGGATGCCCGGGCTCAGGACGACCACCACCGGGTTCTGGCCGCGCCGCGGCGCCACGAAGCGGAGAGTCTCGAGCAGCAGGGTCGGGTAGTCCTTGATCGGCCGTACCGGGTAGGAGCCGAGGAACTCGGGGAACACGCGGCTCAGGAGGTTGCGGTTCTCCAGCACGTAAGAGACGCCGCTCGGCACGCGGCAGTTGTCCTCGAGGACGAGGTACTCGCCCCGGTCGTCGCGGATGATGTCGGTGCCGACCACGTGGGTGAAGATCTTCCGGGCCGGGACCACTCCGAGGAGCTCCCGCTTGTATTCCTTGCGCGAGAGGATGAGATCCGCGGGCACGATCCCGTCCTTGATGCACTTCTGGTCCTGGTAGATGTCGGCGAGGAAGAGGTTCAGCGTGGTGATGCGCTGGACGAGGCCGTCCTGGAGGCCTTTCCACTCCGCGGCCGGGATGATGCGGGGGACGAAGTCGAACGGGAAGATGCGCTCGAGCCCGTCCTTCTCCCCGTAGACCGTGAAGGTGATGCCCTGGCTGCGCAGGGTGAGCTGCTGCAGGCGCTCGCGCCGCTCCACGTCCTCCTTGGTGAAGGACTCGAGGATGGAGATGAGGGCCTCGTAGTGGGCGCGGGCGTGTCCGCGGGGATCGAACACCTCGTCGAAGCCGCTCTTGGGCGCGACCCACTTCATCGGCGTGTCGCCTCCTCTGAGGCCTGAGGGTGGCCCGCGGGGG
>Ga0209131_1001235_pt1 | contig 17701 bp, 22 predicted proteins | sample GraSoi_2013_40cm_FD_185826 | JGI IMG/M metagenome (GOLD analysis project Ga0209131, IMG submission 185826) | Grasslands soil microbial communities from the Angelo Coastal Reserve, California, USA - Sample 9_17_2013_40cm (SPAdes) (version 2) | ecosystem: Environmental > Terrestrial > Soil >...
TATCATCAAAAAGTGGACCATGCCGATTTTCAACTGGCCGTCCATCCTCAACCAACTCGCCATTCGCTTTGACGACAGAATATGTTGTTAAAGTTCAACCCGTTTACACAAAGTTCTTGACACTCCCTCCAAAAGCGAGATATTGCGCCTCAGATTAGGAGAAAATAATGAACACACGTAAACTTCTCGTTTTAGTGTTGGTGGTGAACGTCCTGCTAGTTATCCTCTTGAGTCCACTCGGTTTTGAGACCCGCCCACCAACCGATTTGAAGACCGCTGGCTACATAGCGATCGGTGCCATTTTTGCAGGCTTCATATTGGACTTAGCGTCAATCATCCTTCTCTTCAGAAGAGTTAGATTGGCTTCGAGTCTGGCGATCGTCGGCTCGCTCCTCTTCTTCATACCGATTGTCGGAAACAAAACTGGGTCCTTCTTCTCGCTGCCTAGCCCTCCTGTAATTAACACCCTCGAATACATCTTCATTCCCGTACTACTCGTAACTCTCTTCCTAGCCTCGAAGGTCTACAGAGAGAGCAATCCCTCTGCAAGTTGACGAATTCACGGACGTCCACCCCGCAGGCCGGCGGAGGAGCACGTCTCGACCAGCTACGTCGACAGGCCGAGCGGGTGCAGCCGAAGGCCGCGCAACATAGCGTGCAGCAACTATCTTGAAGGTCAAGAGCGCCCAACACCGGCTGCAGCGGACAGCGGCTCTGCCGCTTCTTTGCGGGCGCGGCTTGCCAAAAATCGCGCAGGCATTCAAACGAGTCTTGGCAGAACCGCCGCTGCCGCTAAGCCAAACCGTTAGCCTTTTAAATCGCCATGCCACAGATAACAAATCAACAAAAATTGCTCAAAGACAATATTTTGGCATTCGTGTCAAAAGGGCCTAAAGATGGAATGTGGCGCTGCCATTATTTAAAGTGCCCAATATGTAATTACTATGTATATAAAGGGAAAGGATACGACGAATGCACTTGCGGTAATATTTCAATAGACTCTGACATGTTACGCGTTTCTGTTTCAAAATCGCTTGAGTCTGATATTGAAACCTTTAACGCGAGGCCACGAACCGTTTTGAAGAAAACGAGGTAACTACAGATCATGACTGAATGGCTTTCTATAGGAATTTCCTTAATCGCACTTGTAATTTCGATTGCCACTGCATGGCTTACTCTGTTTCGCAAGGGCGAGTTACGTATGACCCAACCTACAGTGGTTTTCTTCGGCCCTGACGGTGGTCGTCCTGATCGGAAACCGCGCTCAAAGGTCTTTCTTCGCACTTTGCTTTATAGCACGGCCCGTCAAGGACAGATCGTTGAGAGCCTGCATGTAAATCTGCAACGCAGGGAGTCGAAACAGAACTTCTCAATTTGGGTGTATGGCGACGACAATCTTACTCGAGGCAGTGGTTTGTTTGTTCCCGCTGAAGGTATTGCCTGCAATCATCACTTTCTCCTTCCCGAAGATATTACCAATTTTAAATTTCTTGCAGGTGACTATACCGTTCGGGTTTACGCAAAAAAGGTTGGTGCTGCCGCTCCAAAGGAACTTGCAATAATACGGCTCAATATTTCAGACTCCAACGCAAAAGCGCTTGAGAAAGAAGGGTCGGGAATTTATTTTGATTGGGGGCCCGACCAGCAGGCGTATCAAACACATATTGACAGGGCACCCAAACCAATGCCTACTAAACTCTTTGACGAGCCCGGCTAACACCGCGTGCACCGGACAGCGGCTCCGCCGCTTCATTGCGGGCGTGGCTTGCCAAAAATCACACAGGCACCCGAGTGAGTCTTGCCAGAACCGCCGCTGCCGGTAACGCAAACCGTTAGGCCGCCAACGCATTTCTTAACCCGTGAAACGAAATGAGACTTGCTGTAATTATCGGTTTTTCCTTATGTGTTTTTTCCCTCGCAGGGTGTAGTTCTGCATTGGGGTCTTCCGTTCCGGAAGTAAGAACAGCAGTCCAAACAACCCTATCACCCACTCCAAAACTTATATCATCTCAAACTCTCAGCGCATGTAAGAATTCGAATCCGTCTATACAGCGCCATGCAACGAGCAGGCTGATCTATATTTCTCCAACCAATACGATTTGGCTGTGGGATAAGGGCCAACAACCCAAGCAACTAACAGAGTTTGGGGGCGTAATTGATCTTTCTATTTCCAAGGATGGAAAAATCATTCTATTTGCTCGACAATTTTCTGTGGACCAAGTTGAGCTTTGGACCATTTCAGCAGACCGAACCGGGATGCGGCGGCTTCTTTCGACCGTTGAACTTTCCAAGATGGCGGGCACAACGCGGTCTGGAGTCTTTCCCTTTTTTCGCTCAATTGAATGGGAAGGCAATTCACATACCTTCGCTTTCAATCGGTGGAGCAGCTTGGGCAGCAGCACCGCTACGCCAGACACCTTCAAGATTTGGAAAGTAAACGCTGACACGAGAGACACCTTCGTTATCGGAAAAGGTTCTTTTGATTACTCGCCCAACGGCGAATTGGTTTTGATCTACGATGATTACGGAATGGGATTGTACGATGCAGACGGCGATCCTTACGGCTCCGGTAAATTACCGAAATATCGAGCGATTGACGAACATGGGCGCCACATTCTCATAAAACCATCATGGGCTACAGACTCAGAGTCTTTTCTAATCGCTTTACCTGAAACTTCCGATGTTTACCAATCGGGGGCGACGTTCAACATCGAACAGATATGGATCAGAGATCAGCTTATTGAAGATATGGGGACTTTTCAAGGCTTTGCTCTTTCCGTCAATTTTTCGCCAGATCATAAGTTTATGTTCTATGCTAAAGATGCAAACCTGCGCCCAGCCGAACTACATCTGGCAGACCTGCAAACTGATGAAGACATAATATTTTCAAGGCAAGATGATGTATCATTTGATAGTTGGTCTCCAAATTCGCGAGATTTCATCTTTGATGTGGAATATGCAATTCGTTCGGGCAATGTTTGCGACGCTCAAGAAAACACAAAGCTATTTCCCTATTTGAATTCTTATGCTTTCATTAGCTGGTTAGATAACACAACCCTCTTAGTTGCCGATCGGGCAGAAAACTGGCAAATACACTTTGAATCCCTGGGCGTTCATCCGGAAAAAACGGATTTAATTCTTGCGCTCAAATATCAAGGTGTTTCATTTCAAGATCCATAAAATATTCAGAAAAGCAATTAAAACTTTAAAGGCGGCCTAACACCGGCTGCAGCGGACAGCGGCTCTGCCGCTTCTTTGCAGGCGCAGCTAGCCAAAATTCGCAGAGGCATTCAAGCGAGTCTTCCCTGCCCCGCCGCTGCCGCTAAGCCAAACCGTTGGCTGGCTCCTTCCCAAAAGTTACGCTTTGAGAGAAACGTAGTATATGACCGCTCATGAGCTTATTCGCCAAATCAAGGAAAACGAAAAGTATTGGAGCGGCTTGGCCTTATCTCCAGAGCAGGTTGATATATTGGCTAGCCTTGCCGTTGATGAGTATGCAGAAATTGTGAGTTCACTTTTGCAAGAATCTGTTGCGGATTATAGAAACTTGCGAGGTATTGAATACCGAAAAACTTACGCTCATTTGATTTATGGGCTTTTTCTTTTTTATCTACGCCCTAATCCACATCTTTATCCGGTGGTATTAACAGGAGCAATTGGAATTGGCGATCCATCGTCAATTCAATATGGCGCAGCTGCATTACAACAAGTCAAGCCAACCGAGGAAATCATCTCTGATTTATTCGCAGTTGCCGAGCAATACAAAGAGAATGCTGAGATTTTGGCCCATATTGCTTGGTTATTCTATTGGTTAGGCTTTTCCGAAGAAGGTACCTGGGGAGTAAGAAATATTATTTTTAGTCTTGATGATGGCTGGGGAAAATTGTATAAAGAAAATACAAAGCCGGAGACCAATCCGCGAGAAACTGTCAAGATGGCTCATAAAACAGGGAAGTTCATGAAGGCATATTACAGGACAGAGTAATCTACAAGCCAAAAGCCAGCCAACACCGCGTGCACCGGACGGGGCTATCGCCCCGCAGGGCGGGCGGGACTCCGCAGAATTTTGTGCCATAATGATCTGGTTGCCTTGCCAATCCGCCCCGCCGGTTACGCAAACCGTTAGCTGGCTCCTTGCAAATATAGATACTTCCCAATTATTCCTAAAAAAACATCTTGAAGGCAGTATCACATTGTGATATTATTCTATCGTGGACAGCAAACACCGCAAAACACTCGAAGCGATCTTTGAGAAGCCCGAGCGAGCCAATATTCTTTGGCGTGATATTGAAGCCTTATTGGTTGCGCTGGGTGCGGAAATTACAGAAGGAAATGGCTCAAGACGTCGAGTCGCGCTCAAAGGTGTCAGAGCTGTATTTCATCGCCCTCATCCACGAAAAGAAACTGATAAAGGCGCTGTCAAATCCGTGCGCAAGTTTCTTGAGGCAGCAGGAGTAAAACCATGATGGAATATAAAGGCTATATTGGTAAAGTTGAAATTGATGACGAAGCGGGTATTTTACACGGGGAAGTTATTAATATCCGTGATGTGATTACTTTTGAAGGGGTGACAGTCGATGAAGTTCATAAGGCATTTCAAGAATCAGTCGATGATTATCTTGAATTTTGCGCTCAACGCGGTGAGTCGCCAGAAAAGCCGTTTTCCGGTAAATTTGTCGTTCGCCTGCCTGTTGAATTACATCGCAAAGCCTATATCGAAGCAAAGTTGGCTGATAAGAGCTTAAATAGTTGGGTCACTGAAGTCTTGCAATCAGTCCTTCAAAATCGGTAAAGCCTTAATCTAAAATCGAAAGCCAGCTAACACAGCGTCGAGCGGACAAAAGCGGGGATTCTCCCCGCCTTCGCAGAATCTACAGCAACATCTTTTGAGCCTGTTGGTCAGTCTCCGCTGCACCGCTTTTGCCGCTAACGCAAACCGTTAGGCGCTTGAATGCTAAACAAAAGTATTGGGAGATATAAAATGGAGCCACAGATAGAAAAAGTGATTGAACGCTCCAAAGAATTGTTGATGGAAGTTGTGGAAATTGAGAAAACCCGCCATGGAAATAACATTTCATTATTTATAGTGAATGATCTTGCGTCCAGATCTGCGAATTTGATTCATTCCATTACTGGACCAAAATCCGTTTACTCAGAAAATCTCCGTAATGGTCTGAAGTATAAAACTTCAATACAACAATATTTTGCTGTAACAGGAGTCCTTCAGGCATTTCATCGTGATTTAACCAATGGCAATCTTGTTAATATTCGCCACGAAATCGAAACTGTAGTTGTGTCAGAAATTCTTGAACAAGCAAGAACATTATCACGCACAAAAGGTGTACATCCTGCGACTGTAGTTATTGTTGCTTGCGCTGCTGTGGAAGAATTTTTAAGAAACTGGTGCGTTGAGAAAAATATATCAATCACAGAAAAGCAACGTTCGATATCGAAATTCGCCACTGAATTACGACTTTCTGGTTCTATACAACTTCCAGTTGAACGACGAATTATGTCTTGGGCAGATTATCGTAATGATGCTGCACATGGCGATAAATGGAATGAAATTACACAAGAGATTGCTAATCGAGTTTTAAAAGAAATACAAGATTTCGTGCTTGAGAATAGTACAATTTTGGGTAATTAGTCGTGCTGATAAATTATCACGCGCCTAACACCGCATGCACCGGACGGTTCGCTCCGCTCCCGTTAAAGCGGCTCTATCCGCTCGAAGTTCTGGTTCCATTTCGAAAGCTGATTCTCGGCGAACCGCCGGTAACGCAAACCGTTAGCCGCCTCAGGCAAAAGTTTGGCTATTTTCGTTCGTGCAGCACGTCCTAATGGATCGATCGCGCCCCACTGATGTCTGAAGATTTGTCCAACGTCAGGGATAAGGATCTCCGATGAAGTTGCTCGATCTGCTCACAATGATCTTTCTTGCAATTGGATTGGTGTTGGCAATTGCCACTTATGTTCTGACAAAACGGAACATTCTTGTACCGATGATGTATCCCCGTGTTTTTGGGATAGGTGCTTTGATATTTGCGTTCGTGTCAATGATGACGTCTAGCATTTTGCTCAGATCGTCTTCCGAGTTCTTAAAATACACTCTCGAAAATACCTTTTGGTCTGGCCTTTTAGGAATCGTGAGTTACATTTCTGGAAGAATACTTGAGCGCCGACAGCAAAACAAGTAACCGATTATGGCATGGCTAGAAAGTATCAGCAAGAAACCAGTCCGCAAAACACAGAAAGGCAAGAAGCAATTTAATTCCTTTACCAGCACGGCGGCTAACACCGCGTGCACCGGACGGGGCTATCGCCCCGCAGCATGGGCAGGACCCCGCTGCATTTTATGCCATAATGATCTAGTAATCTTGCCAACCTGCCCCGCCGGTAACGCAAACCGTTAGGCAGCCTGGCATTTTTCTCTTTCTTTGTCTGCTCGGTTCCAAGCCAATAAGGCTCCGCACGTGGCCTGCGCGGGGGTTTGGCCCACAAGTTCGGTGATGGCTTCAGGGTGTTTAGGCCAACGTGGCTGGGCCAGCAAAAAACCCGCCGCTTTCCTTCGCAAGGCTGTTGATCTGAATGCGGGTTTCGCCAGCATTTTAGTTCCGGAGTAGCCGCGCTTTGCCCGCATCGTAACCTGAATCTCCCGCTTGTGTCTGATCAACTTCGTTTCTTTCCAGCAAGCTGCGGCGGGCTATTCCTTCGCTCTGCTCTGCTTGCCAGCCATCTCTGCCGCCAAGCTTTGCGCGTGAAGGTCGGCAAGTCTGCGCTAAAATTCGTCTTTCAGGCTTGCGCTTTTTGCCCGCATTTGTGCCATAATTATTTTCGGGTCTGGCTGTATCGTTCGCGCTTTGCCAGCAGGTTTTAGAGCTTCCGCTCCCGGGCGTTTTTCTGGCTGTTGGTTGGTTCCGTTATAAGGCCAGGCTGCCTAACAACACGTCCAGCGGACAGCGGCTTCGCCGCTTCTTTGCGGGCGCAGCTCGCCAGAAATCGCGCAGACATTCAAATGTGTCTCGCCAGAACCGCCGCTGCCGCTAACGCAAACCGTTAGGCGCTTCTTTGCGCAACCAAAAAGTTTGAAGGGATTATCTAGAAATCCAAGGAGAAACGATGAGCGATCCAGCATTCGTAAATCTTTACGTCGATAACTCGAATATCTTTCATGAAGGGCAGCGATTTGCGACCATGAATGGGGAAGAAGGAGTTGCGTTCCGAATCTATTTCCGCAATTTCATTCAATTAGCAGTTGCTGGACGGACGCTAAAAGAAGTTGCATGGGGCGGCAGTGTCCCGCCAGAAAAAGATGATGTTTGGCGGTTTCTAAATGATTTGCATGTACATCCCGACCTTATCCCCAGATCAGATTCTGGTGAAAATGAAACTGTTGATCATTTTGTGCAACTCAAAATGCACCGCCATGTTCGTAAATATAGGAGCACCCCCGGCACTATTGTTTTAGCAACGGGCGATGGCAAAGGATTTTACAAGGAAGATGGTTTTTTGTATGACGTGAAAGGTTTCCTAGAGGATGGTTGGAAAATCGAGATCATGAGTTGGGATCATTCGTGTCATAGAGAATTGAAGAGGTTCGCAGAAGCGTATGGAAAATTTATTCGCCTCGATGACTACTACAATTCAATTACTTTTATTAAGGACGGGCGTATAGTTGCTCCGTTAAAAAGCGCCTAACACCGCATGCAGCGGACAGCGGCTTCGCCGCTTCTTCACGGGCGTGGCTTGCCAGAAATCGCGCAGCAATGCAAATGAGTCTCGCTAGAATCGCCGCTGCCGCTTATGCAAACCGTTAGGCCTTTTTATTCGTAGATTGAAGTCTTAAACAATTTTGTAAACCAAAACAATAGGTTGACAATATGACAATGCCCAAAGATCATTATGTTCCCAGGTTTTATCTAGAAGGTTTTGTTGATTCCGCAACGAAAAAACTATGGGTAGTAGATGTGAAAAAATCCAGTGTCAGACCAGATTCTCCTAAAGATGCCGCACGCATTTCAGGCTATGATAATTTACAAGGAAACACGGTAGAAGACAGATTAGTTGCCAGTAAAGCAGTAAAAGCTATTGAAGACCGAGCAGCGCCAGTTATAGCAAAAATTCGTACGCAATCATACCAATTGACTTTTGAAGATAAGGATCATTTATCTAATTTTATTGGCCTACAAATAAGTAGAGTACCAGTCTATCGAGATCGTGTTGATAACAGAATGGATGATGAGCTGCTAAAACCCCACTATGAAAGGCTGCGTGAGAAAGTTCTAAGCGATCAATTTGAAAGTGAATATGGAAAAGATGCCATCATGTTAAGAAACAGGGTATTAAGCGGTGATTATCCTATTCGGCTCAAATTTAAGGGGCCGTTTGACAGAAAAGATGGCGTATTGCTTCTTTCGCTGATGCGCGGACATAAATATTCATCTCTTGTATTTGGCATGAACTGGATATTTCTAGTTACAAGAGATAATGAACCGTTTTTCACTTCTGATAATCCGGCAATATTGTCATTTTTTAGCCCGGAATCATCTGTAATAGATTTCAATAACCCGGCCCCAAATCACGAGATAGTATTCCCAATTTCTCCCTCTTGTATATTACTTGCACATTATCATAATGAGAGTGAGTATAGACATAAATACACTTTCGTTGATCCGCTTACAGTTGAAGAAATGAACAGCAGAGTGCTCCATACTGCCCACAAGTATATTTATTGCTCTAAAGAAGAACAAGCAGTTCAGATATTAAACCAAATCCAAAAACCGGCCTAACATCGCGTGCAGGCTGACGTGTTGCCACGTTCCGTTTAAGGGCTTTTTCCCGCTCGAAAAACATTCTCCGTTTCGTCAGTTGGTTCGCGTGGCAACACGCAGCTAACGCAAACCGTTCGGCGGCTTGTTCTACAGGATATATATATGGCAAAGAAAGTTATGAATACAAAGATTAGAGATCCTCAAGCAGCGCTTATCTGTGCAGAGTCCTTTCAAGGACTTGCAGAGGAAATAATAAATGGCATTCCATTTGTAGATAGCATCCCAGATATTGGAAAGATCGGCAAAGATATAAAAGGGGGCGTCGATGAGATGCCCAAAGACATTGCAGATATTGTAACTTCTGCTACAAATCTTGCACTTGCGCTTGAACTATATATGAAGGCTCTTCTTGCCAGCTTGCAGGGTGTTCAAGTGCCCGAGACCCACGATCTCTGGGTTTTGTACCAAAAAATTCCTTTAGAAATCAGGGAAGAAATGATCGAGAAGAAGTATAAAGATGCCGTGCAGTCAGACATCGAAAAAATTGAGATAAAGCTAAAGAGTCTTCTTGCAGAATCGGGCTTATCAACCATAGAGACTTGGCGCTTCTGGTATTATGACGAGAATAATCTGATTTTGCTCATGCCCCAAGAAACTACCATCTTGATCTATAAAACAAATAGCGAAACCGCGAATTCCTTACGCTATGACCTACGTAGTTCAATTACAATTGCACAAGGCTCTGGGGAGAGTCCAACGCCTGATCATGATATGAATTCCAATCAGCTAGGAGAAGTATTAAAAAGATCAAGGAATTTATTCGTATCTTGGCGCTACATATTTGAATTCCCGCGACCTGCTAACGAAAAATATCAATTTCGCAAATTTGAATACCGCTCGCTCCTGTTGGCCTGCGAAGCACTGAAAGAGACAATGCATGATTTCATTGCTGTGAGCGGTTCATAAGTCGTCAACAGTACGCCGCCGAACACCGCGTGCACCGGACGGTTCGCTACGCTCCCGTTAAAGCGGCTTTATCCGCTCGAAGTTCTGGCTCCATTTTGAAGGCTGGTTCTCGGCGAACCGCCGGTAACGCAAACCGTTGGGCGGCAGTAGGCAAATCGCAATCACTACCCATTTGTTAGCTCATACACAAATAAAACTATTTGAAAGTCAAGGATAATAACATGCAACGTCGTCCAACCACACAAGATATTACTTGGCTAATCGATTTACATCGCAATAATCAACTTGATCTCAATCCTCCCTACCAAAGGAAAAGTGTGTGGATACGTAAAGATAAGCAGTTCTTTCTTGACACGATTTTCAGGAATTATCCTAGCCCAGCTATTTTTTTGCACAAAACTATCAATGAGGCAGGCCAAGCAACTTACCACGTTGTAGATGGCAAGCAAAGAACTGAAACAATACTTGATTTTGTTAAAGATAAGTTGGCTATGTCAAAGGAGTATGGCGATAGTCGATTGGATGGCAAGAAATGGAGCGACTTGGATGGCGAGCCAGAGTTAAAGAAACAATTTTGGAACTATCAAATTACCATAGAATTGATTGACGTTGATATAACCTCAGTAAACACGATTTTTGAAAGACTTAACAAAAATGCTCGGAAACTGACTGAACAAGAGCTACGTCATGCAAAATTTGATGGCTGGTTTATCAAAGAGGCTGAGGCAGAAGCAAATCAAGATGAGTGGCGCGACATTGGCGTCGTTACCACCTCTCGCGCAAGACGTATGGTAGATATTCAGTTCATATCAGAACTATTACTGGTCGTTCTAGAAAACCATATGTTGGGATTTGACCAAGATTTCCTCAATGAACTTTACGGCAAGTATGATGAGCCATCAGAGATAACGCCGGAATTCGATGAAGATAATTATCGAGCGCGTGTGGGTAAAGCCCGTGGATACCTTGTCAAAATGGAACAGCATAACCAATCTATATCAGAACATGCCAAGGGATTCGCAAACTTTTACACAATATGGAGCTTGATTGCTCTTGAAGATAACTTACCAGAACCTATTACTCTCGCGAACTCTTATAAAACTTTTATGGAAGGGGTGGAAATACTAAATGAACAAGGAATCTCTAATGCTATGATCCAAGAGAATTCTCAGCAAAATCGTCAACATCTTGATTACTTACTTAGTTTAACGGGAGCAACCTCAAATCTTTCAGTACGGCAGAAACGATACGATGCTCTTAAGATAGAGCTGTTGGGTTAAAACAATGAAGGTTTCATTATCAATACGGGAGATGTTTGAAGATCAACTTGAGTTGAATAATCGTTTGAAGGCTGAAGTAGATAAACGAATAACGCTGCTAAAACGGCCTCGCTGGCATTATGAAAGCCGTGTTAAGGATTTACAGAGTTTCGCTTTGAAAGTGGAGACAGGGCGATTTGAAAATCCAAAAAGGCTAGAAGATTTTTTTGCTTGTACATTAGTTGTGACTAACGCATCAGAGATCGAGGCCGCTAACCAGTTGATTTGTAAGACTTTTTTATTAGATAGGCGTCGTCCAAAATATGCAAATTTGACACACAAAAGTTCTGATAGTTTTCCTTTTGATGATCTTCGTTTATATGTTACTTTAGGCAAAGATCCGACAATGCCGGAAAGTGACCTCGATGACATACTTTTTGAAGTTCAAATTAAAACATTCCTTCAACATGCTTGGTCTATCGCAACACATGATTTTGTTTACAAATCAGATTCAGCCAACTGGAGTAAGGAACGTATTGCATATCAGATTAAGGCAATGCTTGAGCATGCGGAGTTATCAATCCAAGAAGTTGACCGATTGGCAGAGAGTCCTTCTTTAGCCAAAGAAAATATGCAAACAAAGGACATTCGAAAAAGTATTGAACTGCTGAAGAAGCACTGGAGTGTAGACGAGCTACCACACGATATTCGCAGACTTGCACAAAATATCAATCAACTTCTTGATATTTTAGGGGTGAATATTAACAGGCTGGATCGAATACTTCATAGCGAGAAAGAGAAAACTGGTGGAAACTTGCCCCTTAACCTTTCACCCCATGGTGTTATTGTTCAGTCACTTTTCCGGCATGAGAAAAGTAAGATGCTATCGTTTCTCACAAGGAAAAAAGAAGAAGTTAGAGTTGTTATATATCCTGAGATTGAACTTCCACCAGATATTAATCCGAAAAAGTGCCGCAATGCTATTTTTATTAATCGCCCCATTCCCTAGATCAAGAGTATCCAAAGGGTAGGCGAACACAGCTCTGCACACGACTGATCCCTTTATTAATATCAGTACCAAGTTCAAAGTCAAAACCGTCTTGCAAAATCTGCCCAACAAAGCGTCCAGCGGACGGGGCTATCGCCCCCTTCAACCAGCTCGGCTTTGCCAAATTTCGTGCAATAATGTTGAGTAGCCTTGCTAATCCGCCCCGCCGCTTACGCAAACCGTTGGGCAGACCCTTCCAAAATATAAAGATTGTGCGCAATGGATATTGAGAAAAACATCCACGATTATATTTATGGCGATAACAGTTCTCAGGGGATACAACCTTTGGAACGTTATGCGTCTTTCGATTATTGCTTTAATTATTTTCAATCATTCCAAGAGCAAGGCAGAATTTCCGAATTAGCTAGTTCCTCTCACCTCCATGAAAGTTGTTTGCATTTGGGGTTTTATTTGGCAAGTTGGGGTATGTTGCGTGGCTCATCTTTTTTATTAGGCAAAAGCGTAAAAGTTTATGAAGCACTAATAAGAACCATAGTAAATGCAAATCCCATTCTGTGGGAAATAGATGTTAATTGTTATACGCCTGAGAATATTCGACTAATTCTTGATTTCAGAAAAACAATACAGGAAAATTTAAATTACGGAAATGGCGCTTCTGACATTTTAGTTACAAAAATAATGCTTGGCGTATTCGGTAATGTTCCCGCATTTGACACAAATTTCAAGAACGGGTTTGGCGTAAGCACATTTGGAAAATCTGCGCTTGAGAAAATTTCTTCTTTTTACGAAGCGAACAGTATAATCATTGAAAATTCTCGTTTGGCCACATTAGATTTTATGACAGGGCAATCAACAAACAGGCTTTATACACGAGCAAAGGTTATAGATATGGTGTTTTTTATTGAAGGCGGCAAATAAAAGCAAGCTCGTTTTTCGGCCTTGCTTCTTTCCAAAATCAAAGGCGCGTGTGGGCATAAAGTCTGCCCAACAAAGCGTGCAGGCGACTCGGCTACGCCTCCTGAATTCGTGGGTGACTGGCGCAAAACGCCGAGCGCCTAACGCAAACCGTTAGGCGCTTACTCCAGCTCAAAAGGAAATGTGATGTTCGATTGGATAAAAGCAGCATTCGGGAAAAAACAGCCGATAACTAAAAATATCGCTACAACTCCAAATACGCGTCAAGAAGAGTTTGAGACTCAGTTTTCAGTGTCCTTTGATGACGATGAAATAAAACTTAGAGTTCCTGACGGTAGCGAATTTACAGTTGAATGGCAAAAGTTAGTAGGCGTGGCTATTCAAACAACCAATGAAGGCCCATTTCAACCTGATGTCTTCTGGCTCTTGGGAACGAAAGAGAATTCATTGCGTATTCCCCAGGGTGCACAGGGAGATAGAGAGTTCCTCCATCGGCTTCAACAGCTTCCAGGTTTTGATAATAAAGCCTTTATCTCAGCTATGGGAAGCACCGGTAATGATTTATTCGTATGTTGGCAGAAAGAAGAATAACCTTTATCGAAACCATGAGCCATGAAGATCAAAAGTAGTGAGTTCTTAAAACGCGCCTAACAACGCATCCAGCGGACGTTTCGCTGCGCTCACGTTAAACCGGCTTTGTCCGCTCGAAGTTCTGGTCCCGTTTCGAGAGTTGGTTCTCGGCGAAACGCCGCTTATGCAAACCGTTGGGCTGCCTCCCTTCTCGCAAACGCGCTTTAATCAGGTTGGTCAGCGTTTCAAGTTTTCTTTGCATATTTAGCGACGCCCGGCATGCGGCCATTAGTCTATAATGAATTCAGTTGTCCACATCCGCATCCCAGGCTCCTGGCGTGCAAGCGTTCTGAGCTGGGCCACGCGCCAAGCGGGCAGCTCGCAGTCGTTATGAAAGATCGGCGCGGTTTGCTGGCACACGTTTAGGCCAGCCAGCAGTGGCCCGCTTCGCGCCTTGATCGGCGTAGCTTCTCCGCGGCCATAAAGGCGGCCCAACAAAGCGTCAAGCGGACAAAAGCGGGGATTCTCCCCCGCTTTTGCGGAATCTACGGCAACACCTTTTTGGCCTGTTGGCCGCTCCCCGCCACGCCCGCTTTTGCCGCAAACGCATGCCGTTAGGTGGCTTGTATGTGAACTTTGGGAGTATTAAGTGTGGCAACTCTTCATTTGATGGTCGGACTTCCTTGTTCAGGAAAAACAACGCTTGCTCAAAGGCTTGAGAGTGAGAAAGCGGCGCTTCGATTGACACCTGATGAATGGCAAGTGTGTCTCTTCGGTCAAGATGCTGAAGAGCCAGAACATAACGCCAGGCACAGTTTAATTGAGGCCATGCTTTGGAACATAGCAAGTAGAGCACTTGTATTGGGAACGAATGTGATTCTCGATTTCGGCTTCTGGGCACGAGAGGAACGCGAAGATTTCCGGTTGCGAGCGAAGCAGCTTGGCGTTAGTAGTGAAGTACATTTCCTCGATGTGCCGGAAGATGAACTGATGCGACGGCTTGCGGTAAGGAATTCGCAGCTTTCGCAGGCAAGTTTCCACATTCCCGAAGACATGATGAAGCCATGGATTGCATTCTTCCAGAAACCAACACTCGACGAACTTGAGCGCAGAGAATAAACGCCACCTAACACCGGCTGCAGCGGACAGCGGCTCCGCCACTTCTTGGCGAGCGTGGCTTGCCAAAATTCGCACAGGCATCCATGCGAGTCTTGCTAGAATCGCCGCTGCCGCTAAGCCAAACCGTTGGGTGCTTTCTTTTAGCACACGAAAAAACCTTTGCGCCTTGTTCACATTTATGATAACATGGGGATATGCGGACAGTAAATTTCTATCGTCTTCCTAATGGCAACAGCCCTGTCGAAGACTTCCTTGATTCTTTGGCTGGCAAGCAAGCGCAAAAAGTTTTATGGGTATTGCAGTTGGTTGAAGAGTTGGATGTAATACCTCGTCAGTATTTCAAAAAGCTGGTTGATAGCGAAGGCATTTGGGAGATCCGCATACAATTTGGAGGTGACATTTTTAGATTGCTGGGGTTTTTCGATGGCGGCACTTTGTTAATCCTGACAAATGGCTTTGCCAAGAAAACGCAAAAGACACCTCCTCAAGAAATTGCACTCGCTGTTCGCCGTAAAGAAGGATATCTTGCAAGGAGAAAAAAATCATGAGCGACGTAAAACGATATGTTCAAAATCGCACTGAACGCGATACAGAATTCGCACAAAACTACGAAGCAGGTTACGCCGATTTCAAGATTGGCGTTATCTTGCGCCAAGCAAGAGAATCGGCAGGTTTAACGCAAGAAGAATTGGCTAAAAAGTTGCATACGAAGAAATCTTCTATTTCGCGAATTGAAAACCATGCCGATGATGTGCGCCTCTCAACCCTACGGCGCTATGCTGACGCAGTTGGCGCTAATCTCCAAATCCGGTTAGCTCACTCCTAACCAAGAACGCACCCAACAAAGCGTCCAGCGGACAAAAGCGGGGATTCTCCCCGCTTTTGCAGAATCTACGGCAACAACTTTTGAGCCTGTTGGCCGATCTCCGCCAAGCCGCTTTTGCCGCTTACGCAAACCGTTCGGCGGCTAATGAGTAGCACAATGAAAGAACCTGCTCACTTAATCTTTGTAAAGCAATATCTCAATTGGGAACGAGCGCGAGAGCGTCTTGACCGTTATAAAAACATTGCTGCAATTTTTCCGCTGGTAGAATTACAGAAATGCTCAGATATAGCCCCGTTCTATTGTCACTACTTGGGTTGGAGACTTGGAACGTGGAAAAATGAAGAATGGTTTGAATTTTTCGATAAACTGTTAGGTATTAGTATGGCTTTACCAGGATGGAATAACGGAGGCCATGTTCCAGGAGGATGCGAGTTTGATAATTTTTGGGGCTTCGTTTGGGAATTACAGACTGCTGTATTCTTCGCCGATTATCTTGGGCTAAAGACGGAATGGAAAAAGGCAGGTCCCGACATTCAAGTATCGGTAGACTCAAAGATTCTTTTTGTTGAATGTACTACTTATCGCAAGTCCTTTGCCCTCGAGGAGTTTATTGGCGAATTATTCCGATGTATTGATCCGCAAATCATTACAGAGCACGCGCCATTTCTACAGTTCTCTCTACCTAAAGACAAGGATGTTGGGACATTTCTAAGTGACTTATTCGAGCCCTATCTTAATCAATCCTTCTTGCCCAGCAAAATACAGGAAGCTCAACAACAGTCACCCGTTATGTTGCCTATTCCATCAAAGGCACAAAACTTTTACGCATATCTAGAAAACCTAGATGCGCCAAATCAGGATTTTGAGTTAAAACAAATGGTGCATTCTACGGGCAATCCAGAGTTATTCTTGGAAGTCGCGCTCAAGGAAGCTATTGCAGGAAAAGCGTCAGCTAATAACCTTTCGCAAAGGCATCCAAACTTGCTCATGGTTAATTTCTTACTTGGAAAAGATTGGCAAATGGCCAGATCCTTGAGATCAATCCCCAAGCCTGAATTAGGCGAAACACTCGATGGTGTCCTTTTCTGCGCTTGCGGCATTGATAGGATACCAACATTTCAAAGTTCGTTTATATATCTTCCTGATGAAAGCCACCCAATACAGCCTTTTTTGAAAAAGCTTGATGACATCCAATAAAAGCCGCCGAACAAAGCGTGCAGGCGACTCGGCTACGCCTCCTGAATTCATGGGTGGCTGGCGCAATCCGCCGAGCGCCTAACGCAAACCGTTAGGCGCTTTCGTCACACATTGCCGTGATAAGTCAAATAAAAATCTTGCCATGTCGAACTTAATAACCTACGCCACATTCGTAACCAACAATGCTCATCACAATCTCTTCCGCAGCGGTCATCTCGTTGAAGAATGGTCGTCTATGTATCCGATGTTATTCGATTCTGATGACATAAGAATCGCTCTCAATCAAAGGCATCTCGGCTATCATTATCATGAATGGCTGGCTGCTATTTTGATCTACCATACTACTGGTCTTTTGAGCCTGATCGAAGCTTATGCTTACAAATCCCATGTTCGAAAACGGCAAATTATGGAGACATTTGTAGCCGGTGAAGCTCTTGATTTCATCGCGAGTAAGGGCATCTCAAGTGCTGCCCAATGTCCCGATCTTCTTGTATATGCTCCTGATGGTAGAGAATGGTTCTTCTGCGAGGTCAAAGGGCCACGAGATAAGTTGCGCGAAAAGCAGATCGTTTTCTTTGAAGAACTCGCGATGGTATCTGGCAAAGAAGTTAAGGTTGTGCATTTCCAAGCCGCAAACCCACTTAACCGCGCCTAACACCGCATCCAGCGGACGTTTCGCTCCGCTCACGTTAAACCGGCTTTGCCAGCGCGAAATTCCGGTCCCGTTTCGAAAGCTGGTTCTCGGCGAAACGCCGCTTATGCAAACCGTTAGACCCCTGCCTTGCAAAAGTAGGTTTCTGTATAAAAAGCCGGGGGTTGATATTACATAGAATATTGCCTATAATACTATTGTGAGCGTTCCGAATATCATCATCGACACTAACGTTCTAATCGCTGCCCTTCGCTCAAAGAAAGGCGCGTCTTTTAAGTTATTGTCGCTTCTTGGAACGAAAAGGTTTAAGACGCATGATTCGGTTGCGCTTGTCCTCGAATACGAGGATGTTGTACAACGGCATCGAGCAGAACTTGGTTTATCACAAGATGATGTATCTGAGTTGATCGACTCTTT
>Ga0209131_1001237_pt1 | contig 17693 bp, 17 predicted proteins | sample GraSoi_2013_40cm_FD_185826 | JGI IMG/M metagenome (GOLD analysis project Ga0209131, IMG submission 185826) | Grasslands soil microbial communities from the Angelo Coastal Reserve, California, USA - Sample 9_17_2013_40cm (SPAdes) (version 2) | ecosystem: Environmental > Terrestrial > Soil >...
CTCTCTGATGCGACGACGGCGTCCGGATTGAAGGAGGCGCTCCGGGTAGCGACCGAGCGCGCGGTGCAGCAGACCTCGAAGCCCGGTGGGTTTCTCGACGACCCGAAGATCCGCATCTCGCTGCCCGGCAAGCTCGACGGCATGGCGACCGCGCTGCGCGCCGTCGGCATGAGCGCGCAGGTCGACGAGCTCGAGGCCGCGATGAATCGCGCGGCCGAGAGCGCTGCGGGCGAAGCGACCCCGGTGTTCGTCGACGCGATAAAGGCGATGAGCTTCAGCGATGCGGCTGGGATCCTGCGCGGTAACGACACCGCGGCGACGAGTTACTTCAAGAAGAGGACCACGGCGCCCTTGACCGCGAAGTTCCGCCCGATCGTCGGCGCGGCGATGAAGAACGTCGGCGTGACGCAGCAGTACGACGCCCTCGTCGGCCAGTACGCGACCACGCCGTTCGCGTCCGTGCCCAAGCTCGACCTCACCGGCTACGTCACCGAGCGGGCGCTCGCGGGGCTCTTCAAGATCGTGGCGGACGAGGAGAGGAGCATCCGCAAGGACCCTGCGGCGCGCACGACGTCGCTGCTGCAGCAGGTGTTCGCGCACTGAGTGGCGCGCGCTGCTTCAGCGAATCGGGGAGGCGTGCTCGCTGCGCCGCGAGCGCTCGCTGATCGCGGCTGCGATGGCAGGGCAAATCCGGTCGAGCGCGAGGATCGACGACGCGGCGCCGATCTCTGCGGCGGCCTTCGGCATGCCGTACACGAGGCTCGTGGTCTCGTCCTGCGCGATCGTGACCCAGCCTCGCCGCCGGAGTGACAGCATTCCCGACGCCCCGTCTCGGCCCATGCCGGTGAGTAATACGGCGACCCCCGGGTCGCGGTGGTGCGTCGCGATGCTCTCGAACAGCGCGTCGATCGATGGGCGATGCGGCGCGTCGACCGGGTCGCGCGCATAGTCGAGCGATCCGTCGGCGCGCATCACGAGGTGGTCGTCGGTCCCTGCGATCCGAACCCGTCCTGCCTCGGGCCACTGACCGCGTTCCGCGACGTCAACCCGGATCCCGGTGGCCGCGGAGAGCCAGCTTGCGAGCTCGGGAACGAAAGCCTTGTCGATGTGAATCGCGACCAGGATCGCCGCCGGACATGGCTTGAGCAGCCGGGTCAAAACCTCCGCGAGCGCCTGCGGCCCGCCGGTCGACCCGCCGATTGCGACGAGCAGGGCTCCGCTTCGCGAGACACTGCCGACCTCTCGCCGTGAGGTCCCCGGATCGCGCGGGGCGCGCGACAGGCGCTGCATGGTGCGGATCTTCCCGGCGAGCGCATCGACCTGAGCTCGATCCTCGGCACTCGGCAGCACGGCGACGTCCACGGCGCCTGCGGAGAGACACTCTGCGACCTCGTCCATCCGCGGGTGGACCGCGTGGACGGCGAGAAGCACCGGGCTCGTCACGCGCGCTGCGAGGAGTCGCATGGCGCGGAGCGCGCCGCCGTCGATCGCGCCGACCTCGACGACGAACAGGTCGGGGGGGTCCTCGGAGAAGCGAGCGATGGCGCTCTCGGCCTGCCCGAATCGGCCGCAGACTTCCGCCCCCTTGGCAAGCGCTGCGCGGCGCAGCAGCTCGAGAGTCCGCGCGCTGTCGGAGATCAGCGCGATCCTCACGAGACACCCGTCCCGATCAGGTCCTCGATCGCGTCGATGAAGGTGCGGTCGTGAAAGCTCGTCTTGGTCAAGTAAGAGGTCGCGCCTGCCTCGAGGCCGCGCAGCTTGTCCTCCGGTCGGTCCTTGTACGAGACGATCACGACCGGGATGGACCGCAGCCGCTCCTCCGCGCGTATGCTGCGCAGCAGCTCGATGCCGCTCATCCCGGGCATGTCGACGTCGGTCACGACGAGATCGAAGTGACCCGCGCGCAACAGGTTCCACCCGTCGACGCCGTCGACGGCCGTCTCCACCGCGTAGCCCGCGTTCTCCAAGATCTGGCGCTCGGCTTCGCGCACGATGATGGAGTCCTCGACCACGAGCACGCGTCGCACAGGGCGCTTCTCGCCCGGCGCCTCGGCGGGGCGCGCCGTCGTGAGAGCGTGCTCGCCCAGAAGACGGTCGATCGAGCGGAACAGCCCGTCCACGTCGAGAATCAGCACGGGCGAGCCATCGACCAGGATCGCCGTCGCGGAAACCTCCTGCACGCGCCCGATTCGCGGATCGAGTGGGTGAACAGCCAGCTCCTGTTGGCCCAGGAAGCGATCGACCACCACCCCCACAGCCGCACCGCGTTCCGTAGAGACGACGATGCACAGGTCCTCGCCCGGCGGCGCCGCGTCTTCGAAGCCGAGAAGCTGGGCGCCGCGGACGAGCGCCAGGCTCTGGCCGCGATGCATGCAGAGCTCGCGGCCTTCCTGGGGCGTCACTGCGGCCCGCGGCACGCGGAGTATCTCGCTGATGCGGGTCAACGGGAACGCGAATCGCTCGCCCGCGATCTCCACCAGGAGCGAGAGAATCACGGAGCGCGTCACTGGAAGCCGCAAGTCGAACGCGGCGCCGCGCCCGACCTCCGAAGTGACCCGCACGCTGCCGCCGGCTGCCTCCGCCGAGCTCCGCACCGCGTCGAGCCCGACCCCGCGCCCCGAGATCTCCGTGACCGAGTTCGCGGTCGAGAATCCCGGCAGAAACAGGAACTCCATGACTTCGGGCAGCGACAGCGAGGCGGCGAGCGCCGCATGAGCGAGGCCCTTCTCGACGACGCGGGCGCGAATGGCTTCGGGGTCGATCCCACGGCCGTCGTCCGAGACCGAGATCGCGAGCATGCCGGCGTGGTGCCGCGCCTCGATCGAGAGGCTGCCGCGCGCCGCCTTTCCGCGAGCGGTGCGTTCCGAGGGAAGCTCGAGGCCGTGGTCGAGAGCGTTGCGCAACAGGTGGATCAGACACGACTCGAGCGTCTCCAGGACGTCTCGATCGACGAGCGTCGCTTCGCCGAGCACCTCGAGCTTCGCCTCCTTTCCGAGCTTGTGTGCGAGATCCCGAACCATGCGCGGGAGCCCCACCACCGCTTCCCGAAAGGGGCGCAGCTTGCTCTTCAGCGTCTCTCGGTACGCCCGTCCGCCGAGGTCGTCGACGCGACGCGCGTAGTTCTCGATGCTCTCGATCTCCTCGAACAAGACCCGGCGGTCCTCCTCCAGGTGACTCCGGCTCGCGCTCGCGGCGTCGGCTACGGCGCGGTCGGCCGAGGCGCCCGCGAGGCGTTCCACCTCTCGGAGCCGATCGGAGAGCGAGGAGAGGCGCCGTTTGAGTCGACTCAGGTTGGCGACGAATCCGCCAACCCGCCGCGCCTCCACCAGGGATTCGCCCGTGAGCCCGATCAGGCGATCGACGTTCTGCGCGGTGAGTCGCAGCACGCGCTCCGCCGCCGGTGCCGGTGCCGCGGTCGGAACCGGGGCCGACTCGGCAGGAACCGCGGCCTTCGCCGCCAGGGTGGATGGGGTCGAGGGAGGCGGCCGAGGCGGAACCCCGCCGCCGGCCAACGCGGAAATCCTGCCGGCGAGGAGGGTGCACGCTTCAGCTTCGCGGGCCACCCACTCGGCCAGGTCGCCCCGACAGGCGACCTGCAGCGACGTGAGCGCATCGACTCCTTGCAACACCACGTCGATGGCTTCCTTGGCAACGGCCTCATCGCTCCGCAGCGCCCAGGTGAAGAAGTCTTCGAGCGCATGCGCAAGCCGCACCGCTGCGTCGATGCCGACGATGCTCGCGGCGCCCTTGATCGAGTGAGTCGCGCGCATCACGCGCTCGAGCTGCGCCGGATCGCGGTCGTGCTCCTCGAGCTGCACGATCCCCTGTGCCAGCGCGGCGAGCGTGGTCTCGAGCTCCGTCTCGAAGAGGGCGGCGAGCGTCGCGTCGTAGGTGGTGGGCCCGGAGCTCACACGAGCGTCCGCTCGAGCGCTCGCCACAGCCGCTCGCGATCGAGCACGGCCACCCAGTCATTGGCGATCCGGAAGCGCCTTCCCGTGCAGCTCGAAGCATCGCGCGCCACCGTGGCGGGCGGATCGACGAGCCGGTCGGGTTCGACTCGGTCTACGCCGTAGACCTCGTCCGCCTCGAAGGCCCAGGGCCTTCCGCCGGCGTCCACGACCACCAACCGGCAGGTGGCGGACTCCCCCGAGGCTGCCGCTTCCAGGTCGAGCACGAGGTGGAGTGAGGCGCAGGGGCGGAGCTGCCCGTGAACGTTGCAAAGACCACGGAAGCCTCGCGCGCGACGATGAGGCACCCGCTGGATGCGCCTGGTTCTCTCGACGCTCACCGCATCGCGGCACTCGATCGCGAAGCGCTCCCTGCCCAGGCGGAACACGAGCAGGGGAACACTCGAGCTGCCGGCAGGCCCGTGTCGACCCTCGTCCGGCTCCGCCAGGAGGTCTTCGCTGGGGAGCCCCGGCCGGTCCAGGAGCTCGTCCGCGGCGCGGGCAGTCACAGGACAGTTCATGCAGTGGACGTACCGCTCGAGCTCCGGACAGCTCCGGTCGCCGCGGATGCCGATCCGCCGCCAACAGACCTCTGCAGCGGGCGCGCTCATGGGCGAATACCGCCGCGGCTCACGCGGGCTGCGCGTCGGCGCAGACGACCCGCCGCCTCCCGCTCCCCGCGATGCTCGCAGAGGAGCGCGAAGTGCACGAGCGAGTCGTAGTGATCGCGGTCCAGATACAGGGCCCGCTCGAAACACGCGGCGGCCTCCGCGAGCTTTCCTGTGCAGCGCAACGTCACCCCGAGCAGGCAGTAGCTGTCGGCGCTCGGCGCGGGCGGCAGCATCGCCCCCGCGTTCTTCTGCGTGACGCTCGCTTCCCCGGCGGATCCGGCACGCCGGGCCCGAGCGCGCGCGCGCGACGGCCGGCGCCGCGGAGTCAGTGACTCGCACGGCGGGCTGGCGACTGCCGGCGGCTCTGCGCTGGGCGGCTCGGAGCGCCGATAGGCGAAGGCAGCGAGGTTCCCCGAGCGTCTGAAGCGAGGCGCGAGGGCCGCGATGTCCTCGGAGTGGCCCGCGATCAGCACGCCGCTCTCGCCGAGCGCGCGCTCGATCCGGCCGAGCAGCTTGCGGCGTGACTCGAGATTGAGGTAGATGAGCAAGTTCCGGCACAGAATGACGTCGCAGGTTCCGGCGCCGATGTCGAGCGTGGGTCCGAGCGCGTTGGCGACCTCGAAGGAGACGCAAGCCTGCACGCGCGGGTCGATGCGCCAGTTCGAACCCGCCGTAGAGAACCAGCGCTCGCGAAAGCTGAGATCCTCGCCGCGGAACGAGTTCGCGCCGAAGGCGCCGGCGCGCGCGAGCTCCACTGCGCGGGGACTGAGATCGATCCCCCTCACTTCGACCTGCTCCGGCAGGACTCCGGCTTCGAGTAGGGCGATCACCACCGAGTACGGCTCCTCGCCGGTGGCGCAGGGCAGACTGAGGATTCGCACGAGCGAAGTGCCCGAGCGGAGCCGGCTCGCGACGTGATCCACCACGAAGCGGAACGCCTGTGGATCGCGGAAGAACCAAGTCTCCGAGACGACGATGCCTTCGAGCAACTCCTTCCGCTCGTCGACGTCGCCCTCCACGAGATCGCAGTAGGCGACCAGATCCGAGATGCGCCGCGTGCGCATGCGCGCGCGCACCGCGAGGTCGATCGCCTGCGTGCCGATCGACCCGGGATCGAGTCCGATCGTGCTCGCGAGGAGCTCCTCGATGCGGGCGCGACTCACGAAGCAAAGCCTCGCGCCACCAGCGCGTCGACGTCGACGATCTGTTGGAGCTCTCCGCCTTCGTCGACGATCCCGGTCACGATCGCATCGCTGCGCGCGCCCGGCGCAAGCGTCTCGCCGGGAAGTGCGCGCGTGTCGGTGGCGCGCTCGACGAGCAGTCCGACGACGCGTTCGGAGGCCCGAACGACCACGATTCGGCTGCTGATCCGGTCCGGGCAGGGAGCGCCGAGGAACAGCTTGCAGACGTCGATGACCGGAGTGAGCGCGTCGCGATACGGAAACGATCCGACGACTGCGCCCGGTGGCCCCAAGAGCTGATGGAGTCGAGGCCGCGACAGCACGCACTCCACGCGTGTACAGCGAACGGCGTAGCGGCCTTCGCCGATGCGGAACAGGAGCATCAACGGGGCGCGAGACTCCATGCGCTCACGCCCTCCGCGGCCGGAAAGCGGTCAAGTCCGCAGGTTCGCCACGACGTCGCGCAAGCCGTCCGTGGCGGCGTTGAACTCCCGCAGCGACGCCGCGGTCTGCTGTGCGCCATCCGCGAGGGAGACCATCGCATCGTTGATCTGCTCGGCGCCGAGCGACTGGCTGCGCATGCCTTCCTTGAGCGCGTCGAAGCGCCCGTGGAAGCCCTCGACTTCTTCGATCACGCCGCCGAGCTGTTCGCTCACCTCCTGCACCGCCTTCACACTCGTGCGGACTTCGTCGTCGAACTTGTCCATCTCCATCACGCCCGTGGAGACGGCGCCTTGCATCTGGCGGACCATGTCCTCGATGTCGAGCGTGGCCACCGCAGCCTGATCCGCGAGCCGCCGGATTTCGCGCGCGACCACGAGAAAGCCGAGTCCGTACTCGCCGGCCTTCTCGGCTTCGATCGCGGCGTTGACGCTCAGCAGATTCGTTTGATCCGCGACCTTCGTGATCGTCGTGACGACGACGTTGATGTCGTTCGTCTTCTCGCGAATCGCGGAGAGCTTCACGGAGATCGATCCCGTCGAGGTCGACAGCGCGCGCATTCGCGCGTCCATCCGCTCGAGACCGCCGCGCCCCTCGAGCGCAAGACCCGCAGCCCGCGCGGCGCCGAGACTCAGCTCTTCCGCAGTCTTCACGAGATCTCGGCTCGTCGCGGAGATCTCCTTCACCGTGGCGGCGATCTCCGACGTCGAGGCGCTCTGCTCGCCGACCCGCGACTGCTGCTCTCGGCTCGAGGCCGACATCTGCGTCGCGGTGGACGACAACACCACGGACGCGTGCTGCAGCCTCGACACGAGTGAGCGCGCGATCAGCCAGGCCGCCGCAGCCGAAATGAGCGCGATCAGCAGCGACGCCGCGACCAGCTCATAGAGCGTCCAAGTCACCGCCTGGTTCGCGCGCCCCTCCAGCTCGGAGGCAGAGCTCGTCGCGGTCGCGACGACGGAGTCGATGGCCTTGCGATGTTCCTCGTACAGCGGCTCGAGCGAGCTGGTCGCGAGCTCACGGGCGCGACTCAGGTCGCCGGCGAGGATTGCGGGGAACATCTGTTCGTCGCGTAGCTTGAAGAACCGCTCGGCCGGAGCGAAGGACGTCTCCAGCAGCTGTGTGCGCAGCTCGCCGTCGGTGAGCTCTGCCTCCCAGTGGCGATGACGGGCTTCGTACTCCTCGCGGAGCTTCGTGGAGCGGTCCATGATCGCGCGAAGCTCGACCAGGTCGCCAGCCTCGAGCGACTCTTGCATGAGTCGGTCCGACTCAACGATGTACAGGCTCGGTGATACTACGTCGGCGAGTACTTCCTTGCTGCGAGTGATTTCTCGATACATCGGTCCGTTGATGCGGACCCGGCTCAGCGCCGCAAAGGTGATTGCGCCGATTGCAGTGAATCCGATCAGGAACACCCCGACGAGGAGGGTGAGTTTTCCCATCACCGTGAGCTGACTCAGTCGACTCATGTCGCCTCCATTCGCGCTGCAGATCGGCCGCAACTGGGCCGCGCTCAAGTCCCTGCGCGGAGGGGTCGCAAGGCCGTGCATGACCCCGAAGGCCGCAACCGCGAGCGCCGGCGTTCGCGTGCTCGTGGTCGACGATCAGCCGATCGTGGTCGAGGCGCTGCGGCGCATCCTCGAGCCCGAGCCGGACGTGGAGTTTCTCGCCTGTCGCGAAGCGGCGTCGGCGCTCGAATTGGCCAAGGCCAGCCTGCCGACCGTGATCCTGCAGGATCTCGTGATGCCCGACGGCGACGGCTTCGCGCTCTTGCGGGGTTACTGCGCTGCCCGAGAACTCGAGGGAGTGCCGGTGATCGTGCTCTCCGCCAGGGACGACCCGCGGGACAAGAGTGATGCGTTCTCGCTCGGCGCGAGTGACTACCTCGTGAAGCTGCCCGACCGAATCGAGCTGCTCGCGCGCGTTCGGGCACACTCGCGCAGCTTCGTCGCGAGGCGAGAGCGCGACGCCGCGTTTCGCGAGCTCGAGGCGCTCCGGGCTCGGCTCGAGGCGCAGAACGTCGAGCTCGCGCGGATGTCTGCGATCGACGGTTTGACGGGCCTGGCGAATCGCAGGCGCTTCGACGAGATGCTGGACGCGGAGCTCCGCCGCGCGCTGCGAGACCACAGCGAGCTGACACTCATCCTGACGGACGTCGATCACTTCAAACGCTACAACGACCGCTACGGCCACGTCGCTGGAGACATCTGCCTGAAGCGAGTCGCCGAGGCGCTGCGCGACTGTGTGAGGCGTCCCGCGGACTTGGTCGCGCGCTACGGAGGGGAGGAGTTCGGAATCGTGTTGCCGACCACGACCTGCAGTGGCGCGGCGCTGCTGGCGGAGACGATCCGCCTGCGCGTCGCCGACATGGCTCTGGAACACGACGCATCCGAAGTCGCGCCACACGTCACGTTGAGTCTCGGGATCGCGAGCGTTCCGGCCGGCGTGAAGCGCACTCCCGTGGAGCTGATCGAGCGCGCCGACCGCGCGCTGTACGCGGCCAAGCGCGAGGGCCGGAATCGCTGCGTCACGGCCCGGGACGATGACGGCGCGACGGTGAGCGCGCCCAGGACGCGGCGCTCGGAGCCCGGAGACTAGTCGAACAGCAAGATCCCCCAAGTCCGGCGCGCGGGGCGGGTGCTAGGCTCGCGCGCGATCATGACGGCGGACGGTTTCGCGCTCTTCGACTCGCCCATCGGGCGCTGCGGCATCGTCTGGAGCGGGCGCGGAATTGCGGCCGTGCAGCTGCCCGAGTCGCGCGATTTGGCCACGCGCGCGCGCATCCAGAAGCGCTTTCCGGACGTGCGCGAGCTGGCGCCTCCGCGCGCGGTGCAGCGCGCGATCGACGGCATCGAGTCTCTGCTGCGCGGAGAGAAGAGCGCGCTCGGGGCGATCGAGCTCGATCTCTCCGCGGTCCCGCCGTTCCAGCGGCGCGTGTACGAGGCAGCGCGCGCAATCGCGCCGGGTGAGACGCTGACCTACGGCGCGCTTGCCGCGCGGCTCGGCGAGCCGGACAAGGCGCGCGCCGTCGGTCAGGCGCTCGGGCGCAATCCGTTCGCGATCCTCGTGCCCTGCCATCGCGTGCTCGCGGCGAACGGCAAGCTCGGCGGCTTCTCCGCGAACGGCGGCGCCGCGACCAAGCTGCGTCTGCTGGCGCTCGAGGGCGCGCACGCGGCGGCACAGCCGGCGCTCTTCGAGGGCGACGGTCGGCTCGACTTCGATCCGAAGCGCGCGCTCGCGCACCTGCGCGCGGCCGACCCGACCCTGGCGCGTGTCATCGAGCGCGTCGGCCCGTTCGCCCTGGAGCTCAAGAAGACGTCGCACATGTTCGGCATGCTGTCGGAGGCGATCGTCTACCAGCAGCTCAACGGCCGAGCCGCCGCGACCATCTACGGTCGCGTCTGCGCGCTGTTCCCGCACGCGCATCACGGCCCGACGCCGAAGCAGATCCTGCGCGCGACGGACGCGAAGCTGCGCGGCGCGGGTCTCTCGCGCGCGAAGGTGCTCAGCGCCGCGGGCGAGATCCCGAGCCTGGCGGAGGCGCGCGACCTGGACGACGCGGCGCTCGTCGAGCGACTCACAGCCGTGCGCGGCATCGGCCGCTGGACGGTGGAGATGCTGTTGATCTTCCGACTCGGGCGGCCGGACGTGCTGCCCGTCGACGACTTCGGCGTCCGCAAGGGCTACGCGGCCGCGTACCGAAAGCGCGCGCTGCCCGCACCGAGAGACCTGGCGAAGTACGGTGCGCGCTGGGCCCCCTACCGAACGGTCGCGAGCTGGTACCTGTGGCAGGCCGCGGCCTTCTAGCCGAGCGCGCGCGCCAGCGCCTCGGTCATCGTCGTCCAGCTCTGCTCAGTGCGCTCGAGATACTCGGCCCAGCGCGGCTCGATCTGGTGCACGAGCCGGAGCTCGCAGCCGCGCGCGAGTGGCGTGATGTCCACGGTCACGACGCTGCCCCGGTCGGGATTGGGCGCGACCGCCCAGGTGAAGACCAGCCGGCGCGGCCTCTCGAGCTCGAGATAGCGGCCGACGTGGTCGATCTCCTGGCCCTGCCGGCGCACCACGAACGAGAACTTCCCGCCGACGCGCGGGTCGTTCGCGAGTCGCACGACCTCCTCGGCGCGCGCGTCGGACCCGAACATCCAGCGGCCGAGCAGCGCGGGATCGAGCCAGGCGTCGAAGACGCGCTCGGCGGGCGCGGCGAAGCGCCGAGTCACCCGCGCCTGGAGCGAGCGGCGCGCGATCGACGCGGCGAGGTCGTCGAGAATCGCGCGCCAGCCCGCTTCGATCTGCGCGCTCGGGACCGGCAGCTGGCGGAGCTCGTGAGTCAGCGTGAGCTCACAGCCTGCTCCGGCGGGCTCGATCTCGACCGTGACTCGGTCCAGATCCTGCGAGTACTTCGGCACCGACAGGCTGAAGACGATGCGCCGCGGGCGCTCCAGCTCCAGATACTCGCCGACGTGCTCCACGTCCTCCCCATCCCGCCGATCGACGAAGCAGAACTTGCCGCCGAGGCGCGCGTCGATCTCCACGCGCACCATCCTTCCCGTGGGCGTGGCGAACATCCACGCGCCCGCGGTGTCCGGGTCGAGCCACGCGTCGAACACGCGCTCGGCGGGGAAATCGAAGCGGCGACTCACTCGAAGCCGAATCGGGAAATTCGCGCTCATCGCGACCGGCCTTTCTCGGCGCGGAGCAGGCGATCCAGGGCGTCGAGGCGCGCGGTCCAGCTCGCGCGCTGCGCCTCGATCCAGGCCGCGGCCTCGGCGAGGGGTTGGGGGTTCAGGGTCAGGAGGTGCTCGCGCCCCGCGCGCCGCCGGCGCACGAGCCGGGCGCGCTCGAGCATGCGGATGTGCTTCGAGACGGAGTTGAGCGAGATGGAGAACGGGTCCGCGAGCTCGGTCACCCGGGCCTCGCCCAGCGACAGACGCTGCAGGATCGCCCGCCGAGTCGGGTCGGCCAGCGCGATCAGGGTCTGGTCCAGGTTCGCCATCATTCACCCAATTGGGTGAATATCAGAGGCGGAGAGTGCGGTCAAGCGCGGTAGACTCTCGGGCCATGGGCGCCACCCCCCTGCTCCGCTCGGGTCCGGTCCGAGTCGACGACTACCGCTGCGACGTCGCGCGCGCGGAGGCGCCCTACGTGGAGCTGCACCACGGCTACTCGCTCTCCTACGTGCGCAAGGGCAGCTTCGGCTATCGGTCGCGCGGGCAGTCGTTCGAGCTCGTGACGGGCTCGCTGGTCGTCGGCTCTCCGGGCGAGGAGTATGTCTGCACGCACGACCACGTCGTCGGGGACGAGTGTCTCTCGATCCACTTCTCGCCCGAGGTGGTCGAGACGCTCGGGGCGCGCCCCGATCTCTGGCGCGCCGGCGCCCTGCCGCCGCTGTCGGAGCTCATGGTGCTCGGCGAGCTCGCACAGGCCGCGGCCGAGGGCCAGAGCGACGCCGGCCTCGACGAGCTCGGCCTGTGGCTCGCCGCACGCTTTCTCGCCACCGTCGGCGGCAGGGCCGGGAGGGCGACCGGCGCCGCGGAGCGCGACCGGCGCCGCGCCGTCGACGCGGCGCAATGGATCGACGCGAACTCGTCCGAGGAGATCGACCTCGAGGGCGCCGCGCGCTCCGCGGGCCTCAGCGCGTTCCACTTCCTGCGGCTGTTCGCCAGGGTCCTGGGAGTGACTCCGCACCAGTATCTCGTCCGCTCCCGCCTGCGCCATGCGGCGCGCTTGCTCGCGGACGACGCGCGCTCGATCACCGACATCGCCTTCGCGGTCGGCTTCGGCGACCTGTCGAACTTCGTGCGCACGTTCCACCGGGCGGCCGGTATCTCGCCGCGCGGCTTCCGGCGCGCCGCGAAGGGCGACCGCAAGATCCTCCAAGATCGCCTCGCGGCCTCGCTCTAGCCTGACCTCCATCAAAGGAGGTCCCCATGTACGACCACATCGGACTCAAGGTGAAGGACATCGAGGCCAGCGCGCGCTTCTACGAGGCGGCTCTCGGCGGACTCGGCCACGTGCTCTGCTCGCGCGACGCTTCCAGCGCGGGACTCGGCCCCAAAGGCGAGCCCGCCCTCTGGCTCTATCTGGCCAAGAACGCGAAGGGACCCGGTACGCACCTGGCGTTCCGCGCGGACGACCGCCCCGCCGTCGATCGCTTCTTCAAGGCCGGCGTCGCGGCGGGCGGCCGCGACAACGGCGCACCCGGCGTGCGCGCCGACTACAGCCCCAAGTACTACGCCGCCTTCCTGATCGATCCCGACGGAAACAACGTCGAGGCGGTGTGTCTGCGCTGAGCGGACTCACTGGTTCGGACGAAGCCGCACAGGCGGTTGCCGCCGCCGGAAGGGCGTCCCGCGTATGATGGCGCGATGACGCAGCCGGCGGCGCTCTCGGGGGCGGTTCTCGTGGAGCGCGCGCGCGAGCTACAGCCGCTGGTGCGCAGCTTCGCGGACCGGGCCGAGGCGGAGCGCACGCTGCCGCTCGAGCTCGTGCGCGCGCTGCGCGAGGCCGGGCTGTTCCGGATCGCGGTCGCGTCCGAAGTCGGCGGCGCGGAGGCGACGCCGCGCGAGCAGATACTCGCGATCGAGGCGGTCTCGGAGGCCGATGGCGCGGCGGGCTGGGCGCTGATGATCGGCATCGAGAACCTGGGCTTCGCCAGCGCGCTCCTCGAGCCGGACACGGCGGAGGAGGTGATCGCGAAGCACCCGGAGGTGATCCTCTCGGGCGCGCTGAATCCGCTCGGCCGCGCGACGCGCGTGGATGGTGGCTTCCGCGCGAGCGGGCGCTGGCCGTTCGCGAGCGGCTGCCTGCACAGTGACTGGTTCTGGGGTCAGTGCGTGATCGAAGAAGCGGGCAAGCGGCAAGCCCTCGAGGTGCTCGTGCCGCGTCGGGACTTCGAGGTGCTCGACACCTGGCACGTCGCCGGGCTGCGCGGCTCGGGGAGTCACGACGTCGAGATCCGCGACGTGTTCGTCTCGGAGCGCTTCACGACGCGGGTGGGGCTCGGCCGAGCGAACGCGAGCGGGGCGCTCTTCCGGCTCCCGCCGTTCAGCCGGCTCGCCTACAACAAGGTCGGCGTGGCGACGGGCATCGCGCGCGCCGCGCTCGACGCGTTCATCGAGCTCGCTTCCGAACGCGTGCCCCGCGGCATGCGCGCGCCGCTGCGCGAGCGCCGTTTCGCGCAGGAGTCGATCGCCGAGGCCGAGACGCTGCTGCGCTCCGCGCGCGCGTTCGTCTTCGAGTCGATCGAGGAGCTGTGGCAAGAGACCTGCGCCGGGCGCACGCCGACCAGGAAGCAGCGCGCGCTGGTGCAGCTCGCGTGCTCGAAGGCGGTCGCGGCCTCGGCGCGCGCGGTGGAGCTGGTGCACGCGGCGGCGGGCACGAGCGCCAACATGCTCTCCAGCCCGCTCGAGCGGCGCATGCGCGACGTGCACGTGGTCGGCCAACACATCATCGTGTCGCCAGCGCTCGTCGAGCCCGCTTCGCGCGTCCTGCTCGGGCTGGAGTCGGGCTCGATCTTCTTCTGAATCGGGTTGACCCGCCGTCGTCAGCGAGCGTACGGTGGCGACTGAAGGAGAAAACTCCCATGCGCACGTGCAGCGTCGTCTTCGCAGCGGCTTCGCTCCTGCTCCTCTCGGCTCCCGCGGCCGCCAAGAACTGGGTGGTTCATCCCGGACAATCGATCCAAGCCGCCGTCGACCAGGCGGCCTCCGGCGACTCCATCGTCGTGCTCGCCGGCACCTACCACGAGCCCGGCGTGCCCTGCCCGAGCGATGCGAGTCACACGTGCGCCGTGGTCGTGTCGAAGCCGGGCATCTCCCTCGTCGGCGTCCCGAATCACAAGCGCGCCGTGATCCTCGAGAACCCCGGCGGACAGAATCAAGGCATCGCGATCGCGGCGCCGGGCGCGAACGGCGCCACCTGCCTGGATGACGACGCGCAGCGCTTGTCCGGCGCGTCCGTGACCGGTTTCACCGTGAACGGCTTCGGCGGCGAAGGCATCTTCCTGCTCTGCGTGGATCGCTTCGCTGTCCGCTTCAACCAGACGAACGACAACGTGGAGTACGGGATCTTCCCGTCGCATTCGACACGCGGCAGTGTCGCGTTCAACCTCGCCACGGGCTCGAACGACACGGGCATCTACATCGGCCAGTCGCGCAGCGTCCACGTCGATCACAACGTCGCGCGCGGCAACGTGAGCGGCTTCGAGATCGAGAACTGCAGCGACGTGCGTCTCGACCACAATGTCGCGACCGGGAACACCGGCGGCATCCTCAGCTTCACCCTGCCGTTCCTCGACGTGAATCAGAACACCGCGAACCGCATCGACCACAACTGGGTGCAGGGCAACAACAAGCCGAACACCTGCGTCGATCCCGCGGACGCGGTGTGCGGCGTGCCGCAGGGCACCGGCATCCTCGCGCTGGCCGTCGACGAGAACCGGGTCGATCACAACCTGGTGCTGAACAACGACTCCTACGGCATCGCGGTCGCGAACTTCTGCATCGCGCAGGGCCTCAGCGACGACGTGTGCGCCGCGCTCGGCATCGATCCCGACCCCGACCGGAATCAGGTCGATCACAACGCCGTATTCGGAAACGGGAAGCATCCTTCGCCATTGATCCAGCCGGTGTTCGCGGTCGATCTCGCCTGGGACGGCTCCGGCGCCGGCAACTGCTGGGACAAGAACGCGTTCGACACGCAGTTCCCGCCGCCTCCGGGACTGCCGACCTGTCACTGAGCCGAGACGCGAGTCAGCGACTGGCGCGCAGCCGGGCGAGCTTCTCGGCGGGCCACACGTCGTCGAGCTCGTAGACGCTCTGGACGGCGCGCGCGCCCTCCGGCAGCTCGATCCAGGGCAGCTTCGTGCGCGTGAAGATGTGGATATCGGGCGTTACGGAGCTCGGATCGTCGAGCGTCCCGGCGCGCACGAACCAGCACTCGGCTGGCACGACGCGGTAGTCACTCCACACGTAGGTCCCGCAGCTCCCGCAGAAGTAGACCGTGTGGTCCTTTCCGCTGCCGCCGGAGAGCGTGAACGACTCCGGCGGAGCGCCCTTCGCGCTGACGTACTTCTTCTCGATCCACAGGTTGATCACGAATGGACCGCCGGTGATGCGCTGGCAATCGCGGCAGTGACACGCGTGCACAATCAACGGGTCCGCGCCGAGCTCGTAGCGGATCGCGCCGCACGAGCAGCCGCCAGTTCGAGTCATCTCGATCCTCCTCTGCCTGGATGTACCGCGTAGCAGCCCCGGAGACTTGGAGAAAGTTGCGCCGCCGAGCTAGCGAATCGAGATCGAGCCCATGAACTCGTTCATGCGTTTGCGGGCGTACTCACCCTGCTCGCGGACCGGCACCTCGGCAGGGACGCGGACGATGAGCGAGATCTCGAGCAGCTGGTCGCGGCGCGCGAAGTAGCGACTCACTCCGATCGTCGCGGAGCCGGCGTCGGGCGGGGCTTGCTTGTAGGGCGCCAGCGGAAAGCAGGGCGTCGCCGCGCGATTGTGGACCAGCACCTCGATGAGCGGCCCCCACGGGCCCTCGACCTCGCGCAGCAGCACCTCGTCGCGCGCGAGATCGACGCTCTGACCCTCGACCTGCTGCAGGATCGCCTTGTGCGTCTGCGCGGAGCCCTGCATCCGCTCGGGGAGGATGGTGCGAACGACCGCCGCGACGCTCGGCTGAGACTCGGCGTCGGCAAACGCGAGAGAGTCGTCGCGCACGCCCCGTGAGGTATCGTTCAGCTGTATGCGAACGTCGAGTCTCTCGATGTGGCGGATCTGCGGAAGTACGACCGCGACGTTTCCACCTGGGAACTCGAAGCGTCCGGTCTTGCGGAGTGACTCGGCGTCGGGGTACGCCGCCTTCTCGTCCGACACGCTGCCGTCGCGACAGCTGGAGTGATCCACCCAGATGGCGCCGAGGCCCTTCGCGGGCGCCGCGGGCCCGACTTCGTACGTCGAGCCGAGCGCGTCGAACGGCCCTCCCGGCGCGCGGTTCGCGCCGTCCAGGCCCGCCGCCGTGTACGGCCGCAGGCGCTCGAGCACGGGCTCGCCGCGCATGCCCAGCTCGTAAGCGCGCTTGAAATCCGCGTGCGCCTCCGCCCGGAGGCCCATGCGTTCGTAGACGAGGCCGCGCGCGAACCGCGCCTCGTCGTAGTCCGGTCGCAGCGCGAGCGCTTGGTCGTAGTCGGCGAGCGCCTTTGCGTCCTGGCCCGCGTCCGCCCATGCGCCTCCGCGGTTCAAGTAATCGTCCCACGGATCGCTCGGGCCGAGCGCGAGCGAGTAGCCGTAGTACGCCACGGCCTTTTCGGGCTCGCCCTTGGCCCGGTAGGCGGCGCCGATGTTTCGGTACGTGCGGCCGAGTGAGTGGCGGGTCAGGTGGCCGTGATCGATGCAGCGCTCGAAGAGCCCGAGCGCGTCCTCGTATCTCCCGGTCTGACTCGCACGCGAGCCCGCCAGACAGAGGCTGAGATCCTCCTGGTTGCTCTCGGCGAGAGACTGACAGCCGGTGAGGAGCAACGCCGCCACCGCGAGGCCGGCCCTCGTGCGCTCGGCGCGGCTCACCCGTCGTAGAAGAACGGCACGTGCAGGCCGAGGAGGGCGCGCTCGCGGGGCGACTTGATGCGCGCGGTCGCCTCGGGCGAGAGATGATTCACGTCCGCCGTGGTGCGAATCCGCTGTGCGATGTCGCGGCGCGCGTAGTGCGCCTGCAGGAACAGCCGCCCGGCACCCCCCGGCTTCGCGGGCAGGCCGCGGTGCCACGAGTCGGAAGCGAAGAACGCGACGTCACCCGCGCGCGCTTCGAGCGCGACCGCGGAGCGACCCTCGTACTCGAGCTGCTCGTCGGCCATGCGGTCGAACGGCGGCAAGCGACCCGAGCGATGACTGCCCGGGATGACGGCCGTCGGCCCGCACGCGAGCGGACAGTCCTTCAGATACAGATGCGCGCCGATCGCGAAGATCGGATACGGGATGCGGTCGTCCCAGGGCACGCCCTCGGGGCGCGGAACGTGCGGCCCCGCGTCGCAGTGCCACGGCCCGCCCGCGAAATCGGCGGGGTTCCACCAAGCGGTGTTGGCGATGACGTGGCAGTCCTCGCCGAGCAGCGGCTCGATCACCTCCAGGATCCGCGGATGCCCCACCGCGGCCTGACAGCCCGCGGCGCGATTCAGCATCTCGTACCGGAACTCGGAGCGATCCGCGCGGCCCCGCTCCGCCGGAAGGCTCTCGAACGCCTTCGCGATCTCGTCGGTCAGCTGGGCGATGAGCTCCGCTGCGAGCACGCCGCGCACGACGGCGTAGCCGTCGCGTTCGAGCTGTGTGGTCGCCGCGGGGGCCTCACCCTTCCGCAGCGTCAAATTGCCTCGGATGCGCCGGATCATGTCCCGCAATCCCATCAGACGGCTCGCCGCGCGTCAACCTGACGAACGGCGGGACGAGTCAGTTGGCTCAAGCGTGCAGCCCGCCTGGACGAATCACCGGACGAGGAGATCGCGCATGACTCGAAGGTCA
>Ga0209131_1001238_pt1 | contig 17689 bp, 17 predicted proteins | sample GraSoi_2013_40cm_FD_185826 | JGI IMG/M metagenome (GOLD analysis project Ga0209131, IMG submission 185826) | Grasslands soil microbial communities from the Angelo Coastal Reserve, California, USA - Sample 9_17_2013_40cm (SPAdes) (version 2) | ecosystem: Environmental > Terrestrial > Soil >...
CCCGTTCGACACCCGCATGCTAGCAAGGGCACCCGGTCGCCGTGGTAACGAATTGTCACAAATTGTGACATGCGCGACGCGCGCCGATTCACAAACGAACGCACGAAGCGCGTAACGGACTACAGGATCTTCAATCGATCTTGGCCCCGGAGCGCTTCACGACCTCGGCCCACTTCGCCGAGTCCCTGCGTATCACTTCCGCGAACTCCTCGGGGCTGCCGCCCGCAGGCTCGTCCCCGATCTCGCCGAATCTCGCCTTGAACATGGGCGAGACGATCGCCTTGTTGATGGAGGAATTCAGCTTGTCGATGATGGGCCTCGCCATTCCCGCGGGTCCGATCACGCCGCTCCAGGTGGTTGCGTCGTAGCCGGGAACTCCCGCCTCCGCGATCGTCGGCAGGTTGGGAAAGCCCGGTGAGCGGCGCGGGCCGCTCACGGCGAGCGCCTTGACCTTGCCCGAGCGCGCAAAGCTGGAGATCGAGTTGAGGCTCTCGAACATCAGCTGCACGTGGCCGGCGATCAGGTCGTTGATCGCCATCGCCCCGCCTTTGTAGGGTATATGCATGATGTCCGTGCCGGTCATGTATTTGAAGAGCTCGCCGCCGACGTGTCCAGGCGAGCCGTTGCTCGAGGACGCGTTCATGAGCTTGCCCGGGTTCTTGCGCGCGTACTCGATCAGCTCCTGCACCGAATTCACCGAGAGCGAAGGCGAAACCGCGAGCAGCAGGTGCCCGCGGGTCACGAGCGCGATCGGCTGGAAATCCCGCTCGATGTCATAGGGAAGTTTCGCCACCATGTGGCGCGTGATCGCGAGCGCCCCCACCGGTCCCATGCCGATGGTGTAGCCGTCGGGCGCGGACTTCGCGGTGATGTCCAGCCCGATCGTCAGCGCTCCGCCCGGCTTGTTCTCGACGATCACCGGCTGTCCGAGCTGGTTCGGCAGCTCGGCGGCGAGAATGCGCGCCACGGTGTCGGTCGCGCTCCCGGCCGCCTGAGGAACGATCAGGCGGACCGGGCGCTCCGGATAACCCTGGGCGAGCGCGCTGCAACCCAGGCCCGCGAGGAAAGCGAACAGGCCGTAGCGCAAGTTCATTCGGCGCGGATGCCCGCGGCGCTCGCGACCTTGGCCCATTTGTCGATCTCCGACTTGATGAACGCGGCGAATTCCTCGGGACTGCTGCCGACGGGCTCCGCGCCGTCCGCGGCGAGGCGTTGCATGACCTCGGGTGCGCGCAGGGCGCGCGCGATCTCGTCGTGCAGGCGCGCGACGATCTCGCGCGAGGTTCCCGCCGGCGCGAGCACGCCGTACCACTGGGTCGAATCGTAGCCCGCAAGCCCGGATTCGGCGATCGTCGGAACCTCCGGCAAGCCTTCGCTTCGCTTCGCGCTCGTCACCGCGAGCGCGCGCAGTTTCCCCGCCTTGATGTGCGGCAGCGCGGTGAGCAGGTTCGGCGCCATCACCGACACCTCCCCCGCGAGCAGATCCACCACGCCGGGACTGGTTCCCTTGTAGGGGATATGGACCATGTCGATTCCCGCCATGCTCTTCAAGAGCTCGATCGACATCTGCGGCGAGGTGCCGATGCCGGCCGATGCGAAATTGAGCTGGCCCGGGCGCTGCCTGGCGTACGCGATCAGTTCCGCGAGCGATTTCACCGGCAGCGAGGGGTGCACCACGAGCACGTTGGCAAGCGACGCCGCCTGGGTGATCGGCGCGAAATCGCGCAGCGGATCGTAAGGCACCTTCTTGTACATGATCGGATTGATCGCGAGCGTGCTCGCCGCCATCAGGATCGTGTGCCCGTCTGCCGGGGATTTGGCGGCGAGCTCGATGCCTATCATCTGGCCGGCGCCCGGGCGATTGTCCACGACGAACTGCTGCGCTAGCGATTCGGAGAGCTTCTGCGCGAGGGCGCGGGCGATGATGTCGGTGCCGCCGCCGGCCGCGGAGGGCACGATGAAGCGCACGGGCTTAGACGGATACGCCGCGGTCTGCGCCGGCGCTTGCGCGCAAGCCAGCACCGAGATCAGAAGGAGGATCGTCCTCATCGCCTTCATGCTATCACTGCAGCTCGAGCTTTCTCGCCTCGACGACTTTTTTCCACTTCTCGATCTCGGCCGCCACGTCGCGCCGCATCTCCTCCGGGCTGCCAGCGCCGGGCGTCCCTCCCCACTCGGCGAACTTCTGCCCGATGTCGGGGAGCGCCAGCACGCGGCGCATCTCGCGATTCAGCCGCTCGACCACCGTGCCGGGCATTCCAGCGGGGCCCGCGAGGCCGAGAAACGAGCTCGCCTCGTAGCCGGGCACGCTGTCCGCGACCGTGGGCACGTTCGGCAGCGAGGCCGAGCGCACGGGCGAGCTCACCGCGAGCGGCCTGAATTTCCCCGCCTGGATCTGCGGATAGGAATTGGTGAGCGCATCGATGAGGAGCTCCATGCGCCCGGAGAGCACTTCGGTCAGGGGCTCGGAGCCGCCGCGGAACGGTACGTGCTGCATCTCGATTGCCGCCATCGAGACGAACATCTCGCCGGCGAGATGGTACAGCGTGCCCATTCCTGGCGAAGGGTAGTTGATCTTTCCCGGATTGCCCTTCACGAACGCGATAAACTCGCCGAGGGTGCGGAAGCGCGAATCGGAGCGCACCGAGAACACCAGCGGGTAGGTCACGATAGTCGAGATGAAGGAGAAGTCGCGAAGCGGATCGTAGGGCAGCTTCTTCATCGTCGCCGCCTGCGTGACGAAGGCGCCGCTTACCATTAGGAGGGTGTAGCCGTCGGGGGCCGACTTGGCGACGAACTCGTTCGCGATGATCGATCCGGCGCCGGTGCGGTTCTCAGGCAACACCTGCTGCGATAGGCCCTCGCTCATCTTCTGCGCGACGATCCGGCCCACCACGTCTACATTGCCGCCTGGCGGGAAGCCGACCACGAGCCGCACCGGCTTGCTTGGGTAATCCTGCGCAAGCGCCAGCGTCGAAAGCGCCCCCGCAAGCGCCGCGGCCAAGAAAAGCCACCGCATCTCAGTCGGCGGAGATGTTGTTGTCGCGCACAACTTTGCCCCAGCGTTGCATCTGGGTCTCGAGCCATATGGCCAATCCCTCGGGAGGACCGACGACGAGGTCTATGCCGAGCTGCTCGGTGAGGAGCGTGCGCACGTCGGGCAGGTTGAACGCTTTGACCAGCTCGGCGTGAAACTTGTCCATGATCGACTTGGGCACGCCGGCGGGCGCGAAGATCGCCCACCACGCGAGCGCAGAGAAACCCGGCAGGCCCTGCTCGGCGAGCGCGGGCACATCGGGCAAGGCCCGCGAGCGGGTGTCGCCGGTGACAGCGACCGCCCGCAGCTTGCCGCCCCTGACATGCGGCGTGATCACCGCCACCGAGCCTATCGCGAGGTCGATCTGGCCGCCTAGCGCGTCCGCCGTCATCGGACCGCCACCTTTGTAGGGGATGTGTATGAGCCTGATGCCCGAGGCCTGCTGCACGAGCGCCATGGTCAGATGCCCGAGGCTACCGTTGCCGACCGAGCCGATGCTCACCGTGCCGGGCTTCGCTTTCGCCGCGGCGACGACATCGACGAAGCTCTTGTAGGGCTTGGCGGTGCCGGTCGCGATCGCCATAGGTGCGGTGCCGATCAGCATCACGGGCGCGAAGTCCTTCACCGTATCGAACGGCAGGTTCGGGATGACGAAGGGGTTGACCGCGTGATAATCGAAAACGAAGATGAATGTGTAGCCGTCGGCCGGCGACTTGGCAGCGAAGGCCGTGCCGATCGTTCCGGACGCGCCGGCCCTGTTCTCTACGACGAACTGCTGGCCCAGGGAATCGGAGAGCTTCGCGCCGATCATCCGCGCCATGGGATCGGTCGAGCCCCCGGGCGGATACGGCACGATGAATTTCACCGGCTTGGTCGGCCAAGCGAGTTGGGCCGAAGCGGGAAGCACCGCCCCTGCCGCTGCAAGCGCGAGCGCGAAGCGAAAAACATTCTGCTTGATCATGCTTTCCTCCCGCCTGTGAGACGCGGGTTCCTCAATCGGCCCTGACGTTGTTGTCTCGGACGACCTTCCCCCAGCGGCCCATTTCCCCAGCGACGAATTTCTGCAGCTCCTCCGGGCTGCTCGCCGCCACGTCCATTCCCTGCGTTTCGGTGAGCTGCTTGCGCACGTCGGGCTGATTGAGAATCTTGACGAGCTCGGCGTGGAACTTGTCGACGATGGGCTTGGGGGTGCCGGCGGGCGCGAGTATGCCCCACCATGCGTAAGCGGAAAATCCAGCGAACCCCTGCTCAGCGAGAGTAGGCACGTCGGGCATCACCTGCGAGCGCTTCTCTCCGGTGACGCCGAGCGCGCGCAGCTTCCCGCCCTTCACGTTCGCGAAGAGCGCCGCCACCGACGCGATCCCAAGATCGCACTGCTTGCCCATCACGTCCGCCATCATCGGTCCGCCGCCCTTGTAGGGAACGTGCGTCACCTTGAAACCGCCCTGCTGTTGCACCACGATCATGGCGAGATGGCCGAGGCTGCCGTTGCCGACCGAGCCGATCGACAGGGCCTCGGGTTTGGCCTTCGCGGCGGCGATCACGTCGCGGAAGTTCTTGTACGGCTTCTCGGGATTGGTGACGATCGCCATCGGCGCAGTACCGACCAGCATCACCGGGGCGAGGTCATGCAGCGTGTCGAATGGAAAGTTGGGAATCAGCGCGGGATTGACCGCGTGCGTATCGAACACGAATACGTAGGTGTATCCGTCCGGGACGCCCTTGGCGACGAAGGCCGTGCCGATCGAGCCCGAGGCGCCGGGCTTGTTCTCGACGACCAACGGCTGCCCGAGCGAATTCGCGAGCCGCACTCCGAGCAATCTCGCCAGCGGGTCGACCGACCCGCCCGGCGGGAACGGAACGATGAATTTCACCGGCTTGGTCGGCCAGGCCTGCGCTTGCACGGCGAGCGCGCAAAGCGCCAGCGCCACCGCTGCGGCGGCGCGAACAGCGAAGCGGATCATTTTCCCTCCTATCCTCTGGCGGAGGCAGGTTACCATTGCCAAGATGAAGATCGCAATGATGGGCTCGGGGGGCGTGGGGGGATTCATCGGGGGGCGGCTAGCGCACGCCGGCTACGATGTGAGCTTCGTCGCGCGCGGCGCGCACCTCGCCGCGATGCGCGAGCGCGGCCTCGTGATCGAGAGCCAGGCGCACGGCGACGTCCGCATCCCCAGCGTGCGCGCCACCGACGATCCGGCCTCGATCGGTCCGGTCGACGTGATCATCCTCTCCGTGAAGCTGTGGGACACCGAATCCGCGATCCGGCAGATGAAGCCCATGCTCAATCCCGGCACCGGCGTGCTGTCGCTGCAGAACGGCGTGATCAAGGACGAACTCCTGCGCCGCGAGCTGGGCGAAGCGCCCGTCATCGGTGGGGTGTGCTACGTCGCGACCACCATCGCCCGCCCAGGTGTGATCCTCCAGACGGGACCGATGCAACGGGTGGTGATCGGCGAATACGACGGGCACCCTTCCGAGCGCGCACGTCTCCTCCACGAGGCGCTCCTCAAGGCGGGCATCACCGCCGAGCTGAGCGGCGACGTGCGCCGCGCGATCTGGGAGAAGTACGCGTTCCTGGTGGGGATCTCGGCGACCACGACGGCGATGCGCGCGACCATAGGCCCCATCCGGAAGAATCCGCGCACCCGCGCCTTCCTCCTCGAGATCTTTCGCGAAGTCGTAGCGGTGGGGCGCGCGCAGGGTATCGCCCTTCCCGCGGACTATGCCGACGCCTGCCTCGCCCGCGCCGACGGGCTTCCCGACGACATGGTCGCTTCCATGGCGCACGACCTTCAGCGCGGCAATCGGCTGGAAGTCGAGTGGCTCTCAGGCGGCGTGGTGCAGCTAGGCGCCGTGGCCGGCGTTCCGACCCCGGCCAACCGCGCGGCGTGGGACATCCTCGCGCTCTACGCCGAGGGCGGACAGCCCGCGTGACGCTGCAGCAACTGACGCTGCGCGCGCTCCGCGGGAGAGGGGTCGAGGTGCCGATGAGGCTGCCCCTGGGCACGAGCGCGGGAACGCTGCGCAGCGCGGCTCTCCTCCTTATTGACCTCGAGACCGAGGAAGGCGTCACTGGCCGCTCGTACTTGTTCTGCTATCTGCGCGCCGTGGCGCCGGCGATTTCTGCCATGCTGGGGGAAGTCGAGCGAACGTTGAAGGGCGACAAGATCGCGCCCGATGAGCTGTGGTCGAAGCTCGCTCGCCGCTTCAAGCTGATCGGTGTGCAGGGGATCGTGCGCATGGCGATGTCGGGGTTCGATTGCGCCTGCTGGGATGCGCTCGCCGTCGCCGCGGGAAAACCTCTCGTAACGCTCCTCGGCGGGGTGCCGCGCCGCGTCCGCGCCTACAACAGCAACGGCTTGGGTCTGATGGCGCCCGAGGCCGCCGCGGACGAAGCGGAGAAGCTACTCGAAGGCGGATTCCGCGCGGTGAAGCTGCGGCTCGGCTACCCGACGCTCGCCGCCGATCTCGCCGCGGTGCGCGCGGTGCGCAAACGCCTTCCGGACGAGATCGAGCTGATGGTCGACTACAACCAGGCGCTGTCGTTCGTCGAGGCGCTGGAGCGCGGGAGAGCGCTCGACTCCGAGGGCGTCGCCTGGATCGAGGAGCCGATCCGCCACGACGACTTTCGCAACTGCGCCGAGCTGGCGAGCACACTCGCGACCCCGATCCAGATCGGCGAGAACTTCTCCCTGCCCGAGCAGATGCAAGAGGCCATCCTCGCGAAGGCGTGCGACCTCGTGATGCCAGACCTGGAGAGGATCGGAGGGGTGAGCGGCTGGCTGCGAGCTGCGCTGTTGGCACAACAACACAAGAAGCCGATGTCCTCGCATCTCTTCCCCGAGACGAGCGCTCACCTGCTCGCGGCGGTGACGCATACCTGCCACTATCTCGAGTACGTCGACTGGGCGAATCCAATCCTTGAGGAACCGCTCAAGATCGTCGGCGGCGAAGCGGTGATTCCGAACCGCTCCGGGAGCGGGGTGGGCTGGAACGAGGAGGCGGTGAAGCGCTACCTCCTCTAGGCGGGGACTTCGGTTCCGGGCTCTATGCGCGCCGCACGGCGGCGCTCGTGCTCCTGGAGATAGCGCTTGCGCACGCGGATCGAGCGCGGCGTGATCTCGATCAGCTCGTCGTCCTCGATGAACTCCACCGCCAGCTCGAGCGTCAGCCTGATTGGCGGGGTCAGCAGGATCGCCTCGTCTTTTCCTGCGGCGCGAATATTGGTGAGGTGCTTCTCGCGGATCGGATTGACGACCAGGTCGTTGTCGCGGCTGTGCACGCCGATCACCATGCCCTCGTAGACTCGCTCGCCGGGGCTCACCAGCATGCGCCCGCGCTCCTGCAGCTTCCACAGCGCGTAGGCGACCGCCTCGCCCTGCTCGGCCGAGATCAGCACGCCGTTGCGCCGCGAGGGAATCTCGGGCTTCACCGGGCCGTACTCGTCGAAGACATGGCTCATGAGGCCGTTGCCGCGCGTGATATTGAGGAACTCCGACTGGAAGCCGATCAGGGCACGCGCGGGGATGCGGTAGTCCAGGCGCACCCGGCCGCGGCCGTCGGGCATCATGTCGAGCAGGTCGGCCCGCCGCCCGCCGAGCGCCTCCATCACCTGGCCCTGGTACTGCTCCTCGACGTCCACCGTGAGGATCTCGAAGGGCTCCTGCTTCACTCCGCCGACCTCTTTGGTCACGACGCGCGGACGCGACACCGCTAACTCGTAGCCTTCGCGGCGCATGTTCTCGAGAAGAATAGTGAGATGCAGCTCGCCGCGCCCGGACACGCGGAACACGTCGGCGTCGGCGGTCTCCTCGACGCGCAGCGCCACGTTGCCCTGCAGCTCGCGAAACAGCCGCTCGCGGATCTGCCGGCTGGTGACGAAGCGCCCTTCCTGCCCGGCGAGCGGCGAGGTATTGACCTGGAAATTCATGGTGAGCGTGGGCTCGTCCACCCTGAGCATGGGCAGCGCTTCGGGGGCCAGCGGGTCGGCGAAGGTCACGCCGATCGCCGTCTCCTCCACTCCAGTCAAGAGCACGATGTCGCCCGCGGCCGCCTCCTCCATCGGAATGCGCTCGAGGCCCTGAAAGCCCATGACCTGCCCGACCTTGGCTTTCGCGGGCTCGAGCCCCTCATGCAGCACTAGGATCTCCTGCGCCGGCTTGAGCCTTCCGCGGGCGATGCGCCCGATGCCGATGCGCCCGACGTAACTCGAGTAGTCGATGTTGCTGATCTGCAGTTGCAGCGGACCGTCGGGGTCGCCTTTGGGCGCCGGGACGCGGTCGATGATCGTGCGGAACAGCGGCCGCATGTCGGTCCCGGGCTGAGCGAGGGTTAGCGTCGCCGTGCCGAGCAGCGCCGAAGCATAGACGACGGGGAAGTCGAGCTGATGCTCGGAGGCGCCGAGCTTGTCCATCATGTCGAAAGTGGCGTTCACCACCCAGTCGGGCCGCGCGCCGGGGCGGTCGATCTTGTTCACCACCAGCACCGGGTTCAGACCGAGCGCGAGCGCCTTGCGCGTGACGAAGCGCGTCTGCGGCATCGGGCCCTCGACCGCGTCGACCAGGAGCAGCACCCCGTCGACCATCGAGAGCGAGCGCTCGACCTCGCCGCCGAAATCCGCGTGGCCGGGCGTGTCGACGATGTTGATGTGCACCCCGTCGTAGTCGACGGCGGTGTTCTTCGCGAGGATGGTGATCCCGCGCTCGCGCTCGATGTCGTTGGAATCCATGACGCGCTCGGCGATATGCTGGTGCGCGGCGAAGGTGCCCGACTGGTGCAGGAGCTTGTCGACCAGCGTCGTCTTGCCGTGATCGACGTGGGCGATGATTGCGAGATTGCGGATCGACCGGGACATTGAATCGAGGCTATGCGTGGAAGGTCGCGCATTGTACTAGCTCGACAGGGCCCGGTCGAGCGCCGCCACGAGCGGCCCGAGCTTGGGCGGCTTCGCCTCCAGGGCGATTTTCACGCCGTGCTGCCGCAGCGCGGCGCTGCACACCGGACCGATGGAGGCAACGAGAGTCCGGCTCAGGTTGGCGGCAAGCGGGCCCTGCTTGCCGAGTCTTTGGGCGATCGCGAACAGGTTATGCGCCTGCGACGCGCTGGTGAACACCGTCGCATCGACCTGAGCGCGCTCGAGTGAGTCGATCAGCGCTTCGAGCGGCCCGGTGTTCTCGGGGAGCGCCCAGCGGTAGGTGGGTATTTCCACGACTTCCGCGCCCTTCGCCCGCAGCGCCTTTTCCAGCTCCGCGTTGGTCTCGCCGTAGCGCTGGACCACGACGCATTCGCCCCGGAGCGACAGGCCCTCGAGCGATTCCAGCACCTCGACGGTCGTATAGGGGTCCTTGGCGCTGCGATCGATGCGCACTTCGCGCGAGCGAAGCGCCGCGGTGGGCTTGGGCCCGCGCGCGACCACCACGCAGCTCGCCAGCGAGCGGAGAAGCTTGGGCGTCATGCCCAGCGAATCGGTCGCGGCAAACAGCGCCTGCGTGCCGACTCCCGTCTGAAAAATCATTGCTTTGGGCGGGCGCGATTCGAGCCCGCCGACCAGCCGCGCTATCGTGGCGTCGTCGACGTCCGGTACCTCCGCGAGCGCCGGGGCGAGCATCGGCCGCCCTCCGTGTTTTGCGACGAGCTCGGCAAGCTGCCGGCCAAGCCGGCTCTCCAATATCGCGACCGTCTTGGGTTTCACGGAGTGGCGCGGGCCGGGCGGAGCCCCGAGGGCGGCTCCGCGCCGGAAGAATCGCGATCCGGTCCCCTCGGCTCAGTAGTAGCGCACCAGCATGACGATTGCGCAGATCACCGCCGCCGCTGAAGTGCAGGCGATGATCCAGCCCGCGGGCTTGGGATGAGCCTCGACCAGCCTGTCGAGCGTCATGTGCATATCGTCCCAGCTCCGGACGACTTGGCGGGACGACACCCACCGGTTCGCGAATCTTTCGAGCATGCTTTCCGCATTCGGATAGAAGAGCAGCATCGCGCCGATCACGACGCCGAACGCGCTGCCCACGATCAGAACCCATTTTGCGCTTTCCACGGCCATGGCGACGAGGGGCACGAAGCGCGTTTCGGCGAACGCCGCGCTTACGGCGGTCGCGTCGATTCCCGCCAACAGGCCGAAAATCGAGACGAGACCGCCGAGGACGAAGCCTCCGGCAAGCAAGCGATGATACCGGTGCGTGACCCGTTCGGTATCGACCGGCAGCTCGACCGGCCTGAGGGCGTGGCGGGTGGAGACCCAGAAGTTCAGCGCGTGGAAGGACTGCACCGTCTTCGGGCCGGAAGCGATGAGCCCGACCCCCACCGCTAGGCCGGCTACGGCCACGACCGTGAACGACATGATCAAGAACTGGACGAGCAGTTGCCACATCAAATCGCTGTACGCACCCATGTGTCCTCCGATTCTGAACCGGTTGGCCCCCGACCCGCGGCTTCCCGGGAAACTACGCCAAAGTAGCCGAGCTTGCGGGACGGCGTCAACTCCGCGCGAACCGGCGATCCGAACGCGCCGCAATCGGGCACCCCATCTTGCCAAGCCCCAGAATGCCTGCCGTTTCGATGGACTTCATCTAGTCCGCCCTGATTTTTGCGTCGCGGATCACCTTGCCCCATTTCTCGAAATCGTCCTTGACGAGCTTGGCGAACTGCTCGGGCGTACCGGTGTTCGGAACCAGGCCCTGGCTCGCGAGCTGCTCGCGCATTTCGGGCAGTGCGACGATCGCGCGGATCTCCGAGTTGTATTTCGCGAGGAGGTCCGCAGGCATTCCCGGGGGCGCCCAGACGCCGATCCACAGGTCCACGTCGTAGCCGGTCACGCCCTGCTCGTGCAGCGAGGGAATGTCGGGAAACAAGGGATGGCGCTCCTTCAGGCTCTCGCCGAGCACCTTGATCTGCCCCGCCTTGATCTTCGGCAGCGCAACGTGGACCGGGAGGAACATGGTGGGAATGACGCCCGCGATCAAGTCGTTCTCAGCGGGCGCCGAACCCTTGTAGGGCACGTGCACGATGTCCAGGCCCGCCTGCAGCTTGAGCAACTCCATGCAGAAGTGATGGTGCGTGCCGTTACCCGGAGAGCCGTAGTTGAGCTTGCCGGGCTGCGACCTCACCCAGGCGATGAACTCCCGCACCGTGTTGACGGGTACCGACTTGTGCACCACGAGCGCGAGGCTCGTCGAGCCGACGTTCGTGACGGCGGTGAGATCCCTCACCACGTCATAGGAGATCCTCGGATAAAGATGCGGCGCGGTGACGATCGACGCCGGGCCGACCATGATCGTATGGCCGTCGGGCGGGGACTTCACCACGATCTCGGTGCCGATCGTGCCCGAAGCACCGGGCTTGTTCTCGACGAAGAACGGCTGGTCCCAGCGCTCCTGCAGCCTCGGCGCGAGCAACCGCGCCACGATGTCCGGCCCGGCCGCGGGCGTGAACGGAACGACGATCCGTACCGGGCGCTTGGAGAGACCCTGGGCGAGCGCGAACGGCGAGACGGCCGCCGCGGCGAGCGCGCACAGCACTCGGCGGCGGGATCGTGCGGGGCTTAGGTCCATGCGGCCTTTCTCCTCGAGCAGAAGCGAGGATTATAAGGGGCGACCGGCTCGCGGCGCGCCCCGGCAAGACCGCACGCTTGGAACGTTGCTAGTGGAGCGTCCTTGCGAAAGTGCGCCCGCGCAACAGCTCCAAGGCTTCGGGCCGCTCGGACACGATGTCGGCGACGGCTTCGGTGATCAGTTTGTAGGCCTCGTCATATTCCGTCTCGCTGACCGGAGTGGAGAAGCCGAGCTCCGTGACGAAAAGTTCGTCCCGCAGGCTGGAGCGATCGACGTAGTCGGGCAGGCCGGTCCGGTCCTGGAGCGAAAAGCCGCAGAGATCGGGGAAGCTGCCGAACACCGCCCAGATACGGGCCGAGAGTTCCGCTTCGACGCGGCTGAGCTGTGGATTCATATTCACGATCTGTCGCATTTTCGTACGTCTCGCCCGACTGTTTCTGCTCCGTCGACCAGAAGGCTACCGTCGCCTCGCCGCCGGGCCAATCGGGCAAAACCCGGCAAGGGCTTTCCAAAAGCCTGAGTCCTACTTGTTCTAACGCAAATTCCGCGCCGGGGATGACCGCCAAAGAGCGTGACAAATTCACGGTCTCGCCCAAAGCGACTGCCGGGACCGCTTGGCCCAAGCCCGAACTACAATAAGGGCGCACAACGGAGGATTTCAGGGTGTCCGGAATTTCAGTGCGCTTGCTCGCACTCGCCACCGCCGCGCTTGCCGCAGTGCCTTTCCTCGCGTCGGCGCAAACTTTCCCCTCTCGCCCGGTCAAGATCGTCGTGCCCACCTCGCCCGGCGGCGCGACCGACGCGTTCTCGCGTGCCCTGGCGCCGCGCTTTTCGGAAATCTGGCAAACGCCGGTGCTGGTCGAGAACCGCCCGGGGGCGAACCAGATCGTCGGCGCCGAGTATGTTTCGAAGTCGGCGCCCGATGGCCACACTTTGCTGGTCTCGGACGCGTCCTCATTCGTGATCAACCCGCACCTGTACAGGAAACTCCCCTACAACGGCCTGAAAAGTTTTACGCCGATCACGGTGCTGGTGCGTTTCCCGTGGGTCATCGCCGTGCACGCTTCGGTGCCCGCGAACACGTTCCAGGAATTCGTGGCGCTCGCGAAAGCCAAACCCGGCTCGCTCTCCTACGGTTCCTTCGGCCTGGGCTCCTCGGCGCACATCAGCGTGGACTACCTCAAGAACCTGCTCGGCATCGACATCGTGCACGTGCCCTACAAAGGCGCGGGACCCGCGGTCACCGATCTTCTTTCCGGCCAGATACAGATGATGATGGTGACCCCGCTTCTGGTCGAGTCGCATGCGCGCGCGGGCAGGTTGAAACTCCTCGCTGCCGCGACCTCGCGCCGGATTGCGGCGCTCCCTGATCTTCCCACGGTCGCCGAATCGGGCGTCCCCGGCTACGAAGCCGGAACGTGGTTCGCGCTCGTGGGACCCGCGGGCATCCCGCGCAGGACCGTCGCCAGGATCTACGACGACACGGCCAAGGTCCTCCTCGATCGGGCCTTCCGCGAGCAATATGTGACCAAGCAGTGGTTCGAGGTAGTCGGCAACACGCCCGAGGAGTTCGCCGAATACCTCAAATCCGAATACGCGCGCTGGAACCGGCTGATCAGGCTTTCGGGCGTGACGGTCGAGTAGCGCCCTTCAGTTGCCGCCCCAAACCCCGCGAGCCACTTCCACGACCAGCTGAAGTTTTCGCCACTGATCGTCTTCGGTCAGCAGGTTGCCGTGATGGCTGCTCGCGAAGCCGCACTGCGGGCTCACGCACAGATTCTCGAGCGGAACGTACCTGGCCGCCTGATCGATACGCCGCCTCAGCTCGTCCTTGTTCTCGAGCGCGGGCGTTTTCGTCGACACGAGGCCGAGCACCACTTTCTTTCCCCACGGCACGAAGCGCAGCGGCTCGAAGCTGCCGGAGCGTTCGCTGTCGTACTCGAGGAACCAGCCGTCCACGTTCGCCTCGTTGAACACGGCCTGGGCGACCGGATCGTAGCCGCCCTCGGCGAGCCAGGTGCTTTTCCAGTTGCCGCGGCAGGTGTGCATGACGATCGTCATTTCCGGAGGGCGGTCGGCCATGGCGGCGTTGACCGCTCTTGCGTACATATGTGGAAGCTCATCCGGATCGTCGCCGCGGGCACGGCAGCTCGCCCGGAATTTCTCGTCGCACAGGAACGAAAAGCTCGTGTCGTCGATCTGCAGGTAGGTGCATCCTGCGGCTGCGAGGTCGCGGATTTCCTCCCGATAGACGCGGCCGACGTCGCTCCAGAGCTCATCCAGATCCGGATACGCTTCTCGGTCGATCGCCGCCCGCCCGCCGCGGTGATAGAGGATCGACGGCGAGGGCATGGTGAACTTGGGCGTGTTCCTCGCGACCGATTTCAGGTAGCGGAAGTGATCGAGCATCATCGGGCGCGTGCGACGCACCCTGCGCCTCACTTTGGGCGTGTAGCGCGGGTCGTCGGATCCGGCGAACTTGTACGATTGCTGGTCGAGCTCGATCTCGACTCCGTCGATCCTGCCGAGGAAATCGTGGTTCCACCACCCGCGGCGGTATTCGCCGTCGGTTACGGCCTGAAGCCCCAGCGACTCCTGGCGCGCGACCGCTTCGCGGATGCAGCGGTCCTCTATAGCGCGCAGTTCCTCGGCATTCATCTCGCCGCGCTCGACTTTGGCGCGCGCTTCCTTGATTTCCACGGGCCGCAGGAGGCTCCCGACCTGGTCCGCCCTGAACGGCGGCGTTGCTCTCGCGCCCATCACCCTTTTCGCGACTCGAGGAGCGCCTGGTACCGCTCCGCGAGCTCGCGCGTCAACTGCTCCGCCTTCAGGCGCTCGGTGACGTCGTCGATCACGCCCAGCCGCGCCGGCCGCCCGCCGAACGCCAGATTGAAGGAAACGATTTCGACCTTGATCTCCTCCCCGTTCTTCTTGCGGTGGCGCGCTACGCGCTGCATGTAGGAACGGCTCGGGTCCTGAAAATCCTTGAGCAGCTGGGCGATGTCCTCCGGCGGGCGGAGCTGCTCCGCGGTCATCGACAGAAACTCTTCCCGCGAATAGCCGTAGTGGTCGACGGCCGCCTGGTTTACGGCGAGGAAACGCAGGGTCTTGTTTTCCACGACCCACATCGGACGGGGATGGATGTCGAACAGCATCCGGTAGCGCTCTTCGCTGTCTTCCAGGTCCTTCAGCGAGCGCGCCTTTTCCGTGACGTCCTTTCCTACGCCGTGGTACCCCTTGAATTCGCCCTGAGCGTCGAAAATCGGCTCGCCGCTCACGCTCAGATAGCGCATTTCCCCGGCGCTGTCCGGAGCCATGTATACGAAGTCGCTGAACGGCTCGTGACGCTCGAGCATTTCGCGGTGCTGCTGCCAGGCTTTTTCCGTAAGCGACCCCAGCCCCGGAAGCTCCCAGCGCGCCTTACCGATGAAAGCTCCGGGATCGATGCCCCGCTTCTCCACTCCGGACAGCTCGAGAAAGCGGAAATTCGCGTCCTGCACCCAGTACCAGTCCGAGCTCAGCTCGACCATGCGGCGGAACCGGGATTCGCTCGTCTTGAGCGCGTCCTCGGCGTGCTTGAGCTCGGTGATATCGTAGACCAGGGTGACGAAGCATCGCGGCGAGCCCGAGCGGTCGAGCACCGACGTTCCCGCGACCTGGACCCAGAGAGCCGAACCGTCTTTGCGCAAATAGCGTCTTTCGTGGACGCGCGAGCCGGGTCCTGCCAGGAGCTCGAGCTGGATCTCCTGAGTGGACTCCAGATCGTCGGCGTGGGTGATGTCGCGCACGGTTTTCTGCAGCAGCTCCTGCTCGTCGCAGCCGAGCATGCGGCACAGCGCCTCGTTTGCGCGCACAAAGCGGCCCTCGGGCGATATGACTGCGATCCCGACCGCGGTCTGCGCGAAGAGCGAGCCGAACAAGGCATCTCCGTCCGGAACGGCGAGCCCTCCCTGCGGACGCGTATCCGATTTCATGAAGTCTCGGACCCCCTCTGACACCGAGAATCGGAGTTTGACACCGATTGGAACTTGCGCGTATGAACTATGTTACGAAAGCGCCCCTGCAGCGATGCCTTCCGGGGCTTCTCATCCGGTCCGGAGCGCGCCGATAATTGCGAAACGCATTTCCACCCTGGGGGAATCCCATGAAGCCGCTCTCGCGCCCGTTTGCCGCAATCCTCTTGGCGATGCTGCCCGGCGTGCACGCTTTGGCGCATCACCGGCCCAGCGTTTCATTCAGCACCCGCGCAAGCCGCACGCCGGCCTTTTTGATCTGGATCTCGATCACGGGGGCCGCCTTGGCGTAATACGCCTGGTCGATCTCGACGACGCCGGCGATCTTGCGCCCGCAAGAAACAGCCGCTGGAAGCGCCGTATACACCGGGTCTCGGGCAATTTCGTTGCTTTCGCGGATCCAGTCGGAGATCGAGCCCTTTCCCCAGGCAGCTTTTTGGCCATCGCTCGGGGACGCCGACACGAACGCCTGCTCGCCGCCGCGCTCGGCGACCAGTCTGCGCACCATGTGTACATCCCAGACGGCGTGCAAATTGAAGTTGCCGTACGGCGGGTTGTCGCGTTGCCCGAAGAATGACACCTGAACGGCGTTGCCGCCTCGGTCGTGACGATTTGAGGCGTGAAGGGGTTGATGGATATCGCCCATGAGGTGCACGAGCCATTTGAGAGCCCGATTCCTATGCGGAAGCCTTGCGCGCTCGTCTCCCAGAATTTTGAGCTGTCGACCGATCTGAGCTGAAGCGCACTGTCCGTTCTTGCAATACCTGGAGTAGTCCGGCGCTTCGCAGAGCGGAATATCGTCGAAGTGCAGGCGGCGTCCCGGCTTTTTCGGATCGTATTCTCTGATCTCATCCGCCCAGGAAGCGACCTCGCCGAGCGTGCGCCTGCCCGAGAGCTGGCCATCCGCCAGGCGGTCGTCGCTCAGAAGGTCGAGGACTTTTGCGTTTGCCTTCGCTTTGAGTTGCGCGGCCGCGATGTCGCCGACCATGCGGTGGGCTTCCGGTCCCCAGGCAAGGGCGCCATGCGCGAGGGAAAGCGCGAGCAGCCCGCAAGAGATCGTGACGCCCGTCACTGCGGCTGAAAACCGATGTCGCGCGTGAGCTTGCCGTACTTTGCGTAATCGCCGCGGATGATCTCGCCGAAGTACTCCGGCGATTCGGCGACGACAATCAACCCGGCGGTCACGAGCTTGTCGCTCACGTCCGGCAGCTTCATCGCGCGGTTGATCTCTTCGTTCAGCTTCAGGACGATCGCCCGCGGCGTTCCCGCCGGTGCGACGTAGCCGAACCAGCCGCCCGACTCGTAGCCGGGAACCGTCTCCGCCGCAGCTGGCGTGTCGGGCCAGAGCGGAACGCGCGTTTTATTCGTGATGGCGAGCAGCCGCAAGCGGCCCGAGCGGACGTGCGGCGCGAGGCCAGTGATACCGTCGATCGCCGCCTGAACCTGCCCTCCGATCACGTCGGTGGCGATCGCCGCAGAACCCTTGTAGGGCACGTGCGTGAAGCTGAAACCTCCCATGAGGCGCAGATGCTCGAAGGCGAGGTGGGGAAAGCCGCCCTCGCCGTTCGTGGCCACCGTGAGCTTGCCGGGGTTGGCCTTGGCGTAGGCGATCATCTCCGCGACCGACTTGAACGGCACCTCGGGGTTGGCGACGATGCCGAGGTAGTTCGTCGTGGAAACCGCGATCGGCACGAAGTCCTTCAACGGGTCGTAGGAAATGTTCTTGCTCGTATGCGGAAGGACTGTCAGATTGCCGCCCTGCCCCGCGGCGATGGTGTAGCCGTCGGGCGCGGCTTTGGCCACGAAATCCAGCCCCAGCATTCCGCTCGCTCCCGGCCGGTTCTCGGCGACGATCGGCTGGCCCAGGCGCTCGGTCATCCTCGGCCCGATCAGGCGCGTCATGATGTCCATGGTGTTGCCAGGCGGAAAGGGTATGACGATCTTGATCGGCTTGGAGGGCCAGGACTGAGCGAGCGCAGCGGAGGCGAGCCCCAGGACAAACGCTGCAAGCACGAATACGCGGGGCCGTCCCATTCTCGCTCTCCTTATCCGATTGCGACGATTCATCATTTTACGAGCGGTGATCA
>Ga0209131_1001241_pt1 | contig 17671 bp, 22 predicted proteins | sample GraSoi_2013_40cm_FD_185826 | JGI IMG/M metagenome (GOLD analysis project Ga0209131, IMG submission 185826) | Grasslands soil microbial communities from the Angelo Coastal Reserve, California, USA - Sample 9_17_2013_40cm (SPAdes) (version 2) | ecosystem: Environmental > Terrestrial > Soil >...
CGCGGCCATTGTAGAAACCGCAATTCGAGCAAACGGTGTGCGGCAGGCGCTTGGAGCCGCAATTGGAGCAAACAACGGTATTAACCGCTACCATCGCATCTTGTGAGCGACGACGGTCGCGGCGTCCTTTGGAGTGCTTGCGCTTGGGATGTGGGGTCATGAAACTTTCTCCTTTACATACATCAGACGGGCGTTGGCCCGTCTGTTTGGTGGCGAACTGAAAAGCCGCCAGATTATATCGGCATGAAGCAGGTGCGTCAAGTGTGAGCGACAGGTATAATTCACACCGATATTCAATTTAGATAACAGCACAAAAAGGAGAGCATATGATCTATCAAACCGATATGTATGAAGGCGTCCTGGCCGAAACGATCACAATGACCGGTGCGAACGGCGACCAGATCAACGCTTATTTTGCGCGTCCACTTGGACCCGGCCCATTTCCCGCCATGGTGTTGGCACATCATATGCCCGGCTGGGATGAGTGGTATCGTGAAGCTACTTTTAGATTTGCACATCACGGATATGCCACCCTTTCTCCGAATTTGTATTTCCGTGCCGGGCACGGTACGCCGGAGGACGTCGCGGCAAAAGTACGCGCGGATGGCGGCCTACAAGACGATCAGGCAGTTGGCGACCTGGCTGGGGCCATGCACTATCTTCGCGCACTGCCTTATGTCAACGGAAAGGTGGGTGTCTTCGGGACGTGCTCAGGCGGAAGGCATGCATATCTAACAGCCTGTCGGGCGCCAGGATTTAATGCCATTGTAGACTGCTGGGGCGGAGGTGTTGTGATGGGGAAAGATCAACTTTCCGCAAATTCTCCGGTTGCTCCTATTGAGTACACCAAAGATCTTGCCTGTCCCGTTTTAGGCCTCTTCGGTGAAGAAGACGGCCACCCTACCCCGGAACAAGTGAAACAACATGAGGCCGAACTCAAAAAACATGACAAGAATTATGAATTCCATATGTATCCCGAGGCTGGGCACGGTTTCTTTTATTATCACCGCCCAATGTATCGCCAGGCACAGGCTGTAGATGGTTGGCAAAAGATCTTTGCGTTTCTCGAAAAATATTTAAGCATTTCTGCATAGAGGAGATAAACCATGTGTACAATGATTGTGGAAAAAGTAAAAGTTGACGGCAGCGGAAAAGGCGTTAGTGGATGGTTCGCACTTCAACAAGCCAATGTCTCTTATGACCATCCATTCGACGCACCGCTCGAACATGCGCTCAATATTGACTTTGTAAATGAATCCCGAGGACCATCTGCGCGCGTGGCAGTGGAATTAAGTGAACGGGCCGCACGGGAATTGGTGAGAACGATTCTATCTGTGCTGGATAAAGCAGAAGCCGGCGGCCATTTGGCGTGAATGTCAAAGCAACACGTCTCTCATAGTAAAATCCAATTATGGAAGTGCAGATCGCAGTTGCAAAGGTCAATAAATACGCAGTTTCTGAAAGTGGGGATACTCTTGAGGTCGTGGAACGTCCTTCCGGCGGGCTTTCTGTTGTATTAGCAGATGGGCAGACTTCGGGACGCGGGGCGAAGGCTGTCTCCATGATGGTGGTTCGCAAGGTCATCAGCCTGCTCGCAGAGGGGGTGCGCGATGGCGCGGCCGCACGGGCTGCCTCGGATGCACTTTTTACTGAAAAACATGGAAAAGTCATTTCAACTCTTAACATCGCTTCGATCGATCTGCATACGAATACGATCGTCCTTGCCCGCAACAATCCTGTGCCTGTTTACATCTGCCGAGGAGAACAAATTGATGCTCACACAGAGGAAAGCAGGCCGCTTGGAACTTCGCGCAACGTCCGCCCAGTAATTACTGAACTGGCGGTTGAAGCCGGCTTAACCATCATCATTTTTACAGACGGGATCATTCATGCGGGAGAGCGCAGTGGCCATCCCATGAATGTCGGCGAAACTATCCGCTCGATCATTGAGGACCAGGATCCATCTCCACAGGAATTGGCAGATTCATTACTGGCCCACGCAATCAGCCTCGACGATAATCGTCCAGCGGATGACATCAGTGTGCTTGTCGTAAAAGTGATTACACCCAGTGGAGATAACGTAAGGCGCATGAACGTCAGACTGCCGATCCATGCGAAATAAACGCAGACATTCACACTGCAGTCGCTTGTGCAGGCATAGATGGCGGGCATATACGGCCAATAAGCGCAGGCGATGTCATTGCAGTGCCTGGCGGAGCGGAGCAATTACAACTGTTGTTGCACGATAATGGACAATGAACCTTCATCTTCATTAGGTTTAACTACGAATAAAGACCCATTGATTGGCATCGTTGGCCCTTGCGGCTCAGGTAAGTCCACTCTTGTGGCAGGGTTGGAACAACAAGGGTATCGCGGCCGGCATATTGCACAAGAACATTCTTACGTCAAACACATGTGGCAGGTAATCACCAAGCCGGATATCCTCATCTTTCTACAATGCTCCTTTGAAAACTCCACTGCGCGTCGCAAACTCAATTGGCTGCTCTCCGATTATGAGGAACAGCAGCGTAGACTCTTTCATGCATACGAACATGCGCACCTCATCATCGTCACCGATTCATTAACTGCGCAGGCGGTCCTCACACAGGTACTGAGTTACTTGAAGGTAAATTTTGGTAAATTACCTCACTGACACGGCACAAAAAGAGAGGCTCCGCTATGGATCGCCATGGCAGGCAAAAGGTCAGGAAGGAAGCGGGTTCCTATCCAATTAGCCTACCCACGCCCATTTAACCGGAGTATAATCACGCCCGGCCAGCCCAAAGCTGGCATTTTCGTGGATGGAGTTGATACATGCGTAATAAGAATACATGGTTGATTGTGATCGCGTTGCTTGTGGTCTTTTCGGTTTGGGTGGACTTTAGCAACCACATCAAGATCTATAACCCTATAAACGACACGGCTCTTGTAGATAAGGATGTCAAGATCAAGCTTGGCCTTGACCTGCGCGGTGGTTTGCAAGCCCTGCTCGAGGCAGATGTGCCCGCAGAAACCAAAGTGGATTCGGCTGAACTGGAAAATGCCAAGAACATCCTGCAAAACCGTGCAAACGCACTTGGGGTCAGCGAGATCTCAATGCAAACCGCGGGAGACCGACGTATTGTTGCAGAATTCCCGGGTATCACGAATCCCGAGGAAGTTGTCGCCGCTCTCAAACAGACAGCTTTGCTTGAATTTGTGGATATGGGCACAACACCGATTGCACAAGGTACAATCATCAAGACCGATTTCGGTACCCAAGAGGCCTCGACCACAACTGCCACGCCTGCCCCAGGGACCACACCTAGTCCGGATGGTACACAAGCGGCAATTTATCACACCGTGATGACTGGCGCTGGTTTACAGACCGCGGCCGTTGGGCGTGACCAATCCGGCAGATATCTAATTTCTTTTGTTCTGAAATCTGATGCAAAAGATCTCTTCGGGGAATATACCACCTCTCATCAGCAACAATATCTTGGAATTGTGCTTGACAAGACAGTGGTCTCCGCCCCCATTATCCAACAACCTATTACTGATGGGCAGGGTCAGATCTCCGGAAGCTTTACACAAGCCGAGGCACAGACTCTTGCCGTACAGTTGCGTTCCGGCGCGTTGCCGATCCCCATCAAAGTTGTGGAAAGCCGTACAGTTGGTCCGACGCTTGGCGAGGAAAGCGTTCGCAAAAGCGTGCTCGCAGGCATAATCGGCTTAAGCGTTGTAGTGCTTTTCATGGCATTGTATTATCGCCTGCCCGGCCTCATTGCAGACCTTGCTTTGATCTGCTATGCGCTTTTCGCTCTGATGCTCTTCAAGCTGATCCCTGTCGTGCTCACCCTGCCAGGTATCGCCGGTTTTATCTTGAGCGTCGGTATGGCTGTGGACGCAAACGTTCTGATCTTTGAACGTCTTAAGGAAGAATTGCGATCAGGCCGTAACCTGCGTCAATCCATTGACCTGGCATGGAGTCGCGCCTGGCCATCGATTCGAGATTCAAACACATCCACTATTATTACCTGCGTGATTCTTTATCTCTTTGGCAATACATTTGGAGCCAGCATGGTGAAGGGATTTGCCGTTACTCTTGCGCTTGGTGTAGGCTTAAGTCTATTCACTGCAATTAGAGTGACTCGCACCTTCCTGCATTCTGCCTTGGATAATGTCAAGAACGCTGACCATCCGGGCTGGTTTGGTCTTTAGGATTACATGATATGAACATTATTAAAAATCGTTATTTGTATTTTCTGATCTCACTGCTCATCATCGTGCCGGGTATCGTGTTTATGGGCCTCAATTGGTCGAAAACAAAAGAAGGTCCCCTGCCACTCGGGATCGATTTTCGCGGCGGCTCTTTGCTTGAAGTTCAATTCGATGGCAAATTACCAACAACGGAAGATATCACGACCTTATATACAGATTTTTCAACAGCTGAACAACCACTCCTTGACCCGATCGTTCAACCGCTTGGGGAGACCGCATACTCGATCCGTTCAAAGACAATGACGGATGAAACCAAGGGCAAAATCGTATCCGAAATGGAATCCCGCTTTGGTTCCAAAGTGACTGTGTTGAACTTTACTTCAGTCAGCGCTTCAGTTGGCGCAGAGGTCACAGTTGCAGCCGGTTACGCTATTTTCATAGCAGCGCTTGCCATCATCATCTATATCTGGTGGGCATTCCGCAGTGTCGAGCATGCTTATCGCTACGGAGCTGCAGCAATCTTCGCCATGCTGCATGATGTTTTCGTCGTTGTAGGTACGGAGGCCATCCTGGGTTATGTGCTGGGTTGGGAAGCAGATGCCCTCTTCCTAACCGCATTGCTGACCGTAATTGGCTTCTCGGTTCACGATACCATCGTGGTATTCGACCGAGTCCGCGAGAACTCACGCATTTATCGCCGCGTGGAATATGAAACTATGGTGAATCACTCGATTGTTCAATCTCTTGATCGTTCCATCAATACCCAGCTCACCGTTATGTTCACCTTGTTTGCTCTGGTTTTGTTCGGCGGCGATACGATCCGTCATTTTGTAATCATCCTGCTTGTGGGCATTTTAAGCGGTACCTACTCCTCGATCTTCAACGCAGCTCCAATTCTTGTGGTCTGGGAAAACCGCGAATGGACAAAATGGTTTAGGCGCAGTGCGGCTGCATAAATTAAACAATAATCAAAAAGTACGTCGCCTAAGCGACGTACTTTTTGATTACGATCGTACCCTATGCGTGATGTGGACTTGACACTCTGACTGAACGGCCTATACTAAGACAAAACAGGAGAGCCCAATGAATATCAAAGGTTTTGACGAACTTCGCGGGCATGTCTCAGATTTGAATACAGTCAGCGGCAGGGCACGTATTGCATCGATGGGGTTGATCGTATTCACTCTGACCACATTCTATTTCATCATCTCAGACCAGATCCCCACCTGGACAATAGACAGCGAGATCGTCGTCATGGCGATTGGTCTTTTGGTTTTCAGTTTATTCTTTTCCAGACGCAAGGAATACACCGAAAAATATAAAGAGCAATCTTATCGTAATGCCTTCATCCAATTCGCATTACCTGGGCTGGCGGTTATCTTCGCTGCCATCGCACACATTGCCTACATGAACGGCCCCCACTGGCCAGCCGGTAAGATTACTATGGGTATGACGATACTTGGCTGGTATTGGATCATTGTTGGCGTAGTTTTATGGATACGCTCCGTAATGACCTTTGGCGTGGACAATCTAACGATGCTTTATGTCTACTTCCCCGAGAAGAGCCGCATCGTCAATTCAAACATTTACGGCATCCTGCGGCATCCGATTTATGCGTCTGCGTTACGCATTGGATGGGGGCTGGCTCTTGTCAACACAAGCATCTATGCCCTATCCTTCATGTTTTTTCTTCCGCTCTTATTGACAGGTTGGGTCCGGCTTGTGGAGGAAAAAGAGCTGCTCGAAAGATTCCCGCAGTATAAAGACTATCGAAAACAAGTACCTGCGTTTTGGACAAAGCCGGCAGACATTGGGAAATTCTGGAAATTTCTCCTAACAGGCGAATAAGGTTATAAAACCAAATTCGGGCGAGGTCATGACCTCGCCCGAATTTTTTCACCCATGTCATCCCAATCAACTCCCCTAACTAGATCGCTTCTGCCCAATAACTTTGGTAAAACAGATTCCACCGTGTGAACGTCACCTGAAGTATAAAACTGAGATTGGCCTTTTGAGTCCGAGGTGTTCTTCAATTCTTTAGAGTCCAGTAATCGTCCAACTTGGCGTGCAATTGCCGGTGCCGGGTCAATTACCCTAACAGTCTCACCCACAATTTGTTGAATCAGGGGGATGACAAAGGGATAGTGCGTGCATCCTAAAACCACTGTATCGATATTCTTCTCAAGCATTGGTGTTAGCGCGTTTTCTAAAATAACACGTGTTTCTTTTGAATCCAACTCTCCTCTTTCGATCTGCTGGACTAACCCGGGACAGGTATTTTGAAACAACTCCACGCCTGCGCCAAACCGCTCGACAACGGACGCATACAAAGCGCCCTGAAACGTCGCGGGAGTAGCGAGTACACCTACTTTTCCTGTTTTTGTAGTTTCAGCAGCAGGTTTGACCGCTGGCTCCATACCCACAAAAGTAACATCAGGAAATTTCTCGCGCAAATAAGTCAATGCTGCGGCTGAAGCCGTGTTGCAAGCGACAACTATTAATTTTGAATTCTGACCAAGCAAAAACCTTGTGATTTCTTCTGAAAATTTCTGTATCTCTTCGATTGGCCGCGCCCCATAGGGGACATGCCCTTGGTCACCTAAGTAGATCAGGTTCTCAACAGGCATCTGCTCCCGTATGACACGCAAGACTGAAAGCCCGCCGACACCGGAGTCAAATACGCCGATTGGATCGTTTTTTGCCGACATGAACAGAATTATTTTGTTGACGCATCCACAAAGGACTTAAACAACCTCTGCATAGCAGGTTGATCGGTCAGCCATTCGGGATGCCATTGAACTGCTACCGCATAGAGATGCTCTGGTAATTCGACCACCTCCACCAAACCATCTGAAGCGTGTCCAGCTACACGCAAGCTGGGAGCAATGTCCTTCAGCCCTTGATGATGCAGGCTGTTGACATGTAATAAGGTCTCGCCGAAGATTTCTGCAGAACGAGAGGCCTCGTCCACATTTACTGGATGAACGATCGCTTTTCGCAAGTTGCCGGGATAATCATGATCGAGCGCGCCTTTGAGTTGATCAGGAATATGGGTGTAAAGTGTTCCACCCAACGCTACATTCATTACTTGAGCACCGCGACAGATACCAAGCAAAGGTTTGTTATCGTTTACGGCTGCGCGCACGAGGCTGATCTCGGTTGTATCACGCGCCTCATCTATGCCGTCTATTCTCGGGTGGTCTGAACCGTGGAAATAATTCAGCGAAATATCACCTCCGCCGGAGAAGAGAATCCCATCGAGCTGTGAATATAATTGTCGCAGATCTTCCCCCGGCAAAATATTTGGGATTGGAACTGGAACACCACCCGCGCCTAAAACCGCGTTGACATACGCGTGCTGGATCGTAACTGTGGGATGACCATCTGAATCTTTACCGTTGCGAGTCGTGATCCCGATCAATGGCTTTGGCATACTGACTCCTTCAAAACAAAAAGGGCGCTGATATGCGCCCTTCTGAGGTAATGCTAGTCAAATTTCTGTTTGAGGCGGGCACTCTTGCCAGTGCGGTCCCGCATAAAATATAACTGCGCCCTGCGGACTTTGCCGTGGCGTTCAACAACGATCTTATCAATGCGTGGAGAACGAAGTAAGAAAGTACGCTCCACTCCCACCCCATTGCTGGCCATGCGTCGAACCGTTAAAGACGATTCGTTGCCGCCTTTGCGCAGGCGAATAACGATTCCCTTGAACTCCTGAATGCGTTCGCGGTCACCTTCTTTGATCTTTACATGCACACTCACAGTATCACCAGAATTCAACTGTGGGATTTGGTCATTTACCTTGGCCTCAACGGCCTTCAAGAGGTCAGTCATTTTTCGTTCTTCCTTCTTACTGTATGATATGGTTCCAAATGCGACGGCGGATTATAACATGCATTTTATGGGTTCACAAGGCTATGTTTTAGGAGTATTTCCGTATGGCCAGCACCGCGTTGTGTCCGCCAAACCCAAAGGCATTACTGATCGCCAAAGAAATCTTCTTCTCGCGCGACTCGTTCGGGATGTAGTCCAAGTCGCATTCCGGGTCGGGCGTTTCATAGTGGATCGTTGGAGGCAGAATACCTTCAGATATTGCTTTCACACAAAATATCACTTCAAGTGCGCCTGTCGCCCCCATCATATGTCCAGTCATCGATTTTGTGGATGAAACCGGGACCTTATAGGCCAATTCACCAAAAGCAGCCTTGATCGCGCGCGTCTCGGCCTGATCATTGAGTAGAGTACCCGTTCCATGCGCATTGATGTAGCCAACATCCTCGATATTTGCCTTCGCAGAGTTCAATGCCATTCGAATTGCGGCAGCACCGCCTTCGCCATGCTCATGAGGAGCAGTCACGTGATAAGCGTCTGCAGTGGCTCCATAACCTGCCAACTCAGCCAGAATGTTCGCTCCGCGTGCCTTTGCACCTGATTCGCGCTCAAGCACCAGCACTCCCGCCCCCTCGCCCATCACCAAGCCATCGCGATTCTTATCGAACGGCTGTGGGGTCATTGAATAATCGTCATTGCGACGAGACATTGCACCCACGCGGTCAAATGCAGCTACTCCAGTAGACGTGATCGTCATTTCTGCAGCACCCGTAAGGGCCGCATCGATCATGCCCGTATTCAACATCATCAATGCCGTACCAATCCCATCTGCACCGGAAGCACATGCAGAAGCTACAGAAAAGCATGGCCCTTTTATCCCAAACTCGATCGCGGTCATACCAGCACCACCGTTCGCCATCAACATAGGTATTAGGAATGGGCTCACTCGACGCGGCCCTTCCTTGTAATTCGTAAGTGTAGCTTCCTGCAAGGAATGCAGCCCACCGATTGCAGAGGAGATAATCACACCGATTCGTCCTCTATTTGCATCCGTTATTTGCAATCCAGATTGTGCCAAAGCCTGCTTGGCTGCAGCGATCGCAAATTGTTCAAAACGGTCCCGCCGACGCGCTTCCTTTGCGTCCATATAGTTTTCGGGTGCAAAGCCTTTCGCTTCTGCGGCGATATGCACTTGCAGCGGAGAAGAATCAAATAATGTGATTGGGCCGACTCCTGAAACACCTTCTATCACATTTTTCCAGGATTCCTCGACCGCCAATCCCAGCGGATTAATAGTGCCCATTCCCGTGATGACGATACGATCCTGCATTATTCCTCCAGAATAAAATTTTGAGACAATTGCTTCAACTTGCTGGCTTACATAAAACCCCAAAAACGCTTAATCGTGACGCAGAGAAGTAACCACTTCTTTCCTGACGTCTACCCTATCATCCAAACAAGCATTTCCTGCCCATCAACCTTTTCTCGCGCGCCATTCGCGTTGAAGCATCCCGTAATGATACTCACTTGCATACGCACCCTTGAAAAATAGGCTTTCTACATAATAGGCCTCGCGGCGAAACCCCAGTTTTTCCAGGGTCTGCCATGAGCCGCTATTTTCCACATCACAATCAGCGACAACTCGATGAAGATCAAGGTCGTCAAATAAAAATTCGAGTAAACCAGAGATCGCCTCAACTGCATATCCCTTTCGCCAATGATTGGATGCAATCGTAAACCCAATCACTGCCTGCCGCGCATCATCACTATTTATGAAGCAGCCGAGGTCACCGATCATTTCAACTGTTTCCTTTAACTCGATCGCAAGCTGCAACCAGTGGCCCTGCTTAGGCGCATGCAGATCACTCATCTCTTCAATAAGTTTCAGGCCTTGCTCTCGAACATACGGGGTATGCCATCCCTGGTATTTCGCAACTTCAGGATCGTTGCGATATGAAAGAAAAGACTCAAGGTCTGAGTCTTTGAAGTTACGAATGATAAGTCTTGAAGTGTTGAGAAGCACCCTACTCCCCGGCCTTTGGGATGTAATCGCCCTCGATCCACTCTGCTCCATCCGGGCTTACCTCTTTTTTCCAGACGGGCACGATCTCTTTCAGACGGTCAATACCATAACGGGCGGCATCGAAAACACCGGTGTCTCGATGTGCCGCTGTGCAGGCAATAAGGACAGTCGGCGTTTTTGGATATAACTTTCCAATCCGCTGCACAATGGCGATCCCTTCAACTACTGGCCACTTTGTACGGATCTCTTCTGCCACCTGCTTCATCTTTGCCTCTGCCATTGGAACATAGGCTTCATATTCCAAGTATTCAGTCTCATGCGGGTCATCGCGTGACGTAATCCCGCGCACCATGCCGGTGAAGATCGCAGCCGCGCCCGTACTTGTGAGGGTGATTCGTGCAAGCAGATCGTTGAGGTCAATCTCGGATTCGGTGATCGAAAAAATGGTTGGAAATTGCGACATGATTTTATTATCCGCCGCTGACCGGTGGAAAGAAAGCGATCTCTGCATTTGGCGGCACAATCGCTTCATCAAAAGCATACTCCCGGTCAATGGCAACCAGTACAGATTTCAAAGAGTCTTTGAGCGTTGGGTAATCCGCTGATATTTTTTCTTTCAAATCTTTTACGGTTATATCCGCAGGAACATCTAATTCAACAGACCTCACCCCAGCCCGATCCCGTATCGTGGCAAAGAATAAAAGTTTAACGTGATTCATGTTTAAATCCAAACATCACTTGGGGCAGTCATGAAACTGTCTTTTGCATCCCCGGTGTTCACTGTCCCAGCCGGTTCTATCAACAATACATGGCATTCACTCTCGGCAAAGGGTTTATGCTCTACACTCTTTGGAACAACATACATTTCGCCTTCGTTCAATGAGACTTTCCCATCTCGAAACAGGATGTCGAGATGTCCTTTTAAGACAATGAATACCTCATCTGTCTCTGGATGATCGTGCCAGACGAACTCGCCTTGTACTTTAACGATTTTAAAATGATAGTCATTTAATTGAGCAATGATCTTCGGTGACCAATGTTCTGAGAATTTTCTCAGTTTTTCTTCAAAGTTGACAGGCTGGTATTCCATATTATTCGTTCACTATATCGCCAGACCGGCCACCATGTTTTTCGATCAGACGAATATTCTGTATGTGCATGGTCTTTTCGGCGGCTTTCGCCATGTCATATACTGTCAACGCAGCAACAGAGACCGCAGTCAATGCCTCCATTTCGACGCCGGTTTTGCCGGTTACTCTTACAGTGGCGGTAATGACCACGCCGGGGAGAGAGTCATCGAGCGCGAGGTCTACATCCACCTTGGAAAGTTGAAGAGGATGACATAATGGGATCAGATCCGAGGTCCGTTTGGAAGCGGTAATTCCTGCGATCTGTGCAATGGTTAGCACATCCCCTTTTTTGATCTGCCCCGCGCGGATCAACTCCAGGGTTTCTTTTTTCATGTGAACTTCTCCGCGCGCAACCGCGATCCGGTCAGTATCGGGCTTTTGACTTACGTCCACCATATTAGCGCGGCCCTGTTCGTCGAGATGGGATAGCTTTGACATGAGCCGGATTATACACTGGTATAATTTGCCGGCCATGGAAAGCCTGCTAGGACACTTAACCGGCGGATATAAAGTGCAGATCCCTGTCTATGAGGGACCGCTTGATCTTCTGCTTAATTTGATCGAACGCGCCGAACTGGATATTACGGCCGTTTCACTTGCGACAGTTACAGATCAATATTTATCTTATTTGCATGGGCTTGAGCAGTTGAAGCCAGACGAGATCTCGGCATTTCTCGTGATCGCGGCCAAGTTGGTGCAGATCAAGTCTGAGGCGCTATTGCCGCGGCCGCCCGAACGAGAACCCGGCGAGGAAGATCCGGGTGTATCGCTTGTTGAGCAATTGAGATTATACAAACGGTATAAGGAAATTGCAGATTGGATGATGGAGCTACAAGAAAAGGGACTCCACACTTATCTGCGCGTGGCCCCGCCCCCAAAAGTCGAGGCAAAATTGGACCTTTCAAATTTAACGCTGGAAGGCCTGCTGTACGTGGCTGAAGCGGCCTTCTCAAAAGGCGAAGAGAAGAAGGCCCTGAGCACAGTGATTGCGCCACCCAGAGTGACGATCCGTGAGAAGATCGAATTCATCACGAAAACAATGAGGAATATCCAACGCATGACGTTCAGCGGGTTGATTACGGATAAATCCACGCGCATCGAGATCGTGGTTACTTTTCTCGCATTGCTTGAATTGATCAAGCGCTATCATATCAGTGCGCAGCAAGCTGAATTGTTCGGGGATATCGAGTTCGAACGCATGGGCGAATGGAAAGACGATGAAGAGATCGAAATCGAGTTCGAATAGTTTATTTTCTCAAATACTTGAAATGCAGCCATAGTGCGATAGCTGCGCCAAAGTCGTCAAAAATTAATGCATCAAAAAGAGTTGCGGTTCGATGGGGAATAAAGGATTGATGAAATTCATCCGTTCCAGCATACAAAAGCGCCATTGCCCACGCAAGCCAGTAATCCTTACGTCCATATCCAAAAAGATGCAGATAGGACAAGGCCAGCAAACCATATACGACGACATGGCTTGTTTTTTTAACAATATAGTCCCAATCCAGGAAATTGGGCAGCCGATCGCCGGGTTGTGATGAGAATATGAAAATAAGCGCCATGACAAACAGGGCAGGCAACCAGCGAGGTACAATTAAAAGAAATTTTTTCATATTGAGGAGACCTTGATCGAAAAAGAAGAAGTTTTATTGAAGGACAATAATCAATGGTTGCACTTTGCAAAACCATATCGCGTGATAAGCACAAACAATATCGAGGAAGTGCGCGGCCTTTTGCGAGAGGTCGAGAAACTCGTTAATACAAACCGCTGGCACGCCGCTGGATTTATCAGCTACGAGGCTGCGCCTGCATTTGACAGTGCCCTGCATGTTTTGAATGCAGGTGCTTTTCCACTGCTTTGGTTTGGGGTCTATCCAGAGCCGCGTCCTGTGGAATTGCCCTTACCGGAAAAAAGCGATGGCGAATTAAAGTGGAATGCAACGATGAAGTGGGAAAGTTATAACACTGCCATCGATAAAATAAAAGAGCATATTGCTCGAGGCAGGACCTATCAGGTCAACTATACGATGCGCCTAAACTCCAGTTTTGACGGCAGCGAGTGGGATTTTTTTCTAAACCTGGCACAGACCCAGAATAAATATGCTGCTTATCTAAACACAGGTCAATATGCGATCTGCTCTGTGTCGCCGGAATTATTCTTTCGCCTGGATGGTGAAACTATCACTAGTCAACCTATGAAAGGGACGGTTAAGCGCGGCCGTACTTTGGCTGAAGACGAGCAGCAATCAGCCTGGCTCCAGAATTCGCCGAAAAATCGAGCTGAGAACGTTATGATCGTGGATATGATCCGCAGCGATTTTGGTCGCGTCGCAGAGATCGGAACAGTAAATGTTTCTAAACTGTTTACACTCGAAAAATATCCCACTTTATTCCAAATGACTTCAACGGTAGAAGCAAAAACAAATGCGTCATTAGCCGATATTTTTACTGCGTTATTCCCATGCGGATCTGTGACTGGCACGCCAAAGGTCAGCACCATGAATATTATCTCCGAATTAGAGACGACACCGCGCCGGATTTATACCGGAGCCATTGGGTACATTTCACCGGATCGCAAGGCGCAATTCAATGTCGCGATTCGGACTGCATTAATTGACAAAGAGAGCAAATCCATAGAATATGGCGTCGGCGGCGGAGTTGTGTGGGATTCCATAGATACAGACGAATATAGCGAGGCTATGCTTAAAGCTCAAGTGCTGACAAAACGTCCCCGAGAATTTTCACTTCTTGAAACTATTTTATGGACTCCGCAGGAAGGTTACTTTCTCTTTGAGAAGCACATTGGACGCATGGCTGAGTCTGCAGAATATTTCGATTTTGTATTTTCCATGGAAAAAGTGGAGGCGAATCTAAAAAGGCTGGCCGGCGAATTCAAATCTGCTCAACGGGTAAGGATGACATCAAATCGCTTTGGCGAACTAGCTGTGGACACAACGCCGTTCCAATCACGGGAAACTTCGTTCAAAGTAACACTTGCAGAACAGCCCATCGACTCAAACGATATCTTTCTTTTTCACAAAACCACCCAGCGCGAGTCTTACGACAAAGCACTAATTGCCCCGCAAATTTACAATGACGTTTTGCTTTATAACGAAAGAGATGAATTGACCGAATTTACAATTGGCAATCTCGTCGTCGAACTGAATGGCGAGTTGGTCACGTCGCCCGTTTCTTGCGGACTTCTAGCCGGCGTTTTTCGGGCTCATCTCCTGGAAACAAATCAAATAAAAGAGCGAGTGATCAAGAAAATTGAATTGAAAAATTGTAAAAAGGTGTTCCTGGTCAATTCAGTGAGGAAATGGGTGGATGTAATAATATAAATACCGGCGTCCGATCGATCGGACGCCGGTATTTCAGTTTATGTCGAACTAAACACCTTGTAGAGAGATGGCAATGTTCGTCAGGCCATTGCCAAGGTCAACACCTTGGATGACCATAGCCTTTCCACTTGCGTCGCCGTCAAAGACCATGCTGAACGTGCTGCTCGAGGTCACGGTAAGTGCCGTTCGTTCGGTATAACCGGTTTTGCCGAGTTGATCGCGATAAAAATTCATGGCATCGTCCAAACTCAATTTGGTCTGGAAGTTCGTAGTCCCGGCGATGCTCATCACATTAGAGGCGTCATCTGGCATGGGATAAGTTGAACTGCCCGTTGGATTATTTCCTCCGCCTGAGTCTTGCGTAGGATTGCTCCCACCGCTATTATTACTCGAGCTGTTGGAGCCTCCGCCACCCATAATCGTCTGGCAGGCGAGTGAAGCCAGGAGGAGTACAACAATAACAAGAAGAATACTAACTTTTTTCATTACGATCTCTCCTTTAAGAATAAGTTTCTCGCAATTATAACCACGCAAAACAAAAAGTTAATCCCCCATACGTTATAATTTTCTCTCCATGAACCTGCTCGCGCAATCCACGTCGCCTTATCTGCTTCAACATGCTCACAACCCAGTCGATTGGCACCCCTGGGGCGAGGAGGCCCTTGCCTTGGCAAGGGCCGAAGACAAACCCATCTTCCTAAGCATTGGCTATGCCGCATGTCACTGGTGCCACGTAATGGCACACGAATCGTTTGAGGACCCTGAAACCGCCGCTTATATGAATGAGCACTTCGTAAACATCAAGGTGGATCGCGAAGAGCGTCCCGACATCGATGGCATTTACATGCAGGCTGTGATCGCCATGACCGGCTCAGGAGGGTGGCCCATGTCTGTTTTTCTTACACCGGACCTCAAACCGTTTTATTCCGGCACATATTTTCCTCCTGTTCGCCGCTACAACATGCCAGCATTCAAAGACGTATTGAGTGGCCTGGCCAATGCATGGAAAAATGATCGGAGCGAGACGGAAAGAGTTGGTGAGCAGATCAACAGCCATCTACAGCATCAAATAAAGAATCAGAACGCCAATTTATTCTCACGTGATGATCTGGACGCCATCGCGAAAGCCATCCAGGAATCCTATGACTGGGGATATGGCGGTTGGGGTGACGCGCCAAAATTTCCACAAGCGATGGTGATCGAATTTCTGCTTCATCATTCTGTTACCAACAAACAGGATGAGTACATGAAGCCTATTGAACACTGCCTTAAGGCAATGGCGCGCGGTGGTATGTACGATGTCGTTGGCGGCGGGTTTGCGCGATACAGTACTGATAAATTCTGGCGCGTGCCTCACTTCGAAAAAATGCTATATGACAACGCGCTTCTCGTGCGCACCTATCTGCATGCGTGGCAAGTCACAAAAAAACCAGAGTACAAACGTATTGTCGAAGAAACGCTGGATTTCGTCATTCGTGAAATGACACATGAGCAAGGCGGTTTTTATTCGTCATTGGATGCTGACTCGGAAGGCGAAGAAGGCAAGTTTTATGTTTGGACTCTCGATGAAATTCGCACGACATTAAAAGATGAGTCGGAATTTTTTGAAGCAGCCTATGCCATCAGCCCGACCGGAAATTGGGAGGGAAATACTGTTCTTCAGCGTGGATTGGATGACGCCTCCCTAGCCGCCCGCTTCAAACTGGACCTCGAAACTATCCCGGCGAAATTAGCGGAATCACATACCAAACTTTATGCTGCGCGAACCTCACGCGTGCGACCCGGGACCGATGATAAGATCCTTACCTCATGGAATGCTTTGATGCTAATGGGATTTGCGGAGGCCGCCAGGGTTTTACAAAATGAGACGTACCTGAACGTGGCTACGCGCAGCGGAGAGTTTTTACTTTCTGCCTTGAGGCCCAATGGACAATTAAGGCGCGCGTGGCGAAATGGAAAAACAACCAACGAAGTCTTTCTTGAAGATTATGCCGCTCTGATCCTGGGCTTGCTCGAGTTATATCAAACTGATTTTGATAACAAATGGTTTATGTTGGCGCGCGAACTTGCAGATGAAATGATCGAACGATTTAGCGATCCCGAAGGTGGCTTCTTCGATACACCGAGCAATAGCGAAACACTTCTGATCCGCCCAAAGGATGTTCAAGATAACGCAATTCCATCAGGCAATGCGCTGGCTTGTGAAGGGCTATTAAAATTAGCCTCGCTCACAGATGAAGGAAAATATCGCGACCTTGTGGAAAAATCCCTGCCGTTGATCGCGGATTTCGCTTTACGATATCCACTTGGCTTCGCGCGCTGGTTGTCCGTTGCGGAAAATGCTTTGGGGCACGTGAAGCAGGTCGCGGTCATGGGCGAAGCGAGCGAGAAAAACTTTCAGCAAATGATCAAACTGCTTTATGAGGAATATAGACCAAACGCAATAATAGCCGCCTCTTCCGTGCCCGTACAAGAGAACTCCCCCAGCCTATTGGATGAACGCTCGATGATAAACGGACAAGCCACTGCTTATGTTTGCGAGGGCTTTGTTTGTAAACAGCCAACAACGGAGATCAGCGCCTTGAAACAACAGCTCCAAAATAAATAGAACAAAAGACTGCCGTACGGCAGTCTTTTGTTCTATTTATTTCTTCTCTTCGGAATTTTCGGGTTTATCAGTCTGCTCATCCTTCCCGCCAAGCCCATCACGGAAGGATTTAATACTGCGCCCCAATTCACCGGCAACTTTCCCGATCCGCCCGGGGCCGAAGACCAGAATTACAATCAAGAGAATGACGATCCATTCGAAGCCGCCTAATCGAAACATATCTAACTCCTTTTATAATCTCATTCACATCGTACCATAATTGACTTAGAAAGCAATTAGAGTTCTCTGCGAGAGAACAAGCTTTCGATGAACCGAAAAGCGCGGCGGACAAACGAACGCAATCGCGCGAAGAAACGGTATTGCTCTGGGCGTACGTGTCTCTTGGTCGTCGGGATCGGACCCGTCCATTCAGCGACGAGAGCACCCCAGGTAAGGCCGCCCCCGAAACCAACAAACACCATTTTATCCCCAACCTTGATATGGCCCTTTTCCACACCTTCAACTGTCGCGATCGGGATCGAAGCGGTGGAAGTATTTC
>Ga0209131_1001243_pt1 | contig 17660 bp, 20 predicted proteins | sample GraSoi_2013_40cm_FD_185826 | JGI IMG/M metagenome (GOLD analysis project Ga0209131, IMG submission 185826) | Grasslands soil microbial communities from the Angelo Coastal Reserve, California, USA - Sample 9_17_2013_40cm (SPAdes) (version 2) | ecosystem: Environmental > Terrestrial > Soil >...
CGCTGGTGAGGGCCGTTACCGCGATCAGCACAGGACAGCGTTCGCCGTAGGTCGCTCGAAGCTCCGCCGCCACGGCATGGCCGCTGCGATCCGGCATGCGCAGATCCAGCAGCACGGCATGGGGACGGGCCTCGGCCACCGCTGACGGGACATCAGCCCCGGCATGGACCAGACGAACGTCGAAGCCCTCGCTGCGAAGCAATATCCCCAGCGTCATCACCGTGTCGCGCTCGTCGTCGGCGATGATCACACGGATGCCCTCGCCCGCACGAAGCGGCGTGCGATCCGCCGCCATCCCGAGCAGGGACAAATCGCCGATGACGGGTTTCCTCAACTCACTGTGTCGTCGAGGAGACTGACCGGGGGCCTCGGCGGGCGCCTCTTGAGAGGCGCGAGCAAGCTCAACAGGACTTTTGGATCGCAAGGTTTCTCTAGGAAGTGATGGAACCCGGCCAGCTTCGAAAGCATCCGGTCTGTCTGCCCGGTCCACTTGCCGGAGATCGCTATCAGCATCGGTGCAAGATCGCCAAAGATCCTGCGCGCCTCGCGGGCCACCTCGTATCCGCTGATGCCGGGCATGCTGATGTCCACGATGAGCGCATCCGGCACTCCCCTGCGAATCTCCATGATCGCCGCTTGCCCGTTGTGGGCGGCGACGACGCTGTGTCCCTCATCGGCCAATATCGCGCTGAGCGTCAAGACGGTATCGGGCTCGTCATCCACGATGACGAGGCGCAACGACCGGCCCGGCAGGACGCCCGGGGATTGGCTTGGGCTAGTCTCGCTGGTGCGCATTTACGCGCTGCCTTTTCCCGTCGCTCAATCCTGCGTCGGACTCGGCCGGACGCGGCGCAGCCATGCTCTTCTCGACGAGATCGATAAGTTCGTCCGTGCTGAAAGGCTTCACCAGACAGGGCACTTCGAGGATCTCGGCGCGGCTCGCGAGATGCTCGTGCCCGGTGATCAGGATCATCGGTACGGAGGGCAGCGTGGTATCTGCGATGAGCGTCGAGACGAATTCGATCCCGCTCAGGTACGGCAACTGTGCATCGACGATCAGCAGGTCGATGCCGCTCGCAGCCTCGAGAAGCGACTGCCCTGCAAGCACGGCGTCCGCAACGGCAACGACGTCGTACCCGGCGTTATGCAGATGGACCTCTAACAGCTCGCGGATCGCACGATCGTCCTCGACGACGAGGATTTTGCGCTTCGCCTTCCTGGGCGAGCGCGGTGCCGCATCAGCATACTTCGGCAGCATTTTCTTGCCTGACCCTTTTTATTCGTCGTTGAAGCAAGGTGCAGACTGCAAAGCGACTATAGGCGGCCTTGGCGCGCTGCGATGTCGCCCGGAGAGGGAACGTATTGTCAGGCCACGGCGACAGCGCGTGGCGCCTGAACTGCGCTGCGCGCTTTTGGTTTCGCTCGAGTGAGTTGCGGAACGTGCGGAAATGCACGTTTCCGGCGAGCGGCGCTGCCTTACTGCAGGGTAGGCGTCGGCAGAGGCGGCGGACTGGCGAAGACCATACCGCGCTCCTCGGCGAGGGCTTCCAGCGCGCGGGCGAGGTACATGACCTTCTCCTCCGTCGAGAGCTTCGCGAACTCGTCGTGCGTCAGCAGGACGCAGGAGATTTGGTTTTCTTGCACGGCGGGTGCTCCTAGGCAGCGGCGCGGCGGCGGCTTACCCCGCGCAGCAAATGCGACAACTCTCTGGGATCGGCCGGCTTCTCGAAGAAATAGTCGAAGCCGGCATCGAGCGCCACCAACCGGTCCGCGGCGCTGTAGAACTTTCCCGAGATGGCGATCTGGAACGGGCGCTGCGTGCCGTAAATTTTCTTGAGCTCCTTGCCGATCGCAAAGCCGTTGCCGGTGGACAGGTGAATGTCGAGGATGCAGACGTCGGGTTGAAACTCCCGGACTCTGCTCAAGACCCGCGTCGCGGTGCTGACCGTGCGCACGACGTGCCCATCGGCCTCCAGCCACATGCGCAGGGTAAGCGCGGCGTCGGAGCTATCGTCCACGACGAGGACCCGAAGCGCGGGCGACTCACCGGCCGGCATTGCAGAATCCGCTGCGCCCGGATTCATCGAGCGGACGGTGCGGTCGACGCCGCAGCAAAAACAATTACCGAGGGCAGTTTCACGATCGTCAGGACCGTATCCGCGTACAAGTACGGCAGCGCGCTCACCGCAAAAGCGCCGAGCAGGACGAGCCGCCGGACGGCGCCGGCGGACACGAGCGTGGATTTACTCTTTATCATTTCTTCTTCCCTGAAAGCTAACGTCAGCCGAATCCTGCCAAAGAGCGGTGATCGATGCAGTCGTATGCACTGTTATTCGTTCGTCGCTCTTCGGCGACAGCCCCGCTACCTTCGATTGCACTGCGCCGGGTCATGTCCGGGAATTCCCCGCATATAAGGGCGCGCGCGTAGTGCAGGCGACTACTCCCCCTAGGTGAAACGCCAATTGCCGCCGAAGTGCATGAGTTGTAACGCAGGTATAGTCGCGGGCGATGAATGCTACGAACACTACAAATAATTCAGCCGAATCCTCCGGGGCGCCGCGCCGCGCGGTGCGCGTGATCGTCGTGGAAGACGAGAAAGACAGTCTCAGCACGCTGGTCGGGCTGCTCCAGTCCGAAGGTCACGAGGTCAGAGGCGTCGGCTCGGCGAAAGAGCTGTGGGGCACGCTGCCGGATTTCGAGCCGGATATTTGCCTGGTCGACATCGGACTCCCCGACCGCAGCGGTTACGACATCGCGCAGGAAATGGTGCGCCGGTTCGGAGACGACCGTCCGAAGATGATCGCGGTCACGGCGTGGACGCAGAGCTCGGACCGGATCCTCGCGAAGATCGCCGGTTTCGATCGCCACGTAGGCAAGCCTTACGACCCGACCGCGCTGCTCGCGCTGGTCTCGGACATTACCAACGGCTCGGGCCGCTAGGCCACCAGAAAAGGTAGTGCGATTGCGGACAAATTGTCCGCGCGCCTGAATGCGCCGCCCGAGCTGATTCAAACCTGGCTGTCTGCCCGCTCCTGACTATCGAGATATCGCTACATGAACGGCGGTATTTGTTAACGGCGAGGATTAAAGGCGGCCGCTAGACTGCAGGCGCTCTGAAAAAGGCAAACCCGTCTGAAAAGCGGGGACGCAAAGTCACCGGTCTAACGAACGAAAGTTCCATGACAGCGGGACCGCCAGGCAACATCGCCTCGCACGCCGGCAACGCAGCGCCGGCACCCGGCTTTGTTGGTTTGGCCCTAGCTCAACCAACGAAGAAGGGATCTGAACGTGAACACTGCCAGCAAAATCCAGCGCATGAGCGCCGCCACCATCGCCGTGGCGATGACTTTCTCGATCGTGTGGGCGATGTCCGGTTATGCCTATCCAGGAACCTCCGCCGCTGCCTCCGGCCAGATGGCTGAAGAGGCGGCCCCGGTCGCGCGCGTCGCCAAACCTTCATAGGTCGACGGCGGGCGGCTAGTCGAGCGCGATGATGCCCTTCTTGAGCGCGAACTTCACCAGCGCGGGAAGATTGGCGAGCTTGAGCTTCTCCATGGTGCGCTCGCGGTAGGTCTCGACGGTCTTGCGCGACAGCGAGAGCTTCGCGGCGATGCGCACCACGGGCTGTCCTTCGGCAAGCATCTTCAGCACCTGCCGCTCGCGCACGCTGAGGCGCGACAGCGGATCGTCGGCGCGGTCGAGCATCCGGTCGAGCAGCTGCTCCGTCAGCGGCGCGCTGAGGTAGCGCCGCCCGGCGTGCACCGCGCGGATCGCGGAGACCACCTCGTCTCCGGCCGACGCCTTCAGCACGTAGCCGTTGACCCCGGCGTGCAGCGCTCGCTGCACGTGCTCGGGATTCGAATGCATCGACAGGATGACGACGCGCGTGGCGCTGCGCCTTGCGCGGATCATCTGCGCCGCTTCGGTGCCGTTCATCTCCGGCATCGCCTGGTCCATGACCACCACATCGGGCCTGGCGTCGATCGAGCGGCGCACCGCGTCGAGTCCGTTGTCGGCGACGGCCACCACCTTCATGTCGCCTTGTCCGTTGATCAGCGCGCGCAGGCCGTCGGTGATGATGCCGTGATCATCCGCCAGCAGCACCTTGATCGTCACAGCCCGATCCTCACGGTCAGGCGCGTGCCGCCGGCCGCTTCCGCGCCGACCGGCAGCGGCTCGATGCTGAACGCGCCGCCCACGGCCTGGGCGCGCTCGCGCATCGTCACCAGGCCGAGTCCCGGACGCTCCGGCGCTTGCGCGGATTTCGGCAGGCCGATGCCGTCGTCGGCGATCGACATCACGAGCTCCGACGGTGAACGCGACAGCCTGATCGCGACGTGCTCGGCGCGCGCATGCTTCGCGACGTTGGTCAGCGCCTCTTGCGCGATGCGAAACAGCGCCATTTCCACCTCGGCAGGCGGCCGCTGGCCGAGCTCGCCGGCCTCCACCGAAACCACCACGCGGGTGCGCCGCGTGAACTGTCTTGCGTACCACTCGATCGCCGCGGGCAGCCCGTGGTCGTCGAGCATCGGCGGGCGCAGCTCGGCAACCATGTTTTCGATGACCACCGCCGTGGCTTTCACCAGCGCCGCCGAGTCCTCGACCCGCGTGCTCGCGCGCGCATCGCCCCGCACGGCCTCCTTGAGCATCGCCAGGTTGATGCTCAGCGCGGTGAGCGTCTCGCCGAGGCGGTCATGCATTTCGCGGGCGAGCGCCCTGCGCTCCGTCTCCTGCAGCTCGACCAGCCGCCGCGACAGCGCCTGCAACTCCCCGGCGGACTGCCGCGAGGCCTCTTCCGCGCGTTTGCGGTCTTCGATATCGGTGCTGGTTCCGTACCACTTGACGATGCTGCCGTGCTCATTGCGGAACGGCACCACGCGCACCAGGAACCAGCGATATTCCCCGTCGGCGCGGCGCAGACGCATTTCGTGCTCGAGCGCCTGCCCCGCAGCCTTGGCCACCGACCATTCGTCCACGGCCTGTGCCAGGTCTTTCTCGTGAACGATGCACTTCGCGTCTGCCAGCGCGTCCTGAAAGGACAGGCCGGTATATTCCAGCCAGCGCTGATTGACGAAATCGACGGCGCCGTCGGGCAGCAGGCTCCAGGCCATCGTCGGAATGGTGTCGATGACCACGCGCGGCTGGTCCTCGCTGTGGCGCAGCCGCTGCTCGCTTTCGCGCAGCGCATCGGCGATCCGCTTCCGGTCCTCGATATCGATGCTGGTGCCGTACCACTTGACGATTTTTCCCTGCGCATCGCGCAACGGCACGGTGCGCACCAGGAACCAGCGATATTCCCCGTCGGCGCGGCGCAGGCGCATTTCGCCTTCGAACGGCTGCCCGGCAGCCATGGCCACGGACCACTTTTGCATGATCCCAGCCACCTCTGCCGGATGCATCGTGCGCGTCCCGTCTGCAACTGCCTCCTCGAAAGACAGGCCCGCGTATTCCAACCAACGCTGATTGATGAACTCCATGGTGCCGTCGGGCAGGACGCTCCAGGCCATCGCGGGAATGGTGTCGATGACCAGTCGGAGGTGGTCTTGCGCGCGCTTGCGATCGCTCACGTCCTCCACCAGCGCAACGGTGTAGTGCGGCTCGCCCTGCGGCCCGCCGACCAGCGCCACCGTCACGCGAACCCAGAGGATCGTACCGTCCTTGCGGCGGTAGCGCTTCTCGAGCGCCAGCGGCCCGGGCTTGCCGGTGAAGAGCTCGCGATACAGCGCGTCGTTCTTGGGCCGGTCCTCCTCGTGGGTGAACTGGTCCACCGGCATGCCTTGCAACTCGGCTTCGGTATAGCCCACCAGCCTGGCGAAGGTGGGATTGACGCGGATCAGGCGGTGCTCGAGATCGGCGATCGCGACACCCGCCGGTGCGTGCTCCACGATCGCGCGCAGCAGCTCTTCGCTCTCGCGCAGTGCCTCACGCGTGGCGCGCTCTTCGGTGACGTCGCGCCCGACGCCGAGCACCGAGATGACGCGGCCGGAAGCGTCCTTGATCGGCGTCGCCTCGGCCTGCACCGTGCGCAATTCGCCGCTGCGGGAGATGACACGCACGTCGAAGCGCCGGCCGACGCCGGTGCGCACCATTTCGCTGAATTGCTGCTCGATGCGCGGGCGATCTTCGGCATAAACCGAGGCGAGCGAGCTCGTGCCGAGCAGCTCCTCGACCTCGCAGCCATACAGCGCCTTGTAGGACGGGCTGCTGTACAGCCGGCGCGCGTTGGTATCGACCAGCTGGATCAGGTCGCGGGCGTTGTCCGCGATCAGGCGAAACCTTTCCTCGCTGGCGCGCAGCCTTACCTCGTCCTGCTTGGCCTGGATGGCGACGCGCGCCATCGCCGTTGCCATGTCGATCAGCTGGATGTGCTCCGAGTCCGGCAGGCGCGGCTCGCCGTAATACATGGCGAAGGTGCCGAGCACGGCGTTGTCATCGCCGAGGATTGGCGTCGACCAGATCGCGCGCAGGCCATTGCGCACGGCGAAGTGCCGGCAACCCTCCCAGCGCGGGTCGGTTGCCGTGTCTTCGGTGTAGACCGGCGCGCGCAGATAGGCCGCCGTGCCGCACGAACCCATGTCGGGAGCGATCCTCAGGAAGGGCTCGATGCCCTGCTTGTAGTCTTCCGGAATATTCGGCGCCGCGACGAAGCGCAGCGCCTGCCCATCGGCATCGGCGAGCAGCACCGCGCAGCGCATGTCGGGCGTTTGCTCCTCGATCAGCCTGACGAGGGTGCCAAGACTTTCGGCGAGTGGCGCCCCGCTGGCAATGCGTTCGAGTATCCGGCGCTGACAGTCGAGCAGCGCACCGCGGCCGTCTTGTCCGGCCTCAGCCAACCTCATGTTTCGTTCCCTTCTTCCCCTCCTGTGCGAGCAGCGCCGCGCCCACCTTCCTTGCGCGCCGGGCTGCCCTGAGATCGCCGGCATAGGCGGCGAGGATGCAACCCATCATCAGCATCAACCATTGCCGCGCGAGGTCGTCCGGATGGCGCACCTGCGCTGCCTTCGCCAGTTCGCCGAGGAATTCGCGGAGGGTCTCGATGTGACGCACGGCGGCGTCGCGCACCGGATGTCCGCGCTCGCCGTGCTCGAGCAGCGCCTTGGCGAACGAGCACGCTTCGTAGTCGGCGCGCTGGAACCAGCGGTCGAACGCGTCGAACACCGCGAGCAGCTTCGCGCGCGGCGTGCGCGCCCGGTGCTCGACTTCCCGCTGCAGCCACGAGCGGGTCCACAGCTCCTCGCGCCGGCGCAGGAACGCGAGCGCCAGCGCGTCTTTGGATGGATAGTGTTTGTACAGGGTCATCTTGGCCACGCCGGCGCGCTCGGCCAGGGTATTGACACCGATGGCCCGGATGCCGTGCCGGGAGAAGAGCTCGTAGGCGGCATGCTCGATGCGCTCGCGTGCGCTGGCCGGGCGGTGGGAAGCGCGCTTTGGCCGTGCAGCCATGCTGGAAGTATACAAGTCTGTATAGTTTTTTAGACCGGTCTGTCTAGTAATGGTTTGCGCCGCTTCTGTTTCAACTGTAGTCCGGAATTGCCTGACAGCGCTTTGCGGCGAACGGCGACAGCAATCGGCGCGCGGCCCGGGCAGCATGGACGCCGTGAGCGCGGTTCTGCTGATAGATGAGGTGGTTACGTCCCCGCTGGAGCGCCTGAGCTCGCGTGAAATCCAGGTCCTCAAGCTCGTGGTCGAGGGCCGCACCAGCAAGGAGATCGCACGCCTGCTCGGGGTGTTGCCGACGACGGTCGACACCTATCGCAGCCGCCTGATGGCCAAGCTCGACGTGCGCGACGTCCCGGCGCTGGTGCGCCTCGCGATCCGTTACGGCCTGATCGACCTCTAAGGCGCCGCTAGCCGGCGATCTTCTCCAGCGGGCCGGGCTCGTGGATGCCGAAACCCTGCGCATAGCCCACGCCGAGTGCCTTCAGGCGCAGCAGCACGTCCTGCTGCTCGACGCAGGAACCGATCACGCCGATGTTCAGCGTTCTGGCGATGCGCAGGATCGCATCCAGGATGTTGCGCGCGCCATTCCCCGAGAGCAGCTTGCGCACGATCGAGCCGTCGATTTTCACCAGATCGACGCGCAGCCGCTTCAGGTGCGCGAGCGAATGCGCCGTCGCCCCGAAGCTGTCGATGAGGATGCGGCAGCCGGCGAGCTGCAGCGCCGTGGCCGCCGCCGCGGCACGGTCCATGCCGGCGGCGAGGTCGCTCTCGTCGAACTCGAAGATCAGCGACTCCGGCGGCACGCCGCTCGCCTTGAGCTCGGCGGCGACGAAGCCCGGGAAGAGCTCGTCGCCCAGCGTCTGGCCGGAGAGGTTGATGGTGAAGCAGGGAATGCGGCAGCCGCGCCTCAGGTGGGGCAAGACATGGCGCACCACCCAGCGGTCGAGCTGCGGCATCATGCCCAGCTCCTCGAACACCGGCAGGAACTCCCCCGGCGGCAGCAGCGCCTTCTCTTCGTCGCGCATGCGCACCAGCACTTCCGCCATCGGATAGCCCGCCCCGGCGAGCGCGCGGATCGGCTGGCAGAAGAGCACCAGCTCGTCCGCCGCCAGCGCGTGCTTCAGGCGCTCGCGCGCTAGTGCTTCGGAACCGGCTGATTCAAGAGTAGCCAATAGATGCCCAGCTGGCTCACGGCGTTGGCGAACTGGCCGAAGTCGATCGGCTTGCGTACATAGCTGTTGGCGCCGAACTGGTAGCTCTTCAGCATGTCCTCCTCCTCGGAGGAGGAGGTCAGGATCACCGTCGGAATCAGCTTGGTGCGCGGATCGGCGCGCAGGCGGGTCAGCACATCGAGCCCGGAGAGCTTCGGCAGCTTAAGGTCGAGCAGGATCACCGCCGGCATGCGCGACAGGTCGCGCCCCGCGTAGGCGCCTTCGCCGAACAGGAAATCGACCGCTTCGGCGCCGTCGCGCGCCACCACGATCTCGTTGGCGATCTTCGCCTGGCGCAGCGCCCGGGTGGTGAGCTCCTCGTCGTCGGGGCTGTCCTCGACCAGCATGATCAGCTTTTCAGACATCGATCCTCCCTGTTTCCAGCAGCTCGCCAAGCGCATCGGGCGCCGCCGGCTTGGCGAAGAGATAGCCCTGGCCTTCGTCGCAACCCTGGGCGCGCAGCAGCTGCAGCTGCTCGGCCGTCTCGACCCCTTCGGCGAGCACGCGCATGCCGAGCGCGTGGCCCATCGAGACGATCGCCTGCGCGAGCGCGGCATCGCGTCCGCCCTTGTCCAGGCGCATGACGAAAGCGCGGTCGATCTTCAGGCAGTCGACCGGCAGGCCCGAGAGGTAGCTCAGGCTCGAATAGCCGGTGCCGAAATCGTCCACCGCGATCTGCACGCCGAGTCCCTTGAGCTCCTGCAGGATGCCGAGCGCCTTCTCGCGATCGTCGATCAGCGCGCTTTCGGTGAGCTCGAGCTCGAGCGACGCCGGATCGACGTCGTGCGTGCGCAGGGCATTGGCTACCGCCTGCACGAAGCCGTCGCGGCGGAACTGGCGCGCCGATACGTTGACCGCGACGCGCACGCGCCACCCGGCGGCGTGCCATTGCGCGGTGCGCTGCACCGCGTCGCCCAGCGCCCACAGGCCGAGCTCCTGGATCAGCTCGGATTCCTCGGCGATCGGGATGAACAGCGCGGGCGAGACCAAGCCGCGCTGCGGATGCTTCCAGCGCATCAGCGCCTCGAGGCCGATGATGGCGCCGCTGGCGAGGTCGATCTGCGGCTGGTAATGCATCTCGAGCTGCTGCTGGCCGATCGCCGAGCGCAGCGCGTTCTCCAGCTCGACGCGGTCCAGCGCGTGGCGGGTCATGTCGGCGGCGTAGAACTGGAAGGCATTGCCGCCCGCGTCCTCGACGCGGTTGGCGGCAGCATCGGCGTTGCGCAGCATCAGGTCGAAGTCCTCGCCGTCGCGCGGATACACGCTCGCGCCCACGCTAAGGGTCACGTGGACTTCGCGGCCATCGACGCTGAAAGGCGCAGTCATTGCCTTGCGGATGTCGCGCGCGACGCGCAGCACGTCGTCCGGGCGCGCGAGGTCGCTTGCCAGGACGGCAAAGACATCGGCGCCGACGCGCGCCGCGGTATCGCCGCCGCGCAGCGCCTGCGACACGCGCTCCGCGATCAGCTTGAGCAGTGCATCACCCGCCGCGTGGCCGTAGCTGTCGTTCAGGAGCTGGAAGCGATCGATGCTGGCGACCAGCAAGGCGCAGCCGCCGTGGGTGCGCCGAGCGTGCGCAATGGCGAGCGATGCGCGGTCGCCGAGCAGGCTGCGGTTGGGCAGCGCCGTGAGCGAATCGTAGTTGGCGAGATACGTGAGGCGCGCCTCGTAGGCCTTGCGCTCGCGGATGTCGCGCGCGATGGTCGAGCGGAACCGGACCGCGCCGTCGGCGCCGCGATGCGCGATCACCACCTGCGACACCGGCACGTCCATGCCGTCGGCGCCCAGCACCGCCGTCTCGCTCTGCCCCTCCTCGAGCAGCAGGTCGTTCGGCGCCCTGGCCCCGGAAAGCTTGCGCCACGCCGCATTCAGGTACAGCACCCTGCCCTCAGGGCTCGCCATGGCGACGTAGTCGCTGGTCGCCTCGAGGATCTCGACCAGACGGGCGCGCTCCTCTTCGATGCTGCGCGTACGGCTGCGGTCGGCGGCCTCGGCGAGCGCGCGCTTCACCGCCGTGCCGAGGCGGCGCAGGTTGTTCTTCAGGACGTAATCGGTGGCGCCGGCGCGGATCGCCTCGATCGCGCGCTCCTCGCCGATCGTCCCCGAGACGAAGATGAATGGAATCTCCGGGGTCAGCTCGCGCGCGATGCGCAACGCGTGCAGGCCATCGAAACCGGGCATCGAGAAATCCGACAGGATCGCGTCGGGCTTGAGCCCGCCGAGCGCCTGGCGCAGGCTCCCCTCGGACTCGACGCGCCGCCAGACCGGCTGGATGCCGTCGGACTTGAGCGTGCGCAAAGCAAGCTCGACGTCGTCGGGCGAGTCCTCCACGAAGAGCATATTCACGGCGGAAAGATCGCTCATGCGGCTGCCTCCTGTTTTGCTGCCGGCGCGGCATCGCTCCTGCCCGCCAGCGTGAAGAAGAACACCGCGCCCTTGCCGGGCGTGGCATCGGCCCAGATGCGCCCGCCGTGCCGATGCACGATGCGCTGTACCGTGGCGAGGCCGATGCCGGTGCCCTGGTACTCGTTCGCCGAATGCAGGCGCTGGAAGGCGCCGAACAGCTTGTTGGCATAGCGCATGTCGAAGCCGGCGCCGTTGTCGCGCACGAAGAAGGTCGCCTCCTGCCCGTCGCGCAACAGGCCGATCTCGATGCGCGGCTGCTCGGCCTTGGCGCTGAACTTCCACGCATTGCCGATCAGGTTCTCCAGCGCCGCGCGCAGCAGGCGCGGGTCGGCGTAGGCCTGCATGCCGTCCCACACCGAGACTTCGACCTTGCGCGCCGGCTCGCGACTCTGCACGTCCGCGACCACCTGGCGCGCGAGCTCGCCGACGTCGACGTCGCGCCGCGCGAGCTCGCCGCGCGACACCTTGGAAAGGTTCAGCAGGTCCTCGATCAGCTGGCCCATGCGCTGCGTCGAGGCGCGGATGCGTCCGAGGTAGCGGCTCGCCTCCTCGGGCACCTCCTTGGGAAAGTCCTCGAGCAGCGCCTGGCTGAAGCCGTCGATCGAGCGCAGCGGCGCGCGCAGGTCGTGCGACACCGAATAGCAGAAGGCCTCGAGCTCGGCGTTGGTCGCCTGCAGCTCGGTGGTGCGCTGCTTGACGCGCGTTTCCAGCTCGGCGTTGAGCCGCAGCACTTCTTCCTCGGCGCGGCGCCGCTCGCCCACCTCGCGCTCGGCTTCGCGGTTCGAGGCCTGGAGCCCGCGCGTCGCGCTCTCGATTTCCGCCAGCATGCCGTTGAAGCTCTCGGCGAGCAGGCCGAGCTCGTCGTTGGTGAGCTTTTCGGCGCGCAGCGAGTAATTGCGCTTTTCGCTCACCTCGGTCGCGATGCGCGTGATGGCGAGCACCGGACGCACCAGGACGCGGTGCACCCAGCGCGAGAAGAGATACGCCACTCCCATGGCGAGCACGGTGACGATCGCCGCGATGCCGAGATAGCCCAGCAGGCGATCGAACAGCTCGTAGTCGGCGCGCAGGTATACCGTGCCGAGGATTTCGCGGTCGCTGACGATGCGCTTGAAGACCACCAGGTCGTTGCCCTCGACCCTGACGCCGTCGCCTTCGGGCAGCCGCGGAAATTCGCCCGCCGGCTGCCGGTAGGTGGCAAACAGGCGCCCGCGCGCGTCGTAGATGGCCGCGGCGAGGATCTTCGGGCGGTAGCGCAGCAGCGCAAGGTTTTCCCGCGCCACCTTGGGGTCGTCGAAGCTGAGCGCCGGCGCGGTCATCTGCCCGAGCAGCTCGGCTTGCGTATTGAGATCGTTGATCCAGCTCTGGCGATAAAGCCGCAGGTCGTAGGCGACCATTGCCGCGATGGCGATCAGCAACGCCGCCAGCGTGGTGGCGAGCTTGACCGCGAGGATCTTGCGGCTGATGGACTGGCGCGGCGCGGCCATGGCTAGCTCGTGATCACCCGTCTCGCCACCGCCAGCAGGCGCGAGCTGATCTTCAGCTGACCGCGCTCGGCGCTCGGCAGCGCGACGTCGAAGCGCACGCGCTGATCCTCGGCGACGAAATTGATCATGCTGCCCGCGGCCAGCGCATTTTCGCTCTCGGTCACGGTCAGCACGGCTTGGCCCCTCGCGGCGGCCAGCGTTTCGGCAAGGCGTGCCGATTCCGCCTGGCCGATGAAGAGCACATGCAGCCCGGCGAGCGGCTCGCCGCGCCGCACGCGCCGCACGGCCACCGGATGGCCTTGCACACTGCGGTTGGCAACCAGCTGCTCGAGCGCAACAGCGAGGTCGTCGGCCGCGAGCACGCCGATCACAAACGGCGCATCCGCGCGCGCAAAGGCAGCCGGCGGCCACTGCACGAAATCGCCAAACTTGTAGAGGAACGCGGCCTTGATCTGCACTTCGGCCGGCCGGTTCTCGGTTTGGGCGAAGCCCGCCTGCGCCCAGAGCAGCGCGGCTGCGAAGCCAAGGCGCAGCGTCAGTGCGACCATTTCACCCTCACGAAGAAGCCGCGCTCGATCTCGCTGCGCGTCGCGGGCGCGCCGAACTCGGGATGCGCATGGTCGAAGAGGTTCTGCGCCGTGACCGAGAGCTCGAGTCCGCGCTGCAGCTGCCAGGCATATCGCGCGTCGACCGCGCTATAGGCCGGCACCGCCGGGTTGGGCAGCGCACCGACATAGCGCGCCATGACGTCGAAGTGCTGGTTGCCCGCCAGATCGAGCGACGATCGCAGGGTGAACTGGTGCTTGGGATCGTTGCCCGCCGCGGCGACGCCGGAGGTATCGGTGCTGTCGCTCTTCAAGCGCAGGTCCTGATCGAGCAGAAGCGCGCCGGCGCTGAGCCGCCAGTGGGACGCAGCCTGGAACGTTCCCCAGGCTTCGATTCCCTTGCTGCGGCCTTCCATCTTGTTGCCCAGCACGAACGTCGTGCCGACGCGCTCGAGGGTGCGCAGGTGGTCGTACTGGCTGTAGAAGCCGGTCACCGAGTAAGAGAAGCGCGTCGACGGCTGCGCGCGGTAGCCAAGCTCCAGGACCTTGGCCACCTCGGAGCGGAAGTCGGGCCCGCCGGCGAGCAGAAACGGCGGCTGGGCGGGAACGAAGAGGTCGCGATCGAGGCGCGAGGGCGCGCGCACCGCGCGCGAAGCGGCCGCCCAGACGAGCTGCTGCGGGTCGGGCTTCCACGCAATCCGTGCAGAGGGCAGCGCCTCGGTCCCGGTGTAGACGTTGCTCTCGAACTTGGTGCCGAGCGTAAGGCGCCACCGCTCGCCGAGAGTGACCTCGTCCTGCGCGAAGACGTTGGTCCAGTGCAGCGTGGTCCGGTCCGGCAGGAAGGCGAGCCCCGCGCTGTTGTTGACGCGATCGTAGGCGCGGCGATGGCCGCCGCCCCAGGTGACGAAGTGGTCCCGCGCCGCCTGAAAGGCGTGCTGCGCTTCGGCGTCGAAAGTGTTCAGCCGCTCGGCGAAGCTGCCTGGAATGTCGCGCTGCGTGTTGTCGAAATAAACCTGCGCCTGCACGCGGTCTTCGCCTGCCAGCGAGCGGGTCATGCGGCCAAGAAGATTGCCGCCCGAGAGCGTGACGTCGTTGCCGACCGGCTGCTGGATCGAGCCGCGATAGGCATCGCCCTGCAGCGTGAAGCCGCTCGCCGCGCTGCCCCAGTCGCCGCGAAATCCGGTCTGGCCGTTCTGCCATTCGTCGCGCACCGCGCTGCCGTTGGCGCGCACGGTGTTGTCGCGATCGAAGAACTTGCCGTAGATGCGCAAGGCGCCGCCGCCCTGCAGGTCGACGCCGTGGCGCGCCGAGATGCCGCGCTCGCGATTTCCCGCGCCAGCCTCGGCGAGCGTGCCGCGCGTCTCCGAGGCGCGGCGCGTGATCACGTTGATCACGCCGTTCACCGCATTGGCGCCCCACAGCGTGGCGCCGGGACCGCTGATCACCTCGATGCGATCGATGTCGTCGAGCAGCGTGTCCTGCGCATCCCAGAACACGCCGGAGAACAGCGGCGTGTAGACCGTGCGGCCGTCGATCAGCACCAAGAGCTTGTTGCCGATCGAGTTGTTGAAGCCGCGCGCGCTGATCGCGTACTGCCGCGAATCGATCCGCGCCACCTCGAGGTTCGGCGCGAGGCGCAGCGCTTCGGGAAGACTGGTCACGCCGGAGCGGCGGATGTCCTCGCCGGTGATCACGTAGAGCGCCGCGGCGGCGTCGGCGAGCCGCTCGGCGCGGCGCGATACCGACGTGACCTGCAGATTGGCCAGCTCCTCGAGGCTGAGCTCGGCGAGATTGGCAGCAAGCTGCACTTGCGCAGCCGCGCCGGCTGAAAAGCACGCCAGCGCGAGCGTAAAGATGTGCGTTAACGCACATCTTCCTTGTACAGAAATCGCTACATCCCCCATGCGTTTTTCTTCTCTATGCTCGCTTGCCGAGCGTTGTCGACTAAATTGCACGCCGCGACCGTAGTGCGATAGATACAGATGAACCTGCTGGCAACTGCAACACGTCGGCGTTTTTAGTGATGCCTGCGAGTCAGGCGATGATGTAAGGGCAGGCCCGACAACAACAATGAAAAAGATAGTCACGCGCTATGCGACGATCGCCAATGACATCTCGTCGCAGATCAGCGCCGGGGTATTGCTGGCGGGCGAGCGTATTCCATCGGTGCGGGCCTACAGCCGCACACGCGGCTTCAGCTCGAACACCGTGCTGCGGGCCTACCACCTGCTCGAGGATCGCGGCGAGATCGCGGCTCGCGCGCGCTCCGGCTATTACGTGCTCGGCGCGCCGGCCAAGCCGGCCGCGGACGCCAGCGCACCGATCCGCTCGAAAGCCGCGAACGCTGAAGACCTCGCCTTCGAGGTCTTCGAGACGACGCGTTTGCGCAACCTCGTGCACTTCGGCCACGCCTGGCCCAGTGCGCAGCTCTATCCCCTGAAGCGGCTCGCGCGCGCGTTCAACGCCAACGCCCGCGGCATGGTCAACGAGGCGCTGCCGCCGTACTACCCGCGCGAGAATGCGGAGCTGATTCGCCACATCGCGCGGCGCAGCCTGCAATGGGGCTTCACCGGCAAGGCCGAGGAGGTGGTCCTGACGGCCGGCGCGCTCGAAGCGCTCAATCTGTGCCTGCGCGCGGTGACTCGCCCGGGCGACCTGGTGGCGATCGAAAGCGCCACGCTCTACGGCGTGCGCAGCGCCCTGCAGCGCTTCGCGCTGCGTCCGATCGAAATCGCGACCGACCCCCGCGATGGCGTAAGCCTGAGCGCGCTATCCACGGCACTCAGGAAGCATCGCATTCGCGCGTGCGTGTTCATGCCGACGTTCCAGCACCCGCTCGGCAGCCTGATGCCGGAGGAGAAGAAGCGCGAGCTGGTGCGCATGCTGGCGAGCCGCGACATCCCGCTGATCGAGGACGACGTCTGCGGCGAGCTGTACTTCGGCGAGACGCGTCCTAAGCCGGCAAAGGCGTTCGACCGCAAGGGCCTGGTGCTGCATTGCTCGAGCTTTTCCAAGTCGCTCGCGCCGGGCTATGCGGTGGGATGGGCGCTGCCAGGCAAATTCACACGCGCGGTCCACCGCGGAAAATGGACCAGCAACACGCTCTCCGGCATTTCGACCCAGGGCGCGGTGCTGGAATTCATCGAGTACGGCGGCTACGAGCTTCATCTGCGGCGGCTGCGGCGCACGCTGGCCGCGCTGCAGAAGCATTGCGTGCAGACGGTGCTGCGCTTCTTCCCGGCGGGCACCAGCGTAACGCGCCCGCAGGGCGGCTACGTGGCGTGGGTGCAACTGCCCAAGGGCGTGAGCGCCGTCGCGCTCTACCGCAGCGCGCTCGAAAACAAGATCACCATCGCGCCCGGCATCATCTTTTCAGGCGATGCGCGCTATGCCAATTGCTTTCGCCTGAACTACGGCCAGGTCTGGTCGCCGCGCCTGGACGAAGCGCTCCATCTGCTCGGCGGCATCGCTTCGTCCCTGGTCTAGGTCAGCGATGCTTCTGATCGTAGACATGGCCGGCGCCGTACCCGACCATCGCGCCGCCTACGGTCGCCATGGTCCCGCCCCCGACTGCCGCGCCTAGCGCCGCGCCCGTACCAGCACCGACCATCTCCGCCTGCGTGGCACATCCGGCAAGTCCTACCAGTGAGGCCACTAACGCGATCCCGATACTCGACTTGATCATTTGCTTCCTCCGTCGAAAGATTTAAACCACAAGACGGATTGAAACAGCGATCGGCACTACGGTTGGTATCAGGTTGTTACTGTTAGTAACGCAGTCCGGCGGCCAGCGGAGCAAGCATTCCGAGCAGTAGCTGCGGGTCGTAGGGCTTGCCAACGTGATGATCGCAGCCGGCGAGCTGCGACAGGATCTTGTCCGAGGCCCGGTTCCACCCCGTGACCGCGATGATCGCGGGCCTCACCACCCCATACCATCTGCGAAATTCTCTCGCGAGCTCGTAGCCGCTTTTGTCGGGCAGACCGATATCCAGCAGCACGACATCGGGGTCGAACTTGCGAATCACGTTCCAGGCTGCAGCAGCGGTGCAGACGCCTTTGACTTCATGACCTTCGGTTTGAAGCAGGAGCGTGAGGGCAAGCACCGCATCGCTGTCGTCATCGACGATCAGCACGCGCAGCGGCAGGGCATCGCCTTCGGTCACGCGCCATCATACGTCCGCTACCGTACATTGCACGCCCTGAATTTGCAGGGCGTAGTCGAACCGCTACAGCGCTAGCGCGTGGCCGGAAGGTAAGGCGAGGCCAGCGGGCTCATGGGCGGGAAGCTCGTGGTGCCCGCGCTGAAACTCGCCACGGTATAGCCGCCGGACTGCGGCGCAAGCACGTTCTGCACCATCGCACGCAGCCGCTCGGGCGACGCGTAGGTGTTGCCGAGCGCGATGAGATGCTGCTGCGCAAGCTCGACCTTCAGCAACGCTTCGCGTCGCGGCAGGTCCCTCAGCAGCGCCTGGATCTCCGGCGGCAGCTGCGCGAACGCACGCTCATCCGGCGAAGGCGTGCGCAGATCCGGCTCGAGCTGCGAGCGCACCTGCGCGCGCGCCGCCTGCGGC
>Ga0209131_1001245_pt1 | contig 17650 bp, 14 predicted proteins | sample GraSoi_2013_40cm_FD_185826 | JGI IMG/M metagenome (GOLD analysis project Ga0209131, IMG submission 185826) | Grasslands soil microbial communities from the Angelo Coastal Reserve, California, USA - Sample 9_17_2013_40cm (SPAdes) (version 2) | ecosystem: Environmental > Terrestrial > Soil >...
TCGTCTCGGCCGCGCGATCGAACATGAACGTCTCGCTGCGCAACACGCTCGTCATGCGCTACCCCGATGCGCGGCGAGCCGTGCCGCCTTCTCCTTGAGCCGCTCAAAGGTCTTGGCTTTCTCGACCACGAACCGCACATGGGTGCCGGCGCCGACGTCGTCGAGTTCGTCCTTGACCGCGACCTCGAACGATACCTTCCGTCGGTCGACGGCAACGACGCGCACCGTGATCTCGACCGTCATCCCCATCAAGGTCGGCGCAAGATGTTTCACGGCCACTTCCATCCCGACCGAATCCTCCCCCGCATCCGCGTGCTCCAGGATCAGGTCGCGGCAGGTATATTCGATGTCGCGGATCATCGCCGGCGTGGCATAAGTGCGCGCCTCCTCGCCCATGAAGCCGATGGTGCGCTCAGGGCCGATTGTGATCCGGTTGACGCGGGAGGCGCCCGGACGAAGGCTTGGCTTCATAGGTCTGCTCCGAAGGGGACATTGGCGGAAGGATTGAAATCGGTTGTTGCCGCTCGCGCAAGCTGCGAGGAGGGCTGCAGATTCTCAGTCGATCTCTCCGGCGTCATTCCGGGTCCCGAGCGAAGCGAGGGAGCCCGGAATCCATAACCACACTTCGTGACTATGGATTCCGGGCTCGCACCACCCAAGTCGGCCTTGGCCGACTTGGGCACTTAAACTGCCGATCTCGGGTAAACCCGAGATCGGTGGCGCGCCCCGGAATGACCATTGGGGCGTTCGAGGTCAATCGGTTTAGTTGAGGACAATCGGAACCGGAGGATTGAGGTGTGCGCGGTGGAACATTAGATTTTCGGCCGCATTGACTCGTGTCCAGCCGTTCCACATCACCCATGATCAGCCCCGCTAAGCTCGCGCCCTACGCGCACCATACCTTGTCCGAGGCCATCATTCCCGAGCTGCCGGGCTATTACCGCGGCAAGGTGCGCGAGAACTATGATCTGCGAAACGGCGCGCGCATCCTCATCGCCACCGATCGGGTGAGCGCCTTCGACCGTAACCTCGCGGTGATTCCGCTCAAGGGCCAAGTGCTGACGCAGACCGCGCGTTTCTGGTTCGAGGCGACCCGAGCGATCTGCCCCAACCACGTCATCGAATATCCCGATCCCAACGTGCTGGTGAGCAAGCGCCTGAGCATGATGCCGGTCGAGATCGTGGTGCGCGACTATCTCGCCGGCACCACGTCCACCTCCATCCTGCAAATGTACAAAAAAGGCGCGCGGGAGATGTATGGCCACCGTTTCGCGGACGGGCTGCGCGACAACCAGAAGCTCCCGCACACGATCATCACCCCCACGACCAAGGCGGAGCAGGGCGCCCACGATGCGCCGCTGAGCGCCGAGGAGATCGTGGCGCGCAAGCTCCTGACCGAAAGACAGTGGCGCGAGGTTTCGGAAAAGGCGTTGGCGCTCTTTGCCTGCGGCCGCGACAGGGCGGCGCAGCAGGGGCTGATCCTGGTCGACACCAAATATGAGTTCGGCTTCGACGCGAACGGCTCCATCGTTCTCGCTGACGAGGTTCATACGCCGGATAGCAGTCGCTATTGGCTCGCGGAGACCTATCCCGCGCGCTTTGCCGGCGGCGCGCCGCCCGATACGCTCGACAAGGATTTCATCCGGCGCTGGGTAGTGGGGCGCTGCGATCCATACGTCGATCCGATTCCCGAAATTCCGCAGGACGTGATCTTGCAGGCGGCGGCGACGTATATCGGCGTCTATGAAAAGGTCACGGGCCGCGAATTTGCGCTGCCCGACCTCTCCGTCCCCCCGCTCACGCGCGTGCGCGCAAACCTGCGCAAATACTTCGACAAGGCCGCCTGACGCGCTTCACAACTTCCGTTCGTCCCCGCGAAAGCGGGGACCCAGTGCCGGAGCCTGTGGCCACTGGCCCCCCGCTTTCGCGGGGGTGAACGGAACCTAATGGTTTGCGCGCTCATGCTTTCATTGGACCGGCGACTTGGTTAAGGTCGCGTGCCGTGATGAATGCGCGCGAGACCGATACAACCGACTGCCTCGTAGCGGCCGGCGTGGCGCTCGGTGACGTCAAGGCCTGGCTGCAGGCGGAACCCGGTGAGGCCATCGAGTTTTCCGCCGACCGGACGAAATTCTCGGAATATTGGGCGAGATCGGCGCGTCTTTTCGGACGGCTGCCGCAGAAGCCGCGCCGCAGCGCGAGCGAGCACGCCGCGGCGGAGCTCATTCAGGAGCGAGCGCGCGACGCGCGGGTGCGTTTTCTCCGCCGCCACGCTGATGCGGTCTACGATGCGCTGACGCAGCAACGCTCGCGCTTCGTTCGGGTCGAAAAGCTGGCGATCCGCGCCGCCGACGTCGTGCCGGGCCTCGTTCCCACGGCGCAGGATATCGCGGCCGAAGACGGCCTGCTCCAGCGCGACAAGAGCGGGCTCGAAATCGACCAGGGCCTGTTCCTCTCCGCCGTGCTCGGCAGCGCGCGTTCCGGGCGCCATCTCTGCCACGCCATGCTGCTACCGCGGCCCGAGGCGCAAGCCTTGCTGCCGCAGCTCGAGCGCGATGGCGCGGTCAAGCTCGACGGTGCCTCGATTCATCGCACCGGCAAGGCCGCGGTGGTGACGCAGAACAACCCGCGCTTTCTCAATGCCGAAGATCACACCTCGCTCGACGGCGCGGAAATCTGCGTCGATCTCGCGCTGCTCGACCGCGCGAGCGAAATCGCCGTCATGCGCGGCGCCGCGGTCGAGCATCCGAAATACAAGGGACGGCGCATCTTCGGGGCCGGCATCAATCTCACCCATCTCTATCACGGCCGCATACCGTTCGTGTGGTATCTCAAGCGCGATCTCGGTTACGTGAACAAGATCTACCGCGGGCTTGCTTTGGCCGACGATGCCCCGCCCGACGAGTTCGGCGGCGACAGCATCGAGAAGCCATGGGTCGCCGCGGTCGAATCCTTTGCCATCGGCGGCCACTGCCAGATCCTGCTGGTGATGGACTACGTGCTCGCCGAGCGAAGCGCCTTCCTCACCCTTCCCGCGCGCAAAGAAGGCATCATCCCCGGCGCGGCCAATATGCGCCTGCCGCGTTTCACTGGCGACCGCATCGCCCGCCAGGCGATCCAATACGAACGCCGGCTCGACTGCGACAGTCCGGAAGGCCGCCTGATCTGTGACGAGATCGTCGAGACCGGCGACATGGACGCGGCCATCGAGCGCGTGGTCGAGGGGCTCACCAGTTCCGGCGTGGTCAGCGCCGCGAGCAACCGGCGCGCGTTCCGGATTGCGCAGGAGCCGCTCGAGATGTTCCGCGCCTATTTTGCCGTCTATGCGCGCGAGCAGGCCTATTGCCACTTCAGTCCGGCGTTGATCGCAAATCTCGAGCGCTATTGGAACGCGCAGAGCCGCAAGCCTTGATCGAGAGATGCTTATCCTTGGCGGTGTCCATTGATGGCGCCGCAACCTCGGTCTGCTCCCTCCCCCGCTTGCGGGGGAGGGATGGGGAGGGGGTGACTTGGGTTGCTTTCTCTTGTTTCCGCCCTCTCCCTGTCCCTCCAGCCGAAGTCGGATATATCCGACTTCGGCTGGAGGGACAGGGAGAGGGGACGATGTGGCCCCGTCCATTGTAAGATGAGCTAGGAGACAAGTTGGAGCGTCAGAATCATGCAAGAAACACTGCGCAAGGAAAGGCCCGCGCCCGGCAAGAAGCACCGTGCATCTGATCTGCGCAGCGCGCTCGAGTGGCTGCGCGCGCAGGGCGACCTGATCGAGACCGACAGGCCGGTCGACCCAGATCTCGAAATCACCGGGCTACAGAAGCACATGGACGGCGGCTGCCCGGTCCTCTTCAACACCGTCAAAGGCAAGCCTCATCACCGCGTGGTCACCAACCTGTTCGGCGACATCAAGGTGATCAACAAGATGTTCGGCTGGAAGGATGACGCCGAGCGGGTGAAGAAGCTCGCCTATGCGCTCGGTCATCCGCTCAAGTCGGTCGAAATTCCGCAGAGCGAGGCGCCGTGCCAGGAGCACGTGATCGAGAGTCCCAAGGACGTGAACGAGCACGTGGTGGCGATCCGCCACACGACCTATGAGCCCGAGCTGACCGTGGGCTCGGCCATCCGCTGCGTCACCGGTGAGCAATTCGATGGCGGCTCGGACCTCGGCTACAACCGCATGAATTTCCGCTGGGGCAATGTCGGCACGTTCCAGATCTCGCCCGGCTCGCACATGTGGCAGGTGGTCAACAAGTACTACAAGTCCAAGGAAAAGGTGCCGATCACCATGTGCTTCGGCGTGCCCCCGGCTTGCACCTTGCTCGCCGGCGCCGGCTTCGATTACGCGGTACTGCCGATGGGCTGCGACGAGATCGGCATCGCCGGCGCCGTGCAAGGCGCGCCGATGCGGCTGGTCAAGGCGCGTACCGTCGAGGCTATGGCGCTCGCCGATTCCGAGCTCGTGCTGGAGGGCTACGTCGACCCGCGCGACCGCCGCTTCGAGACCAAGGAATCGGAGGACGCCGGCATTCAGGGACGCTTCCACTTCCATCCGGAATGGGCGGGCTACATGGGTAAGGCCTACAAGGCGCCGACCTTCCACGTGACCGCCGTCACCATGCGTGAACCGAAGAGTAAGCCGATCATCTTCGCGCTCGGCGTGCACACGCTCGACGACCACAATATCGACACCACGGTGCGTGAGGCCGCGCTCTACGAGTTGTGCGAGCGGCTGCAGCCGGGCATCGTGCAGAACGTGGTGATCCCCTACTGCATGACCGACTGGGGCGGCTGCATCATCCAGGTGAAGAAGCGTCACCAGATCGACGAAGGCTGGCAGCGCAACTTCTTGGGCGCGGCGCTCTCCTGTTCGCAAGGCATGCGGCTTGCGATCGCGGTGAGCGAGGACGTCGATCCGTATTCGATGGACGACATTATGTGGTGCCTCACCACGCGCGTGAATCCGCGCACCGACATCCTCAACCCGATTCCCGGTGGCCGCGGCCAGACCTTCATGCCGGCAGAGCGCATGACCGCGGGCGAGAAGCAGTGGACCGCGTCCAACACCAATTTCGAAGGCGGCATGGGCATCGATGCGACCGTGCCGTTCGGCTACGAGAGCGACTTTCTCCGCCCGGTCTATCCGATCGATCGGGTCAAGCCCGAGGACTTCTTCAGCACGAAGGACATCGAGAACGCGCGCTCGCGTATGGTGGGCTGGGTGCACTCGCTCGCCCGCTCCGGGCGGTGAGGTCTCTTTATCCGTTCGTCCCGCGAAAGCGACGAGCCAGTCCTTTAGTCTTGGATTCCCGCTTTCGCGAGAATGAGCGGACCTTGCGGTCCGGTCGGGAGGTTCTCGCTATCCGGAGACACTCGTGCGATCGGCAGCGTCCCGCGCCGGCAATGCGTCACGCCTTGTTCGGCTCGCTATCGGCCGGCCGGCCTTCGCTTTGCAATTTCCAACGCTCCACCAACGCCTTGCGATCGAGCTTGCCGCGTTCGCTGCGGGGCAGATCCTTGCTCAGGAAGATGCGTTTCGGCGCCTTGAACGTCGGCAGCTTGCTGGCGCAGTAATGCAGCATCTCGTCCGGATCGACGAACGCGCCCGGCCGCGCGACCACATAGCTCACCACCTCCTCGCCATAGAGGCGATCCGGCACGCCCACGGTAGCGGCCTCGATAATCTCGGGCCGCTGCATCAGTACGTTTTCGATCTCCAGCGGCGAAATATTGACCCCGCCGCGGATGATGACCTCCTTCTCGCGGCCAGTCAGATGCAAAAAGCCTTCTGCATCGAGGAAGCCCTGATCGCCGGTCTTCGTCCGTCCCCGGCTGCTGATGGTGATCGTTCCGTCATCGGCGAGATAGCGGTAGTCATTGTCCTCGAAGCCACCGAGTTCCACCGATCCAATTTCTCCGGACGGCAGCGCGCGTCCCTCGGCATCGACGATCCGTAGGCGGTGGTAGGGAATCGGCATGCCGACCGTGCCCAGCCGGCGCTCCTCGCCAGGACGGGCGGCGATCCAACCGATCTCGCTGCAGCCGTAGCCCTGGCTGATGCGGATGCCGAACTGCCGTTCGAAGCGTTCCCATTGCTCGAGTGGAAGCGGTGCCGAGCTCGAGGTCACGAACCGCAACGTCGGCAGGTCGGCCGAGCGCGTCCCCGCATCGGCGTCGAGCAACATGCCGATCGTGGTCGGATTGCCGGCGGCGATGGTCGCGTCATATTCCTTGATGTGATCGAAGAAGCGGCTGCGGGAAAATTTCCGTCCCACGATCAGGGTCGCCCCGCGAGCAAGCGGCGCCAGCGCGCTCAGGGTCTGGGCCGAACACCAGTTGAACGAGCGAAAATCGTAGATGCGATCGGCGCCGCTTATGCCAAAGGCATCCGCGGTCGCCTCGGCGTTGCTCAGCAGTTCCCGAAAACTCAGCACCACGCCCTTCGGCAGCTCGGTCGTGCCCGAGGTGAACAGGATGACGGCGTCATCCTTGCCGCGCGCGGGCACGCCTGCATTGCTCGCCTCGCACTTGCCGACCGCGGCATAAAAGCCGCTGCTTTTCTCGCCGTTCCAGGTTCCGAGCGGAAGGCGCGGCCCCGATGTCGCGCCCAGGATAGGCTCGAGATTTAATCCCTCTTCGAAGACGACGAGCCGAGGGTTGAGCGCCGCAAGAATACGCTCGAGGTGATGGCGATTCATCTCCACGTGGATGGTGCAGATGGTTGCGCCATAGGCCATGACGCCGAGGTAACACCCCAGATGCTCGATCGAATTGTCGGCAAGCAGCGCCACGCGATCGTTGGGCACAAGGCCGCGGCCGCGCAGATAGGCCGCAATGCGGCCGGTCGCCGAGCGAAGCTCCCCATGGGTGATCGCGCGTCCGTTCTCGGCGGACACGATGCAGAGCTTGTCCGGATGGCGCTGCGCCGCGCGGTCGATCCAATCCCGCAGGCACTGTGGGCCGACTTCTCGCTCTTGCATACTCTTACCCGGCGAAACCCGTGGCGTAATGGTCGCAGTGTAGCACGCGACGGACCGAACCGAGCGTCCGCCCAAATCTACGCTGCGGTATCACAGCCCGCCCAGTGGCCGCAGAGATTTCACTCGAACATAAATTCCGGTGAAACTAACGTTCAGCCCGCCGCACCCCATATTGTCCTCAACCACCAAATATCGACCGTAGAGCTCGAGCTTCACGGCGCAGCTGTCCGGCGGCCCGTCTTTTTCGGGCGGAAAGCCTGATTGGTCGGGATCGTAACCAATAGCCAGGGTCTGACCCCGTGGTCTGCCTTTGCCCTCGAGGTCGCCCACGTGCACCGCGCCCCTCCTGACGCGCTCGCGGTCGTAGCTGCCCCACATCGCGCTGCCCGAGACCTCCACTTCGTCGCCGTCGGACTTGATGACGATCTGCGCCTCGCGATCGCGCTCCCACTTGCCGGCCCATTGCCGCGCGGGCGCAGCCTCGGGTGGCGCGATTTGCAGCGCTGCGCGCGGCAGCCAGGCGCGCGTCTCAGTCTCGTGTTGTGCTTTGAAGAATGCGCAAACGTAAGGACCTTCGGCGGCGTCGACGAGAACCTCGTCTCCGGGCACGAGATATGCTCTGAGGCTGCAGGCGCGCCCGGCGGACGGACAGCTTCGCTTGCTCGCTCCGGCGATAAAGTGAAGGCGCGCTTCCTGCGTGACGACGCGCGCGAGCGCGACCTTGTTGAGCTCGCAATCGGCCGGACCCGCCTGCGTCGCGACCGTGAGACAAGAAAGGACAATCGCCGCCGGAAGGAGGGCGGGGAGGAGCTGCCTCAAGGAAAACATGGCGTGATGTTGCGGCACCATGGGCGATTGGGCAAGGCTGAATTAAAGCTGCGTCACGTACGGAGAAATAATCGACTGCGGTGAGCGGGGATGACCGGCCCGGGGGAAGGTGGATGCGCGCCGCCGACCCGGTGTAAGCTTCGCCCCCTGGAGGACGTGAGGCCGCGCAATCCCACCTGCGACGCCATCGGCGCCGCGCCAAAACCTCCCTACGCGGCCGGCATCCGGAGGCCTTCAATTATGTTCGGAAGTTTGCAATTCAATCGCCGCAGCATTCTCCAATGCGGTGCCGCGTTTGCCACGTTGAAATGCTCGACCACGCCGGCACTCGCCGCGCCCGCGATTGCACCCCGCCTGCCGACGCGAGCCAACGCCATCATCCGCAACGCCTACATCATGACGATGGAAGCAGGCACAGGCGATATCAAAGACGGCGACGTGCACGTCAAGGACGGCGTGATCGTCGCCGTGGGGCAAAAGCTCAATGTGCCGGGAGCCGCTACGATCAACGCCGCTGGCATGATCGTACTTCCCGGTCTCATCGAAACGCACTGGCACATGTGGAACAGCCTGCTTCGCAGCATGTCCGGCGACAAGCCCGACTTCGGGTACTTTCGGACTACCGCCGCGCTCGGGCAGAAATACGAGCCGACCGACATGTACCAGGGGACGCGACTGGCTGCCGCCGAGGCGATCACCAGCGGCATCACCTTTGTGCACGATTGGTGCCATAACATCCGATCGCCCGCCTATGCCGATAAGGATTTGCAGGCGCTACGCGAGTCAGGATTGCGCGCTCGTTTTTCTTACGGAGCCGCGCAGGCCATGCCGAACAATCAGCGCATCGCGATCGCCGACCTCGAGCAGCTCAAGAAGGATTGGGGGAACTATTCCAATGACGGCCTGATCACGTTGGGATTCGCCTGGCGTGGCATGGGCGGCAATAATCCTGCAACCGCCATTCCCCCGGAAATCTACAAGGCCGAGATCGAAAGCGCCCGCAGGCTCGGTCTGCCGATCTCGGTCCACGCCAGCGGCTCGCGGGCCGCCACCGGTCAGGTCGATACGATTGCTAAAGCAGGGCTGCTCGCCGACGACATGCAGATCATCCATGGTGTCGTGCTGACGCCTGACGAGATCGCGGCGATTAAGGCGGCGGGAGCCTCGGTCAGCCTGTCGCCAACCAGCGAGCTGCGCATCGGCTTCGGGCTCCCGCAGACCGCGAACCTGCTCGCTGCCGGCATTCCAGTCGGACTCTCCGTCGATACGGTCGAACTCACCGGCAACGCCGACATGTTCGGGATCATGAAATTCATCCAAAATATCGAGAACGGAAAGAGCGAGAGCGAATTCAGGCTTACCGCCCGTCGCGTGCTCGAGCTCGCAACGATCGAGGGCGCACGCTCGATGGGCATCGCGAACAAGGTCGGCTCGCTCAAGCCTGGAAAGCGGGCCGACATAATCCTTTTATCGACCAAGGATATCAATCTGGGCGTATTCGGTGATCCGGCTCACATGCTGGTCACGGCGGCACAGCCTTCGAATGTGGACACGGTGATCGTCGACGGTCGCATACTCAAGCGCGCCGGCAAACTCACCGCGATGAACCCGGTCCAGATCGCAACCGAAGCTGCCGCCGCCAATCTCGCGTTGCGCAAGCGCGCCAATTGGTGGTGAGATGAAGCGCAGACGTCCTAGAAAAAACCCAGGCATTCACAGCCTGCGCCGGCTTGGAAGTTATACTTTGCGCGACGGTTGGGAATGTCGATGACGTGCACCGATCCGTCACCTTGGCAGGCCACGAACAATTCATCGCCGCGGAAGGCCATGTCCATCGGCTGGCTGCCCACAGCGATGGCCGTTTGCCGCCGGAATGACGGATCGATCAAGCTCACCGTGCCGCTGTTCAGGCTGGTGACGGCGAGAAAGCTATCATCGGGCGCGTAGCGCGCGATCTGCGCCGCCTTGGGTACGCCTTCGAGGCGCACCTCGTCGGTAACGCGGCCTTCCGCCGTGTCGATCAGGAACAGCGAGGGCTGCGCGTCATCGACCGCTACCACAGTGCGGCCGTCAGGAGAAATCGCGATGCCGGCGAGCGGGCGCGGGGTTTTGATCTTGGCGAGGAGCTTGCGCCGCGTCAGGTCGATCACTGAGACCGTGCCGTCTTCCTCGTTCTCGGTGTAGAGCCGCTCCCCGTCCGGCGAGATGACGAGGCGATGGCCATTCGTCGATCCGGAATCGATGGCGTCGACGACTTTTTGGGTGGAGCGGTCGATCACCGCGACGACGGCGCTGTTCTCGCAAGTGATGTAGATCATGCCGTCCGGCGCGAGCCGCAGCGTATGCGGCGCGATATAAGGCCGCAGATCGATGTCCCCCACATGGGCGCGCTGTTCGAGATCGATGATGCACAGGAGGTGACCCGGATTGGGGTTGCGGCCGTGAATGCCGTCACCGAAGATCGGCACATAGGCAAGTCCGGTCTCCGGCACCACGAGCAGCTCGTGCACCGTGCGGGGAAAGCCGTCCAACACGGCCTCCGTCTCGAAGGTCACGGGATTGAGGAACAAGATCTTGGTTCCGATCTTGTCGACCGCGATCAGTCCGCGTGAGGTGTTCGTGCTGGCCATGTCTTTAGCTTTGTTGCGGACGCACTCTATCATAGATACGCAACCTTAGCCCGGATTGAGCGTAGCGAACCCGGCTTGGTGGTGCCGGAATGGTTCATATCGTCGGAAGCAAACCGACCCCGGATTTCGCTGCGCTCAATCGGGGTGCTGGCGACTTCCCGGATGCATGCCATTCGTCCCCCATGTAAGCTCGCCGATCTGGAGGACGTGATGCCTGCACAAGCTGACCCTACGCGCACCGCGGCTGGCGCTGCGCCAAGCGCCGAGCCTGCGGCGCGCTCGAACCTCGAGCCGCGGCTCTCCTACGACGATCTGCGCCAATGGCTCGAGCAGGCGCGCAAGCTGGGCGAGGTCAAGGACGTGAGCGGGCTCTCCTGGCAAGAGGACATCGGCATGGTCGCGGGCGTGGCGATGCACGACGATGGCGCGCCTTGCTTCGTCTTCGACAAGGTGCCGGGGACGATCGAGGGGAGCCGCGTGCTGGTCAACTTCTTCGGCGGCAAGCGCAAGAACATGACGTTCGGCTTCCCCACCGAATTGAGCAAGCTCGAGCTGAGCGAGGGCTTCCGCACCAGTTTCTTGGGCACAATGCCACGCATCACGCCGAGATACGTCAGCGACGGCCCGATTTTCGAGAACGTCATGACCGGCGAGGAGATCGACGTCACCGTCTTCCCGGCGCCCAAATGGCACGCAGGCGACGGCGGCCGCTATATCGGCACCGGCAGCTTCAACATCACCCGCGATCCGGACGAGGGCTGGATCAACTGCGGCACCTATCGCGTGATGATCCACGATGCAAAGACCGCGGGCTTCTACATCTCGCCGGGCAAGCATGGCCGCCAGATGCGTGACAAGTACCAGGCGCGGCAAGAGCCAATGCCGGTCGCCGTGGTCTGCGGCGGCGATCCCATGACCTTCCTCATGGCCTCGAGCGAGGTGCCCTACGGCGTGAGCGAATACGAAATCGTGGGGGGTGTGCGGGGAAAACCGGTCGAGGTCATCAAAGCGCCCGTCACCGGCCTGCCGATCCCGGCGCACGCGGAGATTGTCATCGAAGGCTTCGTCACGCCGGGGAACGAGCGCGTCGAAGGCCCGTTCGGCGAGTGGACCGGCTATTACGCGAGCGACGTGCGGCCCGAACCCGTGCTCGACATCAAGGCCGTGTACCATCGCAACGATCCGCGGCCTGGGCGCACGAGGTCGGCAACGCGCGGCTGCTGCTCGCCGTCGCCGTCAATCAGCGCTATCCCGGGCACGCCAAGCAGGTGGGCCATGTCGCTGCCATGTGCCACGTCGGCGCCTATTGCGGCCGCTACGTCATCGTCGTCGATGACGACATCGACGTGTCCAACCTCGAGGAGCTCGTGTGGGCCATGCTGACGCGCTCGGATCCTGCGACCTCGATCGACATCATCCGCAACGCCTGGTCGACCCCGCTCGACCCGCGCATCGAGCCCGAGCGCAAGGCCGCGGGCGACTACACCAACAGCCGGGCGGTGATCGACGCCTGCCGCCCTTGGCACTGGCGCGACAAATTTCCCAAGGTGAACGTGCCCACGCCGGACGAGCGCCGCCTGGCGCAGGCGAAGTTCGGGCACCTGTTCAAGGATTGATTCAGCCTATACAACCATCTTCTCCGGTCGTCCCCGCGAAAAGCGGGGACCCATATTCCAGCGGCCGGTGGTTCCCTTTTGCGCGGGCGCGACGGGAAGCGAGGAAACGGAATGCGGCGGCTCATCATCGGCATGACCGGCTCGACCGGCGCCATCTTCGGCGTGCGGATGCTCGAGGCGCTCAAGGGCAGCGAGGTGGAAACCCATCTCATCATCAGCAAGTGGGCGCAGCGAACGCTGGAGCACGAGACCCGCTACACCGTCGAGCAGGTGCGTTCGCTCGCGAGTGTCGTCCACAGCCAGGGCGACATGGGCGCCGCAATCTCGTCCGGCTCGTTCAAGACCGACGGCATGGCGGTGATGCCGTGCTCGGTGCACACGCTCGCCGGCATCGCTAATGGCTACGGCGAGCACCTCGTCCATCGCGCCGCCGACGTGGTGCTCAAGGAGCGCCGGCGCCTGGTCCTGGTCGTGCGCGAGACCCCGCTCTCCGAGGTGCATCTCGAGAACATGCTCAAGCTCGCCCGCATGGGCGTGACGATCGTGCCGCCGGTGCCGGCCTTCTACAACCATCCGCAGTCGGTCGACGATATCGTCAATCACATCGTCGCCCGCGTGCTCGACCAATTCGATCTGCCCGCGCCCTTCGCCAAGCGCTGGGATGGTCACCTGCACACCGCGACCAAGATCGCGACGGTAGCGCCGAGCGCGAGCCCGGCGGCGAAAAGCGGGACGTGATTTCAGTGCGTAGCCCGGATGGAGCGTTGGCGACATCCCGGCCTAGCCGATAAATGTTGCACTTGAGACTCCGTTCGTTCCCGCGCAAGCGGGAATCCAGGGCCAAGCACTGGGTCCCCGCTTGCGCGGGGACGAGCGGACCCTCACAAGGAGAGCGCGATCATGCGACCGTTTGAAGGAATCAGAGTCATCGACGTCACGCACGTTCTGGCGGGGCCGTTTGCCACCTATCAATTGGCCGTGCTCGGCGCCGACGTGATCAAAGTCGAGCATCCCGACGAGCCCGATCAGAGCCGCGGCAACGGCACCGACAAGGCGCTCAACCGCCGCAACATGGGCACGTCGTTCCTGACGCAAGCCTCCAACAAGCGCGCGATCACGCTGGATCTGAAGCAACCTGCGGATCGCGATATCCTCAAGAAGCTCGCCGCCACCGCCGACATCTTCGTCGAGAATTATCGGCCCGGAGCGTTCGAGGTGTTGGGGCTCGGCTACGAGGCCCTCGCGGCCATCAATCCGCGGCTGATCTACGCTTCGTTTTCCGCCTTCGGCCAGCACGGCCCGCGCGGGCCGCAAACCGCCTACGATCACGTCATCCAGGCCTCCTCCGGCATCATGGCGATGACCGGCACCGAAGATGTGCACCCGATCAAGTTCGGCGCCCCGGCGATCGACTACGCCACCGGCATGACCGGCGCCTTCGCCTTGGCCGCGGCGCTGTTCCAGCGCGAGCACACCGGACGCGGCCAGCGCATCGACATGGCCATGCTCGACGTGGCGATGATTCTTATGAGCTCGCACCTGACCGGCTATCTGCGCAACGGCGTGCATCCCAAGCCGCACGGCAACCGCCATCCCCATGCCACCAACGGCGCCTTCGAGACGAAGGATGGTCTCGTCATGCTGGGCGCGAGCAATCTGCGCCAGCAGCGCCGCCTGTGGTCAGTGCTCGGCCGTCCCGACATGATCAAGCGCACCAATGATGAGCGCGACGCCGATCACGACCGCGAGATTGCGGTGCTGTCGGAGATCATGCGCACGCGCACGGCGGACGAATGGGAAGAATTCCTGCAAGCGCGACACGTGCCGGCGGCGCGCGTGCGCACCATGGGGGAGGCGCTGGCCGACCCGCAGCTCGCGACGCGCGGCGTCGTTCACCGCCACGCCGGCGGCGACAGCATCGAGGGCGGCTTCGGCGTGCCGGTTGCGGCTTTCACCTTTGCCCACGGCGGTCCGCGCATCGACACGCCTCCGCCAACGCTCGGCCGGCACAACGCGGAGATTTTTGCCGAGCTCGGCTTATCCGGCGACGGGACGCGTGCGGCGGAGACCCGACGTAAAGAGAAGACGGCGCCGGTGCAGTAAGCTACCCCGGCGCATAGCGAACGCGCCACGGCGGGCCTGTCGTCGGATCCTCGGCCGTCCATTTCCACGTGAGATTTGTTTCGCTGACCTTCGTGGCATTCTTCATCGCCTTGGACGTGATCGTCTCGAGGGTGCGACCGCGACGATCGCTGACACGGACGGTGGCATGGATTTCTAGGTGCTTTTGTCGGTCGTCGGCTCGGCCTTCTGCCAGTCGTACTTGCCCACGCCTTGCACGAGCAGAAATTGACAATCGGGGGCCGCGCTAATCGCGTTGCCCAAAGCGCTTGTTGTCTTGTTGCAGCACAATCAGGATGATGACACCTATGCACATGAGGATCCGAAATGCGGGTTGCCGCCCATCCCACCGCTGCGACTGCCACATCGCGAACCACTCGGCGCCGATGACCATGAATCCGATAAGATAGAGCGCCAACGCGATGCCAAGTCCCCACAGGGCGACATCTTTGCCTGCATTGAAAATGTCGGCGGCCGTCTTTCGCGCCGCGAGCATTTTGTAGGCGCCTGCCAGACAGAGTGTTCCGGCCAAACCCTCCGCCGCGATGATGAGCCAATAGGCAGCGTGATGGAGCGTGGGAGACGTAATCGCCCGCCATCGCAAGGTGCCTTCGGGAAACGTGGTATCCATGGAGAGGACGTGTTGAACGAGGGCAAAGTTGGAATTGTAGTCCATCAGATTGTTCAAACACGCAAGGGCCGTAAGCAAACCGATTGCCGCCACCCCCATCACTTGGATCGCCCGCAACCCTGACATGATGGCCCCCGGCACAAAATTCCCGTGTGCGAGCCTATTCCTTCGACATGGCCCCCGGCACAAAATTCCCGTGTGCAAGCCTATTCCTTCGACCGTTCGAATTCCAGCGGCGCTCAGTGAAGCAGGCCTATCGCCGTGAGACGCCGCCCCTCACCCGGCGCTCGCCATAGCGCGTCGAAGACGCGCGTGAACGCGCTTGAGGCTCGCGCCACCCTCTCACCGCTTCGCTCCGCTCCGCGGGGCGAGGGTGCCGCTATTTCGCGTACATGCGCTGCGGCGGCGCGGTTGACCGCGCCGGCGCAGGATCGGCGGGCGACAGCGCGTAAGTGAGCCAAAAATTCCAGCCTTCCGGCCGGTTCGCCGCGGCGAACTCCTTATAGGCTTTAATGTTCACATTCCCCTCGAGGTCGCCCATGGGAACAGTATAGCCGATCTGCCCGCCGGCGCCGGCAACGCGCGACTGGAAGCAACCCACTCGGTCTCCGGACCCGCCATCGCAGCTCGCTTGATTATAGAGGTAGCCCACCAAGCCGATCTGGAGCTGCTTGGTCAGAAACCGCGACGCCCCCCAATCGAGATGCACATCGATGCCGTTCTGATACTGGATGGACGGATTGATGAAGTTGTAAGTCAGTCCGGCCACCGCCGAAAATTCATACCCCGTCTGCTCATTGAAATAGGTGTAGCCGGCACCGCCGTCCAACGCGCCGTGTCCGATGCCGATATTGGAGAGGCGCGTGCGGTTGTAGATGCCGAGCGGAATATTGCCGGTCGCGTAGGTCATGACGTTGTGGACGCCGGCATTCCAGCGCAGCGACACCTGCGGCGAGAGATCCCCCAAGCCCGTTGCCGTATCGCTGATCATCTCGAACCGGGACTGCGTGGTCACAGCCGATCCGACCACCAGCGGGCTATTCGTGACGACGTCATCGGTTGTCCGCTTGCGGCCATAATTCGCCGTCAGCGCGATCGCCGCCTGGCCGCCGAGAACCGGCTTCGCGAACGTGTATGACGGCGTGATCATCGCCAGATCTTCGGGCGATATCGAGATCGCGCTCACGCTTTCGCCGACCGCGCCGGTGAGCCGTCCAATTCTGATCAAGCGCGCCCGCGCGACCTCGCTGCCGGCCGTCGTCGAGGTGTGGTAGTAGGCCGAGGTGAGGGAGAAGCCGGGCTGCGAGGGCGTAGCAGCGAGGCTCCCGAACGATCCCGGGGTCCAAAAACTCTCACCGACCTGATCTGCCGATGCGAGCTGCGCAGCCAGGACAAGCGCGCCGGTCCCGCCCGCCAGGACGTGCGACCACAAGCTGTGTCTCAGGGGCGATCCGCTCGTCCGCATTTTGCCCCCAACGCTTTTTCCGGCCGCCGCGGCGGTCGCCACTCAATCGACGTCTGCGCAGTCCAACCATACGAAGACTCTTGCGTGCGAGCGCGGCCACCAAACGCGATAACCGCGTCCGCACGAAAAAATTTTGGTGATTGTTGCCCATCGGAAACACTGCCAGCCGCGGAGGGGCGATGATACTGATCGCATGGGCGTCACGTCAGCCGCCTGCCGTCGGCGAAGACCTGTGCGCGCGCCTTCAACGCGCCACGTCGAAGCGGAGGCGGGAGGGGGGGCCCGCTAGTTGGCCCAGCTCCCCCAGGAGGGCTTTGGCCTCTTGCAAAGTTGACGTGTCGAAATCCTCGGCGAACCAACCGTAAACCGGCTGCAACACGGAGTGGGCATCGAGGTACTTGCCCTCTTCGCGCCAATGTTCGGCGAGGCTGGTCGCGGCGCGCAGCTCCCACCAACGGGCCTGCTGTTGCTGTGCGATCGTCATTGCCCGGCGCAGGGAAGCCTCTGCCTCACCTTTTCTGCCTAGCGTTTGCAGGATCACGCCCCGCAGGCGATAGAGCTCAGCTTCAAAAAATCCCTCGTTTGTTTTGTCGGCGATTTGCCTTGCCTCCTCGAGTAGACCGAGGGCCAGCTCAGCCTCTCCGAGTCGCGCGTGGGCTTGGGCACAATGACCGAGATAAAGCGTGCGACGGCTCAGGCTATCGGTGTGCTCCATCGCTGCCATCGCGCCGCGCATGATCTCGATCCCGCGTCGCGGATTTCCGCTTTGCGCCAATAAGGCGCCTTGAATGACACGGGCCCTTTGCTCGTACTCGGCGAAGCTATGCTCGATACTGTGGGCCACCGCTTCATCGGCACACACGAGGGCATGTTTTGGATCAGCCCCCAAAGCTCCGAGCAGCGCCTCAGCATCCAGGGCAAGAGCAGTGGTGAACGCCAGTCCCAGGCTTCGTGCACGCGCGAGGGCACGTCCCACTGCGGCAGCGGCTTGCTGCGGATAGCCGAGGAGCAAGAGCGTCCGGGAAAGCGCGGACAATGCACTGACTTCGTCGTCGGCGCCGAACCGCCTGTAAGACGTGATCGTTTCCCGGTTCGCGGCGCAGAGCTCGAGGGTCCGCTCCAGGTGAACGCGCGAATCGGTGAACGCGCCCATCATCCAGAGAATTTGACCCATGAAGCGGTGACCCAGCGCCGACATCCCGGGCTGCGCATGTTCTTGCGCCAACGCCAGGCAGCGCTGCGCGACCTCGCGGGCGGCGATATTTTCCCCGCGCATGGAGCGTGCGAGATAGACACCCCAGAGGACGGTCATCTGTTCCGCGACCGTGCCGCCATCGCCCAACAGCTCGCGGGCGTGGGAGAAAACCCGCAGCGTTTCCGGCGTGGCA
>Ga0209131_1001248_pt1 | contig 17618 bp, 19 predicted proteins | sample GraSoi_2013_40cm_FD_185826 | JGI IMG/M metagenome (GOLD analysis project Ga0209131, IMG submission 185826) | Grasslands soil microbial communities from the Angelo Coastal Reserve, California, USA - Sample 9_17_2013_40cm (SPAdes) (version 2) | ecosystem: Environmental > Terrestrial > Soil >...
CTGCTCGAGCACCCGCTTTTCCAGCGCGTCATAACCAACGGTATAACGCTGCACATAGTCGCGGTCGATCAGCCCCTCGCGCATCAACACGTGCATCACGCCCAGAGCGAGGGCGCCGTCGGTGCCGGGCAGCAAGGCGATGTGCTGGGTGCATTTCTCCGCCGAGAGGCTGCGGTACGGATCGATCGCGATCACCTTGGCGCCGCGGCGCATCGCCGCCTGCACGCGCGACCAGAGATGCAGATTCGACACGACCGGGTTCGCGCCCCACAGGATGATGAGCCGCGCCTCGTCGAAGCGCTCGGGATCCATGCCAACCGAGCCGCCGAGTGTCGCCTTGAGACCGTATTTGCCGGCGCTCGAGCAGAGCGTCCGATCGAGCAGCGACGCGCCGAGCTTGTAGAAGAAGCGGCGGTCCATCGAGCTGTACTGCACCATGCCCATCGTGCCGGCGTAATTGCACGGCAGGATGCTCTCCGGGTTGTCCGCCGCCAGCGTCTTGAGGCGGGTGGCAATCTCGTCCAGCGCTTCGTCCCAGCCGATGCGGCGGAATTTGCCCTCGCCTTTCTTGCCGACGCGCTTCATCGGATAGCGCAGGCGATCCGGCGAATAGGTGCGCTCGAGGTAATGGCTGACCTTGGTGCACAGCGTGCCGTCGGTGAAGGGCGCGTTCGGATCGCCCTTGATCTTGGTCGCCACGCCATCGTCGACGGTGACGAGCATGGCGCAGGTGTCGGGGCAATCGTGCGGGCAGGCAACGCGAACGACTTCGCTCATGGCCTCATTTTACGTCGAGCAGCTCTATCCAGTGGCGCACCGGCGTGCGCGTCGCGCCCTGCAGGTGCGCGAGGCAGCCGATATTCGCGGTGGCAATGACATCCGGAGCGCCCGCCTCCAGCGCCGCGAGCTTGCGGCCGCGCAGCTCGCCCGAGATCGCCGGCTGGAGTAACGAATAAGTGCCGGCGGAGCCGCAGCAAAGGTGCGCGTCATTCACCGGCGTCAGCTCGTAGCCCGCCCTGGTAAGCAGCGCCTCGACCTTGCCGCGCAACTGCTGCCCGTGCTGCAGCGTGCACGGCGACTGGAACGCCACGGTGCCCCGCTTGCTACCGGCGGCGATCATGTCCGGCGTGATGAGCTCGCAGAGGTCGCGGGTGAGCGCGGCAATGCGCTCGGCTTTCTCCCGGTAGCGCGCATCCTGCGCGAGCAGGTGCCCGTAGTCCTTCACCGTCACGCCGCAGCCGCTCGCGGTCATCGCGATCGCCTCGACCTCGCCGCGCTCCACCGCCGGCCACCAGGCATCGATCAGCGCGCGCATATCGTCGCGGCCGTCTTCCTGGTAGTTCAGATGAAAGCGGATGCCGCCGCAGCAAGCCGCGCCCGGCGTTTCGACCATCGAGATGCCGATGCGATCCAGCACGCGCGCCGCCGCGGCATTGATCGACGGCGCGAGCACGGGCTGCACGCAACCGGCCAGCATCAGCACCTTGCGCGCATGGCGCGGCGCGGGCCAGGCGCCGGGCGCGCGGGATCGCGGTGGCACCTTGGCCTTTAACGCCCCTGGAAGCAGCGGGCGCAGCCATTGTCCGAGCTTTAACAACACAGCAAATAAACCGGTGCGCGGCAGCCCCCAAGCGAGGAGCGCGCGCCGCAGGCGATCCAATGGACCGCGCTCGGTCTTCGACTCGACCACGGCGCGGCCGATGTCGACCAGGCGCCCATAGCGCACGCCGGAGGGACAGGTGGTCTCGCACGCGCGGCAGGTGAGGCAGCGGTCGAGATGCAGCCGCGTCTTGTCGGTGACGGCGGCGCCTTCGAGCGCCCGCTTGATCAGGTAGATGCGGCCGCGCGGGCTGTCGAGGTCGTCGCCCAGCACCTGGTAGGTCGGGCAGGTGGCGGTGCAGAAGCCGCAGTGCACGCATTTGCGCAGGATGCTTTCCGCCTCGCGGCCCTCGGGCGTGTCGCGGATGAAATCGGCGAGCTCGGTCTGCATCGCTCGCTATACTTTTCGCATGCGCACGCTTGCCTGGCTGCTGATCCTCGGCGTCGTCATCGCCGCGGCGTACGCGCTCGTGCGCTGGCGCCGGCAGTGGGCCGAGCGGCAGAAAGCGGCGGAGGAGCGCTTCGTCACTTTCATCGCCCAGACCAAGCCGGCAGTGCCGGCGCCCAGTGCGCCCGCCGCGCCGCTGCCGCAGCCTGATCCTCATGAGCGGCTGCTGCTCGAAGCGGCCGGCAAGGCGGGCGAGGCGGGAGAAGCGGCGCTTTCGATCCAGCTCTATGCCAAGCTGCTGTCGCGCTATCCGCATACCCGGTTCGCCGCGCAGGCGCGCGCCGCGGTCGAAGAGCAGAAAAGGAAGCTGGCAAAGGCCTAGAGCTCCGGATAGAGGCGGCCGGGATTGAAGATGCCGGCGGGATCGAAGGCGTCTTTCAACCTGCGGTGCAGCCCGAGCACTACCGGCGTGAGGGGCGCAAAGGCGCCGGCCGATTTGTCCGCGCCGCGGAACAGCGTTGCGTGTCCGCCCGCGCGTTTGGCCGTGTCCCGGATTTGTGGATCATCGCCGCGTATCCAGCGCAGCCCTCCGCCCCACTCGATGAGCTGGCGCCCGCCCAGGGCGAGCGGCGGAGTTATGGAGGGCACGGCGAGGCGCCACAGCGTCTCCTCGCCGGCGAAAAAGGCATGCGTCTGCTCGCGAAGCGCGCGCCAGAAAACCGCCGTGACGCCGACTTCGGCGCCGCCGATGCGCTGCGCCGCGCCCTTCACCGCAACGTCCGATCCCGAAAGGCGCACATGCAGCGCGCCGTCGTGCCACGCCGTGGCCGAGAGCGGCAGCGGCTCGCCCGCCCACCGGTTCATCGCGTCGAGTGCGCCCGCTTCATCGGTCTCGAGTCGCAGCGTGAGCTCCATGGGCGGACGCGGCAGCACCTTGAGCGAGGCCTCGGCGATCAGCCCGAGCGTGCCGAGCGCGCCGGCGCTCAGGCGCGAAACGTCGTAGCCGGCGACGTTCTTCATCACCTGGCCGCCGAACTGCAGGAGCTCGCCGCGCCCGTCGATCAGCTTGACGCCGAGCACGAAGTCGCGCAGCGCGCCGGCGCTCGCGCGCCGCGGACCCGAGAGACCGGCTGCGATGCAGCCGCCGAAGGTCGCGGCGCCGAAATGCGGCGGCTCGAACGGCAGGCATTGGCCGCTCGCCTCGAGCGTCCGCTCGATCTCGGCGAGCGGTGTGCCGCAGCGCGCGGTGATCACCAGCTCGCTTGCCTCGTAGGCGGCGATGCCGGCGTACGCGCGCGTATCGAGCAGCTCGCCGCGCGGCGCGTTGCCGTAGAAGTCCTTGCTGCCGCCGCCGCGCAGCCGCAGCGGGGTCTTGCGAGCCACCGCCGAGCGGATCCGCTCCTGGAGCGCTGCCAGCGTCAAAACCGCGGCAGCTCCGCGTGCGGCAGCGCGCCGCCGCGCACGTGCATGCGGCCGTACTCCGAGCAGCGCGCGAGCGTCGGCACCGCCTTGCCGGGGTTGAGCAGCCCCTGCGGATCGAAGGCGCGCTTGACGGCGTGGAACAGCTCCAGCTCCGCGCTGCCGAACTGCGCGCACATCTGGTTGATCTTCTCGACGCCGACGCCGTGCTCGCCGGTGATGGTGCCGCCCACCGCGACGCATTTCTCCAGCACTTCGCCGGCGAAGCGCTCGGTGCGCTCGAGCTCCTCGGCATTGTTGGCGTCGAACAGGATCAGCGGATGCAGGTTGCCGTCGCCGGCGTGGAACACGTTGGGGCAGCGCAGCCGGTACTTCTTCTCCATCTCGGCGATGAAGTTGAGCACTTCGCCCAGGCGCTTGCGCGGGATGGTGCCATCCATGCAGTAGTAGTCGGGCGAGATGCGGCCCACCGCCGGAAACGCCGCCTTGCGCCCCGACCAGAAGCGCAGGCGCTCGGCTTCGTCGCGCGACACCGCGAGGCGCACCGCGCCGGCGGCCGCGAGCACCGCCTCCATGCGCGCGATCTCGTGCTCGACTTCAGCGGCGCTGCCGTCGGACTCGCACAGCAGGATCGCGGCGGCTTCGAGGTCGTAGCCGGCCGAGACGAACTCCTCGACCGCGCGCGTCGCCGGGCGATCCATCATCTCGAGGCCCGCGGGGATGATGCCGGCGGCAATCACCGCGGCCACCGCATTGCCCGCTTTGTCGACGTCGTCGAACGACGCCATGATGACGCGCGCGCACTGCGGCTTGGGCAGCAGCTTGACGCTCACCTCGGTGACGACGAAAAGCATTCCTTCGGAGCCGATGGCGAGCGCGAGGAGATCGAGTCCCGGCGCATCGGGCGCTTCGCTGCCCACCTCGAGCGGCTCGCCCTCGATAGTGAAGCCGCGCAGCCTGAGCACGTTGTGCAGCGTCAGGCCGTATTTCAGGCAGTGCACGCCGCCCGAGTTCTCGGCGACGTTGCCGCCGATGGTGCAGGCGATCTGGCTCGACGGATCGGGTGCGTAGTACAGGCCGTGCGGCGCCGCCACCTCCGAGATCACGGCGTTGCGCACGCCCGGCTGCACCACCGCGACGCGCGCGCGCGCATCGACGCGCAGCACGCGCATGAATTTCGCCATCGAAAGCAGCACACCGTCGCCCGGCGGCAGCGCGCCGCCCGAGAGCCCGGTGCCGGCGCCGCGCGGCACCACGGGTACACCGAGCTTCGAGCAGGTGATGAGAACACGCTGGACCTGCTGCTCGGTCTCGGGCAGCGCCACCACCATCGGCAGCTGGCGGTAGGCGGTCAGGCCGTCGCACTCGTAGGGCCGCGTATCCTCTTCGTCGAATAGCACCGCGCGTTGCGGCAGAAAGGCGCGCAGCGCGCGCGCCACCTCGTGCTGCCGGCTCAGAGATACGGCTTCGCCCACTTCAGGCCTTCGCGCGTGTCACCGCGGGGATTGTATTCGCATCCCACCCAGCCCGAATAACCGATGGCGTCGAGATGGCGCAGCAGAAAGTCGAAGTTGATCTCGCCCGTGCCGGGCTCGTTGCGCTCCGGCACGTCGGCGATCTGGATATGGCCGATGCGCGCGAGCAGCCGCTCGATGCTGCGCGCGAGATCGCCCTCCATGATCTGCATGTGGAACACGTCGTATTGCAGGAAGGCATTGGCTTCGCCGGCGGCGTTGAGCACATCGATGGCCTGCGCGCTGCCGGTGAGAAAGAAGCCGGGCACGCTGCGCGTGTTGATCGGCTCGATCAGCAGCTGCACGCCGACCTCGCCCAGGCGCCGCGCGGCGTGGCGTACATTGGCCACCAGGGTGTGGCGGTGCTGCGCATCGGCGGCGGCGAGACCGGCGATGCAGTTCAGGCGCGGACAGCCGACCGCGGTGGCGTATTCGATGGCGCGCTCGACGCCCTCGCGGAACTCGCGCTCGCGCCCGGGCAGGCAGGCGATGCCGCGCTCGCCTTTCGCCATGTCGCCGGCCGGCAGGTTGTGCAGCACGACCTGCACGCCCGCATCGCGCGCGCGCCGGGCCAGCGCCTCGGGGGCGAGCGCGTACGGGAACTGGTATTCGACGTAGCGAAAACCCGCGTCGCGCGCGGCGCCGAAGCGCTCGAGAAAATCGAGCTCGGGGAACAGCATCGAAAGATTCGCGGCGAGCTTCGGCATAATGGACAGAATAACTTGAACGCGATGGAAATCGCTGCCGCAACGCCGTGGTGGATCTGGCCGATCGCGCTGTTCGCGGTCAGTTTTGCGATCGGCATCGTCGCGGTGCTGGCGGGGGTCGGCGGCGGCGTGCTGTTCGTGCCGATCGTCGGCAGCCTGTTTCCGTTTCACCTCGACTTCGTGCGCGGCGCCGGGCTGATGTTCGCGCTCGCCGGCACGCTCGCCGCCGGGCCGCCGCTGCTGCGCGCCGGCATGGCGAGCCTGCGGCTGGTGATGCCGCTCGCGCTGGTGGGCTCGATCGCTTCCTTCGCCGGCGCGCTCGCCGGATTCGCGCTTGGCACGGCGCAGCTGCAAACGCTGCTCGGCGTGCTGATCATCGGCATCGCGCTGCTCATCTGGCGCCTGCGCGGCGCCGACCGGGCGGAGGTCGAACCCGACGCGCTGAGCGAACTGCTGCGGCTGGAAGGCGAATTCCACGACGCGGCGCTCGACAGCACCATCGATTGGCGCACGCACCAGACCCCGCTCGGCCTGGCGGCCTTCGCCGGCATCGGCTTCGTCGGCGGCATCTTCGGCCTGGGCGCCGGGTTCGCGAATGTGCCGGCGCTCAACCTCCTGATGGCGGCGCCGCTCAAGGTGGCGGTCGGCTCGAGCGGCCTGCTGATCTCGGTGATCAACAGCTCCGCGGCATGGGTCTACCTGCATCGCGGCGCGCTGCTGCCGCTGGTGGTGGTGCCGTCGATCCTCGGCGTAATGCTCGGCTCGCGCATCGGCGCCCGGCTGCTCGGCGTGACCCCGGCGCCGGTGGTGCGCCGCCTGGTCATCGTCGTGATGCTGCTCGCCGGATTGCGCGCGCTGTCCAGGGGGCTCGGTCTATGGACCTGATGTCGCGGGAGCGGCGCTTGCGCGAGCTTTATGCCCGCTGGCTCGACGCCGCAACCAAGGCCGGCTTCGCGATCCTGCTCGCTGCCTTCCTCGTCTATGCCGGCGGCCTGCTGCCGGCTTACGTGCCGCTGGCAGACCTGCCGCGGTACTGGAGCCTGCCGGTGCACCGCTTTATCGAAGTGACCGGCGCGCCGCAGGGCTGGGCGTGGCTCGGGCTGCTCGGCTACGGCGACGCGCTCAACCTGGCGGCGGTCGCCCTGCTCGGCCTGGTGACGCCGGCCTGCTACGCGCGCCTGCTACCCGCCCTGATCGCCGAGCGCGACTGGCTGCAGGCCGCGCTCGCCCTGGCGCAGCTGGTGGTGCTGGTCACCGCAGCGAGCGGCCTGCTGGCCGGCCCCGGGTGACGGTGCTAGACTTTTTTCGCGCCAGACCCATAACTAAAAGGAGAAAACCATGGGTGCGATCTTCCAATCCCTGAGCCGAACCATCATCGCCGGTGTCGTCGTGCTCATCGTCCTGCTGTTCATTGCCGCCGCCCTGACCGGCGGCGCGGTCAATCTTGCGTCGCACGGCTGGTGGCTGTTCGCCATGCGCTGGCTGCACATCACGGCAGGCGTGATGTGGATCGGCCTGCTCTGGTACTTCAACTTCGTGCAGACGCCGTCGATGCCCAAGATCCCCGACGAGCAGAAGCCCGCGGTGAGCAAGGTGATCGCGCCCACGGCGCTCTTCTGGTTCCGCTGGGCGGCGATGGCGACCATCGTCCTCGGCCTGATCCTCGCCCTGATGAACGGCTACCTGGGGCAGGCGCTCATGCTGCAGAAGGGCTTCGTGGCGATCGGCCTGGGCATGTGGCTCGGCGCCGTCATGTGGTTCAACGTCTGGTTCATCATCTGGCCGAACCAGAAGAAGGCGCTCGGCATCGTGCAGGTCAGCCCCGAGGAGAAGGCCGCGGCGGCCAAGCTCGCCGGCATGACCTCGCGCATCAACACCATGCTGTCCATCCCCATGCTTTATTTCATGGTGGCGCAGCAGCACGGCGGCCTATAAAGCCTGTTAGGTGCCGGGAATGCCGCCGATGCGGCTTCCCGGCTTGATGCCCCGGGCGGCAAACCAGCCGCGGTTCATTTCCAGCGCATAGCGCGCCGGCCGGCTCGCGCAATGCGAGTCCTCGGTCTGCGGCGCCATGTCCTCGACGTTGACGATCGCGCCGCGCTCGTCGATGAAAGCGACCGACAGCGGGATCAGGGTGTTTTTCATCCACATGCAGTGCGTCGTGACCTCGTCGAAGATGAACAGCATGCCGGCATTCGATGGCATCGAGGCACGGTGCATGAGCCCGGTCATGCGGCTCGCGTAATCGGCGGCGACCTCGGCGCGGATGAGATGCATGCCGGCATTGAGCTGCGCCACCGGGAGTTGCTGGGCGAACGCCGGCGCTGCGGACAAAGCGAGTGCGAGAAATAAGCGCATAAATGAAAAAGGCAGGGGGATGCCCTGCCTTGGTTTGATTCCGCTGCGGGTTACTTCTTGTCCATCTTTTCCGACTTGCCCATCTTGTCGGACTTGCCCATCTTGTCGGACTTCTTGCCGTCTTTTTTCGCGGCCTTCTTCTTGCCGTCCTTTTTGTCCATCTTTTCCGTTTTCGTGTCCGACTTCTTGTCCATCTTCTTGTCCTGCGCGACCGCGGCGAAACTCATGCCCGCAAACATCGCCGCGACGAGGACTGCAACAAGCTTTTTCATCGTCATCCCCTCTCTGGTGGGTTGTGTAGAAAGACCGCCCTGAGGCGCAGTCCGCTCTCTATAACGCACACGCTGTCGCGCGGTTGACGCGTCGTGGGAAGTGATTTTAAATCAAACGCATAGGGCGCTCAAAGGCCGGTTATAATCGCCCCCTTTTTCGGTTCTCGCAGGGAGCACATTCCAAATGGCGTATCAGCACATCAAGGTCCCCTCGTCGGGCGAAAAGATCCGGGTCCGGAAGGACTTCTCGCTCGAGGTGCCCGAGCGGCCGATCATCCCCTACATCGAGGGCGACGGCACCGGCATCGACATCACGCCGGTGATGCTTAAGGTGGTCGATGCCGCAGTGCAGAAGTCCTACGGCGGCAAGAAGAAGATCGTGTGGATGGAGATGTTCGCGGGCGAGAAGTCCTGCCGCGTGTACGGCGAGAACGTCTGGCTGCCCGAAGAGACGCTGCAGGCGGCGAAAGAGTACGTGGTCTCGATCAAGGGGCCGCTCACCACGCCGGTCGGCGGCGGCATCCGCTCGATCAACGTCGCGCTGCGCCAGGAGCTCGACCTGTACGTCTGCCTGCGCCCGGTGCGCTGGTTCAAGGGCGTGCCGTCACCGCTGAAGAAGCCCGACGACGTCGACATGGTGATCTTCCGCGAGAACGCGGAGGACATCTACGCCGGCATCGAGTGGCCGGCGCAGTCGGCCGAGGCGAAGAAGGTGATCGACTTCCTGATGAAGGAAATGAAGGTCAAGAAGATCCGCTTCCCGGAGAGCTCGGCGATCGGCATCAAGCCGATCTCGATCGAGGGCTCGGAGCGCCTGATCCGCCGCGCCTACCAGTACGCCATCGACAACAAGAGGAAGTCGGTGACGCTGGTGCACAAGGGCAACATCCAGAAGTTCACCGAGGGCGGCTTTCGCGACTGGGGCTACAAGCTGGCGCAGAAGGAATTCAGCGCCAAGCCGATCGACGGCGGTCCGTGGCACAGCTTCAAGAACCCCAAGGGCGGGCCCGACATCGTCATCAAGGACGTGATCACCGATGCGATGCTGCAGCAGATCCTGCTGCGGCCGGCGGAATACGACGTGCTCGCGACGACCAATTTGAACGGCGACTACATCTCGGATGCGCTCGCCGCGGAAGTCGGCGGTATCGGCATCGCGCCGGGCGCGAATCTCAGCGACACGGTGGCGATGTTCGAAGCGACCCACGGCACGGCGCCGAAATACGCCGGCAAGGATTACGTCAATCCCGGCTCCGAGATCCTGTCCGCCGAGATGATGCTGCGGCACATGGGCTGGGTCGAAGCCGCCGACGCGATCGTCCGGTCGATGGAGGCCGCGATCCAGGACAAGATCGTGACTTACGACTTCGCGCGCCAGATGCAGGGTGCGAAGCAGGTCTCCTGCTCCGGCTTCGGGCAGGCGATGATCGAGCGGATGTGATGCGCCTGCTTTGCAGCCTGGTCCTTCTCGCGTTCAGCGCCGCGGCGCAGGCCGGCTGGTGGGTGAGCGGCGACCTCGAGAGCTTCCATTGGGAAGAAGCCGGTTCGCCGAAGGTGACGGAGAAGGGCCCGCGCTACGGCGTCGGCTGGGGCTTCGCCTGGGAGCGCCCGGCCGGCTGGCAATGGGCCTATCGCGGCGAGTTTCGCCGCGGCACCGTCGATTACACCGGGGCCTTCCTCTTCAGCGGCCAGCCGACCACGGCGCGCGTGCAGTACACCGGACTGGTCAACGAGGGGCAGGGAATTTACCGGCTGGCGCATCCGCTGGGCGTGGAGTTCGTGGGCGGCCTGGGCCTGGATTACTGGGAGCGCAACATCCTGCCGGATCAGAAAGAGGACTACGGCGTCGTGTTCCTGCGACTGGGGGTGAACTTCGACCCGCGCGCGGCCCAGGGCTGGTTCGGCGGCGGCGGCGTCAAGCTGCCGCTCTACGTGGCCGAGAACGCGCACCTCCAGGAGCTCGGGTTCGACCAGAATCCGCGCCTCGAGCCGAAAGGCCAGCCCAGCCTGTACGCCCAGGGCGGCTACCGCTTTACCCCAAACTGGAGCGGGATCCTCTATTACGACAGCTACCGCTTCGGCGAGTCGGCCGCGGTGCGCACCACCGGCGCGGCATGTCCCGCGAGCAGCTGCCTGTTGTTCCAGCCGGCGAGCACGGTCAATACCATCGGGCTTAAGCTGCAGTACAACTTCCGATAAAAAAGGCCGCCCGCGAGCGGCCTTTCAATTCCTTAGCGCAGCGCTTACCCCGACTTCTGGATGTTGGAGGCCTGCTTGCCCTTGGGCCCCTGCACCACGTCGAAGCTGACCTTCTGGCCCTCCTTGAGGGTCTTGAAGCCGGACATGTTGATCGCGGAGAAATGCGCGAACAAGTCCTCGCTGCCGTCGTCGGGCGTAATGAAACCATAGCCCTTCGCGTCGTTGAACCACTTCACGGTGCCTGTTGCCATGCTCTCTCCCTGTTGCCGTTGATTTGAGCTACCGGGCCACGTCGTCGAAGTCCATGATCCCGAGCCATGCCTGGAACTTCACGACCCCGCCCCGCTCTGGCGAAACAGACAGCCTGACTCCAAACACAGCCCGCCTTTTACGCGTCGCTACAAGCGTCGTCAAGGGCCGTGCCGGAAGCTGTTGCGCGCACGCAAGACCGTGAAAAGGCACGTAATCCGCGCCGCTCGGTGCTGTCCGCCGCATTGCACCGCCCCCCCACATTGCGTACGATAGCCACGAGGAACTGGGTATCGCGGTAGCTGTCAGATTTGCAGGGGGGCACGGGGCGCGTAGCGGCGGCATGGCGCAGCAAAAGGACGACACCCTACTCGAGGCGCAGCGCAGCAAGCTGAAGCCTCCGCCGATGTTCAAGGTCATGCTCCTGAACGATGACTACACGCCGATGGAGTTCGTAGTAGTGGTGCTGCAGAAGTTCTTCGGCATGACCCGGGAGCGGGCCACCCAGGTGATGCTGAAGGTGCACCGCGATGGCATTGGCATCTGTGGGGTTTATCCGCGCGACGTTGCCACCACCAAGGTGCAGCAAGTCGCGGCATACTCCCGGAAGCATCAGCATCCGCTACAGTGCGTAATGGAGGAGACGTAGTCGAAAGTGAAAGGTAAGGAAACAGAATGATTGCCCAGGAACTCGAAGTCAGCCTGCACATGGCGTTCGTGGAAGCCCGCCAGAAACGCCACGAGTTCATTACGGTCGAGCACCTGCTGCTCGCCCTGCTCGACAACCCGACCGCGGCCGAAGTGCTGCGCGCCTGCGGCGCCAACATGGACGAGCTGCGCAAGAACCTGACGCAGCACATCGCCGAGCAGACGCCGCGCATCGCGGCAGACCGCGAAGTCGACACGCAGCCCACGCTCGGCTTCCAGCGCGTCATCCAGCGCGCCATCCTGCACGTCCAGTCCTCGGGCAAGAAGGAAGTGACCGGCGCCAACGTGCTGGTGGCGATCTTCGGCGAGAAGGACTCGCACGCGGTGTACTTCCTGCAGCAGCAGGGCATCGCGCGGCTCGATGTCGTCAACTACATCTCGCACGGCATCACCAAGACGCCGCAGGCGCACCAGGGCAAGACCGACCAGGAGGCCGACCAGGAAGGCCAGGCCGAGACCTCCAACAGCCCGCTCGACAACTACACGCAGAACCTGAACGCGCTAGCGCTCGCCGGCAAGATCGATCCCCTGATCGGCCGCGACAGGGAGCTCGAGCGCGTGGTGCAGACGCTGTGCCGCCGCCGCAAGAACAACCCGCTGCTGGTCGGCGAAGCCGGCGTCGGCAAGACCGCGATCGCGGAGGGCCTGGCGCGCCGCATCGTCGAAGGCAACGTGCCCGACCTGCTGGCGAAGTGCACCGTGTACGCCCTGGACATGGGCGCGTTGCTGGCCGGCACCAAGTATCGCGGCGACTTCGAGCAGCGCCTGAAGGCGGTGCTGAAGCAGCTGGTCGACAATCCCAACGCCATCCTGTTCATCGACGAGATCCACACCGTGATCGGCGCCGGCGCCGCCTCGGGCGGCACGCTCGACGCCTCGAACCTGCTGAAGCCGGTGCTTTCCACCGGCCAGCTGAAGTGCATCGGCGCCACCACCTACAACGAGTACCGCGGCGTGTTCGAGAAGGACCACGCCCTGTCGCGGCGCTTCCAGAAGATCGATGTGGTCGAGCCCTCGGTCGACGAGACCGTGGAGATTCTCAAGGGCCTGAAAACCCGCTTCGAGGCCCACCACAGCGTCAAGTACACCGCTAACGCGTTGACCACGGCCGCGGAGCTCTCCGCGCGCTACATCAACGACCGGCACCTGCCCGACAAGGCGATCGACGTGATCGACGAGGCCGGCGCCGCGCAGAGGATCGCGCCCAAGGCCAAGCAGAAGCGCATCATCGGCAAGGCCGAGATCGAGGAGATCATCGCCAAGATTGCGCGCATCCCGCCGCGCAGTGTCTCTAGCGACGACCGCAGCGCCTTGGCCAATCTCGACCGGGATCTCAAAGCGGTGGTGTTCGGCCAGGACCGGGCGATCGACGCGCTCTCCTCCGCCATCAAGATGGCCCGCTCCGGCCTGGGCAACCCGCAGAAGCCGATCGGCAACTTCCTGTTCTCCGGCCCCACCGGCGTCGGCAAGACCGAGGTGGCGCGCCAGCTCGCCTACTGCATGGGCATCGAGCTCATCCGCTTCGACATGTCGGAGTACATGGAGCGCCACGCCGTCAGCCGCCTGATCGGCGCGCCGCCGGGATACGTCGGCTTCGAGCAGGGCGGCCTGCTGACCGAGCAGATCACGAAGAAGCCCTACTCGGTGCTGCTGCTCGACGAGATCGAGAAGGCGCACCCGGACATCTTCAACGTGCTGCTGCAGGTGATGGACCACGGCACGCTGACCGACAACAACGGCCGCAAGGCCGACTTCCGCAACGTCTGCATCGTCATGACCACCAACGCCGGCGCCGAGTCGCTCGCGCGCACCCAGATGGGCTTTACGCCCTCGGCGAAGATGGGCGACGAGATGGAAGCGATCAAGCGCATGTTCACGCCGGAGTTCAGGAACCGGCTCGACGCCGTGATCTCCTTCGGCGCGCTCGACGAGAAAACCATCATGCTGGTGGTCGAGAAGTTCCTGATGCAGCTCGACGAGCAGCTCGCCGAGAAGAAGGTCGAGGCGAGCTTCACCGACGCGCTGAAGGCGCACCTGGCGAAGAAAGGCTTCGACCCGCTGATGGGCGCGCGCCCGATGGCGCGCCTGATCCAGGACACCATCCGCCGCGCGCTCGCCGACGAGCTGCTGTTCGGCCGGCTGCAGCACGGCGGCAAGGTCGCCATCGACATCGGCGAGGACGAGAAGATCAAGCTCGCCTTCGAAGAGGAAGCCGCCCCGGTCGCCTGAGCGTCGGTTCACTCCAGCAAAAGGCCGCCGCTTTTTCCTAGCGACGGCCTTTGCTTTTTGGGCGCCCGGCAGTACGCTTTCCCCGGGAGGACCCATGACCCGCTACATGCTCATCGCCGCAGCGCTGGCTGCGGTACCGCTTAGCGTCGCCGCACAGGACAGCCCCGCCGCGCGCAGCCTCGCGGCCACCTGCGCCAGCTGCCACGGCACCGACGGCCGCAGCGTCACGCAGGAGGTGGCTTCGCTCGCCGGCCTGCCGAAGGACGACATCGTGGCCAAGATGAAAGGGTTCCGCGACGGCACGCGGCCCGCCACCGTGATGCACCAGATCGCGAAGGGCTACAGCGAACAGCAGATCGAGCTCGTCGCCGACTACTTCTCGCGGAGGCCGCGATGAGACGCCGCCAGTTCCTGAAGTTCGCCGGCGCCGCCTCGCTCGCCGGCTGCGCCGCGCCCGGAAGCGTCAAGGCCAAGCCGCGCGTGCTGGTGATCGGCGCCGGCTTCGGCGGCGCGACCGCGGCCAAGTACGTGGCGATGTGGCAGCCGAGCGTCCAGGTGGTGCTGGTCGACCGGCAGAGCGAATTCGTTTCCTGCCCGATCTCGAACCTGGTGCTCGGCGGCAACCGCAGCATGCGCGACATCACGCACAGCTACGACGGCCTGCGCAAATACGGCGTCGACGTACTGAACGGCGAGGCGGTCGCCATCGACAGCGCGAAGCAGCTGGTCACCTTCGGCCGCGGCAGCCAGCTGGTCTACGACCGCCTGGTGCTCGCGCCCGGCGTCGACTTCCTCTTCAACGAAGTCGAGGGCTACGAGGCCGCCGGCGAGCGCGTGCTGCATGCCTGGAAGGCCGGGCCGCAGACCGTGGCGCTGCGACGCCAGCTCGAAGCGATGCCCGATGGCGGGGTCTACATCCTCTCGGTGCCGGTGGCGCCGTACCGCTGCCCGCCCGGACCCTACGAGCGCGCCTGCCAGGTGGCGCACTACTTCAAGCAGGCGAAGCCGCGCTCCAAGGTGCTGCTGCTCGACGCCAACCCCGACGTCACCTCCAAGGGGCCGCTCTTCAAGCGCGCCTGGGAGGATCTCTACAAGGGCATCATCGAGTACCGGCCAAACGCGAAAGTGCTGGCGGTCGACGGCCAGGCGATGAGCGTGCGCACCGAGTTCGACACGGTGAAGGGCGATGTGCTGAACCTGGTGCCGCCGCAGCGTGCCGCCGACATCGCGTTCAAGGCCGGCGTCATCACGAGCAACAACCGCTGGTGCGACGTCGACTGGCGCACCATGGAGTCGAAGGCCGTCAAAGGCATCCACGTGCTCGGCGATGCGACGCTTTCTGCCGCGGGCATGCCGAAGTCAGGTCACATGGCAAACTCGCACGCGAAGGTCTGCGCCGCCGCGATCGTCGAGTACCTGAACGGCCGCGAGCCCAACCCCAGCCCGGTGATGAGCAACACCTGCTACAGCTTCGTCTCCGACAAGGAAGTGATCCACGTCGCCTCGGTGCACCAGTACGACGCCGGGCAGAACACGATCATTCCGGTGAAAGGCGCGGGCGGAGTGTCCGCCGCGCGCAGCGAGCTCGAAGGTCAGTACGGCTGGAGCTGGGCCCGCAACATCTGGGCCGATATGTTGACCTAGCGCCCAGTAGAACCGAAGCCGCCGGCGCCGCGCGCGCTGGCGGCGAATTCCTCGACCACGTCGAACTGCACCTGCACGACCGGCACCACCACCAGCTGCGCGATGCGGTCCATCGGCTGGATGGTGAAGGGCGCTGTTCCGCGGTTCCACAGCGAGACCATCAGCGGGCCCTGGTAGTCGGAATCAATCAGGCCGACCAGGTTGCCAAGCACGATGCCGTTCTTCGAGCCCAGGCCCGAGCGCGGCAGGATCACTGCGGCATGGCCGGCGTCGGCGACATGGATGGCGATGCCGGAGGAGACCAGCTGGCTGTCGCCGGCGGCGAGGGTCAGCGGCGCATCGATGCAAGCGCGCAGGTCGAGGCCGGCGGCGCCGGGGGTGGCGTAATGCGGCAGCATGCCGCGGATCCTCTCGTCGAGGATCTTCACTTCCAGCTTCTTCATTTGCGGCGCGGCAGCGCTTGCGCGACGTGCGCGAGGAGCTTGCGCGCGAGCTCGAGCTTCGGGCCGCGCCCGAGGTCGTGCTCGCCGCGCTCGTCGTAGAGCTTGATGGCGCTGTCGTCGGTGCCGATCGCGTCCTGCGCGAGATTGGCGGCGATCAGCGGGACGTTCTTCTTGCGGCGCTTCTCGGCGGCGTTGCGCGCCAGGTCCTCGCTCTCGGCGGCGAAGCCGACGCAGAACGGCGCAGGCTTCATCCCGGCCACGTAGGCGAGGATGTCCGGGTTCTCGACCAGCTCGAGATGCACTGCGCGGCCATTGACCTTCTTCAGCTTGCGCGGCGATGCTTCCTTCGGCCGATAGTCCGCCACCGCCGCCACCGAGATGAACACATCGCTGCCTGGCGCCGCCTTTTTCACCGCCGCGAACATTTCCTCGGCGGTGCGCACGTCGACGCGCGAAACGCCGGGCGGCGTGGCGAGCGCCACCGGCCCGCTCACCAGGGTCACTTCCGCGCCGGCCTCGTGCGCCGCGCGCGCAACGGCATAGCCCATCTTGCCGGAGCTGGAATTGGTCAGCACGCGCACCGGGTCGACCGGCTCCTCGGTCGGCCCCGCGGTCACCAGCACGCGCTTGCCGGCGAGCGCCTTCGGCGCGAGCAGCGCTTCGATCTCGGCGGCGATCTGCGCGGCCTCGAGCATGCGGCCCAGGCCGACCTCGCCGCAGGCCTGGTCGCCCGCGGCCGGCCCGGCGAGCGTCACGCCATCTTCGGCGAGCCGCGCCACGTTGCGCCGGGTCGCGGCGTTCTGCCACATCTCGACATTCATCGCCGGCGCCACGACCAGCGGGCAGCGCCGCGCCAGGCACAAGCTGGAAAGCAGATCGGCGGCCGAGCCGTTGGCCAGCTTGGCGAGAAAATCAGCCGAGGCCGGCGCCACCACGATCAGCTCGCGATCGCGCGACAGCTCGATATGCCCCATCGCATCGTTAACGCGCGAGTCCCAGAGATCGGTCCACACCGGCTGTCCCGACAACGCCTGCAGGGTCATCGGCGTGATGAAGCGCGTCGCGGCTTCGGTCATGACCACGCGCACGTCGGCGCCGCGCTTGACGAGCAGGCGCGTCAGCTCCGCCGCCTTGTAGGCGGCGATGCCACCGGTCAATCCGAGGATGAGCTTCCTGCCAGTCAACGCCACGCGGCTCGCCCCGTTAGAAGGGATGAGGATTGTAAGCCCAAGCCATGCCGATCTCCGACTGGCCGCTGGAGGAGCGGCCGCGCGAAAAACTGCTCGCGAAAGGCGCAACCGCGCTGAGCGATGGCGAGCTCATCGCCGTGCTGCTGCGCTCCGGCGTGCGCGGCAAGAGCGCGGTGGATCTGGCGCGCGACCTGCTGACGCAATACGGCGGCGTGACGCACATGCTCGAGGCCGGCGCGGAGCTGGAGACCATCAAAGGCTTGGGACCGGCGAAGCGGGCGCAATTCGCCGCTGCCATCGAGCTCGCGCGCCGCTCGCTGCAGGAAAAGCTCAAGGAGAACGCGGCGCTCACTTCGCCCGGCGCGGTGCGCGACTATCTGCGCCTCAAGCTCGCGTCGCGCAAGGAAGAGGCGTTCGTCTGCATCTGGCTCGACGCCCAGCACAAGGCCATCGAGTTCGAGGTGCCCTTCACCGGCACATTGACGCAGACCAGCGTGTACCCGCGCGAGATCGTCAAGGCGGCGCTGCGCGTCAATGCCGCGGCAGTCATCTTTGCCCACAACCATCCGTCCGGCGTGGCGCAGCCCAGCCAGGCCGACGAGCTCCTCACGCGCAACCTGAAGGAGGCCCTGGCGCTGGTCGAGATCAAGGTGCTCGACCATTTCATCGTCGCAGGCAACCAGGCGATCTCGTTCGCGG
>Ga0209131_1001249_pt1 | contig 17616 bp, 18 predicted proteins | sample GraSoi_2013_40cm_FD_185826 | JGI IMG/M metagenome (GOLD analysis project Ga0209131, IMG submission 185826) | Grasslands soil microbial communities from the Angelo Coastal Reserve, California, USA - Sample 9_17_2013_40cm (SPAdes) (version 2) | ecosystem: Environmental > Terrestrial > Soil >...
TCACCTTGCGAGTGACCGCGCTTTCCACCGCGAGGTGCACGTCGATCTCCTCGACGTCGCACGCGTGATATTTCATCGCCCACCAGCCCTGGATCGGGGCGATGCGTCGCGGAAAGGCGGCCGCCATCATCGTCACGAGCGTGATCCAGAAGCACGCGGCGTAATTACCGCGGCGCAGGTGGCGTTCCAGGGCAAGCAGCCTCTCGAAGATTCCCATGCCGGGCCGTCTCTCGAGGTATCGCACGTTGACGCCGCAGCGTCCCAGGGCCTCCTCCATGGGCGCGCTGCGGCCGGCAGCGGCGAAGACGGTGAACTCGTAGTTGCGGGCGCCGATCTCGCGCACCGCCTGGAGAGTCTCGATGAGCACGGCCACGTGCGCGAGCATCGTCGCGTTGTGTACGAAGAGCGCGACGCGCCGAACGGCCTCGGGCCGCCATGCGCGATGCCGCTCCTCGAGCGGGGGTGCGTGGGAACGCGCGGCGCGTGCCAGCGCTGGAATCCAGCTTCCCGTTGTCGCCTTGAACCACGCCTGGGATTCGGCGCGCAGGACGTGATGCATATAGGCCACGGTTTCGAGCGTCAGGGCGACTTCGAAAGAGCGACCCTCGGCAGCCGCAATCATCCACGGCACCAACAGGCGCCCGAACACGCTCTCGGCCCAAGGCAGGGCGCTGCCGCGGCTGAAGCCCAGCAAGGCCATCGCGGCAATCGCGTGATCGGGCTCGAGCTTTGCCACGGTCCCGGGAACGACGATTTGCGCGGCGATCGGCGCGAGCGACGGCTCGAGGCGATGGGTGATGCCCGCCTCCTCGGCGAGCATTCCGAACTGGCTGAGATACGGGTGGGCGGACTGCAGGCGCGCCGCAGGCAATGCCAGCAGCGCTTGCAGCACGTCGAGCATCTCGAAGCGGTCCGGATGCAAGTGCGGCAAGCCGCCGATCATCGATGCCAGGCCCGTGGCGCTCAGCGCGAGGGCTTGGGCGGGGTTGGCGCGGAGCCTCGCCAGCTCGGCGCGCGCATACCAGGTGAAAGGTGCGTTGGGGTGCGACTGCTGGTAATTCTCGACCGTGCGCTCGATGAGCGCCGGGTCGGCGGAAGCAAGCGCCTCGCCAAGCGGCCCCAAGGGGTTCATGCGCCGCCGCGGGCGCGAATCAGGCGGCAGGGATTGCCGCCCCAGACGGAATTGCCGCCGATGCGGCCTGAAACCACGCTTCCCGCGGCGATGACGGCGCCGGACTCGATGTAGGTGCCGTCGAGCAGCACGCAATGGGCGCCGATCCAGACGTCGTTCTCGACCACTACGCCGCCCTTGGGCGGCATGAATCCCTGCTTGCGGATCTCGACGTCGGTGCGCTCGAAGGCATGGTTCGCGGGAACGATCGAGCAGCCGGGTCCCACGAGCACGTAATCGCCGAATCGGATTCCCGCGCCGGAGTAAAGGGTGCAGTGGGGGTTGATGTAGCAATGCTCGCCGATGACCACGTCGCCGTCGCCGCCCACCGCGCGGATCACGACGAAGTCGTAAACCTGCGTGTGCGCGCCGATCACGATGCGCGTGCCGCGCGTCGAGGCATGGATGCGCGCCTCTGGACTCACGAAGGCGCTGGGATGGATCTCGAGCGGCGAAGGATCGGGCACGTTCTTCGGGGGGATGCGTGGGGTCCGTCTGTTAGAATTTGCGATTCGCCGCGCGCGCTGGTCGCCCGGCGACGGCCTCTATTCTAGGGTATGAGATTCAACATCGCTTTCCTGGGCTACCCGCCTCTGTTCCACCTGCGCCGCGACTTCATCCTGGCCCTCAAGTACGGCCTGGAAGACCTGGGCCACGACGTCGCCATCTCCGGAGCCCAGGTCGACACCGCCCGCTTCAATCTGCTCATCTCGGCCTATTTCCTCACCAAGGGGGAATTGGCGCGGATCGACCAGTCCGGGATCGAGTTCGCCCATGTGAATACCGAGGTCATCGCCGGCGACATGGTCAACTTCAACCCCCAGAAGACCGATTTCCTGGGGGCTTACCTGCCCAGCATGCGCAAGGGCCGGTTCGTCTGGGACGTGATCCTCGACAACCTCGCAGAGCACCGGCGCTATGGAAACAACGCGCACTTCCTGCGATGGGGCTGGCACCCGCGCCTCGAGGACGTGCCGCCCCGCGAGACGAAGGAATTCGATTTCTATTTCTTCGGTCTCATGAGCCACCGGCGCCAGGCGATCATCGCGGAGCTGCACCGGCGCGGCTTCAGCGGCCTCTTCGACATGGAGTGCCCCTATTTCATGCGCAACGACCGCATCGCGCGCGCGCGCGTGCAGTTGAACATAGTGCAGGACGAAAAGTACACGCACGTGAACTCGTTTCGCATCTGCTACCTCGCGAACAACCGCTGCGCGATTCTCTCGGAAGCCGAGAGCGATCCCGCCGGCTATCTTTCGCTGGCACAGGTGGTGCATCGCGGCGAGAGCCTGGCCGACGGGCTCGCGGAGCTGCTCCGCGACAACCGGTGGCGCGCCCGGGGCGAAGAGGCCTATGCCACGTTCCGCGAGCTGCCGATGACGCGCTGTCTCGAGGAATTGCTCGACAAGAGCTTCGGCGACACCGCCCGCATGGCCGGGGCGGCCGCGTGAAGCCGCAGGCGCTCGACGCGGTGATCCTGTGCGGCGGCCAGGGCACGCGGTTGCGCGAGGAGACCGAGTTCAAGCCCAAGCCGATGGTGGAGATCGGTGGGCGTCCCATCCTGTGGCACATCATGCGGCGCTACCACCGCTTCGGCGTGCGCCGCTTCATCCTCTGCCTGGGCTACAAGGGAGAGGTCATCCGCGACTATTTCCTCAACTACCGCCTGCGCCAAAGCGACGTCACCGTATCGCTTCGAACCCACGAGGTTCGCGTGCACGGCGAGGACACGGCGGAAGACTGGGAAGTCGTTCTCGCGGACACCGGTGACGAGACCATGACGGGGGCGCGGATCAAGCGCGCCCTCGCGCACGTTCGCGGCGAGACCTTCTTCGCCACGTACGGCGACGGTGTGGCGGACATCGACCTCGATTCCCTCCTCGCCACGCACGAGCGCGGCGGCCGGCTGGCGACCGTCACCGCCGTGCATCCCTCGTCGCGATATGGCGAGATCGACGTGGCGCACGACGCCGTGCGGACCTTCCTCGAAAAACCCCAGGTCGCGGACGGGTGGATCAACGGCGGCTTTTTCGTGTTCGCGCGCCGCGCCTTCGACGGCTCGAGCGATGACCCGGGCCTGGTGCTGGAGAGCGATATCCTCCCTTCGCTCGCCGCGCGCGGGCAGCTTTCCGCCTTCCAGCACGCCGGGTTCTGGCAGTGCATGGACACCTACCGCGAGATGCTGGCCCTGAACCAGATCTGGGCGCGGGGCAACGCGCCCTGGCTCTAGGGCGATGCCCGCCGCGCTTCCCGGGGTCGACTGGTGGCGTGGCCGACGCGCGCTGGTCACGGGGCACACGGGATTCGTGGGAGGATGGTTATGCGCGTGGCTGGCGCAGCTCGGGGCGCAAGTCTCGGGTTTCGCGCTGGGACCTCCCACCACGCCCAGCTTTTTCGAACGCGCGCAGGTCGAGCGGATCCTCTCGCGAAGCGTCATCGCCGACGTGCGCGACGCGGCCGCGGTGGCCGAGGCGGTTCGCGCATGTGATCCGCAGGTGGTCTTTCACCTGGCCGCGCAGCCGATCGTGCGCGATGCCCATCGCGATCCCGCCGCCACCTTCGGCACCAACGTGATGGGGACGGTGAACGTCCTCGAAGCGTGCCGTGGCCGCGCCGCGCTCGAATCCCTGGTCGTGTACACGACCGACAAGGTCTACCGCAACAGCGAAAGCGGCCGCGCCTTCGTCGAGGGCGACCCGCTCGGCGGCGGCGAGCCGTACAGCGCAAGCAAGGCAGCGGCGGATTGGGCGGTCGCGGCGTATTGGTCAAGTTTCTTTCGCGCGGCAACCCCGGTTCCCGGCGTGGCGATCGTGCGTGCGGGCAATATCCTGGGCGGCGGCGACTGGGGCCGCGACCGGCTACTGCCCGACGCCGTTCGCGCCTTCGCGCAGAAGCGCGCGCTGGAGGTCCGCAATCCCGATTCCACGCGGCCCTGGCAGCACGTCCTCGATGTCGTGAGGGGCACGCTGGTATTGGCCGAGCGGCACGCGGCAGCGGATTCGCCGGGCGCGCTCGCATGGAACCTGGGTCCTTCGAGCGGCGAAGCGCATTCGGTCGCCGAGATCGCCACGCTCGCCGCGGCCGCGTGGGGAGAAGGCGCCGCGTGGCGCGTGCAGCCGGAAGGCTCGATCGCGGAAGCGCGGGCGTTGGGGCTCTCCAGCGACAGGGCGCGCCGAGCGCTCGGCTGGCAATGCGCATGGAGTGTCGAGACGGCCGTGGGCAGCAGCATCGCGTGGTACAAGGCGGACCTCGGGGGCGATGTCGATCTCCTCGGCCTCGCGCGGCGGCAGATCGAGGAGCATGTGGCCGACGTGAAGCGTTCGAGCGCATGAGGATCGAGGCGCGCAAGCTCGCCGGCACCTTCGAGATCGTTTTCGATCCGAAGCGCGACGCACGCGGCATGTTCACGCGTTGGTACGACCGCGAGATCTTCGCGCGCGCGGGCCTGCCCGCCGGATGGGTCCAGGGCAACGAATCGGTCTCGCAGCGCGGAGTGCTGCGGGGCCTGCATTTCCAGAGGGCTCCGCACACGGAAGCCAAGTTCGTGCGCGTGGTGGCGGGCGCGATCTTCGACGTGTTCGTCGACTTGCGGCGCGGCTCCTCGACGTACGGACAGTGGGATGCGGTGGAGCTCTCGGCGGCGACCGGCAACGCGGTCGTCATCCCGAGGGGATTCGCTCACGGGTTCTACGCGCGCTCCGATTGTGTCGTGAGCTATCTCGTCGACAACGCCTACGCGCCGGCGGCCGAAGGCGGCCTCGCGTGGGACGATGCGCAGCTCGCCATCCGGTGGCCGGCCGCCTCCGCGCCGATCGTATCCGACAAGGATCGCGCGTGGCCGCGGCTGGCGGACCTGGAGCCGCTGGACTAGAGATGCGCGTGGCGATCGCCGGCTCGACCGGACTCATCGGCAATGCCATCGCGCAAGTGCTCGCATCGGGCGGGCACAAGATGGTGAGCATCGGCAGGGCGGCCGGCGACATCGCGCTCGACCTCGCGCGTCCCGCGCGGCTGGCCCCCGGCGCGCTCGCGGGCTGCGATGCGCTGGTGCACGCCGCCGGCGTGACCGACGAGGACATGATCGATCGCGGGCGCGCCTTCGCCAAGGCCGGGCAGGGCGCGCAGGCGCTGCTCGATGCGGCGCGCGAGGACGGAGTGTCGCGGCTTCTCTATGTTTCCTCGGCGCACGTCTACGGCACACTCGAAGGCGTGATCGACGAGTCGCGTTCTGTAGACCCGCGCTCCGACTATGCGCGCGCGCACGTAGCCACCGAGCGTCTCTTCGAGCGGGCCTCCGGGTCCGGCGCGCGGGTGCTCATCGCGCGCCCATGCGCCGTTTACGGGATGCCGCTTTCGCTCGAGCGCTTCGCGCGCTGGGCGCTGATCCCGTTCGATTTTCCGCGCCAGGCGATGCATGGGCGCATCGTGTTGCGAAACCACGGGGCGCAGCGGCGCAACTTCGTCTCCGCGCAGGGCGTGGCCATGCTGGCTGCGTGGTGGCTCGAACAGGAGCGCCCCGGCGTGACGCTCGCCAATGCCGTGGGCCGGGAGGAGATGTCGGTCTTTGATTTCGCGGCGCTGTGCGCGAGAATCGCAACCGGGGAGACCGGTCGCGATTGCGCCGTCGAGCGTCCACCGCCGCGGGAGCCGGCGGGCCCGCCCCTCGAGTACCGCACCCGCGTGAGCGGGCATCTGCCCGGTCCGAGCCTCGAGGAGCATGTGCGAGCGCTGATCCGGGCTCTCAGGAAAAAGGAATCGCCTTGAAGAAGAAGCCGTCGCCGCCGCTCGACAAGCATCACCTGCCGCTCGACAAGGAGGTCGCGCTCAAGTACGTGACTTGGCTCGTCGAGAAGCGCATCGCCGACCTTCCGGAAACCCGGCGCGACTTCTGTGCGGCCGCGGGCTTCCACCCCAAGCTGCTGCACAACAATCCGCACATCGGCGCGATCGCGAAGCTCTTCCAGGACCAGTCGTCCATCGAGCGCCTCGGCGACATGACGCTGCGCGACTACCTCCTGTATCACTACTACTACATCCACCAGGGCTATCGCTACGGCGCGCCGCGCCTGCAGCAGCGCTGGCTGGGCCACGACCTCATCAAGACGCCGATGGATTGCTGGCTCTACCAGGAGATCATCTGGGAAACGCGCCCGGACTACGTGATCGAGCTGGGCGTCATGTTCGGGGGAGCCACGCATTTCTACGCCAGCATCCTTGACCTCGTCGGGCATGGCGAGGTGATCGGGATCGACGTGTCGCTCGCGAAGGCGAAGAAGGCCGGCAACGATCGCATCCGTTACATCGAGGGCAGCAGTGTGGCGCCCAACGTGGTGAAGAAGGTGGCGAAGATGACGGCCGGAAAGAGAGTCCTCGTGATCGCCGATTCCGACCACGAGAAGAGCCACGTCCTCGCGGAGCTGCGCGCCTATGCCCCGATGGTTCACGTGGGAGGCTACTTCATCGTCGAGGATTCGTTGAACGACGTGATGGGATATCACCCGGTTCCCAACGAGGGGCCCAAGGCCGCGAGCGCCGAGTTTCTCGCGCAGAACGACGATTTCGTGCGCGACCGGCGCTGGGGCGAGCGCTACATCATGACGCTCAATCCCGACGGCTTCCTGCTCCGGGTGAAATGATGCGCCACGTCATTTCGGTTCCCGCGACGATCGACGCGAGCGCCCTGGCCGCGCGCCTGGCTCGCAAGGCCGCGGTGCTGCGCGATCCCTCGCGCCGCCTCTGCGAAGGCTACGGATATCAGACGGTCTACGAAGTCCCCGTCGCGCTGCAAAAGCGGTTGCGGCGCGAAACGATACGCCTGCATGCCGAGGCGCTGCGCTCGAGCGCCGACGCCGTTTGCGACTACAGCGTGTTCGCGCTGCTGGCCGACTGGATGCGCTGGCTCTGGTCGGAGACGCCCACGGAGGAATGGGATTCGGTTCTCGAGGAGGCGAGCGCGACGGTCGAGCGCTCGGAGGCGATCCATCACGTGGTCGATGGCCCGCGCGCCGCCTACGACGGCTATCGCTGGCTCGATGCGCGCAACGCTGCGCAAACCGACCGGCTCATTCGCGCCCTCTATCGCGAATTCGGTTGCGAGTCCCGCGTGAAGGAGGCGCGTCTCGAGCGATGAGCGCGATTCCCCTGACCTACAACCAGGATGGCCTCGCCACGCAGCACAACGCCGATTTCATGCGCGATCCGCGCTTCGTCGCGGCGTACCGGGTCGGCATCGAGAACGGGCGCCCCGGCTTGCACATCGAATGGCGCGTTCACGTTGCGCTGTGGTGCGCGTCACAGGCCGCGCGCCTCGAGGGCGATTTCGTCGAGTGCGGCGTTCACACGGGCATTCTTTCGGGCGCGGTCATGACGTGGCTCGCGTTCGAGAAGCTGGCCCCGCGCACGTTCTATCTCTTCGATACGTGGGCGGGAATCCCGGCCGAGCAGGTCTCCGAGGACGAGAGGCGCTTCGGGGTCCTGGAGATGAATCGCAAGTACCAGGACGGAGACGCCACCCATGCCGCCGCGGTACGGAAATTCTCGCGCTGGCCCAACGCCGTGCCGGTGCGCGGGCGCGTGCCCGAGAGCCTCGCCGCTCTGCCCGCCGAGGGCAAGGTGGCCTACGTTTCCATGGACCTGAACGTGTCCGCCGCGGAGATGGCGGCGGTCGACCTGCTCTGGCCACGCATGGTTCCCGGAGCCCCGTTGCTGCTGGACGACTATGGCTGGGCCGCGCACGTGAACCAGAAGAAGGCGTGGGACCAGTGGGCGGAGCGCAACGCCGCGATGATCCTGTCGCTACCCACCGGACAGGGGCTCATCGTCAAGTGACCCGGGTCGAGGGCGCCGCCGCGAAGATCTGGTCGAGGTGGTCGAGGAATTTCTTCGCCTCGTCGCGCGGGGAGGACAGGAAGGCCTCGACGAAGCGCCGGTTGGCCTCTCCGGCGTGGCGGCGCAGGGCGGCATCGGCGATGAGCCGGTCGGCGCATTCGAAGTACTCCTTTGCGGAGGCCGCGCAGAAGTAGAGGTCGAAATCGTGCTCGCGCGTGAAGATCGAGCGCATCCGCTCGCGCACCTGCGCATTCTCGCCGCCGGGCGGACTCTCGATGACGGGAGAGATCGCGCCGGGAACGCCGGTCTCCAGGCTCTCGGGGCTCTTGAACATCACCGTGGGCTTGCCCGCGGCCATCGCTTCCTTCAGCGTGAAGCCGCACGGAAACGGGAACGAATCGAGGAAGAGGTCGATCGCCTGCGCGTAGAGCCGGGTATCGACCCAACCGACGAAGCGCGCGCGGTCGGCCACGCCCTCGCGCTCGAAATGCGACACGATCGAGCCGCGCTGCGACTTGCCGGTCCAGAGAAAGTACAGCCCGGGGTGGCGCTTCAGCAGCCGGCTCACGGCGGCGAGAAACTCCGGGGAGTCGAGCTTTTCCTCGCGTCCGATCGAGGCCGCCACCACGGCGTCGGCGGGAAAGGTTTCGCGCAGCTCGCGTGCCGCCGCGCCTTTCGAGCGATCGAGCCAGCGCGTGGAGGCCGTGCCGAGCGTGCGCCATTCGATGCCCTCCATCACCTTGCGAGTGACCGCGCTTTCCACCGCGAGGTGCACGTCGATCTCCTCGACGTCGCACGCGTGATATTTCATCGCCCACCAGCCCTGGATCGGGGCGATGCGTCGCGGAAAGGCGGCCGCCATGATTGTGACGAACGAGACCCAGAAGCACGCCGCATAGTTGCCCTCGGCGAGGAGGCGCTCGAGCACCAGCAAGCGCTCGAAGAGTCCCATGCCGGCGCGCTCCTCGAGGTGGTGCACGCGCACGCCGCAACGCGCCAAGGCCTCTTCCATCGCGGAGTTGCGCCGCGTGGCGACAAAGACCGTGAATTCATAGGTGCGCGCGCCGATCTCGTGTACCGCCTGGAGAGTCTCGATGAGCACGGCCACGTGCGCCAGCATGCTGGCGCCATGGACGAAGAAGGCGATGCGGCGGACCGGCTCGGGACGCCATTGCGCAGGTCGCTTGTCCGCGGGCGCACGGGCCCGGGAGGCCGCGGCAAGCGCCGGAATCCAGCTTCCCGTTGTCGCCTTGAACCAGGCTTGCGATTCGCGCCGTTTCACGTGCTCCTCGTAGGCGATGCTTTCGAGCACCAGGGCCGTATCGAAATTTCCGGCCCTTGCGGTAGCGATGATCCAGGGAACGACCACGGCCTCGAAAACCCGCTCGGCCCAACGCTCCCGGCTCCCGGAGGTGAATCCGAGGAACGCCAACAACGCGATCGCATGAGCGCTGGACAGAGTCGACGCGGCGGGCTCCTCGGCAAAGCGCGCGGCGAGCGATCCGAGAACGGGCTCGAGGCGATGCGGCCCCGGCGCATGGGCGAGCAGGAGCCCGAACTGCGCCACGAACGGATTGATGCGCTTCACCTCATTGTCGGGCAGCTTGGTGATCAACCCGAAGACCTTCACGAGGTCGATCTGCCCCGATGTGGTCGCGGCCTGCCCCAGCACGCCGGAAAGCAGCGTTGCGCTCGCGTGGAACGCGCGCGCAACCTCGCCGCGCCGACGAAAGAGCTCCGCCTGCGCGTAGATGGTGATCGACTCGCGCGGGTACCGCTCGGTCAGGCGGCGCGCGAGCTGCTCGAGGCGCGAGACGTCGGGTGAAACCAACGCCTGCTGGAGCTCGTCCAGCGCGCTCTCGATTGTCATCGCCGCATCCTAGAAGGCTTCGAAACGCACCGTGAGGAGCACGCCTCGCCGCGGCGCGTCGTAGCCCACCGCGCTCTCGTAGCGCTTGTCGCCGAGATTCGTCGCGGCGAGCTCGGCCGACCAGTACTTGACGAAGGAATAGCGCACGCGCGCATCGACGACCGCATATCCGCCGAGGCGCGATGCGGGGGATTCGTTGTTCGAATCGAACCGCGAACCGCTCGCGAGCACCGACACGCCGGCGCTCCAGGGACCGAAATGGCGCGTGGCCTCGAACGCTCCGTGGCGCTCGGCGCGGCCGATGAGCCTGAAGCCCGTGTCCTCGTCGCGTGGACGCTGCGCGGTGAAGCGCGCGCTCCAGGCCGTGTCGAGCCAGCGCGTCTCGAGCGAGGCCTCGATCCCGCGCACGCGGGCGCGCGCGACGTTCAGCACCGTACCCGCTGCGAAGCTGAAGACGATGAGGTTGTCGAGGCGGTTGTCGAAGCCCGTGAGGCGCCACTGCAACGGCGCGGTAGGCGCGCTTTTCAACGACACCTCGTAACTCTTGCTTCGCTCCGGCAGCAACGCCGGGTTGGGCGAATAGCCCTCGAAAGAAGGCCCGTAGAGGTCGAAGAACGTCGGCGCGCGGAAGCCCCGCGCGACGGTGGCTGCGAGCGTCGCCACCGAGGGCCATTCGACGCCGTAGCTCACCGCTCCCGTATTGCGCTTGCCGAACTGCTCGTCGTCGTCGCGCCGCACGCTCGCCTCCAGGCGCTGGCCGGCGGCCGACTCGTTCAAGCCCACCCACGCCGAGTTCGTGTCGCGCTTGCGCCTCGTGAAGGGGCTCGCTTCCTCGTCGCTCAACACCTTCTGCCGCAGCGTCTCCGCGCCCGCGACCAGCTTGCCGCTCGGAATGCTGAGCTCGTTCACCCACGAGGCCTGGTCCTGGCGCGTCTCGAGGAAGGTGGGAAAGCTGCCGTGAATGACGAGGCGGTCGCGTCCCTGGCCCACCGCGATCCGGCTCTCCCACCAGGGCATGAACATGGCGGTGGAGGTGAAGCGCACGCCGCCGATGGTCTGGTCGTTGCGATCATCTCCCGGGCCCGCGTCGAAATGCGTGCGCGCGCGCGAGCCGAACGCTTCCAGCTGGATCACCTCGCCCTGCCAAAGGCGCTGCGACATGCGCACGTTCATGAACGCGTTCTCGTACGGATCGCGGTCGGGGTTGTAGCCGAACGCACGCGGGTTGGTGGCGCTCGGAGCATCGACTTTGCGCACGCCCGCGGAGAACGCGAAGCGCGTTCCTGCTTCTTCGGTGGAAAGCCCCACCGAGAGGCGCCGGTCGTTGTCGGTGCCGTAGCCCGCGGCGGCGAATAGATGCGGCACGTCCTTGCCGCGCGTGAAGATCTGGATGACGCCGCCGATCGCCTCGGGTCCGTAGAGGCTCGACATCGGCCCCTTGACGATCTCGATGCGCTCGATCAATTCGAGCGGGATGTGCTCGATCGACGTGGTGCCGACGGTCGCCGAGCCCACGCGCAGCCCATCGACGAGCACCAGCGTCTGCGCGGTTCCGGCGCCGCGAATGAAAAGCGTCTGCGGCTGGCCCGGGCCCCCGGTCGCGCGCAGCTCGATCCCCGCTTTGCGTTGCAGGATCTCGCCGAGCGACAACGCTCCGGCCTCGTCGAGATCCTCGCGCGTGATGACCACGGTATCGCGCAGTGTGCTGGTCGCGCTCAAGCCCCGGGTGGCGGTAACGACCACCGGGTCGAACGTCCTGGAGGGTGCCAATGCGGTGATGCCCTGGGCCTGAGCGCCCAGGCTGGCGAGGCTCGCGAGCCCCGCAATGGAGAGGGATTTCATGACCGTCCTTCGAGCGAGCGGCTAGCGTCCCCGCATGCCGCAGGTTTTGGGGCGCGAAGTGGACCGGTCTCCGGGCTTGCAGGGACCTCGGTCGTCGCCTTCCCATGGCCCTTTGAAGGCCACAGTGGCATGTGACGACCCGATCCTGCTTACCGTTGCGGGGGCAGCGCCGGAGTCTCACCGGCTTCCCGTGCATCCCTTCGCTCGCGGCATGATACGCCTGAGCGGGCGAACGCGCTCGAAATGACTTTCAAAAGAGCGCCTTATGCATTGACGGGGCATGGGTTTTCCAATAGGGTTTGGTGCATGGATCCGGAACTCGACGTTCTCGAGGCAAAGCTCGCGCAGCTGGTGCAGCGCCTGGAGGCCTTGCGCGAGGAGAACCGCGAGCTGCGCCAGCAGCTTGCGACGCGCACGGACGAGAACTCGCGCATCGCCGAAAAGCTGGGTGCCGCCAAGTCGCGCATCGAGGCGCTCCTGAAGCAGATCCCGGAAACCGAGACATGAGCATGGCCGACGAGAAGGCGCGCGAGCGGGGAGCGCTCACCGTGAGCCTCCTCGGGCGCGAGTTTCGCGTGGCCTGCCCCGACGGAGAAGAGAAGCAGCTGCTCGCCTCGGCCGATTACCTGAATCGCAAGTTGAAGGAAGTTCGCGATACCGGCAAGGTGGTCGGCAACGAACGCATCGCGATCATGGCGGCGTTGAACATCGCGCACGAGTTCATGTCGAAACCGGCAAGCGCGTCCGCAGTTGACGCAACCGCGATTAGTCGTAGAATCACCGCAATGCAGGAAACTCTCGAAGCGGCGCTTGCCGCCGATCAGGAGAAGCTCTTCTAGGTTTCCTGCGGTGTTCGTCCAGGCTTACATCTTCTGAACCGATAAGTTGCTTTGGATGCTCGCCAAGGGCGCTATTGTGCGCGTCCCACGCGGACGTACCTGCGGCGCTCGGTGGGTAACCGCCTTGAACCATTTGGTTCAAGAGTGCGGCCTGGACGAACACCGCAGGGAATCTAGAGAATGGCCTTCTGGTTGATGAAGTCCGAGCCCGACGAGTTCTCGATCGACGACCTCGCCGCGGCCCCGAAAAAAACCACCGCGTGGTTCGGCGTGCGCAACTACCAGGCGCGCAACTACATGCGCGACCACATGAAGGTGGGCGACGGCGTCCTCTTCTACCACTCGAGCTGTCCCGAGCCCGGAATCGCGGGAATCGCCGAGGTTTCGAGCGCCCCCTATCCCGACGCTTCGCAGTTCGACGCGAAGAGCCCGTACTTCGATCCCGCGTCGAAGCGCGATGAGCCTCGCTGGATGAACGTCGACGTGAAGTTCGTGAAGAAGACGCGGCTCCTGGGCCTGGCGGAGATGCGCGAGCGTCAAGCGCTCGCGGGCATGCGCACGCTGCGCAAGGGCAATCGCCTCTCGATCACGCCGGTCACGCCGGCCGAGTGGCGCGCCGCGCTGAAGCTGCTCAGGCCCTGAGCCTGTCCGCCGACCTCGTTGCCTGGATCACGTACGCCGTCCTCGGCGTGTTCGTCGGATTCTTCTCGGGCCTGCTCGGCATCGGCGGCGGCTCGATGATCGTCCCGATCCTGGGCCTTACCTTCGTCGCGTTCGGTTTCTCGCCCGAGCAGGTCCTGCACCTTTCGCTCGGCACCTCGCTCGCGGCGATGGTACTTGCCACGGCCTCATCCACGTGGGCGCACCAGCGTCACGGCGCAGTGCGCTGGGACATTGTGAAGGGCCTGGCACCCGGAATCGCCGTCGCGGGGCTCGCCGCGGGCGCCATCGCGCGAGCGCTCCCGGTGCAGTTCCTCAAGGTGTTCTTCCTTTGCTTCATGGCGTACGTGGCCTACCAGATCCTCTTTGGATTGAAACCGAAGCCGGGTCATGCAATGCCGGGGACCTCGGGACTCTTTGCGGTGGGCGCGGCGATCGGGGGGCTCTCGAGCCTCGCGGGCGTCGGCGGCGCGATGCTCTCCGTGCCCTTCATGATGTATTGCAGCGTGAGCTTCCATCACGCGATCGGGACCTCGGCGGCGGTGAGCCTCGTCGTGGCGATCGCCGGCGCCCTGGGCTTCATCGCGGCCGGATGGAATGAGCCCGGACTGCCCGCGGCGAGCCTGGGATATGTCTACATCCCCGCCTTCATCGGCATCTCGCTCACCAGCATCTTCCTGGCGCCGGTCGGCGCGCGCCTCGCGCATCGACTGCCGGTGAACGCGCTGAAGAAACTGTTCGTGCTGCTCCTGCTGTTGCTGGCGGTGAAGCTGGTATTTTCGATCTAGATCGCGCACCACTTCCGCATGATGTCGCGGAAGAGCTCCACCGATTGCTCGATGCGGTTCATCGAGCACCACTCGTCGGTCTGGTGGGCGAGCTGCGGCTCTCCCGGGCCGAGGATCACCGCGGGAACGCCGCCGAAGCCGCGCTTCAGGTCCGCGCCGTCGGTCGAGAAGGTGATCGTCTGGGGCGTCGGGCGCGCATTCAGATACTGCGCGCAGATCTCGAACACCTCCTGGACCCACTCGTTCGAAGGGTCGGTGTAGAGCGAAGCGGTGTCGACGATCTTGCGCACGCGCGCCGCGCGGGGCGCGAGCAGCGCCTCGAGCGATTGGCATAGATGGACATGGTCGATCCCGGGGACCGTGCGGGTGTCCACCGTGATGCGCGCCTCGTCGGGAACCGAATTGGTGTTGAGGCCGCCGCGGATGGTGCCGACGTTGAGCGTGGGCTTTCCCATCACGGCGTGGGATTCGATCGGGAAGCGGAAGCCCTCGAGGTCCTGGATCACGCGCGCCATCTTGACGATGGCGTTATCGCCGAATTCCGGCATCGAGCCGTGGGCGGTGACGCCGGTGGTCTCGATCTCGAACCACGCGAGGCCCTTGTGGCCGATGTAGGGATAGTTGGCCGTGGGCTCGGCGACGACGATCGCCCCGGCGCGGTCGAGCAGCTTGTGGTCGGCGAGGAAGCGCGCCCCTTCGCAGCCGATCTCCTCGCCGGCGGTGATGACGAGCACGAGGCCCGGGGGGTTGCGCAATTGCGGCGCAAGCTCGATGGCGGCCGCGATGAACGCGGCCACGCCACTCTTCATGTCGGTCGAGCCGCGGCCGTACATCCGGTCCCCGTCGGTCTCGCCGGCGAAGGCGTCGTGGCTCCAGCGCGCCGCTCCCAGCGGCACCGTGTCGATGTGCCCGGTGAAGCAGATGGGAGGCTTCTTCTCGTGGCCGCCGATCTGCGCGACGAGGCTGGTGCGGCTTTCGGCGAACTCGTGATAGGCCACGCGAAAGCCCGCGCCCTCGAGAAGGCCGCCCAGGTGGCGCGCGCAGGCACGCTCCATTCCGGGCGGATTGATGGTGTTGAACGCGAGGAGCTCGCGGGTGAGGGCGCGTGGATCCAGGCCTTGGCCCATCGTCAATGCGCCAGGCGCTGCAGCGCTTCCTGGTATTTTTCCGACGTGCGCTTCGCGACCTCCGGCGGCATCGGCGGCGCGGGCGGCTTGCGGTCGAAGCCGATGGAATCGAGCCAGTTGCGCACGTACTGCTTGTCGAAGCTCTCCGGGCTCGCACCTTCCTTCCACGTGGCGAGCGGCCAGAAGCGCGACGAATCCGGCGTGAGCGCCTCGTCGATGAGGGTGAGGTTGCCGCGCGCGTCGACGCCGAACTCGAACTTGGTGTCGGCGATGATGATGCCGCGCGTGAGCGCGTAATCGGCCGCGGCCTTGTAGAGCGCGATGGCGGTGTCGCGCACCTGGCGCGCCCGGTCATCGCCGATCACCTGCGCCATGCGCTCGTAGGAGATGTTCTCGTCGTGATGCCCCGCCTGCGCCTTGGTCGCGGGAGTGAAGATCGGCTGCGGCAGCTTCGAGGCGCGCTTCAATCCCGCGGGGAGCTTCACTGCGCAGACGCTCCCGGACTCCTGGTACTCCTTCCAGCCGGAGCCCTCGAGATAGCCGCGCACCACCGCTTCGACCGGCAACGGCTCCATGCGCTTCACGACGGTGGCGCGTCCGCGCACCTGGTCGCGCTCCGCCTCCGCGACAACACTCGCCGGATCGATGCCGGTGAGATGGTTGGGGACGATCGAGGCGAGGCGCGCGAACCAGAAGTTCGCGAGCTCGGTGAGCACGCGGCCTTTTTCCGGAACGGGCGTGGGCAGGATCACGTCGTAGGCCGAGAGCCGGTCGGTGGTGACGATGAGCAGCTTGTCGCCGCCGACGGCGTAGATGTCGCGCACCTTGCCGCGGCCGACGAGCGGCAGCGAGGCGATCGAGGATTCGTACATGCTCGCGGGGACCGCGGGCGTGTTCATTTCGGGTTCACGCCCGCTGCGCGCTCACGCCGCCTGTTTCTCGAGATTGCTGTTCCACTGTCCCTTCGCGGCGAGGCTGTTCATGCGCGCGCGGTGCAGAAACGCTTTCTGCGCCGCCGCCACGTTGCTCGCCTGTCCGCGCCACGCCTTCAGCGCCACCGCTTGCAGCGCGCGGCTGTAGCTGAAGGTGAGCGGCCACGGCGCTCCGATGCGATTCATCGCATCGAGGTGCGCAGTCGCGTTCTCGTCGGTCTGGCCGCCGGAGAGGAACACGACGCCGGGGAGTGCCGCCGATACGGTGCGCTTCAGCACGCGCAGGGTGCGCTCGGCGACTTCTTGAACGCCGGCCTGCTTCGGGTTCTCCTTGCCGGAGACGCACATGCTCGCCTTCAGGATCACGTGCTCGAGCGAGACGTCCTGCGTCGCGAGCTCGTGGAAGAGCGTTTCGAGCGTGGCGAAGTGGACCGCTTCGCTGCGCTCGGCGCTGTGGCTGCCGTCGAGCAGCACTTCGGGCTCGACGATCGGAACGATCGAGGCTTCCTGGCAGATTGCCGAGTAGCGCGCGAGCGCGTGGGCGTTGGCGTCGAGGCAGGCCTGCGTCGGGATGCCCTCGCCGATGGTGATCACCGCTCTCCACTTGGCGAAGCGCGCGCCCATCTTGAAGTACTCCTGCATGCGCTCGGCGAGCTTGTCGAGCCCCTCGCTCACCTTCTCGCCGGGATGCAGCGCCATGTCGTGGGCGCCGGCGTCCACCTTGATGCCGGGGATGATGCCGTTCTTCTTGAGGTATTCGGCGAAGTTCACGCCGTCCTTCGTCTTCTGCTTGAGCGTCTCGTCGAAGAGGATGACGCCGCTCACGTATTCCGGGAGGCCGGGCGTGGTGAAGAGCATCTCGCGGTAGGCGCGGCGATTCTCCTCGGTGCTTTCGACGTTCACCGTGTCGAAGCGCTTCTTGGCGGTGCCCGCGCTCTCGTCGGCGGCGAGCAGCCCCTTGCCCGGCGCAACCATCGCGCGCGCCGTCTCGGTCAAAAGTTTCGTATCCATGCCTTCCTCCAGTGCGTTTCGGGAAAAATCCTACTGCCGGTTGCGGTGCTCGCCGACCTTCACGATCTTCATGGTGTTGGTTCCGCCCGACTTGCCGATGGGCTCGCCGATCGTGAGCACGATGAGGTCTCCGGGCTGCACCACCCCGTTGGCCACCAGCACGGCCTCGGCCTCGGCGAGGAGCTCCTCGCGGTCGTGGCCGATGTACTTCACCATCAGGGGATAGGTGTCGCGGAAGAGGGTGCAGCGGTAGCGCGTGAACGTCTGCGCGGTGAGCGCGTAGATCGGGACTCCGCAATTCAGGCGCGACATCCACAGCGCGGTAGAGCCCGATTCTGTGAGCGAGGCGATCGCCTTCACCTTGAGGTGGTACGCGGTGAAGAGCGCGGCCATCGCGATCGACTGGTCCACGCGCGTGAACACGCGGTTCAGGAACTCGTTCTCGAGGGTGACCGGCTGCGACTTCTCCGCCTCGATGCAGATGCGGTTCATCGCGGCGATGGTCTCGACGGGATACATTCCCGAGGCCGATTCCGCGGAAAGCATCA
>Ga0209131_1001250_pt1 | contig 17600 bp, 17 predicted proteins | sample GraSoi_2013_40cm_FD_185826 | JGI IMG/M metagenome (GOLD analysis project Ga0209131, IMG submission 185826) | Grasslands soil microbial communities from the Angelo Coastal Reserve, California, USA - Sample 9_17_2013_40cm (SPAdes) (version 2) | ecosystem: Environmental > Terrestrial > Soil >...
GTGGACAAGCTGCCGTGGATGGAATTCGTGCGCACCATCGCGGTGGCGCGCCTCCTCGTGCCGGCGAGCATGGTGCGCCTGTCCGCGGGCCGCTCGTCGATGAGCGACGCCGTGCAGGCGCTGTGCTTCTTCGCGGGCGCCAACTCCATCTTCTACGGCGAGAAGCTTCTGACCACCGGCAATCCCGACGTGGCGCGCGACGACTCGCTTTTCGCCGCGCTCGGCATCGCGGCGAGCTGAATTCCGTGAGCCGCCTCGCGGGACGGCTGGCCGAGGGCCTCGCCGATCTGCAAAGCCGCGACCTGAAGCGCGCGCGCCGCGTGATCGACTCGCCACAAGGCGCATGGGTGAGCGAGGGCGGACGCGCGCTCGCCAACTTTTCGAGCAACGACTACCTCGGCCTCGCCAACCATGCGCGCCTGCGCGCGGCGGCGCATCGCGCGATCGACGAGCACGGGGTCGGCGCCGGCGCTTCGCCGCTCGTCTCGGGAAACCTCGCCGCGCACGACGCCGCCGAGCGGCGCTTCGCGCAGTTCAGCGGGCTTCCCCGCGCTCTTCTCTTCGGCAGCGGTTACGCCGCCAACCTCGGCATCCTGGCGGCGCTCGCCGGGCGCGACGCGCACATCTTCTCCGACGAGCTCAATCACGCGTGCCTCATCGACGGCGCGCGCCTTTCACGCGCGCAGGTGACGCGCTTCCCCCATGGCGACCTCGACGCGCTTGCGGCGCTCATGCGCGAATCGCGCGCGCAAGTCCGTGTGGTCGCAAGCGACGCCGTGTTCAGCATGGACGGCGACATCGCACCGGTGCCGGGCCTGCTTGCGCTTTGCGAGGCGCACGACGCGTGGCTGGTACTCGACGATGCGCACGGCATGGGCGTGCTGGGAGCCACGGGACGCGGCACGCTCGAGCACTTCGGCCTGGGATCGCCGCGCATCATCTACATGGCGACCCTCGGCAAGGCCCTGGGAGGCTACGGCGCCTTCGTCGCGGGGGCGCCGGAGCTGATCGAGTGGCTGGTGCAACGGGCGCGTACCTACATCTACTCGACGGCGCTGCCGCCGATGTGCGCCATGGTGGCGATCGCGGCTCTCGACCTCCTCGATGCGGATCGCGAGCTCCTCGCGTCTTTGCGCTCGCGCATCGCCGAATTCACCGCGGCGTGCGCCGAAGGCGGCATCGCGACCTTGCCTTCGGCCACCGCCATCCATCCGATCGTGATCGGCGATGCCCACGCGACGCTCGAGGCCGCGGCGTGGCTGCATCAACGCGGGTTCCTCGTGCCCGCCATCCGCCCGCCGACCGTTGCCGAGGGCACTTCGCGTTTGCGCGTCTCGCTGAGCGCGGCGCACACGCGCGTGGAAGTCCAGGCGCTGGTGGCCGCCTTGGTGGAGCGCCTGGCCGCGTGACGGCGCACGTCTTTCCGGTGAAGCGGGACGTACGGCGCGCGTTCGAGCGTGCCGCGACGACATCCGACGCCGGCGCGGTGCTGCAGCGCGAGGTCGAGAGGCGCCTTTTCGAGCACCTCGATCCGATTCGCATCGCGCCGCGGCGCATCGTCGAGCTGGGCTGCGGCACGGGGCATGCGTTCGAGCCGCTCGGCAAGCGCTATCCGCAAGCCGAGCTGATCGGCCTCGATTTCTCGCGCGCCATGCTGGCACGCGCGCGCGCGCGCACCGGCTGGCTCGCCCGCACGTTCGGACCCCGCGCTCCGCGCCTGCTGTGCGCCGACGCCGAGCGCATCCCGCTCGTCCACGGCAGCGTCGATCTCGTCTTCTCCAACCTCGCGTTGCAGTGGTGCCGCCCCGAAAACGTGTTCGCGGAAACTGCGCGCGTGCTGCCGGCCGGCGGCCTCATCATGTTCTCGACACTCGGCCCCGATACGCTGAAGGAGCTGCGCTCGGCTTTCGGCGCGCTCGACGGCGCGCCCCACGTGCATTCCTTCGTGGACATGCACGACCTCGGCGACGCCCTGGTGAACGCGGGTTTCGCCGACCCGGTGATGGAGATGGAAGTGATCACCGTCGAATACGCCGGCGTCGACGCCCTTGCGCGCGACCTCCGCGCCGCGGGCGCCGGCAACGCGCTCGCGCAACGCTCCCATGGGCTCACGACGCCGCGGCGCTGGAAGCGCATGGCCGAGCGCTATGAGTCCGAGCGGCGCGGCGATTGCCTTCCGGCCACGTTCGAGATCGTCTACGGCCACGCCTGGAAGGCGGCGCCGCGGCGCTCCGCCGACGGGCGCCAGGTGATCGATTTCCACGGGCGCGGCGCGCCATGAGGCGCGGCGTCTTCGTGACCGGCACCGACACCGCGGTGGGCAAGACCCTCGTGTCGTGCGCATTGATCCACGCCTTGAAGGCGAGCGGCACGGATGTGATGCCGATGAAACCGGTTGCCGCCGGCGCCTCGAGCGTCGACGGGCACGGGATCCACGAAGACGGCGCGGCGCTGATGGCGGCCGCTGGCTGTCCCGAATGGTTGCGCGCCGACGTCGTGCCGGTGCTGTTGCGCGAGCCGCTGGCCCCGCATATCGCGGCGCGGCGCGAGGGGCGGCGCATCGCGCTCGCGCCGATTCGCGACGCTTACGCGCGGCTCCTTGGGCACGGCGCCTTCATGGTCGTCGAAGGTGTCGGCGGATTCAAGGTTCCCCTCGACGATGATCTCGACACCGTCGATCTCGCGCGCGCGCTCGAGCTGCCGGTGGTGCTCGTCGTGGGCATGCGCCTGGGCTGCCTCAACCACGCTCTTCTGACCGTATCGGCGATCGAAGCCGCGGGATTGAAGCTCGCGGGTTGGATCGCCAACGGCATCGACCCGAAGATGGCCGCGGTGGAAGAGAACGTCGCCGCGCTGGAAGAGCGCATCGCCGCCCCGCTCATGGGCCGCCTGCCGTTCGCCGAATCTCCCGATGCGCGCGAGCTCGCCCGCCACCTCGACGTGCGGACGCTGGCAGTCCCATGAGCGCGTATCTCTTCGACCTCGACGGCACGCTCACCGACCCGCGCGAGGGCATCACGCGCTCGATCGCGCATGCGCTGGAACGCATGGGGATCGCCCCGCCGCCGCTCGCCGAGCTCGAGTTCGCCATCGGCCCGCCGCTGCGCGCCTCGCTCGCGCGGCTCATCGGCACCGATTCGCGCGAGGCGGTGGAGAAGGCCCTCGCCCACCGCGAGCGCTTCGCCGACGTGGGATGGTCCGAAAACGTCTCGTACGACGGCATCGACGAGCTCCTGCGTTCGCTCGCCGCCCGCGGCGCGATGCTGGTGGTCGCCACCTCGAAACCCGCGATCTACGCGCGGCGCATCGTCGATCACTTCGCCTTGGGTGCCCACTTCCGCGAAGTCCACGGCTGCGAGCTCGACGGCACGCGCGAGGACAAGCGCGACCTCATCGCGCACATCCTGCCCCACCACGGATTCGAGGCGGCGCGCGCGGTGATGATCGGCGACCGTGGCGTCGACATGCGCGCCGCGCGCCACCATGGCCTCGCCGCGGTGGGCGCGCTGTGGGGCTTCGGGACGCGCGAGGAGCTCTTGTCCCACGGCGCGCAGGCCCTGTGCGCGGGTCCCCGGGGCCTGCCGCGGCTTCTCGCGGACCTCGCCGCCGCGCACGCACCAATTTGACGAGGAGCGCGCGCCGCCCGCACTAGAGCGGTGCGAGGGTCCGCCCCCCGACTCCGCCTCGCCTTGTGACGCCGCATTGGCACGCTTGCTGCTGGAAGTTATTCGGTCTCTCTCGGAGCGAATAACAATGAGCCTTTTCCGGAATCCGTTCGATTCGCGACCCGGATGGGGCTGCGCGTGCGGGCGTCACGCGAGCACCGCCGAGCATGAGGCCGGCAGCCCCGGCGCCGAGGAGCTTTCCGCGCGCGCGCTGCGGGCCGCCGCCTTGAGGGCGCTCTTTCCGAAGGACGCCGAGCGCCGCCGCTTCCTGCGAGCGGTGGGACGGCCCACGGCGATGGCCGCCCTGGCGAGCCTCTTCCCGTTCGGCGCGCTCGAGGCGATGGCGCAGGACAAGGGGAAGATCGAACGCAAGGACGTCAAGATCGGATTCATTCCGATCACCTGTGCCACGCCGCTCATCATGTCCTCGCCGCTGGGGTTCTACGAGAAGCAGGGCCTCAACGTGACGCTGGTGAAGACCGCCGGCTGGGCGCTCATCCGCGACAAGGTGATGAACAAGGAGTACGACGCGTCGCACCTCCTCGCGCCGATGCCGCTCGCCATCTCGCTCGGCGTGGGATCGGGGGCCCTGCCGATGAACGTCGCGACCATCCAGAATTCCAACGGCCAGGCGATCACGCTCGCCCTCAAGCACAAGGACAACCGCGATCCGAAGAACTGGAAGGGATTCAAGTTCGCCGTGCCCTTCGAGTTCTCCATGCACAATTTCCTGCTGCGCTATTACCTGGCGGAGCATGGGCTCGATCCCGACCGCGATGTCCAGATTCGCGTGGTGCCGCCGCCGGAGATGGTCGCCAACCTGCGCGCCGGCAACATCGACGGCTACCTCGGCCCCGACCCGTTCAACCAGCGCGCCGTGTACGACCAGGTCGGGTTCATTCATCTGCTCACGCGCGACCTGTGGGACGGCCATCCGTGCTGCTCGTTCGGCACGCGCAGCGACTGGGTCAAGGAGAATCCGAACACCTTCGCCGCGCTCTACCGCGCGGTGCTCAATGCCGCGGCGATGGCCGCGGGTCCCGAGAACCGCACCACGATCGCCGAGGCGATCGCGCCGGCCAACTATCTCAACCAGCCGGTCCCGGTGCTGGAGCAGGTGCTCACCGGCAGGTACGCTGACGGGCTCGGCAACGTGAAGAACGTGCCGAACCGCATCGAATTCGATCCCGTGCCCTGGAACTCGCTCGGCGTGTGGATCCTCACCCAGATGAAGCGCTGGGGGTATCTCAAGGGAGACGTGCGCTACAAGGAAATCGTCCAGCAGGTCTACCTCATGACCGAAGCCAAGCGCCTCATGAAGGCCGAGGGCATCATGGCGCCCGCCGAGATGCCGAAGAAGATCGTCGTCATGGGCAAGCCCTTCGACGCCGCCAGGCCCGAGGCCTACGTCGAAAGCTTCGCGATCCGGAAGAGCGCGTGATGTCGCTGGCCGGCAAGGCGGCCCTCGTCTCGGCGCTGTTGCTCGCGATTTGCCTCGGCGCATGGCACGTCGCGACGCTGCCGAAAGCGAGCGCGGACGCGGCCATGGATCCGGAGTACGCCAGGCTCATGGGACTCGACAAGCCCAAGACCGACGGGCTTCCCACGCTCGCGCAACTCGGCGCCGCTTCGTGGAAGCAGCTCGCCCATCCGTTCCACGACTCCGGCAGCAACGACAAGGGCATCGGCATCCAGCTCGCCTATTCGCTCGGGCGCGTAACCCTGGGCTTCGCCCTCGCCGCGCTCGTCGCCGTACCGCTCGGCTTCGTCATCGGCCTGTCCCCGCTCGCGCACCGCGCGCTGAACCCGTTCATCCAGGTCCTGAAGCCGATCTCGCCGCTCGCGTGGATGCCGCTCGCGCTCTATACCATCAAGGACTCGGCGGCCTCCTCGATCTTCGTGATCTTCATCTGCTCGGTGTGGCCGATGCTGATCAATACCTCCCACGGTGTCGCGAGCGTGCGGCGCGACTGGCTGAACGTCGCGAAGACACTCGAAGCCGGTACCGTGCGCACCTGCTTGCAGGTGATCCTGCCGGCCGCCACCCCGGTGATCCTCACGGGAATGCGCATCTCCATGGGCATCGCGTGGCTGGTGATCGTCGCCGCCGAGATGCTGGTCGGCAACCTCGGCATCGGCTACTTCGTGTGGAACGAGTGGAACAACCTGTCCCTGTCGAACGTGATCTTCGCGATCCTCGTGATCGGCGTGGTCGGCATGCTGCTCGACCTTCTCTTCGGCGCGTTACAGCGCGCCTTCGCCTACGTCGAATGAGCATGGCGCCCTTCCTGCAGGTGCGCGGCCTCTCGAAGACGTTCACGCGCGGCGCGCCGCCCGTCTTTTGCGAGGTCGCCTTCACGCTCGATCGCGGCGAGTTCGTCTGCATCATCGGCCACTCGGGGTGCGGCAAGACCACCATCCTCAACATCCTCGCGGGCCTGGACGCCGCCACGTCCGGCGAGGTCGTGATGGACGGGCGCGAAGTCGCGGGCCCGAGCCTCGATCGCGGCGTCGTCTTCCAGGGCCATGCGCTCATGCCATGGCTCACGGTGCGCGGCAACATCGCCTTCGCGGTGAGATCGCGCTGGCCCGATTGGACGCGCGACGAGGTGCGCGCGCACGTGCAGAAATACGTCGACCTGGTGCGCCTCACCGGCAACGAGGACAAGAGGCCGGCGGCGCTCTCGGGCGGCATGAAGCAGCGCGTGGGCATCGCGCGCGCCTTCGCGATCCAGCCGAAGATGCTGCTCCTCGACGAGCCCTTCGGCGCGCTCGATGCGCTCACGCGCGGCGCGATCCAGGACGAGCTGGTGGCGATCTGCGCCGAAACGCGGCAGACGGTATTCATGATCACGCACGACGTCGACGAGGCGCTGCTGCTGGCCGACCGCATCCTCCTCATGACCAACGGGCCCGGCGCGCGCATCGCCGAAAGCCTCGTCAACACCCTGCCGCGCGCTCGCACGCGCCACGACATCCACCACCATCCGCGCTACTACCAGATCCGCAACCACGTCCTCGACTTCCTGGTGCACCGCTCCAAGTTGCTGCAGCAGGGCATCGCAGACGTCGCGGCCAACGACTCGTTCGCAGCCGCAACCCAGGAGGAAACGCCATGAAACGCTCCGCAGCCGAAAGCGCCGCGGTCGCCGCGGTCGCGACGCCCAAGCCCATGACCCGCAACGACGTGACCGACCTCATCTACTCGGCCAAGGTGCAGAAGGGCATCACCTGGATCTCGGTCGCGAAGAAGCTGGGGCTTTCCAAGGAATGGGTCACCGCGGCCTGCCTGGGCCAGATGACCCTCACGAAGGAACAGGCCGAGAAGGTCGGCAAGGTCTTCGGCTTGCCGGTCGAGGCCGTGAAGCTCCTCCAGGCGGTGCCGTACAAGGGATCGCTGCCCACCGCCATCCCGGCCGATCCGCTGATCTACCGCTGGTACGAGATCGTGAACGTCTACGGCACCACCATCAAGGAGCTCATCCACGAGGAATTCGGCGACGGCATCATGAGCGCCATCGACTTCAAGATGGACATCGTGCGCGAGCCCGATCCCAGGGGCGACCGCGTGGTGGTCACGCTCAACGGGAAATTCCTTCCTTACAAGACCTACTAGCCTGAAAACGCGGCGCTCAGCAGTGCCACGCCGTGGGCCCCGTGGCGGCGCGCCTCGGCGAGGTCGGCGCGCGTGAGCCCGCCGATCGCGAAGAGCGGCATGGGCCGGTCGCGCGCAAGCTCCGCGAAGCGCGCCCAGCCGAGCGGCGCCGCGCCCGGGTGCGACGCGCTCGCCTTCACCGGGCCCACCACCGCGTAATCGACGCCGATACGCTCCGCATGGTCGAGCTCGCGCTCGTCGTGGCATGACGCGCCCACCAGAGTGGCGTCGGGACGTTCGGTGGCGGCCATCAGCGCCTTCGCGGTGAGATGCACGCCGCGGCACTGGGGATAGGAGCCGCAGTCGCTATTCACCACGATGCGGGCGCCGAAAGGTTGCGCGCGGGCGAGCGCGCGCGAAAGGATGTGCTGCACCTGCTGGAAGTTGCAGGCCTTCTCGCGCACCTGCACCAGGAGCTTTTCCCGCATCGCGAGATCGGTGAGCTTGCCGATCCATCCGTCGACGCCGAGCCCGGCGCAGTTCGACAGGGCCATGATCGACGGCAGCGCGAGCGCGGCGAGCACGGGCGCGTTGGCGGGCAGCATGGGCGAGACGTCCGGCGCCTCCACGCGCTGCCATTTGATGTCCTGGTCCTCGAGGCGTTGCGGCTCGCCGTCCCACGCGCTGACCCTGAAGAAATGCAGTCGCACCGTCGCGTGGGTGTATGCGTGTAGGCGCGTGATCCAGGGCGAGGATTCGCGCACCCCGATGCCGAGCTCTTCGCGCAGCTCGCGCGTGAGGGCGGCGCGCGCCTCCTCGCCCGCCTCGATCTTGCCGCCGGGAAATTCCCAGTAGCCGGCATAGGGCTTGCCCGCGGGACGTTGCGCGAGGAGGAACTCGTCGTCGCCGCGCATGATGACGGCGGCCGCCACTTCCGTGATCTTCAATTACTTCTTCTTTCCCACCCAGTCCCGCGCGAACTGCCACGCCACGCGCCCGCTCCTGAAGCCGCGCTCGAGCGCCCAGAGGAGCGCCGCCTTGCGCGACTCGTCGGTCGCCTTGCCGCCGAGCGTTGCGACCCAGTGGTCGGCGATGTCGAGGTATTGGTCCTGGTCGAAGGGGTAGAACGACAGCCACAGGCCGAAGCGCTCGGAGAGCGAGATCTTCTCCTCGGTGGTCTCGCCGGGATGGATCTCGCCGTCCACGTGCTTCGCCTCGAGGTTCTCGTCCATGAACTCCGGCATCAGGTGGCGGCGGTTCGAGGTGGCGTAGATGAGCACGTTCTCCGCGGAGCCGGCGATGGAGCCGTCGAGCGCCACCTTGAGCGACTTGTAGCCGGCGTCGGAAGCCTCGAACGACAGGTCGTCGCAGAAGATCACGAAGCGCTCCTTGCGCTCGCCCACCAGGTCTACGATGTCGGGCAGGTCCACCAGGTCGCGCTTGTCGACCTCGATCAGGCGCAGGCCCTTCGCGGCGAACTCGTTCAGCGCGGCCTTCACGAGCGAGCTCTTGCCGGTGCCGCGCGCGCCGGTGAGAAGCACGTTGTTGGCGGGGCGCCCGGCCACGAACTGCGCGGTGTTCTCGCGCAGGCGCCGCTTCTGCTCGTCGACGTCCTTCAGGTCCGCGAAGCGGATCGCATGCGGATGGCGCACCGCCTCGAGGTAGCCGCCGCGCGCGCCCTTGCGCCAGCGGTAGGCGCTGCCGGCCTTCCAGTCGGGCGCGCCCGGCGCCGCGGGCACGAGGCGCTCGACGCGCGCGAGGAAGGACTCGAGGCGCTCGGCGATGCGCTTCCAGTCGTCGGTCATTTCAGGGTGAACACGAGGAGCCAGTAGTACGTGAGGGATTCCAGATGGGCCTCGCGCGCGACCGGCGCCAGCGCCGCACGCAGCTCCTCGGCGGCGGGGAAGTTCTTCAGCACCTCGTACTCCTCGCCGCTGAGGATCTTGCGCTTCTGGTAGGTGTTGCCGCCGGCGTCGCGGCGCGAGATCGGCGTGGAGCTCGATCCCACGAAGAGGTTGTCGAGGATCACCACGCGCGCGCCCGGCTCCACGCGCGCGGCGAGGTTGGCCACGAAGCGCTCGATGTCGCTCTTCTTCACGTGCGACCACCAGAAGCCCGCGAAGGCGGCGTCGCAGCCCGCGGGGACGCCTTCGAGCGTCACCGCGTCGGCCTTGAAGAACTCGACCCTGTCCTTCGCGATCGGCTTCTCGCGCGCGATCTCGAGCACCGCGTCGTTGATGTCGCACGCGTGGACCTTCTTCGCCGCAGTGGCGATGAACTGCGTCCAATAGCCTGTGCCGCACGCCACCTCGAGCACCGTGCGCCCGGCGAGGAGCGCGGGAATGCGCCGTCGCAGCCACTCGAGCTCGTCCTGGCGCTCGGCCTTCTCGTAGATCTGCTCGTATTCGGACGCGCGCTTCGCGTAGTACTTCTCGAGCTGCGGGGTGGTGCTGCGTGGGTCGGCCATGGCTCGCTCCGTGCCTGCCGCGTCAGCTGCGGTAGTCGGCGTTGATCTTCACGTAGTCGTAGGAGAAATCGCAGGTCCACACCGTCGCGGCCTCCACGCCGCGATCGAGGCTCACGCGCATGGCGATCTCCGCCTGCTTCATGACGCGCTTGCCCTCCCCCTCGGTGTAGGTCGCGGCGCGCGCGCCGTGCTCGACCACCGTCACGTCGCCCAGCTGCAGCCCCACGCGCGCGGGATCGAGGTCCGCGATGCCCGCGTTGCCGATCGCCGCGAGGATCCGCCCGAGGTTCGGGTCGGACGCGAAAAACGCGGTCTTCACCAACGGCGAATGGGCGATCGACTTGGCGACGCGCATGCATTCGTCGCGGCTCGCCCCCCCGTCGACGTTGATGGTGATGAACTTGGTGGCGCCCTCGCCGTCGCGCACGATGGCCTGCGCGAGGAGTTGCGCCACCTCGGTCACCGTGACCGCAAGCCTGCCGAATTCCGCGGTGCCCTCGCCGACGATCTCCGGGTTGCGCGCGCGCCCGGTGGCGGCCAGCACCAGCGTGTCGTTGGTGGAGGTGTCGCCGTCGACGGTGATCGCGTTGAACGATTGGGCCGCGACGCGGAGCGCGAGGTAGCGCAACGCATCCGCGCCGACCGCGGCGTCGGTGGCGATGATGCCGATCATCGTCGCCATGTTGGGCTGGATCATGCCGGCGCCCTTCGAGATGCCGGTGACGGTGATGGTGCTGCCGTCGATCACCACCGTGTCCGTGGTCATGATCGCCTCGGCCGCCGATGCCCAGTTGCCCGCCCCGAGGTCGGCCACGCAAGCCGGGATGCCGGCCTTGATGCGCTCCAGCGGCAACGCCTCCATGATGACGCCGGTGGAAAGCGGCAGGACCTGCGAGTTCTCGATGTCGAGCGCGCTCGCGACCGCCACGCATGTGGCGCGCGCGTCCTCGATGCCGGCCTCGCCGGTGCCCGCGTTGGCCACACCGGTATTCACGACGATCGCGCGGATCGGGTCCTTGTCCGCCAGGTGCTCGCGGCACACGATCACCGGCGCCGCGGCGAAGCGGTTGCGCGTGAAGACCGCGGCGACCCGCGTGCCCTCGTCGAGCGCGACCAGCAGCAGGTCCTTGCGGTTGGGCTTGCGGATGTGGGCGCGCGCAATGCCGAGGCGCACGCCGGATATGCTCAGCAGATCTTCGGGGCGCGGCGGCTCGAGATTGACGGCCATGTCGGGGGTCGGATCCAATTCAAGCGCGCGATGGCCGACTCTGCCGCGGGCCGTCCACGAAATTGGCTCCGACCCCTCGCGATGCTTGTCGTGCGCGATTCTACAGGCTAAGCCAACTTCCCGTGACACTGCTTGAACTTCTTGCCCGAGCCGCAGGGGCATGGGTCGTTGCGGCCGACCTTCTGCGTCGAGCGCACGAAGGGCTGTACCGGATCGGCGGCCGGCGCCATGCCGCCGGCGGTGCGCCGCCCGCCGCAGCCTCGGGCGGCACCTCTTCGTCGAGGGCCTGGCCGAAGTCGGCGTGCTGGTATTGCACGTTCTTCAGCGCGTGCGCGGCTTCCTCGGCCTTGCGCTCGGCTTCGCGCACCTCCTCCTCGGATCGCACCTGCACCGCGAGGAGGTGGCGCGTGACCTCGCGCTTGATCGAGTCGAGCATCGCGCCGAACAGCTCGAAGGCCTCGCGCTTGTACTCCTGCTTGGGCTGCTTCTGCGCGTAGCCGCGCAAGTGGATGCCCTGGCGCAGATAGTCGAGCGCCGCGAGGTGCTCGCGCCAGTGCTGGTCGATCGACTGCAGCATCACCGCGCGCTCGTAGTTGTGCAGCGTCTCGCCCTCGATGGGCGCGAACTTGGCATCGTAGTCGCGCGCGGCCTCGTCGATCACGCGCTGGGCGATCTTCTCCTCGTCGAGGGTCTCGTCGGCCCTGGCCCACTCGGCCACCGGGCTCTTGATGAAGAACTCGCTCTCGAGCTTTTTCTCGAGCCCGGGCAGGTCCCATTGCTCCTCGACCGTTCCCGGCGGGACGAACTCCGCCACCGTGGCGGCGAGCACGTCGCGGCGGATCGACTGGATGGTCTCGACGATGTCCTTCGACTCGAGGAGCTCGTTCCTCTGCGCGTAGATCACCTTGCGCTGGTCGTTGGCGACGTCGTCGAATTCCAGCAGCTGCTTCCTGATGTCGAAGTTGCGCGCTTCCACCTTGCGCTGTGCGTTCTCGATGGAGCGCGTCACCATGCGCGCCTCGATGGCTTCGCCCTCCGGGATCTTGAGCGAGCGCATGATCGACTGCAGGCGCTCGCCGGCGAAGATCTTCAGCAGCGGATCTTCGAAGGAAAGGAAGAAGCGCGAGCTTCCCGGGTCGCCCTGGCGTCCCGAACGGCCGCGCAACTGGTTGTCGATGCGCCGCGACTCGTGGCGCTCGGAGCCGATGATGTGCAGCCCCCCGGAATTCACCACCTGGTCGTGGAGCTTCTGCCACCCGGCGCGCATCTCGGCGATGCGCCGCTCCTTGTCGCCGTCGGGGAGCTCGGCATCGTCCTTCACCTTCTGGATGTCGGGCTCGGGGTTGCCGCCGAGCACGATGTCGGTGCCGCGGCCCGCCATGTTGGTGGCGATGGTGACCATCTTCGGACGGCCCGCCTGGATCACGATCTCGGCCTCGCGCGCGTGCTGCTTGGCATTGAGCACCTGGTGCGGCAGTTTCTCGCGCTCGAGCATCGAGGAGATCAGCTCCGAATTCTCGATCGACGTGGTGCCGAGCAGCACCGGCTGGCCGTGCTCGTACTTCTCCTTCACGTCGTTGATGATCGCCTGGTATTTTTCCTTGGAGGTGATGAAGACCTGGTCGTTGCGGTCGCTGCGCACCATCGGGCGGTGGGTCGGGATCAGCACCGTCTCGAGGTTGTAGATGGTGGAGAACTCGAAGGCCTCGGTGTCCGCCGTGCCGGTCATGCCGGCCAACTTCTTGTAGAGGCGGAAGTAGTTCTGGAAGGTGATCGAGGCGAGGGTCTGGCTCTCGTTCTTGATCGAGGCGCCTTCCTTGGCCTCCACCGCCTGGTGCAGGCCCTCCGACCAGCGCCGGCCCTGCATCATGCGCCCGGTGAACTCGTCGACGATCACCACCTCGTCGTTCTGCACCACGTAGTGCTGGTCGCGGTGGTAGAGCGCGTGGGCGCGGATGCCGGCGTAGAGATGGTGCATCAGCATGATGTTGGTGGGATCGTAGAGGCTCGCGCCCTCCGGCAGGAGCCCGGCGCGCGTCATGATCTCCTCGGCGTGCTCGTGGCCGGCTTCGGAGAGCGTCACCGTGTGCTGCTTGAGATCGACCCAGTAGTCGCCCGGGGCCTCCTCGCCCTCCTGCTTCACCAGCTGCGGGATGAGGGTGTCGATCTTGCGGTAGAGCTCGGTGGAGTCCTCCGCCTGGCCCGAGATGATGAGCGGGGTGCGCGCCTCGTCGATGAGGATCGAGTCGACCTCGTCGACGATCGCGTAGTTCAGCCCGCGCTGGAAGCGCTCGCCCACCTGTGTGGCCATGTTGTCGCGCAGGTAGTCGAAGCCGAACTCGTTATTGGTGCCATACGTGATGTCCGACTGGTAGGACTTCTGCTTCTCGTCGGGCTCCATCTGCGGCACGACCACGCCGACGGTGAGGCCGAGGAAGCGGTGGATGCGTCCCATCCATTCCGCGTCGCGCTTGGCGAGGTAGTCGTTCACGGTGACGATGTGCACGCCCTTGCCTTCGAGCGCATTCAGGTAAGAAGGCAGGGTGGCGACGAGCGTCTTGCCCTCGCCGGTGCGCATCTCGGCGATCTTGCCCTGGTGCAGCGCGATGCCGCCCACCAGCTGCACGTCGAAGTGGCGCATGCCGAGCACGCGCCTGGAGGCCTCGCGGACCACCGCGAAGGCCTCGGGCAGGACGGAATCGAGGGTCGCCCCATCGGCGATCTTCCTCTTCAGCTCCGGGGTCTTGGCCGCGAGCTCGGTGTCCGAGAGCTTGGCGATCGCCGGCTCGAGAGCGTTGATGGATTCGACCTGCTTGCGATACTGCTTGAGCAAGCGGTCGTTGCGGCTGCCGAAGATGGCCTTGAGAGCGGTCGTGAGCACGGGGAGTGGAGTCTGAAATGCGAAAACCGGCCCGAGCGGGCCGGCAACCGTGAATTATAGAGGAAAGATGGGGCCGGGCCGGCGGGCCACAAGCCCCCGTCGAACTAGCGCCGCCGGGTGTTGGATACGTTCAGCAGGACGTCGCTCTTGCCGAGCGAGAGGAACTTGTTGGGGTTCAGCGGGATGCCCTTCTCGCGCACCTCGAAATGCAGGTGCGGCCCGGTGGTGCGGCCGGTGGCGCCCACCAGCGCGATCTTCTGGCCCTTCATGACCACGTCGCCCACGCGAACCAGGCTCTTCGAAAGGTGCGCGTAGCGCGAGGTGAGGCCGTTGTCGTGGTCCACGTCGACGATGTTGCCGTACTCCGGAACGTAGGCGACGGTGGAAACGACGCCGCCCGCGGCGGCCATGACCGTCGTGCCCGGCGAGGCGATGATGTCCACGCCCGTGTGGAAGGTCGAGCGCCCGGTGATCGGATCGAGGCGGTAGCCGTAGTTGGAAGAGTAGTAGCCCGCCTCCACCGGCATGGTGGTGGGAATGGTCTTCTGCGCGAGGCGATCGTCGAGGAGGAGCGAATCGAGCACGCCCAGCTTGTCGCTGCGGTCGTCGAGCACGCCCACGCTCAGGTCGTGCCCGCCCGCCACCGGCGAAGGCCCACCCTGGCCGGGCTTCTCGTCGAAGCGGAACTCGTTCTGCTTCACCCCGGCGGCGCGCGCCAGCCGCTCGCCGAAGGCGTCCAGGCGCATGATGCGGGCCTGGAGCTCTCCCACTTTCACCGCGAGCGAGGAGAGGTTGTCTTTCATTTCCGCTTCGCTGCGCTTCACGTCGTCCTCGTGCAGGGCGGCCAGGAGGGTGCGCAGATAGGGGTTGCGCAGATCGACGGCGAACTTCATGGTGACCACGTAGGTCGCCATCGCCAGGAAGAATCCGGAAAGCAGGATGCCGAACGCGATGAGCAGAACCTGCGTCTGCGAGAGCGCGACGGTCCGGCTCTTCGCGAGACTGTCCGAAACGAGAATAATGTTCAACCGAACCTCCCCTTCGTTCCCCATGGCCTCCGAATCCGTCTCCCGACTGCTCGACGAAAACGCCGACCTCAAGCCGCTGGCAACGCGGCTCGCGTACATCAGGCGCCTGCAGCGGCGCTATCGAAGTCTTGCACCCGAGCACCTCGCCGAAGCGAGCCGCGTGTGCGCCATTGACGGAACGACTGTTGTGATTTGCGCAACGAGCGGGCCTGTTGCGGCGGCCCTGCGCCATTACGCACCCCGCCTGCTCGAGGGGTTGCGCGAAGCCGCGCGGAAATCCTCAAAACATGCAAAGGATCAGGAGCTTACTTCAATTCGTATCGAAGTTCAAGTGAACGTCCCGGCAGCCAAGAAGCGGATCGTGGCGCGCGGCGAGATGCCGGTCGAGCGCCTCGCCCAGCTCGCCTCGAAGCTCTCCGACTCGCCCCTCAAGGACACCCTGGAGAGAATCTCCCAGCCCGATCACAGCAAGAGGACACGCTCGAAGATGTAGAGCAGCGCAAAGGCGATACCGAGGAGGAGGATCACCTGCACCGCGAGCCATGCGATCTTCAGGTAGCGCGTGTTGCGCGTCACCGCCCACGCGCCCACCAGGCCGATCAGCATGAGGCCGGTGAAGATCCCGACGATGCGCAGGATGAAAATGGTGTCAGGTACGACTTTTCGGACGAGCGCAGAGCAAGTGACGACGAAAAGTCGTACCTGACACCATTTTCAGCTCTGCAACTGGAGCTTCGCGAAAGCCCGCGGCAACGACTCGATCCTGTCGAAAGTGACTTCTTCCCAGGCGCAGGTGTCGGCGATGAGCTTGCGTACCAGTTGATTGTTGAGCGCGTGGCCCGACTTGTGCCCGTAGAAGGCGCCGATCAGCGGACGGCCGAGCATGTAGAGATCGCCCACCGCGTCGAGCGCCTTGTGCATCACGAACTCGTCGTTCATGCGCAGGCCCTCCGCATTGAGCACGCGGAAATCGTCGATCACGACCACGTTGTCGAGCGAGCCGCCCAGGCCCAGGCCCCGGGAGCGCAGCATCTCGACTTCCTGCGTGAAGCCGAAGGTGCGGGCGCGCGCCACGTCGCGAACATAGGAGACCTCGGCGAAATCGATCTCGACCTCGGAGACGGTCGCGTCGAACACCGGGTGGCTGAACTCGATCGCGAAGCCGACCTTGAAGCCGTCGAAGGGCTCGAGGCGCACCTTCTTGTCGCCTTGCTCGAGCTCGACTTTCTTCAGCACGCGGATGTAGCGCTTGGCGCCGGCCTGCTCCTCGATGCCCGCCGACTGGATGAGGAAGACGAACGTCCCCGCGCTGCCGTCCATGATCGGCACTTCCTCGCCGGAGACGTCGACGTACGCGTTGTCGATGCCCAGCCCCGCGAAGGCCGACATCAGGTGCTCGACCGTGGAGACGCGCGCGCCATCCTTCTCGATCACCGTCGCCATCGTGGTGTTGCTCACGTTCGACGCACGCGCGGGAATCGCCGGATTGCCGGGAAGGTCCGAGCGGCAAAAGACGATGCCGGTATCGATCGGTGCGGGGCGCAACACCATGACCACCTTCTGGCCGGTGTGCACGCCGACGCCGGTGGCGCGGACGGAGGTCTTGAGGGTTCGTTGTCGGATCAAGGGGTTGGGCGCGCGGGACGCAATCCGCGACTTCTAAATTTCCCAATTGTATCATGCGCTTAGCGGAGCCGCGCAGAATGAAAAGCGGGCCCTGACCACGGGCCCGCCGAAGGCGATGCAGCGCAACGGCGGGAGACACGCCGTTGTGCCTGGGGAATCCTCTCCCCGGCCCTCTCCCAAGGGAGAGGGGGAAGCTAGTCCGCCTGCTTGCGCAGGAACGCCGGAATGTCGAGCATCTCGACCCCCGAATGGCGCATCGCTTCCACCGTCACGTCGCGCCGGCGGCGCAAAGCCGTCGGCTGGTCGAGCTCGTCGTAGTTCACTCCACCCGTCGCGTCGTCCGTCCCGGTGCGCGCAACCACTTGCATCATCGGCACCGGGTTGCGTTGCGCGGCCTGGCCGCCGAGCCCGGTCGCGACGATGGTGACGCGCAGCGCGTCGCCGATCGCCTCGTCGATCACGCTGCCGTAGATCACGGTGGCGTCCTCGGCGGTGAACGAGCGGATCGTGTTCATCACCTCGTGCACCTCCTTCAGCTTCATGGTGTGGCTCGCGGTGATGTTCACCAGCACCCCGCGCGCGCCGGACAGGTGAATGTCCTCGAGCAGCGGCGAGTGCACCGCTTGCTCGGCGGCCATCTGCGCGCGCTCCGGTCCCGACGCCGTCGCCGAGCCCATCATCGCCACGCCGTTCTCGCTCATCACGGTGCGCACGTCGGCGAAATCGACGTTCACCATGCCGGGGCAGTTGATCACTTCCGCGATGCCCGCCACGGCGCCGTTCAGCACGTCGTTCGAGGCGCGGAATGCGTCTTCGTAGGTCACATCCTCCCCGAGGACCTGCATGAGGCGATCGTTGGGGATGATGATGAGGGAGTCGACGTGCTGCTTGAGCTGGTCGATGCCCACCGCGGCGACCTTCTGGCGCTTGCCCTCGAACGCGAAGGGCTTGGTCACCACCGCGACCGTGAGGATGCCCATCTCGCGCGCGATCTCGGCCACCACCGGCGCCGCTCCCGTTCCGGTGCCCCCGCCCATGCCCGCCGTGATGAAGAGCATGTCCGCGCCGGTCACCAGGTCGATGATCTGCTGGCGGTCTTCCTCGGCGGCG
>Ga0209131_1001251_pt1 | contig 17589 bp, 18 predicted proteins | sample GraSoi_2013_40cm_FD_185826 | JGI IMG/M metagenome (GOLD analysis project Ga0209131, IMG submission 185826) | Grasslands soil microbial communities from the Angelo Coastal Reserve, California, USA - Sample 9_17_2013_40cm (SPAdes) (version 2) | ecosystem: Environmental > Terrestrial > Soil >...
AGCGCCGATCCTCGCCGGCACTCGGATGCCATCGGCTTCAGGCTGGCGCGCGATGAGTGAGGGGCGATGTGTACAGGCGGCCCTGTTCCTGGTCCTGCTGGCGCCGATGGCCCGCGGCAGTGAGTGGCTGGGCGCCCTCTCCACCGTAAACGAGCCGCTGATCGCCGGGCGTGAGGTGCAGCTGGACGCGCGCGGTGAGCTCCTGCCCTGGCCCTTCGCCGATGATCCGGGCCGGTCCTACGATGCGCACGTGCGCTCGCAGTGGGCCCTGCTCCGTGGCCTGTTCGGGCGCATGCCCTATTTTCACTGCTGCTTCCAGATCGACCCGGTGAGCCTCGAGCCCGTTGCCGACCGGAACTGGGCCAACTCCACCGCCTACCTGCGCGGCATGATGATCGGGTTCGCCGAACGCCTGTATCCCTATACCGGCGACGCGCAAGTGCTGGACTACGTCGAACAGCTCGTCGACTACGAGCTCGATCACGGGCTCACGCCGGCCGGCTACCAGTGGGCGGGCGTGCCCTATCCCTCGGCCGATCCGGGCGCGGCGGACTACAAAGGGTGGAGCGCGCGCGGCGTGGACTTCGTCGAGCCGCACGTCATCGGTGAGGATGGCTACGCCTACCTGCGGCTCTATGAGATGAGCGGCAGGGAAAAGTATCTGGAAGCCGCCATCCACTTTGCCGACGAGCTGGTGAAGAACTACCAGAGCGGGGATGCGCAGCGCTCCCCCTGGCCGGTGCGCTGCCTGGCGCGCGACGGCCGCGTCGAGGGTACCGGCATGGGGCCCTATTCGGCCAACGTGCTGGGGCCGATCTCGCTGTTCGACGAACTCGTGCGCCTCGGGCGGGGCGATGTGCGCAGCTACCAGCGCACGCGCGCCGCCGCCTGGCAATGGCTCGAGCAGTATCCGCTGCACAACAACGTCTGGGTCGGCTATTTCGAGGATGTGGCGCCGAGCTTCGCCAACATGAACAACGTCATCCCGTTGGAGCTGGCGCGCTACGTGCTGCTGCATCCGGAACTCGACGCCCAGTGGCGAGCGCATGCGCGGCAGCTGATCGAGTGGGTCCGCACCACCCCCCGCTGGCCGAAATACCGGGTGCATGGCGCCTTCGTCACCACCGAGCAGGGCAACGGCCGGAGCTTTTGCTGCAACAAGCCGAACCAGTGCTGCGACAGCCATACGGCGCGGCTCGCCGCCGTCGAGGCGCTGTACTATGCGCGCACCCGTGATGCGCGTATGCGGGAAGAAGCCTTCCGGTCCCTCAACTGGGTGAGCTACTTCCAGGGACTGCCGGGCCAGGCGCACGCGCCCTTCGGCAACCAGTGGTGGTTCAACGATGAGTTTACGGACGGCCCGCGTCGGGTGCTGGACGCCCTGTGGGCCGTGCCCGAGTGGGCGCCCCGTGACGAATCGCACCTGCTGGGCTCAAGCTCTGCGGTCACGCGCATCGAGTACGGCCGGGGGCGCGTGCACTATTCGACCTTCGATGCCGACGCGCAGGATGTCTTGCGCCTCGACTTCCGTCCCACCCGCGTACGCGCTGGCGAGCACGCGCTCCGGGCAGTGCGTGACCCGTCGGCCGAAGGCTATCGCTACGACGCGGCGAGTGGCGTGCTGCGCATCCAGCGTCGCGGTGGCGCCGACGTCGAGGTGCAGGGCGAGGGCGGGCGGGCACCGAGCCTTACTGTGACCTTCGATGATCCGCACCTGGGCGCCGGAACGCCGCTGCAGGGCGAATACCCCGCATCGCTTATCGAGTGGGCGAGCGGATCCTGGCAGATCAGTGCCCCTGCGGGTCCCTTCGGGACCTTCCACCTCGTTGCCGTCGGCGAGCCGGGGGTGCGCTCGTTCCGGTTCCTCTCCCCGCGTGTGCTCGTGGGCATCGATGCCTACAACCCGGGGCCGCAAGAAGTCGAAGTCCGGATGCAATGCCGTGACGGGCCGGCGTATCGGGCGGCATTGCCCGCCGGCCGGGTGGAAAGGCTCAAGACCGGCTGGCATCAGTCCTGCAGCGAAGTGAGCGTGGAGCTCGGCGGCGGAGCGGGGCCCGTGCGCTTCGACAACCTCGCCTACGTGGAAGCCGCACCGCGCTGAGCGCCGCGCCGGTTTGCCGAGGCGGACCGGAATCACTAGACTCTCGGCCCTTCGTCAACACACCAGGAGAAATCGAGTGGGCAAGGGTGATCGCAAGACGCGCCGCGGCAAGATATACGCGGGTTCCTTCGGGAAGCTCCGTCCGAAGGATCCGGCGAAGGCCAAGCGCAGGGCGCAGGCCGCCAAGGGCTCCACCCGGATCAAGTCCGCCACGAGAAAATAGCGCCCCGGACTTGCGCGCCCGCGGCTGCAGCGCGGCTACAGAATGTAGCGGCTGAGGTCCTCGTCCTTCGCGAGACTGGCGAGGTGCGCATCGACATAGGCGGCATCCACGCGCAGCTGCGAGCCGCGATGCTCGCTCGCCTCGAAAGAAATCACTTCCAGGAGCCGTTCCATCACGGTGTGCAGTCGCCGGGCGCCGATGTTCTCGGTGCGCTCGTTGACGTGATGGGCGAGCTCGGCGATGCGGCGCACTCCATCCGCGGTGAATTCCAGCTGCACCTCCTCGGTCTGCAGCAGCGCGCGGTATTGAGCGGTCAACGAAGCGTCCGGTTCGGTGAGGATGCGCACGAACTCCTCGGCCTTCAGTGATTCGAGCTCGACGCGGATCGGAAAGCGGCCCTGCAGCTCCGGGATCAGGTCGGAGGGCTTGACCATGTGAAAGGCGCCCGAGGCGATGAACAGCACGTGGTCGGTCTTGATCTGGCCGTACTTGGTGCTCACGGTGCAGCCCTCGACCAGCGGCAGGAGATCCCGCTGCACGCCCTCGCGCGACACGTCGGCGCCGATGGTCTCCTGGCGGCGGCAGATCTTGTCGAGCTCGTCGATGAAGACGATGCCGTTCTGCTCGGCATTCGCCAGCGCCCGGACTTTGAGTTCGTCCTCGTTCACGAGCTTGGAAGCCTCCTCGTCGGTCAGGAGCCGCAGGGCCTCGCGGATCTTTACGCGCCGCGACCGGGTGCGCGCACCACCGAGGTTCTGGAACATCGACTGCAGCTGCTGCTGCATCTCCTCCATGCCTGGCGGCGCCATGATCTCGACGCCGGCCGGAAGCGTGCGCAGCTCGATCTCGATCTCGCGTTCATCGAGCTCGCCGCGCAGCAGCCGCTCGCGGAATTTCTGCCGCGTTTCGGCATCGCGCGGCTGGGCGGGCTCATCGGTGGAAAATCCGGTGAGCTTCGGCTTGGGCAGCAGCGCATCGAGCACGCGTTCCTGCGCGGCGGCGCTGGCCGGTTCGCGCACGCGCGCGACCTCCTGTTCGCGCGTCATCTTGACGGCGACCTCGGCGAGTTCCTTGATGATCGAGTCGACTTCACGGCCGACGTAGCCGACTTCGGTGAACTTGGTGGCCTCCACTTTCACGAACGGTGCGTTGGCGAGGCGCGCCAGGCGGCGGGCGATCTCGGTCTTGCCGACACCGGTGGGGCCGATCATCAGGATGTTCTTCGGCGTGATTTCCTGCCGGAGCGGCTCGTCGACCTGCATGCGCCGCCAGCGGTTGCGCAGCGCGATGGCCACCGAACGCTTGGCGGCGCCCTGGCCGATGATGTGCTTGTCCAGCTCCTGGACGATCTGCTGCGGGGTCACGCGTTGAGCTCCTCAATGACCAGATTGCGATTGGTGTAGATGCAGATGTCGGCGGCGATATTGAGCGCACGCTCGACGATCGCGCTCGCCCCGAGCTCCGAATTCTGCAGCAGGGCGAGCGCCGCCGCCTGCGCATAGGGGCCGCCCGAGCCGATCGCGGCCAGGTCGTGCTCGGGTTCGATGACATCGCCGTTGCCGGAAATCACGAACAGATTGGCCGGATCGCCGACCAGCAGGAGCGCTTCGAGCCGGCGCAGGTACCGGTCGGCGCGCCAGTCCTTGGCCAGTTCGATGGCCGCGCGCGTCAGGTTGCCGAATTTCTCCAGCTTGCCCTCGAAGCGTTCGAACAGCGTGAAGGCGTCCGCCGTGCCGCCAGCGAAGCCTGCCACGACCTTGCCGTTGGCGAGACGCCGCACCTTGCGGGCGTTGGCCTTCATGACGGTATTGCCCAGCGTCACCTGGCCGTCGCCCCCCAGGGCGATCGCGCCGTTGCGGCGCACCGCCAGGATGGTCGTGGCGTGTGGATCGAAGCTCTGACTCATTGGCTCGGGCCCTTGCCGTTCAGGCGGTTAGCTGCGCCGGCGCGCACGCGGATGTGAACTCTCGTAAATGCGGGCGAGGTGCTGAAAATCAAGGTGGGTATAGACCTGGGTGGTGCTGATGCTGGCGTGGCCCAGCAGTTCCTGCACGGCCCGCAGGTCGCGGCTCGATTCGAGCAGGTGGGTGGCGAAGGAGTGGCGGAACAGGTGGGGGTGCACGCCCATAGGCAGGCCCTGGGCGCGGGCGCGCCGCGCTACGATCAGCTGCACGGCGCGTGCGCCGATGCGCCGGCCGCGGAGACTCAGGAACACCGCGGTTTCCCCGGCGGGCGCCAGCGCCACGCGTGAGCGGAGCCAGCCTTTCAGGGCGGTGATGGCGTGGCGGCCCACGGGCATGATGCGCGCCTTGCTGCCCTTGCCGAGCACGCGCACGGTGCGATCTGCCAGGTCCAGATCGCTGAGGTTCAGTCCCACCAACTCGGCGAGCCGCAGACCCGAGGAATACAGCAGCTCCATCATCGCCAGGTCGCGCTGTCCCTGCGGCCCGGTGGCCGGCATGGACAGGAGTCTACCCATCTGGTCGACGTCCAGCGCGTGGGGCAGGCGCCGTCCCGCCTTGGGCGCGCGGATGTCGAGTGCCGGATTGTGCTGCAGGAGCCCCTCGCGCATCAGGAACGCAAAGAAGGTGCGCAGCGCCGAGAGGCGCCGCTGCACGCTGCGGGGCTTGAGCCCGGCCGCATGGCTGCGCGCGGCGAAAGTGCGGATGTGCTGGCCGTCGAGTCGCGCCCAGTCCGCCACGCCGACGCGCGCGCACCACTTGGCAAAGGCCGCCAGTTCACGCCGGTAGGCGGACACCGTGTGCGGCGAGAGCCGCCGCTCGGTGGCGAGGTGACGCTCAAAGCGCTCGATCCAGGGGGCTGCAGCGCCCATCGGCTGTCGCGCCCTCAAGGGCGGGTGAGTGAATCCGCGATCAGCTCGCCCATGCGCGAGAGAAACTCGGTGCTCATGCCGGGGTGAAAGCGCTCACGGTCCAGGCTCCCGAGCGCCAGCAGACCGGGCGGCTTGAGTGCCGTGAGCGGGATCAGGGCCACCGAACCGATACCGGCCGCCTCGCTGCCGAACAGGAAATCGCGCTGGGTGTCACGCACCTGGCCGCAGCGCGGACGTCCGCTGGTAAACAGCGATTCGAAACTCGCGAACACGGTGTCATCGGCGGCCACCTGGCGCAGGAACCGGCCCGCCACATCGGTCGGAGCGGCGCCCCGCAGCACCAGCACGGCGTGGTAGGCGTCGAAATCCTCGCGCAGGCTGGCCTCGATCTGCGCCAGCGCGGCCGCGCGCGTGCTGGTGGCGACCAGGCGGCGCGTGAAACGGTGAATCTTTTCGGCCAGTGCTTCGTTGGCGCGTGCCACGCGCACGAAATCCGCCAGTTGCTGCTCGAGTGCGGCGTGCCGCTCGCGCAGCACGTCCACCTGCCGCTCGATCAGCGAGACCGTCGCGCCACTGCGCGGGTGCGTCAGGCGCAGGCGCGTGAGCAGTTGCGGATGGCGATCGAAGAGGTCGGGATGCTGCTGCAGGTACTGCGTGATGACCTGCTCGTCGAGACTCGCGGCGCTGAGGTCCTGCGCGGTATGGCTCGTCATCGTGTCGATTCCCCTGGCAGTGCTGGCCTGATTCAGAACTCGGCGTGACCCGTAAAGGCGACTTCGGCTGGACCGGTCAGCCAGGCGTGCTGGCCCGGCCCGTCCCAGTGTACGCCGAGCCGGCCCCCCGGAACATGCACTTCGACTTCGGCGCCGAGCAGTCCGAGGTTGCGTCCGACCACGACGGCGGCGCAGGCGCCGGTACCGCAGGCGCGCGTTTCGCCCACGCCGCGCTCGTACACGCGCAGGCGGATATGCGCGCTGTCGACGATCTGCATGAATCCGACGTTCACCTGCTGCGGAAAGCGCGGATGTGCCTGGAGGGCGGCCCCGATCCCGCTGACGTCGGCGTTCTCGATTGCTGCAACACGCAATACCGCGTGCGGATTGCCCATCGATACGGCGCCAAACTCGATGTTCTCGCCCGCCACTTCCATGGAATAGGTCGCCTCCCTCGTGGGCGCCAGGAACGGCACCCCGGCGGGCTCGAACTCCGGAGCGCCCAGATCGACCGCCACCTGCCCGTCAGCGAGCACCCTGGCCTCGATCTCACCGCCGGCACTGCCCATGCGCAGCGTCGCGGGGGCGTCCCGCTCGCGCATGCGCAGGTAGCGTGCGATGCAGCGCGCGCCATTGCCGCATTGCCCGGCCTCCGAACCGTCCGCGTTGTAGATGCGGTAATAGGTATGGCTGCCCGCCGAGCGCGGCGGCTCGAGCACCAGTGCCTGGTCGAAGCCGACTCCTGTATGCCGGTCCGCCAGGGCGCGCCACTGTGCGCGGTTCGGCAGGACGCCGCCGGGCGGCGCCTCGAGGATCATGAAATCGTTCCCCAGCGCGTGCATTTTGGTGAAGTCGATGCGCACCGGCGGAGCATAGCCGAAAAAAAGCGGCGCAGCCCCGGCGCCCCGTGCCAGCCGCTACAGCGCCGCGGTGTTGAGCGCCGCCTCGGCGGCCGCAATCTCGGCCTCGCGCCTGGCAATCGCCTCGCCGATGGGCGGGCCCCTGAAGCGGCGATTTTCAAAGGCGAACCACACGATCGCCGTCAGTACCAGAAACCCAAGCGTCACCCATCGGGCTGGATCATTGGGGGGGTGCACGCCGATGACGAACAGCAGCACCATGGCCGCGATCGACAGCAGCGCAAACAGCGAATAGCCGCCCCGGCCGACATTCCACGGTCCCATCTTCGGCCACTTCCGCCCGCCGTAGGCGAACAGGCCGAGGGTGATCGGAATGATGAAGGAGAAGAACAGGAAGATCACGGTGCAGGAGACGACGATGGAATACACCGGCGTGTCGCCGATCGAAATCACCGAGGAGGCCCACACGAACAGCACCGACAGCACCGAGCCCGCCCAGATCGAGGCATTGGGAGTGCGATGGCGCGGGGACACCCTGGCGAGCGTGCGGGAGAAAGGCAGGCCGCCGTCGCGCGAGAAGGCGTACATCATGCGCGACAGCGAGGTCACGGTGGCCAGCCCGCACAGGACCTGCGCCAGGAAAATCACGGCGCAGGTGAAGGCGTTTAGCATCCCCGGTACCTGCCTGTCCATGGCCCAGAAGAACACGTTCCAGCCCTGGCGCGCCGCGTCGTCCATGTCGGGGATCATCAGCACGAAGGCGCAGAGGAACAGATAGCCGAACACGCCCGACCAGAGGATCGAGGAGACGATGCCCCTCGGTGCGGACAGCGCCGCGTTCCGGGTTTCCTCGGAAGTGTGCGCCGAGGCGTCATAGCCCGTGATGGTGTAGAGCGGCAGCAGCAGGCCCAGCAGGAACACCCAGGTTCCCGACACGTGCGGCCAGACCGCCGCGGGGCCCGCGGGCATCCCGGAGTAATTTGCAAATGTCCACAGGCGCGACCAGTGGAGACCTGGCGCATAGACCAGGCAGACCACGGTCAGCAATATCGATCCGCCAAAGATCAGGTAGCCGGAGAAATCGGTCAGCCTGGCCGTCAGGCCAATGCCGTAGTGATTGATCAGCGCCTGGCCGCTGGTGACGGCGGCGATGAAGACGATGCGCACGCCCGTCGTGTCGAGCATGCCGAGCGAGGGCCCAAAGGCCCCGAGGAAGAAGTAGTAGGCGCCCACGTTGATCGAGCCGAGCACCGTCACCAGGCCCAGCAGGTTGAACCAGGCGGTCAGCCAGCCGGTGAAGCGGTTGCCGAGTATCGAGCCCCAGTGATACAGGCCGCCCGCGGTCGGGTAGGCCGAGGCGATCTGCGCCATCGCCAGACCAAACACGCCGGAGAGGAGCACGCCGAGCGGCCAGCCCAAGCCGATCGCCGCGCCGCCGCCACCGGCCGTGACCTGCGCCAGCGAATTGATGCCGCCGGCAAGGATGCAGATGATCGAGAACGAGATCGCGAAATTGGAGAACCGTCCGAGCCGGCGCGTGAGCTCCTGCGCATAGCCCATCTGGTGCAGCATCCTGACGTCATCATCCGTCCCTGCGTCGGCGCCGGAACTGCCTGTGGCGTGCATTGCACCTCTCCCCTGACGGAACAGTAATCTGAAATGGGGTCGCCGATCCAATACCACGCGCCGCAGCCCGGCGCGCCGCCGCTACAGGCGCAAGCGCTCGCGCAGCTCTCCGGCCAGACGGCGGCTTACGGCCAGGCGTTCGTTGACGTCGCGCACGGTAAGGTAATACTGGCCGGCCGCGTCGCGCTCGATCGCCGCGATGCACTGGGTATTGACGAGCGCGTTGCGATGCACGCGCACAAAACGTGCGCCGAATTCCTCCGCGAGCGCGCGCAGCGCGTCCTCGATCAGATCACTCCCGACCTTGTGGCGCACGGTGGTGTACTTCTGGTCGGCGGCAAAATAATAGATGTCCGTGAGCGGAATCAGCCGCACCGAATCGCCCAGCCGCGCCGCCACGTGCGTGCGCGGGGCACGCGCCGGATCAGCCGCGGCGATCCGGGCGAGCGGTGCGGCGGCCAGGCGTGCGGCGCGCTGCAGCGCCGCGGCCAGTTTCTCGGCGCGCACCGGCTTGAGCAGGTACCCGATGGCCTGGGCTTCAAAGGCTTCCACAGCGTAGGCATCGTAGGCGGTTGTGAACACGACGGCCGGGGGCTCGGGCAACAGGGCCACGTGGCGCGCGACCTCCAGACCGTTCATTCCGGGCATGCGCACGTCGAGGAGCAGGACGTCAGGGTGCAGTACACCGGCCAGACGTACCGCCTCCTCGCCGTTGGCGGCCATGCCCGCGATTTCGCAGTCCGGCAGTTCGCTCAGGAGCCGCTGCAGGCGTTCGCGCGCCGGCGCTTCGTCATCCACCACCAGCACCTGCTGCGTCATAGCGAGGAGGTCCGCGTGCTGTCCTCGACGTAGGGGAAGCGCAGGCGCACGATATATTCATCGCCGATGCGGGTCGCCTCGACCGAAGAGCGGCCCGGGTAGAGCAGTTCCATGCGTTCACGGATATTCGCGAGCGCGATGCGGTTGCCCGCGTGCACGCTGTCGCCTTCCTCGGGCAGCGGATTGCGCACCGTGAGGCCGATGATGCCGCCGTCGAGCGCGCCGCTGATCGTGACGATGCCGCCCGCCGCCCGGGGCTCGATGCCATGGTAAATGGCGTTTTCGAGCAGTGGCTGCATCAGGAGCCCCGGCACCATGGCGCGCATCGGCAGGTCGGTCACGTCCCAGATCACGTGCAGCCGCTCGCCCAATCGCAGTTGCTCGATGCGCTGGTAGATGCGCGCGACCTCGAGTTCCTCCTTGAGGGTGATGTTGGCGCGCTTTTCGTTGAGGTTGGCGCGGAACAGATCGGCCAGGTCCTGCACTGCCTCCTCGGCGAGCGCCGGATCGGAGCGCGTGAGCGCGGCGATGGTGTTCATGCTGTTGAAGAGAAAATGCGGGCGGATGCGCGCCTGCAGCGCGTGCACGCGGGCACGGGCCTGCAGCTCGACGTTGCGGCGCCATTCCCCCGAGACGTAGAAATAGCGCAGCGCGAGGGCCGCAACGATCGCGCCGATGCCCAGATTCGCCGCGAAGAAGCGCCCCGGCGCCTCCGGCAGCAGCAGGTTGGTGGTGCGCACGCCGAGCAGCGTGCTGTTGCCCAGCCACAGCACGGCGGCCGAGATCAGCGCGATGACCGCCAGCACGCTTCCCAGAGCCACGCTGCTCGCCAGCGGGATCGGCAGCTCCTGCAGTTGGCGACGCAGCAGGCAGAGCACGGCCGCGCTGCCCATGCCGATCCACAGCAGGAACAGGGAATTGCGCGCCAGCTCCAGCCAGAAGTTCAGGGCCGTGCCCTGGCGGGCCACGGTCAGTACCACCGCGGTCAGCGTGACGATGAGCACGACGGCGAGCACCGCGCGCGCGGCACAGAAATCCGGGAGGTTGAGCGACTTGGGAGGGCGCGTCGCCGTTGCAATGACCAGTGGCGGCGGTGCGAGCGCCTCGCTGGGTTCCTCCATCACGGCGGATCCGGCTTGGGAACCGCGAACAGCGCTGCCTTGAGGCGGAAGAGTGCGGATACGTCTTCGTCGCCGTGGCCCGCGGCGATCAGCTGCGCGTATTCGCGCAACGCGGCCTCGACCACCGGCAGCTCGGCACCCTTGGCGCGGGCCATCTCCCTGCAGATGTTCAGGTCCTTCTGGTGCAGGCGGATCCGAAACCCGGCCGGATAGGCGCCGCGTTGCATGAACGGCCCGCGGTGGGCCAGATACCAGTTGCCGGCGGCGCCGCGCCCCAGTGTTTCGATTACCTTGTCGAGTGCGAGCCCCTGCGAGACCGCAAACGCCAGCGCCTCGGCGTCGGCGCGAATGATGCCGGCGACCATGATCTGGTTGGTGGCCTTGGCCGCCTGACCGGCGCCGTGCGGACCGAAGTGCGTGATGGTCGTGCCCATGGCCTGCAGCACCGGCCGGGCGCGCTCGAGCACCGCCGCATCGCCGCCCACCATGATCGCCAGCGTGCCGCGCGCGGCGCCCTCGACGCCGCCACTGACGGGCGCGTCGAGAAAACCGACGCTGCGCGCCGCCAGCTGCGCGGCGGCCGTGCGCGCGGTGTCAGCGCCCGCGGTGGTGCAATCGATGACAATGCTGCCGGGCTGGAGCTCGGGCGCAACGCTGGCGACGAGGGCCAGCACATCCTGATCGGCCGAGACGCACATCACCAGCACCTCGCTCTCGCGTGCCAGCAGCGCCGCAGTGGCCGGCGCGGCGCAGCCCAGTTCGGCGGCCAGCTGGTGGGCCCTGGCGGCGGTGCGGTTCCAGACTCCCTTCAGGAGCCCGGCGCGATGAAGATTGCGCGCCATGGAACTGCCCATCGCGCCCAGTCCGATGAACCCCGTACGCATCAGTGCTTGCTCTCCGCTAAGGCGCGGTCAATGTAACAGGCGGGTGGCGCCCGGCGCGAGCGCGGGCGATCGAAGCAGAGCCGGGAGACCTTGAGCGCGGGCTCAGGACGCCGAGTTGCCGCAGCTGCGCTCCATCTCGAGGCGGGCATTGAGCCGGGCCTGGTCGGCTTCCGCGTCAGTGAGATATTCGCGCTCACCGGCGGCGTTCATGCGGTAGACGCGGCGCGCCTCCACTGACTTCTGGTATTTTTCCTTGGCCTGCTTGCACTGCTCGGCGCGGGCCGCGCTCACGTCTTTCTGCACGGCGGTACGGGTCGCGTCCAGGCCGAGACGCGCATTGGCGCCGGCATCGGTGGGCGCGGCGGAAGCCGAAGGCGGCGCCGGAGTGGCATTGGGTGCCTGCTGGCCGGCGGAGGTTCGTATCAGTGTCGCACCGGGGCTCCAGCGGTCGCTGCAATCGTGGCCCTGGTTATTGCAAAAGATGTCGCCGGCGCGGGCCGCACCGAGCCCGGCCAGGCCCGCGACGATCAGCAATAAAGTCGTCGGATACCGCATTATTCCCACTCCCGGACGAGTCCAAGAGTATCAGCAATGCAGGCCGTTACAAATGTGCGGCGTGTCACAAAAAGGCCCCGACCGCGTTGCCACGGCCAGGGCCGATTCGCAATAGGAGTACTGCAGCCTATTCTATGCGCTCGCCATGCATGGCAATGTCCAGACCCTCGCGTTCCTCATCGGAGGTGACCCGCAGGCCGATCGTCAGGTCGATCACCTTGAGGATGATCAGGCTGGCGACAAACCCGTAGATCAGCGTGGTTCCGACACCCCACAGCTGCGTCGCCACGGAGCCGTCCACGCCGCTGATTTCCCGGCTTACCAAGGCCCCGGTGAGCAGGGCGCCGACGATGCCGCCGACGCAGTGCACACCGAAAGCGTCCAGCGAGTCATCGTACCCCAGGACCTTCTTGAGCGAGGTGGACGCGACAAAGCACAGCACCCCTGCCGCCACGCCGATGATGACCGAAGCGCTGGGACCCACGAAACCCGACGCGGGTGTGATCGCGACCAGGCCGGCCACCGCGCCCGAGGCGATGCCCAGCACGCTGGGCTTACCCTTTGCGGCCCATTCCGTGAACATCCAGGCCAGCGCAGCGGCGGCCGTGGCAATCTGCGTCGCCGTCATCGCCATGCCGGCGCGCCCGTCCGAGGCCACCGCCGAGCCTGCGTTGAAGCCAAACCAGCCCACCCACAGGAGCGAGGCGCCGATCACCGTCAGCGTCAGGTTGTGTGGGGCCATCGATTCCCGGCCCAGGCCCTGCCGCTTGCCGAGCATCAGCGCCGTGGCCAGGCCGGCAATGCCGGCGTTGATGTGGACCACGGTGCCGCCCGCGAAGTCGAGCACGCCCTTGGCCGCCAGCCAGCCCGAAGGCTCCCACACCATGTGCGCGATCGGGCAATAGACCACCAGCAGCCAGATGGCCATGAACCACATCATGGCCGAGAACTTCATGCGCTCGGCAAATGATCCGCAGATCAGGGCCGGCGTGATGATGGCGAAGGTCAGCTGGAACATCGCAAAGACCGTCTCCGGGATGGTGGTCGCGATGTGCGAGACGCTGGTCTTGCCCGCCTCCTTCAGGTAGCTGACCGTGTTCAGCAGCGAGTGGGCCCAGCCGCCCAGGTACGGCGTACTGCCGGGCGTGAAGGCCAGCGAGTAGCCCACCAGCCACCACAACATGGTCACCAGGCAGGTGATGGCGAAACTCTGCATGAGCGTCGCCAGCACGTTTTTCTTGCGCACCATGCCGCCGTAGAACAGGGCCAGGCCTGGAATCGTCATCATCAGCACCAGGGCGGTCGAGGTGAGCATCCAGGCGGTGTCGCCTGAACTGATCTTGTCGTTCGTCACCAGGAAGGGCTCGGTGGGTGCCGGGGCGGCCGGTGCTGCCGCCGGTGCCGCTGCCGCTGCGGGCGCGGCGGCCGGCGCGGCCTCATCGGCCACGGCCGGCAGGGCGTGCAGGGGTCCGAGCGCCAGCAACAGCCAGGCGAGCGCCACGGCGATCGCCCGCCCGTCCAGTCCGCGTGATTTTCTCAACACTTCAATCCGCATGTGTGCGACTCCCAGCTTCAGTTTCATGTGGCGGCCGTGCCGATTTCGCCGGTCCGGATCCGGATGGCCTGTTCGAGATGTGCGACCAGGATGCGGCCGTCGCCGGGCCGGGCGGTACGCGACACATTGGCGATCGCTTCCACCACCGGCTCAGCGACCGCGGCGTCGACCGCAATCTCGACCTTGTTGCGCGGTCCGTACTCCATTTCATGCACCTCCGTCACGGTCACGCCCTGTACGCCCAGTTGGGCGATGGCGTGGCGCAATTCGTCCAGCTTGAATGGCCGGACAATCGCCGTAATGACTTTCAGCAAAGCGTTTCTCAATGATCCAGCCCTGAATCCCGTATTCCGGTCACGCGAGCGTGCGCGTATCCTTCCGTAAGCCGCGAAGGGTGCTGCAGCCTATGTGCAGAATCCGTGCCACGGGCGCCGGTGGGCCGAGCGGGCCCGGGCGGGCCTAAGCGGGCCCTCCTTGCACCAATGTAGACGGCGGGTGTGGGGTGACGCGCAATTTCAGAGCAACGGAAGCTTAAGGGGTGGCTATGGAAGGAATGCAGATGGATGAAATGGCGCGGCGCTTCGTCGCGGGTCTGCCGGCCGCACTCGGCAGCATGCGCGCCGATCTGGAGGCGAATTTCCGGGCCGTGCTGCAAAGCGCCGCCGGCCGGCTGGACCTGACCTCGCGCAGCGAGTTCGACGTACAGGCCAAGGTGCTGGAACGCTCGCGCGAGCGCATCGCCCAGCTGGAGGCGCGCATCGGGGCGCTGGAAGAGCGTCTGCAGGAACTGCAGCAATCGCTCCCGCCTGTGTCCGACTGATTCCGCCGCAGCGCTCGAGGGCGGGCGGGTGGGTGTCGCGCAGGTCCTGAGTCGCGCGCAGCTCGGACTCGACGCGCCGCTGGTGCAGATCGAGGCCCACCTGGGCAGCGGCCTGCCTGGCTTCAGTATCGTCGGTCTCCCGGCGCAGGTGGTGCGCGAAAGCCGGGAGCGGGTGCGCTCCGCGATCCTCAATGCCGGCTACGAGTTTCCACCGGGGCGCATCACCGTCAACCTGGCGCCGGTCGAACTCGCGAAGGAAGGCGGTCGTTACGACTTGCCGGTGGCCCTCGCCCTGCTGCTGGCCAGCGGGCAGCTGCGCCTGCGCACCGATCTGTACCCGGAGTGCTACGGCGAGCTGGGCCTGGGTGGCGAGCTGCGACCGGTGCGCGGCCTGTTGCTGGCCGCGGCGCACGCCGCCAGGGCCGGCCACGATCTGATCGTACCGGCCGCGGACCTGGCGGAGGTGCGGCTCGCGCGCCACCGGCGCGCCTTCGGTTTTCAGGGCCTCGCGGCGGTCTGCGCCTTCCTGGCGGGCGCGCCTCGGGAAGCGGAATCCAGCCCAGCTGGGGACCCCGTATTAGTGATGAATACGGGACAATATCTGTCTTTGGAGGATGTAAAAGGCCAATGGCGCGCCAAAAGGGCGCTCGCGATCGCCGCAGCGGGCGGCCACAGCCTGCTCCTGGTCGGCCCGCCGGGAAGCGGGAAGAGCATGCTGGCGACGCGGCTGCCGGGCCTGCTCCCGCCCCTTACCGAGGCCGAGGCCATGGAAGTGGCGGGCATCGCTTCGATCAGTGCGCAGGGCTTCGATCCGGCGCGCTGGGGACAGCGGCCGTTCCGGGCTCCGCACCACGCGGCTTCCGCCAACGCCATCATCGGCGGCGGCTCTCGCCTGCGGGCCGGTGAAATCAGCCTGGCTCACCGCGGCGTGCTGTTCCTGGACGAGCTGCCCGAGTTCGACCGGCGCGTGCTCGAGGCCCTGCGCGAGCCGCTGGAAACGGGCGCCATTCACCTGGCCCGCACCGCCGGCCGCCTGGAGCTGCCGGCGGAGTTTCAGCTCGTGGCCGCCATGAATCCCTGTCCTTGTGGTTACCTGGGCGATGAAACCCGGACCTGTCGGTGCGGCCCGCTCCGGATTCAGCGCTACCGTGACCGGATCTCCGGTCCGCTCCTCGATCGCCTGGACCTGCAGATCGAGGTGCCCCGGGTTGAACTGCCCGCCCTGCAACCGGGGGCCGAACAGGAGTGCCCGCCGTCAGTCGCTGGGAGCCCCGCCGTGGCGGTGGCCACGGCGGTGCACGAGGCGCGCGCCCGCCAGCTGCAGCGCCAGAACTGCTGCAACGCACGGCTCGATCACGCCGGCATCAGCGCCCACTGCCGCGCCCGGCCCGCGGCCCTGCGCCTGCTCGAGCGCGTCGCGGGGCGCTTTGGCCTGTCGGCCCGCGCCTATCACCGTTTGCTGAAGGTCGCCCGCACCATTGCTGATTTGCAGGCAGCGGCCCTGATCACGCCGGAACACGTCGGGGAGGCGGCGAGCCTGCGGCTGGCCGCGGCGCTGGACGCCGCTACTGGCCCTTGGATACCAGGTAATCCACGCCCGCCTTGATCAGGTCATCCGTCAGATCCGTGCGGCCGCCCTTCGGAGGCATCGCGCCGGTCGTGCCGGTGAATCCCTTGATGGCGTGCTCATAGAGCAGGGTCTTTCCCTTGGCGATCCGCGGCGCCCAGGCGGCGTGATCAGCGAATTTTGGTGCCCCCACCAGTCCGGTGGCGTGGCAGGTGCGGCACACTGCTTCATAGAGGGCCGGGCCATCTTTGGGCACGGCGAGCGCGACGCCCTGCCCCTGCGGCGCGGCCTCGATTTTCAGGGCGGAGTTGTTTTTCCCCGCCACGGCCACGCGCACGAAAGGCCTGACACGCTCTTCGGTGCTGGCCGCGAACTTGGGATCCGCATAGGCGTCCCTGAGCTGCGTGCGATCCCCCACGATCCGCGCCAGCGCAAAGATCATCAGGGCGACCACGATCAGCAGGCCGATGACCATGCTGAAGGTATTGAAGAAATGCGTGTCCTGCTTGCTCACGGGCGATCCGATGGGTGACAGCGACTTGAATTCGAGATTATAGCCACTGAATTATTGGCGCGCCCGGCGGGATTCGAACCCACGACCTGCAGCTTCGGAGGCTGCCACTCTATCCATCTGAGCTACGGGCGCGGCGGCGCGCAAGATTACCCGAAGAGGGCTCGCGCCGCGACCAGAGCGCGGTGGCCCGCTGCCCGGTCGGCGCCGGGCGCCGCCTAGAGCCATCCCTTGCGCTTGAAAATGACGTATGGAATCACGGCCGAGGCCACCATCAGTCCCAGCGCCGCCATGAAACCCCAGGATTCATGCAGCCAGGGGATGTGTTCGAAATTCATGCCGTAGACCGTGCCGATCACCGAGGGCGGCAGCAGGAACACCGTGACCACTGAGAAGATCTTGAGGATATTGTTCTGGTCGATATTGATCATGCCGAGCGTGGCATCGAGGATAAAGGACACGTTGTTGCCGAGAAACGAGGCGTGATCACTCAGGGCGATCACGTCGCGCGACAGCGTGCGCAGCCGGGTGCGCACCTCATTGGCCAGGTTAGCGGCCGCGGCCTGCTGGACGAAGGCCAGCGCCCGGCCCAGGCTCACCAGGCTCTCGCGCGTCTTGGCGATCAGCTCGCCGCTCTGGCCGACCCGTTCCAGCACGGCCCGGAAATCGGGCGCGCCGCCGCGCCGGCGCCCGGTCGGGCGCGTGAAGACCTCGGCGGAGATCGCGTCCAGGTCGGCGCTGACGCGCTCGACCACGTCGGCGACCCGGTTGATGATCGCCTCGACCAGGCCGGCCAGTACCGCCGATCCGGAATTGCAGGTGGCCGCGTGGCGCTCGGCGTAGCTGATGTAGCGGCGGAAGGGGAGCGGGTCGGTGTAGCGGTTGGTGATCAGCCGGCCGTCCTTGAGTATGAAGGTGATCTGCGAGTTCTGCGGCAGATCGGTATCGAGCTTGGTGACGATGGTGGACGTGAGGTAAACCGCGCCTGCTTCTTCATAAAGGCGGTTCGAGGATTCGATTTCGCGCATCTCCTCGCGTGTCGGCACGTCAACGCCGAACTGCGCTTCCACCGCCTGCTCCTCCGCGGGCGTCGGTTCGAACAGATCAATCCACACCACGCCAGCCGGCGAGTCGGTGGGCACGCTCACCAGGCCAGTGCCCTGCACTGCGTAACGGTTCAGCATCGGCAGCGGTGGTTGCGGACCGTGTAGCCCGGCGGAGCTGCGCTACCGGCTCTTTTCGCCGGCGGCGAGGTCGTTGATGAGGCTGATCAGCGCGTCGTGGTTGCCGCCCGCCATGGTGACGTCGGTCACGTACTTGCCGTTGATGATGATCAGGGGCACGCCTTCCACCTTGTAGCGGTGCACCAGGTCGTCGGCCTTCTGCATGTTGGTCTGGACG
>Ga0209131_1001253_pt1 | contig 17578 bp, 16 predicted proteins | sample GraSoi_2013_40cm_FD_185826 | JGI IMG/M metagenome (GOLD analysis project Ga0209131, IMG submission 185826) | Grasslands soil microbial communities from the Angelo Coastal Reserve, California, USA - Sample 9_17_2013_40cm (SPAdes) (version 2) | ecosystem: Environmental > Terrestrial > Soil >...
GCATACGTATTACACGGAGCGGATATTGTCACATGCGCCTGCGCTCGCCAGTGTAGGCGCGCTGGCTTCATTACATCACGAGCGCTTAGATGGCTCAGGGTATCATCGCGGATTGCCTTCAGCGAGTCAGTCGCTTGTTGCACGCATCCTTTGTGCTGCGGATGTGTATCATTCGCTGACGGAAGCGCGTCCGTATCGCTCCGCTTTTCAGCCGGAGGCTGCTGCCCAAGAATTACAAAAACTGGTGCGCGCCGGAAAACTGGATGGCGATGCAGTACGTAATGTCCTCGCTGCGGCAGGGCACCGCGTCAATATTGCGCACAGGGAAATCGTCGCGGGCTTGAGCGAGCGCGAGTTGGAGGTATTACGTTTACTATCACATGGGCAGACGATGAAGCAAATAGCTGTGCAGTTGGTGATCTCTGAAAAGACAGTGGATAGTCACATTCAGCATATCTATAACAAGATCGGCGTTTCGACCCGTGCGGGCGCGACGATGTTTGCGATGGAGCATCAGCTGTTGATCGCAGAATAGTGCCTGAATCAACTTCAGGCTTGGGCTGACCGTTTCTTCATCCAGAAGAGCGGTCTTTTGTTTTAAGAATAGGGAGTTCTCCCGATGTATCGTCTTTGTAAATGTTCTATAGTGTGTGAGTTCACTGCTACAAAAATTCATAAAGGAGATCTCAATTGAAAACAAACACACTTCTTAGCACTGCTGCCATCTACCTTGTGCTCGTAGGCTTGGGCTTTCTGCTCGCGCCGGGCGTGATGGTTTTCGGTGCCTTGGGCGGGACGCCTGCCACGATCGTGGCGGAGCTTCGTCAGTATGGCGGGTCTTTGCTTGGTATCGCAACTCTAAACTGGGTGGCGCGCAATGCGGAGGCATCCACTGCCAGGAATGGCGTCTTCTTAGGTAACACGATCGGGTTTGGACTGGTGGCGGTCGGAGGCGTGCTCAGACAATTGAGCGGCGCAATTGCCATTGGCTGGATGTTCGTGGTCGTCAATGCGCTCTTTGCCATTGCCTTCTTTATGGTTGGGCGCGCGAATATGTCCAATAGTGCAAGTTAAATAGTTTTATCAATCAATATCAAAAGGAGAAATAAAATGTCAACTGAACAGAACAAATCCATTGTACGGCGTTGGATCGAAGAGGGTTGGAACAGAGGCGACGTGACTGTGATCGATCAGGTCTATGCACCCGATTATATCCAGCATGAACCGGCACCTGAAACGGTGAACAGCAGTGCGGCGCTCAAGCAATATGTTGGCGCGTACCTCACCGCCTTCCCTGACTTGCACTTTTCGATTGAAGACTTGCTCGCTGAAGGGGACAAGGTGGTGTGGCGCTTCAAATCATCAGGTCATCAAAATGGTCCGTTTATGGGTATGCCTGCCACCGGTAAGACAGGGAGCATCACAGGCATTGTAATCTTTCGACTTGAGAACAGCCGCATTGCGGAAGGCTGGGTGAATATTGATGTACTGGGATTGTTGCAACAAGTTGGCATCATCCCCATGGCGGCATAATTTTCAAGTTCGTGAACGATCAAAACTTCTAGTGTAAGACCGCTCCGCGTCAGCATGAGGGGGGAGTCTTTCACTAGGAGCTTTTGTCGAGCTTGGGGTCACCTGCGCTTGGGGGTTAACAAATCTTTGCCTTTGAAGTAATTAGAGACTGCCAGATCGAACGGACGTTTTATCGTATCGACACCCCCATATATGGGGGTATTCAGAGGGCATATAAGAATAACCCCGCTGGGGAGTGCCTGTATGATGCCTGTATACTGCCTGTATAGTGCGTATATACCGCCTTTGCCATGGGCTTGCAGAAATACCCCCCATACATGGATGTGGGTATTTTTATGGAGTGCACGGCTAGTGTCCAGATTTGCGCAACGCGCTCGACCTCACAGACCCGAACCGTGCGACCTGGCGGTTGTGATTTTAGGATTTGCGCGGTATGGACGTGACAAGGATTGTATTAGGGCAAGTGCTGTAAGTCAAGGCAGCATGATTTGCCCAAAGATAAGTTTGTGCGCTAAAATAAGATTGCGTATAATGGCTGGAAATAGAAAATAATTCGCGGTTGTGTTATCGGCTATTATCAAAAACCATTCACGATAAATTAAAAGCGTAGCTAATTACATAGGTGGCTTTTTCTTATCAATAGGCATAGCATGTAATACGTGAACTGTACCATCACTAAATTCACTTTTAGCCTTCATCCTTTCAGCTTTGTAGTCATCATCTTTTTCTGGCATATACTTCTCTGGGACAAATTTGACTTCAAGTGTTCCAAGCTCAAATTTTGTTAATGATTTTGTCATTACATATAGTTTTGTTGAAGACCCTTGAAGAATCATCGAAATTACTTCCCTGTATTCTATTGGCATTTCATACCCAAAATATATACCTGTTAATGCATTAGGGTCATATATTGCACCCGTTTCTCCAAGGTCTACAAAAATTCTCCATTCCTTTTCATACTTCCAATCAACTGCCTTTGTTGTTGCCAATTCAAACAATATTTCATCCTCCGCGCTTTTGCTTGATAGAGTTGGCAAATCATTTGAATACTTAACCGGGGCTGCCATATAAAATGGTAAATAATCAGTACTAAACTCAAGACAAAAACCTCTATGACCATCGGAGTAATGTGACCACATCAAAATATTATCTACAACCTCAGTCAAACATGCAATACCATCTTCTAATATTTGTTTTTCTTTCTGATCATCAATGACTTTTCTGAATATAGGTGCATATTGCCCAATAAATTCATCGCTTGGTTCATCATCATTTTGATACTTATCAAACATATTTTTGTTTTCCCCCGCTTTGTTACTCCCTTGAGGGATTTTCATTGAATCAAAAATTAACTTCCAAGTAGTTTTCTCTATTTTATTAATATCATAATTTATAGTACAGTCAAATGGATCATTGAATCTTTTCGGTTTCGAAAACCATAACAATCGTTTTCTTAAATTACTAATAGTTTGAATGTTATATGACTGATATTTATATAATTTATCTGGGATTTTTAATTTCATAATTTTATCCTTCTACTTAATAGAGATAATGCCTCAGCTAAGTCTATTTATTTTACATCTAAATATGTACTTCAATAGGACTTGACCCTCAGTCCGCTAAGTTCCTGGTTCAAGTCTTAATACCATAATCCGTATGGGGAATCCTTTCAGGCTTTGAAGATGGTTCAAATCCGTGCTGGAAATAAAACAAGTGTGTTGCAGCCCTACCGCTCAGCTTCGCTTCGGGACGATATCCCCTAATCCACGACTAAAATATAAAATTGCCAACAAAACTTATCCATTGCTGATTAGGAGAGGGTATCTGCATTACGGCGAGGGTTGATGGGCATTGTAAAAGTGACAGTCACCTTTAAGGTGACTGTCACTTTTGATATTGGCTATCACTATCCTCTGATCTGCTCGATCAAACCTGCCATGTCCCAGCAGATATAATTCTCAATTACCATCACAAGTTGTTTCAAGCTCACGGGTTTGCTTAAATATTCGCTCGCGCCAGCTTGCAGACAATGCTCCTGATCACCCAACATGGCGAGGGCAGTGAGGGCAATAATCGGTGTGGATGCGAAGCGAGGGTTTGCCCTCAGAAGGCAAATGGCTTTCAACCCATCCATAACAGGCATTTGAATATCCATCAGGATAATATTCGGGTTGATTTCTGATGCCCGGGCAAGAGCCTCCAAACCATTATGTGCGACCACGACCTGAAAATTCTTACCCTCCAGATAATCACCGATCATCATAACGTTTGCCGGGTCATCCTCCACCAATAGAATGACCCCACGATAGACCGGCACACTTGAAATTACATCAGCTATTTGCGTCTGCCTGCTGGTGGAGAATGCTGTTTTTTCTTTAGCAATCCTTCGCTGTGAAATTGTTTCTGAGGGCCAGGCTTCCCGGTCTGCCCAGCGCACGAACTCTAGTCGCGTACACTCACTCGGTGAGCCGCATGAATTACCGCTATTCAAGTGATGGGTATTGAATTGGACGGTCTTCTCGTCCGTTCCTAGGACTGCACGGGCAATGTTTCTTTTGTTATTCACATACCATTTCCCCACCGTAACATCTTGTCTTCGTAACATCGAATCCTCCTGGCTATGTCATGGCATATGAATGAACAGCTTGATCGCATGCAATGACTGAACCCGGCCATGTGCCTATTTTTATCAGGGGCACAGCTGGGAAATTGTGGAACGCCTCTTTCCGAACCGGAAGTGGGTTCTGCTCCAATATGCAATTGTCCATATGAGGGAGATGATGGGCGGAAAAAAAATTTTGCGCGATCTCGTTATGTATGCGCTTCGTCACGCAAAAGCCTCCGACGCTTGCCACGCGCCGAGGTTGTAAGTCTAACATCATTGTGGACGATCATAACCACTGATATCCGTACAAAGGTCATGCCTCATAAAAACAGTCTGTTTATGATGCTAAACGCGTGTTTGTGTATGCAAAACACTTCTTTATGTCATTCTAAGGCTCGTAATGCCGATATTTGCATGATTTGCAAAATAATATGCAAGTGCAGGTGAGAATCTCAGTTTTTTATACAGACCCTAACAATTCTTTTGTTCGATATGCGATTCCTGTTGATTCATAAATGGCTCTACAACGAAACAATGTGATGATGAAAAGAACAAGCTCGGCAAAAGCGAATTGGGTGGTGCACGACCCCCACCGTCCTTCGGACACCTTAGGCGAAGCGATCCTGCGGACCCCCAAATACGGCGATTTAATCTATATATGTGCATCCCAAATTTTCCTAGTCGTATTTGGGGAGGAACCGATCATAAGTCCGGACGGAAATTCGTCGGAGGGTGTCAAAAGTAAGCAGAGCAAAAGACAATTGTATAGGGGGGTGTCCTCTGAGCTTCCGAATATTCTTCGAGCCCGTTTCGTCATCGACTTTCAAGTTTTTTATTGCCACGTATTATGTCCCGATAGTATGTTACACTGATAAAGGCATTTCATAAACAATGCGTTTATCAAGTATCGGGGGAAACGGAGAATGTTCCATAGGGAGCATTCATTTAGACCCAAGCCCATTTGCACGGAAATAGTGCACGTAGCAGTAAAGGAAAGTATTATGAATAAAAGAGAAACTGTCCAGGCCCTTATGGATTCTGTCCAAAAGGGTGATTTCGTCGCTGCCAAGTCCATGCTGGCAGATGATTTTGAATTTAGTGGACCCATCCCCAAGCCGATCAATGCAGAAGCCTGGCTCGGAATGAGCGCGAGTTTGAAGGCTGCATTCCCAGATTTGAACTATCACTTCAAGGTCATGGGTGCAGATGGTGATGTGGTTAAGTCCACTGCGCAATTGAGCGGAACCCACAACGGCTCATTCGACCTGACGAATATGGACATGGGTGTAGTTCCTGCAACAAACAAAACCTTTTCCACCAAGCCGGAGAAAACAAAAGTTACCGTCAAGGAAAATAAAATCACCTTGTGGGTAGTGGAACCCAACGACGGCGCCGGGCTGATAGAAATCCTCAAACAGCTCGAAGTCAAATTACCGACGGTGTAGTCCGTCCACTGTTTCAATTGTTTGGTATTGATCGTAAGTCTTGGAATTGAGTAACTCGATTTATGTGATATCAACGCCCACCGACCCTGTTATGGGTATTGGGTCGGCGAAGTGTTTTATCTGAAGTTCCGGCTCTAGAAAGCAAAGGTAAGCATGAATAGCAAGTTATATGTAGGGAATTTGTCCAAATCAACAACACAGGCTGAGCTGAACGCGCTGTTCGCTCAAGCCGGGCAAGTCACCACTGTGGATGTGATCAAAGACCGTCGTACTGGCGAGTCCAGAGGCTTTGCCTTCATTACCATGGGCGTGCAAAGTGAAGCCGATCAGGCGGTCGGCATGTTCAACGCGTATACATTGAATGACCAGGTGTTGAAGGTTAGCGCGGCTAAATCGATCAAATAAAAAGATACAACCAGCCCAGTCTGTAAATAGCATTCTGGTTTACAAGGCGGAGAAAGGATCGCATGATCCAATTGGAAATGAGCACGCTGATCTACCGGCCTGTCAAACAGGTCTTTGATTTTGTAAGTACGCCTGAGAACGATCTTCAATGGCAATATGGAACCCTGGCAACAGCCAGGCTTTATAAAGGTGTCAATAAGATCGGGACCTTTTTTAGAAGCATTGGTCATCTGATGGGGCATCGGATCCAAAGTACGTTTGAAGTGATCCAACATGAGCCGAACAGCGAATATGGGTTCAAATCGCTTTCTGGTCCATTGCACTCACAGACTTCCTATACTTTCAAGGCAGTTGATGGCGGTACCAGGATCACGATATCAACACGAGCCCATGTGGTCGATTTTTTCCAGATGGATGAGCGCCTGCTGGGAAGAAAGATAAAAAAACAGTTGAAGGAAAATCTGACATTGCTCAAAGGCCTGCTTGAAGAGAAAACTTCCAGCCTCGAGGCATACCCAGTTGCTGGCTGAAGTAAGTATATTTGGAAGGAGTTATTTTATGGAACCAGTTGCCCCATCAATTATCAAGCGCGTTGCTTTTATTGGGAATTACCAACCGCGCCAATGCGGCATTGCCACATTCACCACCGATTTATGTGAGGCAGTCGCCGATGAATACCCAGGTACAGCGTGTATTGCGCTGCCGGTCAATGATACTGAAGCGGGCTATGAATATCCGTCGCGTGTGCGCTTCGAACTCACCGAGAAAGACATCGAATCCTATCGCCGCGCCGCCGATTTCCTGAATATCAACAACGTGGCTATGGTTTCCTTGCAGCATGAATACGGCATCTTCGGCGGCAAAGCCGGAAGTTACATTCTCGAGATTTTGCGTCAATTACGCATGCCGGTCGTCACAACCTTACATACGATCTTGCGCGACCCAAATCCCGATCAACGCCGTGTGATGAACGAAGTCATTTCTTTATCAGACCGCGTGGTGGTCATGAGTGAACGCGGCGCAGAATTTCTGCAAAGCATTTATCACGTCTCACCGGATAAGATCGATTTCATCCCGCATGGCATTCCCGATATTCCTTTTGTCGATCCGAGCTTTAACAAAGACTTATTTGGCGTGGAAGGTAAAACTGTTCTGCTGAGCTTTGGTTTGCTCTCTGCAAATAAAGGTATCGAGAACGTCATCTCAGCTCTACCCGCCATTTTAGAGAAATTTCCTGATGTAGTTTATATCGTAGTTGGCGCAACCCATCCACACGTCATCCAGAACGAAGGCGAAACGTATCGCCTATCCCTGCAATGGCTGGCGCACGAAAAGGGCGTGGAAGCGAATGTGATCTTCTATAACCGCTTCGTGAGCCTGGAGGAATTGGTGCAATTCATCAGCGCAGCGGATATTTACATCACGCCCTATCTTGATGCGGCGCAAATCACATCCGGGACTCTGGCATATACGTTGGGTGCTGGGAAAGCGGTCATCTCCACACCCTATTGGTATGCGGAAGAAATGCTGGCTGAGGAGCGCGGGGCGTTGGTACCATTTAGTGACCCGCAAGCGCTAGCCGAACAAGTAATTGATCTATTGGAAAACGAATCGAAACGTCATGCCATGCGCAAGCGTGCTTATATTTTTGGTCGAGATATGATCTGGCCCCAGGTCGCGCGTCGTTATATGGAGACATTTGAACGCGCCCGTGCTGAACGCCGCCATTTTGTACAAGCTGAATTTGCAGTCAAGGCATTGGATAAACGTGTTGGTGAACTGCCTCCGCTCAAACTGGATCATCTGCGCCACATGACGGACGATACCGGCATGTTTCAACATGCCATTTTCACCGTACCCAACTATAGCGAAGGCTATACAACCGACGATAATGCCCGTGCCTTGATGGTCAGCACTCTTTTGGAGGAGTTGGGGAACAAGGAAGCTACAGAATTGGCGACCCGTTATCTCGCGTTCACCTGGCATGCCTTCAATTCTGAAACCAGACGCTTTCGAAACTTTATGGATTATCAGCGTAATTGGCTCGAAGAGACTGGCTCAGACGACAGCCATGGTCGAGCCTTATGGGCTCTTGGCATGGTGCTGGGTCGTTCGAATACACCCACCTTGCACAATATGGCAGGCCGCATGTTTCAGAAGGCTTTGCTCGCGATCCTTGAAACCACCAGTCCGCGCGCCTGGGCTTTTGCGCTCATTGGCATCCACGAGTATCTACTGATGTTTGCAGGTGATCGACGAGTCAGCCAGGTGCGGGAGGAATTGGCGGGCAGGTTGCTGGCCCTCTATAAAAACAATCGTGCAGATGGTTGGAATTGGTTCGAGGATAAACTGACCTATTGCAACGCTGCTTTGTCGCACGCCATGCTGTTATGCGGTGAGTCAATACCCAACTCTGAAATGACCGAGGTGGGTTTGGAGTCGCTCAGTTGGCTGGCAGACCTGCAACGTTCAGACACAGAAGGTCGGCACTTTGTCCCGATCGGTTCCAATGGTTTTTATCCAAAAGAGGGTGAACGCGCCCGCTTCGATCAACAGCCGGTGGAGGCACAGGCGATGGTCTCTGCCAGTCTCGAGGCTCATCGTATCACGGGAGAAAAAAGTTGGCACCTGGAAGCCCGTCGTGCCTTTGATTGGTTCCTTGGACGCAACGACTTGCACCTGCCTGTCTATGATCCAACGACAGGCGGCTGTCGCGATGGTTTACATCCTGATCGTGCGAATGAGAATCAAGGCGCAGAGTCCACGCTCGCCTTTCTCCAGTCACTTTTGGAATTAAGATTAGCGGAAAATATTGGTCAACCTAATAAGGATATTCATCATAATGAACAATCATCACACAGAATTGTTTCAACGCCACAATCACAACCCTATTCTGACAGCCGCGAATTGGCCATATCGAGTCAATAGCGTTTTTAATCCTGGCGCTATTTTACTGGCAGATGGCACTACACTGCTATTGTGTCGTGTCGAGAATCGGAACGGTCATTCTCATTTATGCGCTGCGCGCTCCGTGAATGGCATCGATAATTGGGTGATCGACGCCAAGCCTACTTTCATGTCTGACCCGGAAAATTATCCCGATGAATTGTGGGGCGTAGAAGATCCGCGCATTACTTATGTTCCTGAATTGGAACAATATGCAATTGTTTATACTGCGTATGCCAGCGGCGGACCTGGTGTGGCACTGGCGCTTACAAAAGATTTCATTTCCTTTGAGCGGTTTGGTGTAATCATGCAGCCGGAGGATAAAGATGCAGCCCTATTGCCGCGCAGGATCAACGGGCAGTGGGCCTTGCTCCATCGCCCGGTCTCATCCACGAGTGCACATATGTGGATATCCTATTCTACCGATCTGCGGAATTGGGGGAATCATAAGAAAATTCTCGAAGCGCGCCTTGGCGGATGGTGGGATGCAAACAAGATTGGTCTCTCGCCGCCTCCCATTGAAACTTCACAGGGCTGGCTGGTGATTTATCATGGTGTCAAGCATAACGGGGCTGGTGTACTATATCGCTTGGGTCTGGCGCTATTTGCTCTGGATGAACCAGAGCTTTGCTTGAAACGTAGTGACGAGTGGGTGTTTGGTCCTGAAGAACCATACGAAATGCATGGTGATGTGGATAAAGTCGTCTTCCCTTGCGGCTATACCCTCGCGCCCGACGGTGACACTCTTCGCATCTATTACGGTGCGGCGGATACTAGTATTGCCATGGCAACCGGGAGCGTACAGGCGATGTTAGAGTCGTTAAACAAACAGAAATAGACGCTACCACTTGAGTCAATTGGACAATACGAAAGCGGTGAGCAGGTAAAACTGCTCGCCGCTTTTCTTACATCCACGCACTGTGAAGTCTACGAATCCAAAAGAGGACTGGGGCAATTGTCAAATGCATTGCAGCGGATGGGATGATGATCGTTTCGTACTATGAGTTTTCACCTGAGGGGATAAAATATAGGCTGATGGAGGTCGAATCATGGAATATAGAATAGAGATAGAAGAACATGCAACGCAAAAGATAATCCATACAACCATTATAGGTACCATGTCAGAAAAAGAACGAAATCGGATTGGGGTGGAAACTGTCCGTAAGATGCGAGACAACCAGATATCCAAAGCGATCTGGGATATTCGTGAAGCAAAGTTGGATTATGCATTAATATATAGCCATCAGGCGGTTTTAAATTTGGCGGCATTAGGTGTTCAGCAAGGGGATTACGTTGCTGTAATTTATTTTTACAATCAGGAACAGCATCAGCATGCCAAAACTGTAGCTTTCAATCGAGGCATTCTCAATATTGACTATTTTCTAAATCTTGAAGACGGGATTCAGTGGTTAATGGGTAAGGGAGAAAAATTAGAGAAGTGATGCTCACTGGTTGCTATTTTATGATGCCTGCCATTCTCTGCGTAGCAGACCATACAGCGCCGTATCCGAAACCTCCTCATTCACGATCCAACGCTCTCGCAGAAGACCTTCTTTTACAAAGCCGAGTCGTTCGAGCACGCTGGCAGAAGCCAGGTTGCGTGGATCGATGTCAGCTTCGAGGCGATTCAAATCCAAGGTTTGGAAAGCATAACGTAACAGAGCCTTCAATGCTTCCTGCATATAGCCTGAGCCCCAGTAAGGTCGACCTAATGCATAACCAATCTCTGCTCGGCGGCTGGCAACATGAAATTGATAAAGAGTACATGTTCCGATGAGGATATGATCCGCGTTTCGTTCGACCCCCAATTGAAGGGCATTGCCGGTGCGATAACCTTCCTGAACATTGATCAGCCACTCTTGTGCCTGCGACCGTTCTGTCCAGGCTGGATAACTCCAATAGCGCATCACTTCAGGATGAGAGAATATTTCGTAAGCCGCTGTAATATCAGCTTCATTCAGAAAACGAAGTGTGAGGCGAGGTGTGGAGAGGGTAATTGGTTCGAATGGTTTCATGATAAAGAAAACTATTTCCTTTGATCAGCTGATCAGCACTGCTTTTCAACATCGCTATTGAAATAACACAATTAGACACTCCGCCCGAAAAGCGGATGGTTCGCATTGATCTGTAATAGATCCCATAGGTTCCCATATAAGTCTTCAAAAACAGCGACCAACCCATAGCTTTCTTCTTTGGGTGGTCTTATAAATCTTATTCCCTCGGAAACCATCTCGTTATAGTCTCGCCAAAAATCATCGGTGTTGAGAAATAGAAATACCCGTCCGCCCGTCTGGTTACCTACAAAAGATTCCTGTTCTGGTTTTGATGCCTTGGCTAAGAGCAGTGTTGTCCCGGCAGAACCCGGAGGTGAAACCACCACCCAACGCTTATCCTGCTCTGGCTGATAGGTATCCTCAACCAATGCAAAGTGAAGTTTCTCGGTATAAAAAGCAATCGCCTCATCATAATCCTTTACCACGAGGGCGATATGTACAATCGATTGTTTCATATTGGTATTTTTCTCCTGTCACTTGTAGCGTTCAACTTAGAATTTATATCGAAGGGTGCTGTATGAGCCTTAATTCTGCAATCATCTTTTTGTAGTAAAATTTTTTTTATCCAAAAAATCGAGGAGTACATTGTGAAGAAGAAGTTTTTTATTCCGGCTGGCTTGATTGCATTTTTTGCTCTGTTGCTTACAGTTCAAACCGCTTTTGCACATACGTCCATTACAGCAGGTAACTATACCATCGAGATCGGCTGGGTCAATGAACCAGCAATTGTCGGGCAGCAGAATGCCATTGTGGTTAACGTTTCAACCATCAGTGACAATAAGCCGGTGGAAAACGTATCGGGGTTGATTGTTGCTGTTTCCTATGGCGATCAGAGCAAGACGCTTACCCTGCAGCCTTTGGGTGAAGATACGCCTGGTCATTTTATCGCGCCTATTATCCCAGTTATCCCTGGGCAATATACAATCACCCTGGGTGGCAAATTGGGCGATACCAGTGTGAACTCACAAGTGCAACCTGAGGAAGTTCAATCAGCTGATACATTACAATTCCCGGTTGTTGAAGTTGTACAGCCAGCCGTGAGCACTGATTGGCTCGCATGGCTGGGTGCTTTGCTTGGGTTGATTGGTATTGGATTGGGCGTGACTGCCTTGCGCAAGATGCGGTGATTAAACTTTCCCTGATTATTTAAAAGTGAAAATCAAACATCGCAAGATTTGGCTGGTATTCATCGTTATCTTCTATAGTGCATGGGCAGTGACTTCTGTTTCTGCCCATGCACTTTTGTTACGCTCCAATCCACAAGCCAATGCAGTTCTGGAAAAGCCGCCTGTGCAGGTGGAACTGTTCTTTAGCGAGTCACTCGAACCGCAACTCAGTTCGATCAGTGTTATCGACACGAACAACGTGATTGTGGATGTGGGGGATGTACGCGTTGACCCATCTGATACAACGCGTATGACTGTTTCCCTGCGTTCCCTCAGTGATGGTGTGTATACCGTCACTTGGAAGGCTGTCTCTGCCACAGATGGACATCAAACGGTGGGCACATTTCCGTTTGCCGTGGGGGATGTGAACGCCAAAGCGGTCAGTATCATTCAACAAACTTCAACAGCCAGCCTGCCGTTTAGCGCCCTGCTCGCCAAGTTTTTGTTGCTGGCGGCGCTTGCCATTTTGGTGGGGCAAAGACTTTTCATTGCATTGGTTTGGAATCCTGCTCTCAAGTCGAATCAAGATGTTAGCGAACCCGTAGTTTGGATGAAGCTCTATCGCATCGGACTCATCGGAATTCTGCTCGCCATTGGAATCGGCATCTTGTCACAAGCTGGTCAAACCACCGGCAACGAACTATCGTTTCCCTGGGATCCTGAGACGGGTCGCGTCCTCATTGAAACCCGGCTGGGGTTGATCTGGCTGGTGCGCCTGGTGCTGGTGTTGGCTGTGTTTTGGTTTGTTGCGAGTAAACCAGCCGACTGGAAAAACTGGCTGGGGTTCGTTGCCAATGTTGCCTTGTTATTCACCATTACATTAACGAGTCACTCAGCCACTGAAATCAAGCCGCTCTTGCCAATGCTCGCTGATTTGGTTCATCTCATCGGTATGTCTTTTTGGTTGGGTGGGTTGGTTTATTTATTCACAGGTATTCTTCATCTACAACAATTGGATGCCCAGTTGCGAACGAAGTTGACATCACTTGTAACTTCGCGCTTCTCCGTCAATGCGATCATCTTTGTAGCGCTGATCGGTCTCACTGGTTTTTATTCTGCTTCTTTGCGTGTGGGCACATGGTCTGCATTGCTGGATACGATCTATGGTCACGTCTTGTTGGTCAAACAGATATTTGTGGCGGGCTTGCTGGTGATCGCCGCGATCAACTTCTCGATCATTTCACCACGCCTGAGCCGTGAGCGTGCGCAGGGCACTGACAACGCTGTATTGATCACGCACTTCGGCCGTATTTTGATTGTTGAAATCACATTGGCTGTTTTGCTATTAGCTAGTGTCAGTTTCCTGACCTATCTGCCGCCTGCGAAGATCGTAGTTCCTGATACTGATTTTACAAGCGCAAAGCAAGTGGATGACATCAAGATCGAGATCTATATCGCTCCGGCGCACATCGGCGAGAATGAGTTCATGCTCATGCTGGTTTCCAATGGGCAGCCTGTTGATTCAGCCAAGCAGGTGCTCCTGCGCTTCACTCCCAGCCAGGCAAACATCCCGCCTTCTGAACTTCAATTGCTTGCAGATGGTGGTGGTATGTATTCAGCCAAGGGGACATATCTGAGCCTACCCGGAAAATGGCAGGTGCAGGCAGTTGTGCGACGGGAAAATAAATTTGACGCCTTTGCGAATTTTGACTTGACGCTGCAAGCGCCCGGTTCGGCTAACAAGACCTCCGCCGCATTTATTTGGACCGGGAGTCTGATTCTGACCATTGGGCTTTTGCTTGCCCTGATCACATTTACCCTGAAAGTGAATCGTCTCCTACAGCTTGGATTAGGAATCTCGCTCGTTGTTCTAATGATCAGCCTTGGGGTTGTCAATATGACGCGTCCCACTCCAGTTGAAAATGTGCAGGCGAATCCTATCCCTGCCAATCAAGAGTCAGTGAAGGCTGGAGAAATTTTGTATATTACCAATTGCGCAGCGTGTCATGGCGTCTCAGGCAAAGGGGATGGACCGGTAGGGCTGACGCTTAATCCACGACCCGCTGATCTTACGCAACATGCTGTCCCCGGCGTGCATACCGATGCGCAGTTGTTCGAGTGGATCACAAATGGTTTTCCCGGTTCGCGTATGCCAGCATTCAAATCCAGGCTGTCAGATACAGACCGCTGGAATCTGGTGAACTTTATTCGCACTCTGGCACCGCAATGATTTTTTAGGAATCAACATTGATAAGAAAAAATTTTTGCCTGGTAGTTTATCTTTTGATCGCCGTTAGCTTGATCGGTTGTTCCGTTGACCTTAGCCAGCCGGTGCCTACCGCAGTATCTCCAATTGCGACACTGAATGATGCAACTCCATCGTCTCCTTCATCTGGCTCGACCAGACCCGTTACGTGGGCTAACTTAAATCTCACCGGGCGTTTGGTGTATAGCAGAGCTTCATCTGATAATGATGCTTCGGTTGTAAATGTTGAAACTCTCGACCTTGTCACCGGCGAGATCAACAAGATCTTTACCGTCCCAGATGATGGCGGGATTTATTACTCATCCGTTTCACCGGATGGCAAACAACTGGTAATTTCTTATGTGCCTCCCACTGCAACGAACCCAGCCAGGAACCAGGCTTTGTATGTGCTGCCGATGGATGGCAGCGCGCCGCCGAAATTGTTGGTCACACCGCCCACAGATTATGATCAATACATTCAGGTGGAATGGTCGCCTGACGGCAAATATTTATACTTTGTGCACAACAATTACAAGACACAACCAGCTGATCAAATTTACCCCACCTACGAGATTTTTCGGATGGCATACCCTGATGGTCAACCCGAACAGATCGTAGAGCATGCCTTCTGGCCCCGCATCTCTCCAGATTCTTCCAAGCTCGTCTATGTTTCGCTTGACCCAGTTGCCGGGACAAGTGAATTATTTTTGGCAAATGCTGATGGGACGAATCCGCAGGTGGTGAACATGGGCAGTTCCCAAAATATTGGAATTAAAGATACACCAGTCTTTTCGCCTGACGGACAGTCTATTATTTTTAGCGCTCCCAGTCCAGAACAATCCTATCAGCCCAACTGGTTGGATAAACTTATAGGCGTTCAAATCGTAAAGGCGCACAGCATTCCCTCTGATTGGTGGTCGGTGCCTGTCACAGGTGGGAAACCAAAACGCTTAACGCAGATTCAATCCACAAACTTATATGGCAGCATTGCGCCTGACCGTAAGCATCTGGTGAGTTTTAGTATGCAGGGACTATTTGTTATGGATTTGGACGGATCGAACCTAACTTCGTTGATTCCTGACCCGGGAGGCAGCACGGTCAATTGGCTGCCATGATTTATTGAGTTGTGAATAAAAATTCGCTGGTTCTTTCATCCGGCTTGTTTGTATTCAAAATATTATAAAACTGCCCAATCGGCAGAATCTTATGAACTCAGTCAGATGCCGCTTTTGATCGCCTGCAAAATACTCAAATGGATGTATTCCCATAATATCGAGTAGATCATCTTTCAGCCCTTCTTCAATCATTTCTTTCTCCTCTGGAGATAACCATTCTGGAGTGTCATCCTCAAACCAATATTTGGCATTCCAATCCACTTCAATATTAACATCTGGAATATCATCCAGCGATTTCTGTAAAGCGTATGCCAGCGATTTAGCATCCTCAGTCTTTACGATCTGACCGTCGTTCGTGAGGTACGTGCCAGACCAATCTGCATTCAACCCGTGAAAATCATAGATCGATGGCGGGCGAGTACCCATCGGTTGCCAGCCATAAAATTGTGCCAATTCCAACGCTTTTTCCCAAGATTGACTGCTAAGTTTTCGGCATAATTCTGTTGATTGATTGAATAGATCGTAAGCCATGGTTGCATCGAATCATGTGATTATACCCATACTTCCAAATTATCGAGCGACTCGAGTAAATTATTTGGTCAAGAACAAGAGGTTGTAACAAATTGGCATAATTTTAAGTTGACTCTACAATTGTAATGAGTAAAATAAAACTAGCACGCTTAAAAACCATAGATCGATTTCTGAGGAGAATATCTATGCATACCAAGAGTTCTAACTTTATTCGTTCGTTGGCTACTGCGATAAGTTTAGTGACCATGTTGGTAGGGGTTGTCGGACCGATGCCTGTGCTGGCTTCACATACACCGAATCCGACGAGTGTGACAATTGCGGGAGATCTTCAATCTGAACTCGGTTGTTCTGGAGATTGGCAACCAGATTGCGCCAACACTCATTTGACTTATGATGCTTCAGATGACGTTTGGCAGGGAACGTTCTCAGTTCCAGCGGGGAGTTGGCAATACAAAGCTGCGCTCAATGATAACTGGAATGAAAGTTATGGTTTAAACGGTAATAACATTCCGCTGACACTTGGGGCAGATACCTCGGTTAAGTTCTACTACGATCATAAATCCCATTGGATTACTGATAACCAGAATTCCGTGATTGCGGTAGCCCCTGGTAGTTTCCAAAGTGAGTTGGGTTGTCCCGGTGATTGGGATCCAAGCTGTCTGCGCTCATGGTTGCAAGACCCGGATGGTGATGGTATTTACACCTTTGAGACTACAGCTTTGCCTGCGGGCAGTTACGAAGGCAAGGTGGCGCTTAATGAAGGTTGGGATGTGAATTACGGTCAGGGTGGCGTGCAGGGTGGCGCCAATATTGCGTTCACTGTCCCAGTAAACAACGCGAAGGTCACATTCCGATACGATTCAACTTCACATGTGCTCACGATCAGCGCTGGTCACACACATGATAACAATGTCGAATGGGATGGCTTGCGACATGACTCGCGTGATCTGCTCTATCGCACACCAGGTGGGGCAGTGCCCTCAGGGACGCCCGTAACCGTTCGCTTCCGCACTTTCCATAACGATGTGACTGGTGTGCGCTTACGCGTCTATGACATCAACGCCAACGCGCAACATTTTGTGCCGATGACTATTGCCACACCAGATGTTTCTTGTTATCAGGCCGGTCTTGAGACATCCACTTGCGATTTCTGGCAAGCTACACTTAACGAGGCTTTACCGAATAACTTGTGGTATCGCTTCATCGTCACCGATGGCACCAAGACGGCTTATTACGCGGATAACACAGCCGCTTTAGATGGTGGCCTCGGTAGCCCCAGTGATAATGTTGTAGATAACAGTTACGCCCTGATGTTCTATGATCCAACATTCTCTGCGCCAGCCTGGGCGAAAGGTGCCAGCATCTATCAGATCTTCCCCGATCGCTTCCGTGATGGACGCGCCGATAATAATCCCAAAACCAACGACATCCGCTACGATGACCCGGTGTTGAAACTGCCGTGGGGCACACTGCCTGAGGGTTATTGCACCAACTATTCGGATGGCGATACCAACTGTCCCTGGCGGTTTGATACGACACCTCCTGACTATAGCCCGACCAAAGAAAGTCCGCGTGGACGTGATTATTTTGGCG
>Ga0209131_1001255_pt1 | contig 17575 bp, 15 predicted proteins | sample GraSoi_2013_40cm_FD_185826 | JGI IMG/M metagenome (GOLD analysis project Ga0209131, IMG submission 185826) | Grasslands soil microbial communities from the Angelo Coastal Reserve, California, USA - Sample 9_17_2013_40cm (SPAdes) (version 2) | ecosystem: Environmental > Terrestrial > Soil >...
TCCGAGCGGCGCGAGCAACATCTCGAACTCGCGCAGCTTGCCGGGATTGGAGGAGGCGAGCACGAGTTTTTTCACGCGCTCATTTTAACCGGTGAGGCTTCAAACCCAACCACCCCGCCCGCTGCGCGGGCACCCCTCCTCAAGAGAGGAGGGGAAGATGATCACGGGGACATTGCTTTCCCCTCCTCGAATGAGGAGGGATGGCGGCCGGAGGCCGCCGGGGTGGTCAAGCAATCATGAATTGACGAGCAATGACTGCCAGAACTCCTTCGAGATTCTCGATGACTTCACGGTTCTCGAATCGGACCAGCCGGATTCCGGCGCTTTGAAGGAACCGCGTGCGGAGGGCGTCGCGGTCTTGCGCAGCTTCATGGTCGTGAGCCGCGCCGTCCAACTCCACAGCGAGCCTTTCTCTGGGACAGTAGAAGTCCAGAACATAGGGCCCGACGCTGTGCTGGCGCCGGAATTTCCTGCCCCGCAGACTCCTGTCTTTGAGATGGTTCCAAAGGCGCGCTTCCGCAATTGTGAGTTGTCGGCGAAGTTCCCGGCGGCGCGGTTTCAGTCGCGCAACATTGTGAACAAGGGCCATGCACGGTCAACGCTCGTCCGCAACGAGAGTTGACGAACGAGGTGCGGCTTCAGCCCGACCACCCCGCCCGCTTCGCGGGCACCCCTCCTCATGAGAGGAGGGGAAATCAACACAGCGCGAGCGCCGCAACCACGCCCGCTTCGCGGGCATCCCTCCTCATGAGAGGAGGGGAAACCCGACCACCCCGGCGGCCTTCGGCCGCCACCCCTCCTCATGAGAGGAGGGGAAATCAAGACAGCGCGAGCGCCGCTTTCTGTTTGGCGATGAGTTCGGCGATCCCCCGCTTCGCCAGCGCAAGCAGCGCATCCATCTGCGCCGGGGAGAAGGGCTCGCCCTCGGCCGTGCCCTGGATCTCGACGAAGCCGCCCGAGCCCGTCATCGCCACGTTCATGTCGGTATCGCAGCCCGAATCCTCGGCGTAGTCCAGATCGAGTACGGGCACGCCCTCGTACAGACCCACGGACACGGCGGCGACGAAATCGCGGATCGGGGAGGCAGAGAGCGCGCCACGCCGCAGCAGCGTTCCTACGGCGTCATGCAGGGCGATGAAAGCTCCGGTGACGCTCGCGGTGCGCGTGCCCCCGTCCGCCTGGATCACGTCGCAGTCGAGCTTCACGGTGCGCTCGCCGAGGCCGCCGAGGTCGGTCACGGCGCGCAGGGAACGGCCGATCAGGCGCTGGATTTCCTGCGTGCGTCCGGATTGTTTTCCCCGCGCCGCTTCGCGGTCGGTGCGGGTATGAGTCGAGCGGGGCAGCATGCCGTACTCGGCGGTCACCCAGCCCTGGCCACGCCCCTTGAGAAACCCAGGAACGCCGTCCTCGACGCTCGCAGTGCAGATCACGCGCGTGTCGCCGGAGGCGATCAGCACCGAACCCTCGGCATGCCGCGTGTAATGGCGGTCGATGGCGATAGGGCGCAATTCGTCCGGTCTGCGCTTGGAAGGTCTCATCACGATTTTTGCGGCATGTGCTTGCGGATCGCGGCGCGGATCTCCTCGATCGCGCGCTCGATCTCCTCGTCGGTGAGGTCGCTGTCGTCCGCCTGGCTGAAATCCCCGAGCTGCGTGCTCACCCCGTGCAGCACCAGGGTCTGCGTGGACACCTCGCCGGCGAGCGCGCCGGGATGCCTTTCCGCCCAAGTCATCGCCACGACCGAAAGGTTGTCGGAATCCGCGCCGCCCCGCAGTTCCGCCAGATCGAGCAGCTCGGGAATCGCCTTCATGAGGTCGCTCTTCTGCAACGCCCTCGTGATGAGCTTTCCCGTGAGCGGGCCCCACCAGCCGTCGGTGCACAGAATCAAGGTGTCGTCTTCGCGCAGCAAGGCGGGCTTCGACAGCTCCACTTGCGGGAGCGCGGTCGCCCCGATGCAGTTGAAGATCTTGTTGCGATCCGGATGGGCCGCGACGGCCTCCTCGCGAACGCGGCCCTGGTCGACCAGCATCTGCACCCGGGAATGATCCCGCGTCTGCGCCTGGATCCGGCCTTCCCGAACGTGATAGAGCCGCGAATCGCCCACGTGCGCCCAATAGGCGGTCGAATCCTGCACGACGCAAGCCACGCAGGTGGTGCGCGGCGACTCGATCAGGTTGCGCGCCTTGGCGTACTCGCCGAGCGCGAAGTGCGCGTCGACGATGCTCTTTTGCAAAAAACCGAGCGGGTCGGCGAGCTTGGGCTTGGCTTCGCGCTGGAACGCCTCGGTGAGGAGCTGCGCGGCGATTTGCGAGGCCACCTCCCCGTGCAGGTGCCCGCCCATGCCGTCGGCGACGACCATGAGCAATGCGTCGCGGGTGTAGGCGTAGCTGGTGCGATCCTCGTTCGCCGGGCGGCGTCCCTTGCGGCTTTCCTGGAAGATCGAGAATCTCATCGTCCGAGCCGCTTCATCAACGCGCCGCGAACGCTCTGGAGGAGAGAGCTCTTGCGGTGCACATCGGGGTCCTTTTCGCGCAGCAGCACCTTCTGCAGCGCAAACACGCTTTGCGGGCGCTTCATGTGATCGAGCTCCAGGCACCAGTCGATCGTTTCGAGCAGTTGCCGGGAATACTTGCCGTCCCACACCTTCGCCGCGGAGACGTAGCGGTCACGCTCGGCGCGGTTGTCGGCCGCCTGGGGTGCCGCGCTCGCGAGACAGGCGAAAATGCTGGCGCCGATGGCGTAGCAATCGCTCCAGGGCCCGAGCAGCTCGCGGTTCTTGTATTGCTCGGGCGGCGCGAAGCCGGGCGTATACATCGGGTTCAGGCGCGGGCCCTCTTCGGCGAGCGTCTGGCGGGCGGCGCCGAAGTCGATCAGCACGGGGGTGCTGTCGTTGCGGATGTAGATGTTGGCGGGCTTGATGTCGAGGTGAAGGAGTTTGTTCGAGTGCACCTCTCGCAACCCGTTCAGCAGCAGCGTGAACACATGGCGTATGAACCTCTCCTTGATCGTTCCGCGGCGCGCGTGGATGTGTTCCTGCAGCGTGCGCCCGCGCTCGTAGCGCATCACCATGTAGACGGTCTCGTTGGCGCGAAAGAAATTCAATACCCGCACCACGTTCGGATGCGAGAGCCGCGCAAGGGAGCGGCCTTCCTCGAAGAAGCACCGCATGCCGTAGCGAAACGTCGCCAGGTTTTCGTCCGAAATCGAGGGCAGCGCGTCGCCCTCTTTTCGCAACGCGAGCTGGCTCGGGAGGTATTCCTTGATAGCAACCGGCTGGTCGTTTTCGTCGTAGGCGAGATAGACGATGGAAAAACCCCCGCGTGAGAGCACGCTCGCGATGCGGTAGTTTTCGAGCTGATAGCCGTCGGGCAGCGGCTGGTTGGCCTGCTGTGCCATTAAAAGGGTAGCGGTGCGGCGTTCGTAACCGTTATCATAGCGGCGTTTTCAATTGCCGCCGGCATTATACGGCGCCACTCATCGCAATCCATGATCACCAGCATGACCGGCTACGCGGCGGCGACTCGAGAGCTGCCGACGGCGTCGCTCGCAGCGGAGCTTAAAAGCGTAAACGGTCGTTATCTCGACGTGCAGTTCCGGCTCCCCGAAGAGCTGCGCTCGGTGGAGCCGGCGTTGCGCGAGCTGATCCAGGCGCGCGTGGGCCGCGGCAAGGTGGAGTGCCGGGTCTCGGTCACTCCGCCGGCGGGCGCCGCACCCCGGATCAGCGTGAACGAAGGATTGCTCGCCGAGCTCGCCGAAGTGTCGAAAAAGGTCAGGGCGGCCGTCCCGGACGCGCACCCCTTGAGCGTGGGCGAGGTGCTGCACTGGCCCGGCGTGCTCGGAGACGACAGGTCGGCGGCGCTGCGCGAGGCCTGCGTGGCGCTCGTGCAGGAGATCCTCGCGGACTTCGCGGCGACTCGCTCGCGCGAGGGCGGAAAGCTCGCCACGATGCTGCTCGAGCGCGTGGAGCGCATGAGATCTCTGCTCGCCTCGATTCAGCCGAAACTGCCCGAGGCGATCGTCGCTTACGAGGAAAAGCTGTCCGCGCGTCTTCGCGAGGTGCTGGGCGGCACGGACGAGGAGCGCATCCGGCAGGAAATCGCGCTCTTCGGCGTCAAGGCGGACGTCGCCGAGGAGCTCAATCGCCTGGGAGCGCACCTGGAGGAGGTGCACCGCGTGGTCAGAGCCGGAGGGGCGGTCGGCAAGCGACTGGACTTCCTGATGCAGGAGCTGAACCGCGAAGCGAACACGCTCGGCTCGAAGTCCGTGTCGAAAGAGCTCTCGGATGCGAGCCTCGAGTTCAAGCTGCTGATCGAGCAAATGCGCGAGCAAATTCAAAACATCGAATGACCGGCAATCTCTTCATCGTCTCGGCGCCCTCGGGCGCGGGCAAATCGTCTTTGGTGAGCGCCGCGCTCGCCGAGGACAAGCGGCTTGCGCTCTCGGTTTCCTTCACCACGCGGCCCGCGCGCGCGGGCGAAGCGAACGGGCGCGAGTATCATTTCGTCGACCGCAAGACTTTCGACTCGATGCTCGAGCGCGGCGAGTTTCTGGAATCGGCCGAAGTCCACGGAAACCGCTACGGCACCTCCCAGAAGTGGATCGCCGAGGCGCGCGCCAAGGACCTGGACATCCTGCTCGAAATCGACTGGCAGGGCGCGCAGCAGGTCCGAGCCGCCTTTCCCGACGCGGTGAGCATCTTCATCCTTCCGCCGCCCCCGGTCTTGCAGGAGCTCGAGCGACGGCTGCGGGGGCGGGGCCAGGACAACGAAGAGGCAATCCAGCGGCGATTGCGCGACGCCCGCGAGGAAATCGGCCACGTCGCCGAGTTCGACTATGTTATTATAAACAAAGAGTTTGAAGAGGCCCGGCGGGACCTTGCCGCCGTCGTGCGCGCGGCCAGGTTGGTCCTGTCCCGCCAGAGCGCACGGCATCCGGAAATCTTCAAATCATTTGGCTAGACTAAAGAGAGGTTCCATGGCACGCATCACCGTCGAAGATTGTTTAAAGAGAATCCCCAACCGCTTCCAATTGACGCTCGCGGCCACCTACCGCGCGCGTCAGCTCGCCCAGGGCGGCACGCCGCTCATCGAGACCACGCGCGACAAGCCGACGGTCATCGCATTGCGCGAGATCGCAGCGGGCAAGGTCGGCGTGGAATACCTGAACCGCGTCCACACCGGGTGAACCCGGACAGTCACGGGGTGAGCCCGCACCGTGACGGACTGAAATCTTCTTTCCCCTCCTCGGATGAGGAGGGGTGCCGGCGACAGCCGGCGGGGTGGTCGAGCAGACGGCCAACCTCCCCGGCGCTTCGCGCCACCCCTCCTCAAGAGAGGAGGGGAGAAAAGCAACAAACCCGCAGCGCCTGCGCCTGAACACATGGCCGCCGTCGCCATATCCGATCTCAGGCGGCACCTCGGCTACCTCAAGCCGAGCGACATCGCCCGCATCGAGGAAGCCTACCAGTTCAGCGATGCCGCGCACCAGGGACAGTTCCGGCTGAGCGGCCATCCCTACATCTCCCACCCGATCGCCGTCGCGGAGATCGTCGCCGACTGGCAGCTCGACGCCCAGGCGGTGATGGCGGCGCTCCTCCACGACGTGATGGAGGACACCGAGATCTCCAAGGAGCAGATCACCGAGCGCTTCGGCAAGCCGGTGGCCGAGCTGGTGGACGGCCTTTCCAAGCTCGATCGCATCGAGTTCCAGTCCCAGGCGGAGGCGCAGGCCGAGAACTTCCGCAAGATGCTGCTCGCGATGGCGCGCGACGTGCGCGTCATCCTGATCAAGCTCGCCGACCGGCTGCACAACATGAGAACGCTCGAGGCGGTCAAGCCGGAGAAGCGCCGGCGCGTCGCGCGCGAGACACTGGAGATCTACGCACCGATCGCGAACCGGCTCGGCCTCGACAGCCTCTTTCGCGAGCTGCAGGAGCTCGCGTTCTCGAACCTCTATCCGGGGCGCTACAAGGTGCTCGCCAAGGCGGTGAAGGCGGCGCGCGGGAATCGCCGTGAAGTCGTCAACAAGATCCTCAAGGCGCTGAAGGAGCGCCTGCAGTCGACGGAGATCGAGTCCGAGGTCACCGGCCGCGAGAAGCACATCTACTCGATCTACAACAAGATGCACGAAAAGCAGCTGTCGTTCTCGCAGGTGCTGGACATCTACGGTTTTCGGGTCGTCGTCGAGGACATTCCCGCTTGCTACCTCGCGCTCGGCGCGCTGCACAGCCTGTACAAGCCCGTTCCCGGAAAATTCAAGGACTACATCGCGATTCCGAAGGTCAACGGCTATCAGTCCCTGCACACCACGCTGATCGGCCCTTACGGCATGCCGGTCGAAGTTCAAATTCGCACGCGAGGCATGAACCGCATCGCCGACGCCGGCGTCGCTTCGCATTGGCTGTACAAGAGCTCGGACGCGGAGATCAACGAAGTGCAGCAGCGCACCCACAAATGGCTGCAATCGCTGCTGGACATCCAGCACACCTCGGGTGATCCCGCAGAATTCCTCGAGCACATCAAGGTGGACCTCTTTCCAGACGAGGTCTACGTGTTCACTCCCAAGGGCAAGATCATGGCGATGCCGCGCGGCGCGACGGCGGTGGATTTTGCCTACGCCGTGCACACCGACATCGGCAACCGCTGCGCCGCGGCGAGAATCAACTACGAGCTCGCGCCCCTCAGAACCGAGCTCAAGAACGGAGACCGGGTCGAGATCATCACCGCCGCGCACGCGCATCCCAACCCGGCGTGGCTGTCCTACGTGAAGACCGGCAAGGCGCGCTCGCAAATCCGGCACTTCCTGAAAACGATGCAATACGAGGAGGCCGCGTCACTGGGCGAGCGCATGCTCAACCAGGCCGTGCGCGCGCTCGGGGTGAAACCCTCGGAGGCGAACTCGGATCGTTGGGAAAGGCTCGTTCGCGATCTCGGGGCGAAATCACGCCAGGAAGTCGTCGCCGACATCGGCCTGGGGAAACGGCTCGCGGCCATCGTCGCGCGCAAGCTGCTGTCGCTATCGGAGCCCCATCAATCCGAAGGGAAGGCACCGCCCGGCTCGATCGTCATCCACGGCTCCGAAGGACTGGCCGTCCAGTTCGCCAAATGCTGCAACCCCATCCCGGGCGACCCTATCACGGGGTTCATCAAGAAAGGACAGGGCCTGGTCGTCCATACCCACGATTGCCCGACCGCCGCCAAATCGCGCGGCGATCCCGAAAAATGGCTCGACGTGGAATGGGCGCCGGAAACCGACAAGATGTTCGACGTCGGGATCCGGGTGACGGTCATCAACCAGCGCGGCGTGCTCGCCAAGGTGGCCACGGCGATCGCCGAAGCCGGCTCCAACATCGACAACGTCAGCATGGATGAAGAGCGCAGCCTCTACACCACCATGCATTTCACGCTTCAGGTCGCAAACCGCCTGCACCTCGCCAAGGTCTTGCGCGCCCTGAGGCGCATCCAGGAGGTCGTGAGGATCACGCGGGTGAGGGATTAGGCCGGAGGGAGCAGCCCCGAGCTCAGGGCCCGCGAGTCGAGGCGGCGATCAATCGCTCCACCCACTCGAGAACGTTCCTGAGCGGCGTCTGGGCGAGGCCCCAGCCGGTCGTTGCGCCGACGGCGTTCGCGATCATGTCGGCGACCTCGAAGGTGCGGTAGTCGGTCAGTCCCTGGAGGAACTCCAGCACCACGCCCATCGCGGCGAATCCCAATGCGACCCAAAGCTGGCGGCTCCGGCCTTCGATGAGCATTCCAAACCAGAACGCCAGGCTGCCGTACGCGACAAAATGCGCAAGCTTGTCCTCGTTCTCCACGAAATCCACATCCAGCGGGATGAGCGACAAGACCACCACCGCCGCCACCATCCCCCAGCCGAGCAGAAGCCAGATTCGCCGGTGGCGTTGGGAAAGCCGAGTCACCGACACGGAATCCAATTGAGCGGATCGTCCCAGACTACCTCACCGACGGCGACCCGCATTCCGGCCACGACGAGCGGCCCGGCGCCGAGCTTGGTGACTTTGACCGACACCCGTTGCGACTCTCGATTCACGGCCTGCGTTTCGCCTTCGGTCCATTCCTTCGACCCGGCTCCCACGGTCGATTCGTGGCACAGCCGCACACCCGGCTTGGACATGGCGGCGAGCGACTCGTTCGTGGCCCGAAATCTCGCGATCATCATCGGCGTCGCCCGCCCCGCCACCGCGTCGTCCTTCCACGGGCCGGCATAGCTGTCGCCGCTCCCCCAGAAATAAACGCCGTAGCCGTTGCGCTTGTCGTTCGCGAATCCGCCCTCGTAGCGGTCCCCTGCGAAAGCCGAGCGCTCGCCCCAGGTGTAGAGCCCTGAGCCGTGCTTGGCGTCCTCCGCGAAATCGCCCTCGTAGCGATCGCCCCACGGCCAGGATTTCACCCCGCGCCCGTGTTTCTTGCCCTCGTGGAATTCGCCTTCATAGACGGCGCTCCCTTTGGCCGTGCCCCGGCCTTCGGCCTTGCCGTCCTTGCAGCCACCGGAGTAGGAAGCTTGCAGTTCCGGATCGAGCACGAGACATTTGGACTGAGCCTGCGCGCAGAGAGACGACGCGCACAGCACAAGCGCGAGGACAAAGGGGAAAGCCGACCACCCCGCCCGCTCACGCGGGCGCCCCTCCTCATGCGAGGAGGGGAAAACACGACCGCAGGATATCCCCTCCTCTGTTGACGAGGGGAAAACGCGACCGCGGGATATCCCCTCCTCTCTTGAGGAGGGGTGGCGGCCGAAGGCCGCCGGGGTGGTCACCGTCGCAGCCACTACTTCGTCTCCCACATCAAGTTTACGCCGGCGGGCCCTACCAATACTTTCGGCCCCTTGTCGTCGGGCTTGCGGCGTTCCTGCCAGAAAAAATCGCCGATCGCGAAACCGAGCAGCGAGCTCGCCACCGTGTCCGACAACCAGTGCTCGCGCGAGGCGATTCTTCCGGCGTTCACCAGTGCCGCCGCTCCATACAGCCACGGCGCGTCGTACTCTTTTGCAAACGGCGTCACTGCGGCCCACATGACGGTCGCGTGGTTCGAGGGGAAAGAGGCGTCCGGGCGCTTGAACGGCTCGAAATCTCCCGGCCCCTTCTCGTCCTCGGGCCTCGCGCGGCCGGCGGCGTATTTGATGCCCAGGTTTGCGAACAGGCCCGTGACTCCGGCCTCGATCGCGGCGATGCCGGTATTGCTCAAGCGCCGGTCCTGCTCGGAGAGCGCGGCGAGCCCCGATGCGCCTATCGCGGCGACCGGCAGCCACTTGCCGAACCCCTCCAGCGTGTCGAGCGCTTTCGAGCCGAAGTGACGATCGACGGACCGGGACACGCTCCGGTCGAACACCGCCGAGCCGAGCACGGCGCCGGCTCCGAGCAATGCGGTTTCCCAGGCGCTCGAGCTGCCCAGGGCGCTTGCCCCGCGGCCCCAGTCCCGCACGGTCATCCCGCCCAGGTTCTCGAACGGCCGGTCCCACATCGGGCTGCCGAGGTACGGAAGGTTGGTGTCGTCCTCCACGTCGCCGAAGCGTACCAGACCGTCGCGGTCGTGCAGGTCGAGCATCAGCGGCTTCTCGAGCATCTGGTAGAGGTCGACGGGCGAGTTGACCATCTGCCCGGGGTCGCGGGTCCAGGGCGCGAGCGAGAAGCCGGTCACGACTCTCGTATCGTTGGGGAGCAAGGCCTCGAAGGGAATCGAGACGAAGACGCCCTTGTCGCGGTAGTTTCCAGGATTAACTCCCGTATCCACCGCGTTCGTCACCGTGTACCACGCTCCCAGCTCCATCCCGATGCGAAAGCGCCGCTTGATCTCGAACCGCGCCCCGTAATCCCGAGCGAGAAACCGGCCCGTCCGCACGGTGAACGTGGACTGATACGGAAGCTTGTAATGCCAGGCGGCGAGCGCCGTGACGGTCTGGTAATCGCGGAAAGCGAATTGATCGCGAAAATCGCGCTGCCTGACCGCATCGACGCTCAAGTCGAACGCCCAGGGCGTGCCGCGCTCCACGTACAGCCACTGGCCGCCGACGCCGCCGTACATCTGCTCGAGCCAGCCCCCGGTGAGCCTTGCGTAAGTCCGCTCGGACGGCTGAAAGACGCGGTTCAGGAGCAGGTGATCCATTCTCAGCCGCGGGGCCTTTGCATACTCTCCGAAATCCGAGCGCACGTGCGGAAGCGTGCTGTTGTTCGTCCCGATCGCCTCGGTGATGTTCTCGTAGAGGACATAGCTCACCCCGGTATCGAGGAAGAGGCGCTCGGCCAGCTCGCGGTCGTAGGTGGCGAGGATGGCGATGTTGTACTGGAACACCCGGGGACCGTTCAGGTAGCTGCTCAGGGTGGGCTTGACGCGAAACACGTTCAAGCCCGTGTCCTGGCTCTTGAAGCTGATGAAATTGCCCTCGTCGCCGTAGAGAACCCTGGCCTGGGTCGGCTCGCCGAGCGCGGCCATCAGGTCGGTTTTTTCCCTTTCCGAATACGAAGAGGGGTCCGCGTAGCGGATGGCGACGGACTCGGCCAGCTCGCTTCGCGTCAACAGGCCGTTGAAGTAGCGGTTGAGCTTTCGCAGATCGGAAAATTCGTAGGTCGCGACCGGCAAGCCGTTGGTCGTGTAGGTAGCGCGGATCTCGGTCGTCTCGAGCGGCGCGAGCAGCAGCGCCGTCCTCGCCGCCCGCCCGACCGCGCGGCTCATCTGCGAGATGCGGCTGTTGGTGAGCGTGAGCGAAAGACGCGCGTTCGGCTCCAGGCGGATGCGCACGTCCTTGAAATCCTGCCGGAAGAGCGCCTCGTACATGCGCGTCTTGTAAGTTGCGTCCTCGTCCCACTGCGCGAGCGTCGGCCGGGGAATCACCTTGACGTAAGGCTCGGGCTCCGCGCTCTTGGGCACCCATTCCTTTTGCTCGAGCGGTATGGAAACGTAGGCGGCGGCTCCGGCGACGCCGCGCTGATTCGAGAAAGCCGCGGTCATCCACCCGAGGCGGTATTCGATGGCGTTGGAGAACCCGCGCGTGCGCCCGCTCACATGCGATTCCTCGGCGAAGGGGAAGTTCTTGTAGTCGCTCGCGTCGTACTCGGTGACGAAGGACCAGCTTCCCAACCACGAAGGCGAGTAGCGGAGCCCTCCGAATGCTCCGTCGATCTGCTGGCGGCCGTATCCCAATGTGACTTGAGCGTCGCCCAGGGTTTTGGTTGCAACGGCAAACTGTTTCGGGAAAATGCTCGTGCCGAAAGGATCCTGCGCTCCGACGGCTACCGCCGGCCGCCAGCCTTCTTCCGCTATGAGGCGAATCTTGAAACCCGCGTTCTTGTCCTTGTAGGCTCCGTAGACCGGACCGAATCCGTCCGTACCAGCGGGAAACCCGGGGACACCGTTGATGCGTGTGACCGCGAGGTTCGTCTCGAGCCACGGGAGCAGCGTCGCGTTCGCGCTGAGATCGAAATAAGGCCGCGCGTAAGCCATGCCGAAACGCAAGGTCCCGTCCGGATTGAAACGCGCATCGGGCATGTTGATGAGTCCCGTGGGACCGGCATTCGCAAGGGTGGATACCCCCCACGCGATCGTTCCCATCCAACACGCTAGAAAACGGCGCATAGCCCCTTGCCGAGACGGACGCTCTCGGTCGTTCCACTTCAAAACGCGGAAGACGCGGGCACAGGGCTCCGCGCTTACGGCCGGAGAATACAAGAAAGGAAGGTAGTAGATTGCGGTGGCGCTGTCGTTTCCCGCATCGGACTTGCGCCCTGCGCCACCTTCAAAAGCAACAAAATCCTGCCAGGGTAAACCCGGCAGGGTTTCGGAAATGACTCGGTCTGGAAGCCGCTTAGTGGGTGGCCGCAGTGCTGTTACTTGCGCTCGCTGCCGCAACCCCCGCTACGACCGCTGCAACCGTGGCTATCGTGCCCGATGTAGCGCCCGTCGCTGCGGTGCCCGCGCCGCCACCGGCACCCGCCGAAGCGCCACCCGCCTGCGCCATCGCGTTGCCCGCGACCATCGCAAAGAAAACCATCGCCGCCAGCTTTTTCATGCCCCCCAGAGAAACACAAAGGTGAATTTAACGGTTCACGCACGTTAGCACACCCCATCAAGCCCCTGCAACGCCAAACCCGATCCAGGGCCATTTCGTGTAAACACCGCAGGCCTTTCGCTATTCCCCGGAATCCCAGCTTGAGTATCATGGTGCCCTCAACAGGGTCCCGCGCAGCCGCAAGCGCACAAGGTGATTCCACTGAACCTCGGCAAGAGAACGCGTGCCCCGATTGCCGCCGTGGCTTTGTTCACCGCGGTCGCGGGCGCCGCGCATTTCCTCCACGGCCGCGTGTATTACCCTCACGTGGTGGTGGAAGCCCAGGAAAACGTCAGGCTCGAGTTCCTGCAGCTTGGCTTGCGCAAGGACGAAGCCTGTCAGGCCGCCGTCGCCGCCATCGCCGACGCCATCCGCGCCAGCTGCTCCTCGTGTCGAATCGCGATACGTCAATGCTCGGGCAATCTCGAACCCGCCTACGAGAAGCTGCTCTCCGAAGATCCGATCGAAACGCCCAGCTCCCGTCTGCCACATGGGGTGGTGACTTACCTATCGGACAACCAGGCCCTTGCTCTTGCCGCCTGCCGGGAAACAGAACGCCTGACGGGCGCAAACGGCGGGACTCCGGCCATCTGCTTTCCGCCTCACGCCAAGCGCCCTTTCCCACTGAAGCCACGGGGTTTCGAGTCGGGGCAGGCCCTCACCGGGCTCATGATCCTGTTGCTCACCGGTTTGACTTCCGTTTTCGTAAGTCACCTGATCGTGCGCTACGAGGCTTTGCACGCAAATTGGAGCTACGACCCGGTAAAGACTGGCCCGCAGAAATTTCATGCCGCCCCCACCCCACGCATCGGCGGCCTGGGAGTGATGGCCGGCCTTTTCGTATCGGGAGCGGCCCTGCTCGCCATCGAGCCGATCGCACCCGGCGAACAATTCGGTTATCTGCTGCTCGCCAGCGTGCCCGCGTTCCTGGGAGGGATCACCGAGGACGTCACCAAGAACGTCGGGGTCCTTACTCGACTCCTCTTGACCATGCTCGCCGCGGCGTTCGGCGTGTGGCTGCTCGGCGCGGTCATACCGCGGCTCGACGTTCCCGGCTTCGATACTCTGCTCAGGTGGGCGCCGTTCGCGATCGCATTCACGATGTTCGCGGTCGGAGGCGTCGCCAACGCGATCAACATCATCGACGGGTACAACGGGCTCGCGGCCGGTCACGCGGTCATCGTGCTCGCCGCCATGGCCTGGGTTTCAGCTCTGGTCGGAGACGACTTCCTCTTCACCTCGGCTCTTGCGATGATCGGCGCCTTGCTCGGGTTTCTGGCCTGGAACTACCCGAAGGGAAAGATCTTCCTGGGAGACGGCGGCGCCTACCTGCTCGGCTTCTGGCTGGCGGAGCTCTCGGTGCTTCTGGTAGCGCGGCATCGGGAAATCTCTCCGTGGTTTCCGATGCTGCTGCTCGTCTATCCGATATTCGAGACGCTCTTTTCGATGTATCGCAGGAAAGTCATACAAGGCCAATCGCCCGGGCAGCCGGACCGCCTGCACCTGCACCAGGTGATCTACATGCGGCTGACGCGGGCCCGCACGGACGTCTCCGACCCTGCATCCTTGACCCGAAAGAATAGCAGGGTCGCGCCCTATGTCTGGCTGATGACCTTGTGCTGCGCCGTGCCCGCCTTGTTGTTCTGGGGGGAGACGCGGTGGCTCGTCGCAGCGTCGCTCCTTTTTTGCGCCGCCTACGTCGCGCTTTATCTCTGGCTATATTTGTCAAGCCGCAGCAGCAGTTTGACGTCCCGCTGGTAAAGGCTACGCGACCGCGTTCCATTTAAGTGGAACTTTGTAAGTTGCAAGAATAATCCGCCGAATGTCTGCTGGCAACCAAGAGAACTATCGGCCCGATGTGGACGGCTTACGCGCCATCGCCGTGTTGCTGGTGATAGGCTTTCACGCGGGACCCGCACGCGTTCCGGGTGGTTTTATCGGGGTAGATGTCTTTTTTGTCATTTCAGGTTACCTGATAACTGGGATCTTACTGCGCAGCGCTCAGCGGGGCACTCTTTCACTTGTTGACTTCTACGCAGGACGATTCCGTCGAATCGTGCCAGCGCTCGCATTGGTTCTTGCTGCGACCTGGGTGTTTGGCTGGGTTACTTTTACGGCCGAGGAATTCCGGAACCTTGGCCGCCATTTGCTTGCCGGCGCGACGTTCACATCTAATCTTCTGCTCTGGCGGGAAGTAGGGTATTTCGACGGACCGGCTGAATTCAAGCCGCTGCTACATCTATGGTCCCTTGGAGTCGAAGAGCAGTTCTATCTACTCTGGCCTTTTTTGCTGGCCGTGCTGCTGAAGCGCAGGATGCCCGTTTTTCAAATCACATTCTGTTTGCTCATTCTCTCCTTTGCGCTAAATCTCCTTATCATCGGAAATCACGCGGCTGCGGCCTTCTATCTCCTGCCCACCCGGTTTTGGGAGCTCATGTGTGGTGCGGTACTCGCTTATGTGGAAATCACAAATGCTGCTGTCACGAGATCATCGCCAACCTGCGATCCCCGATCGCAGGTAGAAAAGCGGAAGCGACCTCTACGTAATATCTGCGCAGCTGCCGGGTTGGTACTAATCCTATTTTCTTCGTTCGGCTTCGAGAGCAAAATTCTCTATCCCGGCTGGTTTGCTTCGGCTCCCGTAGTTGGAAGCGTCTTGTTAATCCGCGCGGGACCTGACGCCTGGTTAAATCGCCGCGTTTTCTCCAGGAAACTCTTGGTAACGCTTGGCCTAATAAGCTACCCGCTTTACCTGTGGCACTGGGTTTTGCTGTCCATCGCGCACATTATCTGTAGTGGAGTCCCAACTCGCGCCGTGCGCCTCTCCGCGGTGGCGATATCGCTGGTACTCGCTTATCTCACATGGAGATTGGTAGAGAACCCCATCAGAAAAACATTCAACAGGTTTCCGGCCAATCGAGGAAGGGCTTCAATCGCTATTGCTAGCGGCATAGCGATTCTACTGTCTATCGGTCTGGTCGGAATTGCAACGGAATACAAGCAAGGGTTCCCATTCCGATGGCAGATGCCGGCAGATTTCGTTGATCGGCAGACGAAGGACCTGTCGGATAGTAATGTTCAAGGAAAAATAACGCTCGACCCTGTATGCGCCGATCTTCTGAAAAATGGAAAGCGGTTGGACTTCTGCCATCAAACAAATCCCGCGTCGCCGACCATCGCGCTTTTTGGGGACAGCCATGCCCAAGCCCTGTTTCCGGGTTTCGCGCAAGCACTCAGCATTAGAGGGCTCGGCGCTCCGCTGTTGATCGGGCAAAATGGCTGCGCTCCCATGCTTGGCGTGCGGGTCCACCTAAAGGGGGTTCCGGACGCGTGCTTGGAATCGAATAAGCTAGCTCTAGAGATAATACTCACCTCGCCCTCCATTCAGAGCGTAATCCTGGTTTCGCGAGGGCCTATTTATGTTACGGGCAAGGGATTCGGTGTCTCTCAAAATTGGGTGGATTTAATGCTGGAACCAGAAGCAACCGAAGATGCTCCACGCTCTACCAATTTATTATTCAAGGAAGGCACTTCGAACATGATTTCGGCGCTGGAACTCGCCGGGAAAAGGGTCATCTTTATGATCGACACTCCCGAACTTGGCTTTCTGCCACAAGAATGTATTGATCGTCCAATGAAAAAATTGTTCGTCGAACTTCGCCAACCGTGTGCGGTGGCGTATCAAGACGTAAAGACAAGACAAAGCGAGTATCGCCGCATCATCGGCGAACTCGCCGCCAAGCATCCAAAAATACATGTGTTTGATGTCTCAAAAACTCTCTGTGACGCCAATTTTTGCTCCGCGATCGTCGACGGACATATGCTTTATCGTGACGGTGACCATCTAAGCAGTTTTGGAAGCGAATTCTTCGGCAGAGCGCTGTCTGACTTTTACGCGAGCGTCGGCGGGTTAACCGCGAGAGTGAAATAGAATGCTGCACCAAAGCTTCATCGCCCGTTTCCGCGAGAACTTTTCGTCGATCAGGCGGCGCGCGTTGCGTCCCCACTCGCGCCTCAAGTCACTATCGTCCCGCAGAGTTCGCATCAACTTCGCCAACTCAACCGACTCTCGCGGCCGGACTGCCGCGCCGCAGTGACCCGTTCGAACGATCTCGCCAATTTCTCCGCCAGGGTCTCCGATAAAAATCACAGGGCGCCCCGCCGCGGCGATCCCATAGAATTTGCTCGGGAGAATGAAGCCCTCCAATTCTGGCCGAAGAGAGATGAGGTGGACGTCCATCGCTCCAAGACTCTCGGCCAGGACCTCCTTGTCCTGATAGCGCTTGAACGAGACGTGTGTGAGGCCGCGTTTGACCGTCTCCTTCTCCAGATGCACCTTCTGATTGCCACCACCAATAAACAAAAATACGACATCCGTTTCTGATCTGAGCAGCTCTGCAGTCTCGAGAATCGTTTCAAATTCGTGCGCGCGGCCCATGTTGCCGGAATACCCCACTATAAATTTTCCCGCCAGCCCCCACAGTTGGCGCAGACGGTTCCGCTCAGGTGGGATGGGGACAATGGCATCGTCATCAACCCAGTTGTGAATCACCTTTACCCGATCGTGCAGCCCGTCGCGCCCAACCAGGTACTCGGCCATTTTTTCACCCAAGGCTATATTCATCGCTGCCTGTCTAAGAGACGCATCGCGTAACCGCTGCAATATCCATCCGAACCAGCCACTCACGCCCGTGACACTCAGCGCCATCGCCGTCTCGGGGAATACGTCCTGCACCCAGTTTACGAGGCGTGCTCCGCGCAGCCGCGTCACCATCGCTGCCACGATCGAGATCAACGGCGGATCGGTTTTTGCAACAAGCGTGTCGTCCCGCTCCACGAGACGCAGCAGTCGCCAGCCGGCGCTCAGGTAAAAAGTCAGGTAGTCGGCGGCACGGCCGGGCAGCTTGTCCCGCCCGAACCGCGAAGTCCAGATTCGGTGGATCTTCACGCCATTTACTACTTCCGCAGAGGGCAGCGACGCTCGGGGCTCCTCGTAACGCTGCCGGCTGGTCACGATATGCACGTCATGCCCCAACCCGGCCAAATAAAAAGCCAGGTCCGTGAGGAGCTGGCTTGTGGCGGATTGATCGGGGAAGAAGAATCTGTTGACGAAGACGAGCTTCAGAGGGGTGTTCCTCGGCCTGATCCATTTTCGCGAGACACGAGGAAATTCCCGAGCACCAGCACGTCCATCTTCGTTCGCATGAAACAGTCGAGCGCCTCCTCAGGACGGCATACCACCGGCTCGTTCTCGTTGAAGGAGGTGTTGAGGACCATGGGCACTCCGGTGAGCGAATTGAATGCTTCGATCAAACGATAGTAGCGCGGATTGGTTTTCCGGTACACAGTCTGCAAGCGGCCCGAGCCGTCCACGTGAGTGACGGCGGGGATCAAGGATCGTTTTTCCTTGCGCACCTGATACACCTGCATCATGAACGGGACGTCGTCATCGGTCTCGAACCAGTCGGGCACGGCTTCGCGAAGGATCGACGGCGCGAACGGCCGGAACGATTCTCTG